>Ga0302264_1000039_pt1 | contig 34819 bp, 32 predicted proteins | sample II_Fen_N3_4_FD_194563 | JGI IMG/M metagenome (GOLD analysis project Ga0302264, IMG submission 194563) | Peat permafrost microbial communities from Stordalen Mire near Abisko, Sweden - II_Fen_N3_4 | ecosystem: Environmental > Terrestrial > Soil > Wetlands > Permafrost | place: Sweden: Abisko... | reverse complement strand
TGCGCCGCGCCTTCGGTACCGAAGTCGTTGGTGGTACTGCCGACTGCGATCACCAGGCTGTCGTAGTCGAGCACGCGTGCAGGCACTAGCTCGCGGCCTTCTTCGTCGAGGGTCGCGGCCAGTTGGATTTTCTTCTGTTCACGGTCGAGCCCGCTCATGCGCCCCAGCTGGAACTTGAAGTGGTTCCACTTCGCCTGGGCGACATAATTGAGTTCGTCTTCCGAAGAGTTCAGGGAGCCGGCGGCCACTTCGTGCAGCAGCGGTTTCCAGATATGGGTCAGGTTGGTGTCCACCAGCGTGATGCTGGCGCTGCCGCGCTTGCCCAGAGTGTTACCCAGGCGGGTAGCCAACTCCAGGCCGCCGGCACCGCCGCCGACGACAATAATACGATGGGTCATGGGGATATCTCGCAAGGCTAAAAAAAATCGGAGCAGTTACCCCCGCGAGCGCCAGGCGGCTCATAGCGTCAGGTAACTCAAAAGGCGGCTCAGCAAGCCGAGCCCGATCACCACCACCAGCACCACACCAAGGAGCAGCCACGGCCGGAAAGGCTTGCGCTCGACTCGGTTCTGGGAGAGTTGCAGGTACTCTTCGACATGCTGTTGGTCGTCGGGGTTCAGGCGGCTGGTCATATAAGGCCTCGTCAGGTAGACGTTGCAAAAGGGCGCCACGTTACAGTCAGGCAGTTGGTGATATCGCCATAAGCGTAGCCTGTGTCCGAGTCATAGACTGATGCCTACGTCGAACACGATGCTGCGGCCCAGATTGTTGCGCAAGAAATCCGGCGCGTCCGGGTGGGCGAACAGCACCCGGGCAAAAGTCGGCCCCACCAGCGACAGCGAGCGCCAGCCCTGGCGCAGGTATTCAGTGGGCGGCGGGAAATGACTGTTGAGGTCCAGCACCTCGCGCTTGAGGCTGGTGAAGGCGACGAGATCCAGCTCGCCCAGGTCCATCCCACGTTCCTTGTAGTTGTGCGCTTTTTTGCGCAGGGTCGGCGCCAGGCGCAGCAGGAATTCATGGGCCGGAATCCGCCGTGGCTTGGCTTCGCGCCTGACCAGTTGGCTGAGGGAGAATGCACTGCGTCGGCGCAGCAATTCGTCGCGCCATTCGTCGTTCAGGCGGCGTCCCTCGTCCAGCACGAAAAACACCTCGAAACTGGCGTCACGAAACAGCACGTCCGGCGGTTCTTGCCCGGCGGCATGAAACTCTTCGGCGCGGTACGGCACGTTCAGGCCTTGCAGCAGGCGCTGGCAGACCCAACGCTCACGCTCCCATTTGCGGGCATTGGACAGGAACGCATTGGCTTGTTCGGCTGCTACGGTGAGCAGGCGCAAATAATCTGAGTCATCCATGCGTGCAGCTTAGCGCCCAAATGTGATGTTAAAAACAAACTCTATCGCGAAAGGATAAAGTCTGCTGGTCACTATTTTGTATCTTGTTATCATGAGAAACAATCATGCTAAGCTGATGTACGAATTTCAGAGCGCGCGCTCCTATCAACGTCAGCGGTGTTCTCTAGATCCCATCATTTTTTGGCAGGATGCCCTGATGAGTTTTGAGTCGGCCCACTTCGTCCAGGTGCCTCCAGAGAAATTGCGCGGCTTCTTCGCGGCGGCCGGACTCGATGAGGTCGAGCAACTGGATGTGTTGCTGGCATTGCGTCACAAGGCGACTGCGATCGATATTCGCTTTGTAGCCCATGAAACGCCGGAGCTGGTTCTGCTGGCGCAGAGCATCAATGAAAAAGACATTCCCCGAGCACTGCACGATCAGTTCGTGAAACTGGGCGCCGATCTGGAACAGTTGAGCACGGGACAGCGTGTTGATCCCCCCATCAATCAGGGCCTGTTGCTGCTGCCTGGCGTTGGCAAACGCGGCTTGGTTTACCTGATAGCCGGGTTCGAGCAGGGCGGCCGGCTCGATAGCCATGCGGAAGCGGTAGCTCTGAATGTGAGCCTTCGTGTTATGCACGAAGTCTTTGAGCTCCCATCCTTGCCCCGGTTTGCGCTCCACCATGGCTTCGCCAGCCAGCCTGTTCAACACCTTGAGCAATTGCCCTCGGGGCACGTCGTAACGCCGCAACAGCTGCGCTTCGAAAAAGTGGGTAGGTATTTCGCCAGCCAAAATGTCGTCGACTACGCGAAGATAAAAGTCTTCGAAAGGGTCGCTGGCGAGAGGGAATGCGGATGCCTGGATCTCCCCGGCGTCTTGTTTCAGAAAGTAGCCGCGATTGGGCTCCTGGGTCGCAAGATCCCACTCGGCAAGCAAGGCAAACACTCGTCGGATAGGCGAGCGCGAAACGCCCAGCGCTTGAGCGAACGTCTGCTCGCGCAAGGGCTCACCGGCCCGCATCGACCGGGCGCGAACCATGTCGATGACCTGCGGCGCCAACTGCAAGGCGAGGTCTTTCTTGATCACAGGCTCTCTCTCGAATGGTCGGCGTCAGTCTGTTCCTATCGGGGCCGGCGCCCCCATCGAACTGGGGTGGGAAAATACCATACCAAGCAGCGCTGAGTGTCTGCGCCAAAGGCGCAGGAACGTGTTGAACAACCTTTTTGAAGCTCCTTTCCAGGACGGATACCTGCCCTATGCTTAAATTCAACGCTCACCTTGGCTTTCAATTCAATGAATTGCCATTCCTGCAACGCATCGAAGCTGCCGCCGCCGCTGGTTTTCGCGCGGTTGAATTCCCCTCGCCTTATGAGTTCGACGCGAGCCTGCTGGCTGATCACTTGGTTCAACACAACCTGCCGTTGATTCAATTTGCCGCCCCGACCGGCGTGACCAAGGGCATCGCGGCGTTGCATGGCAAGGAAGATGATTTTCGCAGCGGCTTGCTCCAGGCCGCCAGCTATGCAAAGGCGCTGGTGTGTTCGGACGTCCACATCATGTCGGGCGTTACCACTCAGGATGACGCCGCGCTCGTGTACGGGGGAAACCTGGAGTACGCGGTGAAATACCTTGAAGACCAGGGTTTGCGTCCACTGATCGAAGTCATCTGCGTGCAGGAAATGCCGGGCTATTACATGTCCGACTTCAGCAAGGCGCAGCAAGTTCTGGAGACTTTCCCAAGTGTCGGGCTGATTCTTGATCTGTACCACGCCCAGCTCCTGACGGGAGACGCGGCTGATGTCCTGGCTCGTTTTTACGAGCGAACCGTTCATGTGCAAATCGCCGACTGTCCGGGTCGTCACCAGCCGGGGACGGGGAGCATGGACTTCTGCGCCTTGTTCACAGCACTCGAGCTGCGTGGTTATCAGGGATGGATCGGCTGTGAATACCGTCCTACCGGCCTTACGGTTGAAAGCCTGGATTGGATCAAGCGGTTCAGTGCTTAGTTAGCGATGCGTAGAAGCTGCAACCAAAGGCGGCGAGTGTATCCTCGGGGACAGTGTCCGTTTGCCCCCCGCGTTGTCGTTGTATCGGCATGCGCTGATCGACTTTTCCATGCCAGATATCTCTGGGAGGGCGGAGGTTTGGGCCGTCATCATTGAGCATGTAGTGACTGCTATCGGCTTCCCACAGCCATTCAGACCGTAGGAAGTCCCTGCGCTAAAGCCCGGTGTAGACTGTCGACTCGACATTCTCCCAAGCATGAGGTGTGCAGTGAAGTTTTTCGCAGTGCTGTTGTTGAGCCTGTTGCCCGTGTGGGCCCAGGCGGTTGAAGTCGGTGAGCGCGTGGCACCCTGGACGCTACTGGATCAGTTCGACCAGGCCTACACCCTGGATGACCAGGCACAGATCCTGTTGGTGGCCCGTGGCATGGATGCCGCCAAGCTGGTGGACGCCGCCCTGCAGGGCCAACCCAAAGGCTATCTTGAAGCGCGGCATGGGGTGTTTGTCGCGGATATCCAGCGTATGCCTCGGCTGGTCGCCAAGCTGTTCGCGGTGCCGGCCATGCAGTCCTACAACTACCGAGTCATGCTGGACCGGGACGCACGCATCGCTCCGCGTTATCCCGCGCCTGTGGATAAGGTGCTGTGGCTGCAATTGGATAACGGCAAGCTGACAGCGCGCCACGAGTACGGCTCTGCTGCTGAACTGCGCGAGGCGCTGGAGCAGGTGAAACCGTGATCAGTGCAGCGGTGCTGGCGCCGGAAACCCTCAGCATCGGCTGGCTGTTGTACGCGCCAGTGCTGCTATGGGCGATCTTGCGTTCGCCGTGGGTCGAGCTGTTTGCTGACCGGCGGCGTCAGCACTTGCTGTTCGGTACGGTGTTCGCGTTATTCATGCTGTGGTTGGTGAGGCGCGACTTCGATACGGGGGTCTCCTACCACTTTATCGGCATGACGGCCGTGACCCTGCTGCTCGACTGGCCGCTGGCAATCGTCGGCGGTTTTGCCGCGCAACTGGGCTTGCTGTTACTGGGCCGCCAGGACCTGGCCGCAGTGGGTATCAACGGTCTGCTGTTGATCGTGCTGCCGGTGCTGGTCACTGAAATCTGCGCGGTGTTTGTCGAACGGGCACAACCGCGCAACCCTTTCGTCTACATCTTCTGTTCGGGTTTTTTTGCCGCCGCATTGTCGGCGTTGCTCTGCCTGTTGGCAGGGCTGGGGTTGCTGTGGTTCGACGGGCGTTTTGCGATGCCGGAATGGCTCGAGGATTTTGTCGGTTACCTGTGGCTGATTATCTTTCCCGAGGCCTTCATCAACGGCATGGTGATCAGCGCCCTGGTGGTGTTTTGCCCGGAATGGCTGGAGACATTCAACCGCACCCGCTACCTCTCGGCGCCCTGGAAAGATGACGATTCGCAGACTTGACCCAGATCAAATCGTGCTCAGCTTGGCTGGCCCATGCTTTGTGAAACTTTTCTTGAGCAAGGCGGGAGCGCGGATCATGAGTGTGTATGAATGGGCACGTCAGGAGTTGCACAGAAGCCAGGACGCGGCACAAGAAATCGGTTTTGACCCAGGCTTGACCTTGCGCGCGATGCTCAGCGCGGTGGTGCAGCAGAGCAAGGGTGTGCGCAGTTTCGAAGACCTGGCCGACGAGCTGCAATACCTTGCAGAGAACCTCGACGACCAGCAGGAATATGCCTTTATGCGGCCTTAATGGCGCGGTGGCAGGTCTTCGGAAAACAGCTCGTCTTCGGCGTCCTGATCTGCGGGGATCTTATGTTCCTCAGCGGCCCAGGCACCCAGGTCGATGAGTTTGCAACGGTCCGAGCAGAACGGCCGGTTGAGGTTGGTCGCTTTCCATTCCACGGGTGCGCCGCAGGTTGGGCATTCGACGGTCAAGGGTTGGCTCATGATCGGCCTCCACGCAAAGTAAGGTAAAAGTGGTGCAGTCGCTCGACCTCGCTGTGCAACCAGGCGAGGTCGCGGTCGTTGACCAGCACGTCATCGGCATGGTTCAGGCGCTCTTCGCGGCTGGACTGGGCCTTGAGTATCGCCTGCACCTGTTGTTCGCTGATGCCGTCGCGCTGCAGGGTACGCTGAATCTGCACGGATTGCGGCACGTCGATCACCAGGATGCGTTGGGTCATGCTGTGCTGGCCGGATTCGATCAGCAGCGGCGACACCAGGATCGCGTAAGGCGAGCGCGCACGCGCCAGGTGGTTGCGAATCTCCTCGCCAATCAATGGGTGCAGCAAGGCTTCCAGCCAGCGGCGCTCTTGCGGCACTTCAAAGATCAACTTGCGCAATGCGGCGCGGTCCAGCTGGCCGTCGGGCTGCAGCACGCCAGCACCGAAGTGTTCGACAATACTGGCGAGTGCTGGCCGGCCAGGCTCGACTACCCAGCGGGCAGCGTGATCGGCGTCTACCAGGTCTACGCCGAGGTCGCTGAAGTGCTGGGCCGCAGCGCTCTTGCCGCTGCCGATGCCGCCCGTAAGGCCAAGAATCCAGGGTGTTGCAACAGGAGTGGTCATCTGAAACCGACAGACTGCAAATAGAAGTCGGTTATTTGACCACCCCAGAGCACGGCAATCCAGCCGGCAATTGCCAGATAGGGACCAAACGGCATCGGCGCGGAGGTCTGGGTCTTGCTCCGGCGCAGCAGGATCAGCCCGCCGCACACGCCCACCAGCGATGAGATCAGCAACGTCATCGGCAGGATTTGCCAGCCGCCCCAGGCGCCGAGCAGCGCCAACAACTTGAAGTCGCCGTAGCCCATGCCGTCCTTGCCGGTGGCCAGCTTGAACAGCCAGAACACCGTCCACAGGCTCATGTACCCGATCACCGCGCCCCACAGTGCGTCGGGCAGGGGCACCAGCAACTCGACACTGTTAAGCATCAGCCCCAGCCACAACAGCGGCAGGACCAGTACGTCGGGCAGCAGTTGGTGGTCCACGTCGATCAGGCTCATTGCCAGTAAGCCCCAGCTCAACAGCATCACCGCGCCGGCTTGCCAGCCAAAGCCGAAATGCCAGGCCACCACGGCCGAGATCACTCCGCACGCCAGTTCGGTAAAGGGATAACGCGCACTGATCGCTTCGCGGCAATGTGTACAACGGCCCCGGAGCATCAGGTAGCTGAGCAGCGGGATGTTTTCCCAGGGCCGAATCGGCTGATTGCAGTGGGGGCAGCAGGAATTGGGCTGCATCAGGTTGTATCTCGGCCCGACGGGGTCGCCGGGCAAACCGAGCACCTCATGGGCCTGTGCGCGCCATTCTCGTTCGAGCATTTTCGGCAGGCGCCACACCAGCACGTTGAGGAAACTGCCCACGATCAGGCCCAGCACCAGAGCCATGACGACAAAGGCCCACGGCTGCTGGCTCAGCAACAGGTTCAAAATGCCGTACCGAGTTGGAAGACCGGCAAGTACAGGGCGATTACCAGGGCGCCGACAATCCCTCCGAGCACCACCATGATCAGCGGTTCCATCAGGCTGGTGAGGTGGTCGACCAGGTTGTCGACGTCAGACTCATAGTGGCTCGCGACCTTTTCCAGCATGTGCTCCAGGGTGCCGGACTCTTCACCAATCGCCGTCATCTGGATCGCCATGCCGGGAAACAGGCCGCTGGAGGCCATGGATCGGTTCAACGGCATGCCTGTGGATACATCGTGACGCATATGCTCGATAGCCTGTTTGAATAGCTGGTTGCCGGCAGCGGCGGCCACTGAATCCAGAGCCTGCACCAACGGCACCCCGGCCGCGAAAGTAGTCGAAAGCGTGCGGGCGTAGCGGGCGACTGCCGACTTTTTCAGCAGTGTGCCTGCCAGGGGCGCTTTCAACAAACCGGCATCCAGCCAATGGCGAAAACCAGGCGATGCGCGATAGGCCTGGCGCAACCCGAAACCTCCCGCGCCCAGGCTGAGCGCCAGCATCCACCAGGCTTGTTGCAGGAACTCGGACAAGGCAATCACTTGCAGGGTAAAGCCGGGCAGCTTGCTGTCGACGCCGGCGAACAGGTTCTGGAACTGCGGCACCACATGGATCAGCAAGAGACTGCTGACAAGGCTGGCGACGGCGATGACGGCGATGGGGTAGGTCATGGCTTTCTTGATCCTGGCCTTGAGCCGTTCGCTCTTTTCCAGGTGAACCGCCACTCGCTCCAACAGGGTTTCCAGGGCGCCGGCCTGCTCACCCGCGGCCACCAGGTTGCAGTACAAGTCATTGAAGTAACGCGGCTGTTTGCGCAATGCCGACGCCAGGTTATTGCCCGCGCCGATCTCCTGTTTCAAGCCATTTACCAGCCTGTACATGTGGCGGTTGTCGAAGCCCTCGCTGATGACGTCGAAGGCTTGCAGTAACGGAATGCCGGCCTTCAGCAGCGTCGCCAACTGGCGGGTGAACAGGGCAATATCCGCCGGTTTGATCGGCGGAGTGAGGCTTGGCAGGCCGCGAGATTGCTTGCGCACGCGGCCAGGGCAAATCCCTTGCTGGCGCAGTTGTGCCTTGATCAGCGCGACGTCGTGGCCTATGGCTTGCCCGGTTACCCTGCGTCCCTGGCGGTTGATGCCTTCCCAGGCGTATGTCGTGGAAGCGTTGTTCATGTGTCTGTTCCGCACACAGGTTGTCGAATCTTTATAGCGTAGTCAGGTGACGGATTCGGACTGCTCGGCGTTCAACGATAAAATGTCAGATTGTGCGTCTTGTACGCGATTGGCCGCTCGTGGGTGAGTACACTGGCGCGGCTGCACAATACGGGGCGCAGGACGCGCCTTGTCATGGGTTCTGTTCTGGAGAGGAATGTGATGCGTCAGAAAGGTTTTACTTTGATCGAGTTGTTGATCGTCGTGGCAATCATCGGCATTTTGGCCACCATTGGCTTGCCCATGTACACCACGCACCAGGCCAAGGCCAAGTTCACGGCGGGGTTGGCTGAAATCACGGCGTTGAAAGCCGGCTATGAGGATGTATTCAACCAAGGCACGGTGCCTACCGTGCCATTGATCGGTGGCACCAGCCCGACGGCCAACTGCAAAATCGATGTGACTGGGGATGTCGCCACCGGCGCCGGTTCCATCGGTTGCGAAATACTCGACGCCCCGGCACCGGTACTGGGCAAGACCATCACCCTGACGCGCAGCGCCACTGCCGGCTGGAAATGCACCACGACGGCAGATGCCAAGTACGCCGCCAAAGGGTGTGGCGCCGACGGGGCATGACCGCCAAACCCTCCACTCGGACGTAAAGGTGGCTGATGTCGTTATCCCTGCAGCAGCGCGAAACTACTTTCCTGGTGATTGCGGCGTGCTTGCTCGCGCTGGGTATTTGCGCGCCGTTCAGCGGGCATGATTGGCAGCGCGCGATGCAGGTGGCTATGGGCCTGTGTGCGGTGGTGTATGGGTTGACGGTCGTTCCCATTGAGCGTCTGGTGGACCGGCCGACGGCGCTGGGCCTGGCGCTGATCGTTGTGCTGGGCCTGGTGTCATCGGCACTGGCCCATCAGCCGCTCTGGGCCTTCACCGAGGTTGCGCTGTTCATCAGTTGTGGGGCGATCGCCGTCGCGGTTGCCCTGCTGCGCCGGCACGCGGGTGAACCTTTGGACCGCGTGCTGATCCTGATTGTGGTGCTGCTGTGCCTGATCAAGTCGATCCAATACCTCTACGCAGGCGCGCTCGCCTTTACCAGTGGCGCGCGGGTTGTTGATCCGGACTCTTTGCTGTCCGGGTTTTCCAACAAGCGCTTCTACGGTCAATTCCAGACCTTCACCCTGCCATTGCTGGCGCTGCCTTTGCTGATGCCCAAGGTCTCCCGTTCGGTGCGCGGCGCGGTGTTTGCGTTGCTGTGTGTCTGGTGGTTGATTGCGATCAGCGGCGGTACTCGTGGCACCTGGCTAGGCATGGCGGTGGCGGGTGTGGCGTTGGCACTGCTCGGGCCCTGGGGGCGACGCTGGTTGGCGTGGCAATTGGCCGCGGTGTGCGGCGGCTTGTTGCTGTATGGGGCGTTTTTCATGCTGTTGGCGGGTGCGCTGGGCGTCGAGGTCGGGAGTAGCGTCAGCGATCGCCTCACCACTTCGCTGTCGGGGCGTGGCCCGATCTGGTTGCAGGCCTGGCACATGATCGTCGAGCGTCCGTGGCTGGGGTTTGGGCCGATGCACTTCGCGGATATCGCCAACCCGATCGCCGCGCATCCGCACCAGGCGATCCTGCAATGGGCCAGCGAGTGGGGTGTCCCATCGGCCCTGTGCGTGGTTGTTTTGGCGTGGCGCGGCGGCTGGGTCACCCTCGGCGTACTGCGGGCGCGTGCCTGTTCCACAGCGCGTGCGGACGTGCTGCGCGGGTGCCTGTTCGCGGCGTTGCTGGGTGCGCTCACGCAAGCGATGGTCGACGGCGTCATCGTGATGCCCAACTCGCAGGTCTGGTTGGCGCTGGTGGTGGGCTGGCTGATGGCGCTGCATGTGTGGCGCACCCCTCCTGGCGCGCCGCTGCCATGGGCTTGGCGAGGGTGGCGAGTGGCGGGTGTGCTGTCCGTTGGAGTGCTGGTGTGGGTCGTGATGCGTGATGCGCCGCACATCAAGCAAGCCCAGCAAGATTATCTTGAGGACGGCAACCAGCACCTGCAGCCGCGCTTCTGGGCCCAAGGGGTGATTGCCCTGCGACGCCAGTGAGTTGCCGGACGCCCGATGCGGTGCTAGCTTTAGCCCACCGCCCGTGTAGCTCAGCTGGTAGAGCAGCGCACTCGTAACGCGAAGGTCGCAGGTTCGATTCCTGTCTCGGGCACCAAGGCAACACCGTTTTCAGATGATCCCAGAATGGTTCTGAAGGCCAGGCGAGTCGGCATTCGTGCCCGCTCTTTTGTATCTGCGCAACCTTGATGACCCAGATGCATCCCCATTCCTAGATCTAAGAGAACAACATGACCACGACTGAAATGACCCAGGAAGTTCGGCACCAAGCAGCCCTCGACAAATACCTCGGGGAATCGCCGCAGCTTAAAGAAGAGATCAAGGACCTGAGCGCTGACGATCAGCGCGACCAGCTCCAGTGGGCATTCGAGGACGAGGCCGAGAGCCAGGGTCTTCAGCCATGGGAACTGACCCTCAAGTACACCTCGACCGCGGACGAGTTCGAAGCCGCACGGCTGGTCTTGCACAAAGAGGCGGCTGAAGTGCTCGGTGTCGAATGGGACGAGTATTGCGAGATGAATAACCTGGTGGTTTGAACGGCTGTTGCAGGAGCCGGCAATCCGGCTCCTGCAACGAGCTTCAGAGGCTGAGGCGCATCGACAAGTCCACCGCCTTCACATCCTTGGTCATCGCGCCGATGGAGATGTAGTCCACCCCGGTTTCAGCGATGGGCAGCAGGGTGCTTTCGTTGATCCCGCCGCTGGCTTCCAGCTTGGCCTTGCCGCCGTTCAGGCGCACGGCTTCACGCATGTCGTCCAGGCTCAGTTCGTCGAGCATGATGATATCGGCGCCCGCCGCCAACGCTTCGCGTAATTCGTCCAGGCTTTCCACTTCGACTTCCACCGGCTTGCCCGGGGCGATCTTGTGCGCGGCCGAAATCGCCTGGGCAATGCCACCACAGGCGGCGATATGGTTTTCCTTGATCAGGAACGCGTCATACAAACCGATGCGATGGTTGTGGCAACCGCCGCAGGTCACGGCGTATTTCTGCGCCAGGCGCAGGCCTGGTAGCGTCTTGCGCGTGTCCAGCAGCTTGACCTGAGTGCTCGCGACGAAATCCGCCAGGTACTGGGCGCGTGTGGCCACGCCGGAGAGCATCTGCAGAAAATTCAGTGCGCTGCGTTCGCCGCTGAGCAGCGAACGTGCCGGGCCTTCGAGGTGAAACAGTGCCTGGTTGGGGCTGACGCGTTCACCGTCGGCCACCTGCCAATGCACCGCGACCCGTGGGTCCAGTTGGCGGAACACCGCGTCCACCCAGGCCGTGCCGGCGATCACCGCCGCATCGCGGGTAATGATCGTGGCCTTGGCCAGCCGTTCGGCCGGGATCAATTGCGCGGTGATGTCGCCGCTGCCGATGTCTTCCAGCAGTGCGCGGCGCACGTTGGCTTCGATTTCGGCGGTGAGGTCGGCAAGACGGAGATTCGGCATAACAGGCTCCACAAACAAAGTGCGGCGATTATAGGGGCAGTGTGCGTTTGAACCCAATGGCCTGCTCATTTACAGCGTTATGACAGAGTCCACTGGCGCAACTCCCCTCATTTGCAAGATAATCTCGCGCCTTGCAATTGGCGTCATAGCTTTGACGTCCTGGTAATGACCGGATATACGCGGTGCCCAGAGGGGCCTGTCGCCGATCTTTACCCAACCCACACCGCGGTTTCAGGAGGCCAGGATGCACAATGATGGAAAGGTGGTGCCGATCAATAAGGCACAGACCGCGCCATCGCCGCTCGCGCGGCTGCCGGTGGTGTTGCTGCAGGTTCGCGACAAGGCTGCGCAGCAACTGCAGCAAGGTCTGCAGGAACTGTTCGATAACGCCGACGACAGCCTGTTCGAAATGGCCGACAAGGCCCGTAATAACGTCGACCACCCTATTTTCTTTGAAGCCATGCGCGACCTGCGGCTCAAGCGCAAGAATTTCGAACGTGTGTTCATGGAGCAACTCTTCAAGGCCTTCGCCAGCCTGGGCGGGGCGCGGTGCGGTGAGCTGCAGATGGTGCCGGTGGTGTCCTACGAGGCGGTCTCGGGCACGTCACGTGATGATGTGGAAAAATCCCTGGCGCTGGACGCCATGCTCGGGCGGGTGCGGCAACGCGACGGCCTGGCCCTGGAGCAACTGACTGCCCGTCTGAGTGCCTTGCTGGGCAGGTACATGGATGACCGTGAGAACCCCCTGGGCCCGGCGCGGTTGTGCGAATTCTTTCTGCGCGCGGGACGCAGCCTGGGCGTGGAGATTCGCGTCAAACTGATCACGCTCAAGCTCTTTGAAAAATACGTGCTCAGCGACGCCGACCACCTGTACGGGGAGGCCAATCAGTTGCTGCTCGCTACGGGAGTATTGCCTGAGCTCAAGGTGGTGCCGGCCCGCCGTCCCGGTAGGCGGGCGGCGTGCGAGCATCAGCGTGCAGAGCGCTTGCCGGCGGCGGATCAACCGGTCGATGAAAACGGCCAGCACGCCTTTGCCGAACTGCAGGAACTGCTGGCGGCAGTGCGGGGCAGCGTAGCGCCCACCCTGGAAGCCAGCGCCGAGCCCCAGCCCATCGCCACCCGCGACCTGCTGCGCCTGCTGTCCCATTTGCAGCAATACGTGCCGGAGCCGGACGTCGAAGATGACTTCGATCTGCGCAACCAACTGAAGCAACTGCTGACGCGTGTCAGCGTCAAGAGCGGCAAACCCCGAGTCGTGGAAGCGTGCGACGAAGACGTGATCAATCTGGTCGCCCTGTTGTTCGAATTTATCCTCAATGACCACGCCGTCCCGCACGCCTTCAAGGCCTTGATCGCCCGCCTGCAGATCCCGATGCTGAAACTGGCGGTGCTGGACAAGAGCCTTTTCAGCCGTGCCAGCCATCCGGCGCGGCGGTTGCTCAACGAAATCGGCAGCGCCGCCATCGGTTGGAGCCCGGGTGAGGATTACCCGCGTGACGGCTTGTACCTGCGCATCGAGCAGGTGGTGCAGCGTCTGCTGAATGACTTTGCCGAAGACCCGGCGATTTTTTCCGAACTGCTGTCGGCGTTCTCCGCGTTTACCGCTGACGAGCGCCGGCGCAGTGCGTTGCTCGAACAGCACACCCGCGACGCCGAGGCCGCACGCCTGCGTACCGACGCTGCCCGTCAGCGCGTGGCCGACGTGCTGAACCGGCGCTTGCTGGGCAAGGTCCTGCCACGGGCGGTGGTGCAGTTTGTGCAGCAGGCCTGGAGCCAGGTGCTGTTGCTGGCCAGCCTCAAGCACGGCGAGCAATCGGTGCAGTGGCAGACCGAGCTGCGCACCCTCGACGAGTTGATCTGGAGCGTGAGCCTGCAGGACGACACCGAGGCCGGGCGGCATTTGCTGGCGCAGTTGCCGGGTTTGCTCAAGGCGTTGCGCAACGGTTTGACTCGCGCGGCGTTCGATCCCTTCAGCACCCGTGAGTTCTTTGTTCAGCTGCAGGCCCTGCATGTTCAGGCGTTCGAAGGTACGCAGACGTTGATCGAGGTGCGTGAGCCCTGCGTATTTGACCCTGGCTTGCCCGATGCTGCGCAAGACCTGGCGGCGGATGATCCGGACCTGCTCAAAGCGCGCCAATTGCGCATCGGCGTTTGGCTGGAGTTAGAGGAACCCCCGGAAACCACCCTGCGCTGCAAACTGAACACGATCATGGCGCCGGCCGATCGCTATGTTTTCGTCAACCGCACCGGGCTCAAGGTGCTCGAGCACAGCGCCGGCCAACTGGCCCTGGCGTTCAAGCGTGGCGCGCTGCGTATCCTGGACGATGCCCCGCTGTTCGAGCGTGCGCTGGCGACGGTGACGGGTAACCTGAGTCAATTCAATCGCGGCAAGTGATCGCAACCACAGGGCTGAACGCGGCATACTGGTCACAATTGGTCACACTCAAGGAACCTGTATGCAGTTGGACCCCGTCAGCGGTTGGTGCCAGGGTATTCGTCATTGCCCTTCGCCCAACTTCAACGAGCGACCCGCAGGCGAAGTTTCGCTGTTGGTGGTGCATAACATCAGCCTGCCGCCGGCGCAGTTCGCCACCGGCAAGGTGCAGGAATTTTTCCAGAATCGCCTGGATGTCACGGAACATCCTTACTATGAAGGGATTGTTGACCTACGCGTGTCAGCGCATTTTCTGATTGAGCGCGACGGAGTGGTGACGCAGTTTGTGTCCTGCCTCGACCGCGCCTGGCACGCCGGGGTTTCCAGCTTCGAGGGGCGCGAAACGTGCAATGACTTTTCCCTGGGGATCGAACTGGAAGGCACGGATGACCTGCCATTTACCGATGCCCAATATGCGTCACTGATCGACCTTACACGTCAGTTGCTGGCGACTTACCCGGGCATCACCCGTCAGCGCATTTGTGGTCACAGCGATATCGCCCCGGGGCGCAAGACCGATCCCGGGCCCGCTTTTGATTGGGTGCGCTTTCGCAGCGCCCTGCAGGATGGAGGACACGCACAATGAGTTTCCTGGTGTTGGTGCTGGCGGTCTGGATCGAGAAGTTCTCGGCCTTGCGCCAAAAGTTGCAGCGCGACGGCGGATGGCTGCGCGAACTGGCCAGATTGGAATCGAGCCCGCGCCTCGGCAAACAGCCCTGGTTGATTCTGGCGCTGCTGGTGTTGCTGCCGGTGGCCGTGCTGGCTTTGTTGCTGCTGGTGCTGGAACCCGTGGCATACGGCCTGTTGGCGCTGCCGGTACACCTGCTGGTGCTGATCTACAGCCTGGGGCGCGGTGATCTGCTGGCGGGGCTCGGCCCATTCCGCGATGCCTGGCGGCGCGGCGACCTGCAAGCCGCCGAGCATGTGGCCGAGCGTGACCTGAAGGTCGGTGCCGACAGTGGCGAGCAATTGCTGGAGCGTGTTCAGGGGCATCTCTTGTGGCAGGCCTACCAGAGCTTTTTTGCGGTGATTTTCTGGTATTTCCTGTTGGGCCCGGTCGCGGCCCTGGCCTATCGCCTGCTGGCGTTGGCCAGTGAACACAGCCAGAACCCTCTGGTGGCCGAGCGTGCCGGGCAACTGCGGCATGCCTTTGACTGGTTGCCGGTGCGCTTGCTGGCGGCCAGCTTTGCCTTGGTGGGCAACTTTGTCGCGGTCAGCCGTGTGATGCTCCACGAGCTGTTGAACTGGGACATCAGTGCCGCGCAACTGGTGGACAAAGTCGGCCTGGTGGCCGCTGAAATCCCGCCACCGGTGGTGGGTGCCGACGGCATCAACAGCCTGGACCGCCTATGGGAACTGCTGCTGCGCGCGGCGGTGCTGTGGTATGCCGGTTTTGCCATCTGGACCGTGTTGCCCTAGCGGGCACGGTCAATCCCTGTGGGAGCAAGCCTGCTCCCACAGGTCGTTAACTTTACGTTACAAAACTCCCTTTCGATTTGAGCTATACAGACAGCGCGCCAAATAGTGGCTATCTGCTGCTGCCCTGCGCCTCAAATAAAAATAATAGGAAGGGAGTTCACCTGTGAAGAGCTTGCTCTATCCCGCCGTCGCGCTGATGAACCGCCTGAGCTTCGGCATGAAGTTCAGTTTGATCAGCGTGTTGTTCCTGCTGCCGATGCTGGCGACCAACTATTTTCTGGTGCGTGACTCCTGGCGTGAGTTCCAGGGCACTCGCATCGAACTGCAAAGCCTGGATTTGCTCGGCAGCAGCCTGGCCTTGCGCCGTGACCTGGAAACCCTCAACAACCAGGTGCAGATCAACGCGACCCTCGGCCAAGCCGGCAAGGCGGGCGATCTGGAGGGCGCTATCAACACCCTGGAACACAGCGTGCTGGCGCGCCTGCAAGGCCTGAGCGCGATGGCGACCGACCCCGAACAAGTCGCCGCGTTCGACGCCAAGCGCGACGAGCTGGTCGCCGCCTTCAAGGCCCAACAACAGGAGTCGTCGCTGCAGAGCAAAAGTGCGCTGATCGGCAAGTTGCTGAACAAAGCGCAGATGCTCAGCCAGATCATCGCCAGCCAATCCGGCTTGAGCCGCGACCCGCAGAGCGATCTACGCCAGCTCAGCGAGCTGATCACCAGCGTCACCCCGCAGGTCACCCAGACGTTGGGCGAAGGGCGCGCAATGGGCGCGTACTCCCTCGGTCAGGGTTTTCTCAACTCGTCCTCCAGCACGCGTTTCGACGAGCTGTTGCAGCAGTTGGAAAAACTCCAGGCCGAATACGGCTTGAAGCTGCAGGACGCCCTGGGTTCCAGCAAACCTGCCCACGCGGCGCTCGACAGCCTGGCCAAGGCCAGCAACGCGAGCCTCAAGCAAGGCAGTGAACTGTTTGAAGAGCAGGTGGTGATGGCCGAGACCCTCGACGCACCGTGGCAGGGCCTCTACGAAGACGTGAGTAAATTGATGGCCCAGACCTACCAGCTCAATGAGGCCACCCTGGGTTTTCTCGGACAGCAGTTGGAGCAACGGCTGACGCAAAACCGCACGCATATGCTGGTACTGGTGTCGGCCCTGGCGGCGGTGTTTTTGCTGATCTTTTATCTGTACGCCGGTTTCTATGCCTCGACGCGCACGACGTTGCGGCGCCTCGGGGCGATGATGGACAAGGTGGCGGCGGGCGATATGACGGTCACGTTTGTCGCCCAAAGCCGCGACGAGTTGGGCGACCTGGGCCAAGTGTTCAATGGCACCGTGGCCAAGATCCACGACCTGATCGAGCGCGTCGGGCACACCGTCAGCCAGGTTGAATTGCAGGCCGGCCAGGTCGAGGCGGTCTCGGCCCGCAGTAACCAGGCGGTATCCGGGCAGCGCAGCCAGATCGAACAGGTGGCGACGGCCATGAACCAGATGTCCTCCACCGCCCAGGAAGTGGCGCGCAGCGCGGCGGCGGCGGTCAGCAGCGCGCATAGCGTCAACGATGAAACCGTCTGCGGCCGTGGCCTGGTGCAGTCCCAGCAAGGCAGCATTGCGCGGTTGGCGTCGGAGATCGACGAGTCGGTACGGGTGATCAATCAACTGGCCACCGACAGCCAATCCATCAGCAGCGTGCTGGAAGTGATCAAGAGCATCGCCGAGCAAACCAACCTGCTGGCGCTCAACGCGGCGATCGAAGCGGCCCGCGCCGGGGAGCAGGGCCGTGGTTTTGCGGTGGTGGCCGATGAAGTGCGCACGTTGGCCCGGCGCACCCAGCACTCCACCGAAGAGATCGAGCAGATGATCAGCCGACTGCACGGCGGTGTTGGCGCGGCGGTCAAGGCCATGGGCACCAGCCATGCCATGGCTGAAGGCACGGTGGGCCAGTCGGAAAAGGTCCAGCAGGCCCTGGAGAATATTCTTGGTGCCGTTGGCATGATCGTGGATCAGAACCAGCAGATTGCCGCCGCCGTGGAGCAGCAAACCGCTGTCGCCCACGATATCGACCGCAACATCGTCGAAATCAACCGCGCCGGCGAACATGCGGCCGACGGCGCGCATCAGACCGAAGCGGCCAGCCGGCAGTTGTCGCAGCAGGTGATCGAGCTGAAGCAACTGATCGGCGCGTTTCGGGTGTAGGCCTTAATCGTAGGATTTGTCTTTTGTCGTTGTGGTGTTTGTCTTGATTTTGCGGCGCATCTTTTCTCGCGGCGTGAATGGGTGAAAATTTGTTTCACCTGGTCACAGTCCCAAGGAGGCGCGGCGATGATCGCTGTATTCGGCATCAGAGGGCACTGCGCCCAGTGCAACATGACGTTTGAACTCAAGCCTTGGCAATTGAACGCGATTGCCATCGACGAGCCTTTTGAGTGCACGTATTGCCAGTCGGGCCTGCAGTTGCGTTGTCGCAAACAATTGCGTCAATTTCGCGCCCTGGACCAGTGGGCGCTGGTTCGCCCGAGCATGATCATCCTGACCTGCACGACCTTGCTGATGGCACTGGTGGCAGAGTGGGTGGGTTTGCTCAGTATGATCGGGCAGCTCAACCTTTCGCTGGTGGCGGTGCTGATCCATTTCCTCGTGTTGCGCTATGCCCGCCATCGGCAACGCATGACCCTGGACCTACAGGCCGTCAGCGCGCTACCAATTGAACAGCTCGCACGCATTGCGTGTGCTCGCCTGCGCCAGCGATAACGGGCTGAGGCCCATGCGCTCGGCCAACGCGGCGCAGATCTCGGGCAGGTGTTCCGGGCTGTTGCGCTGGCCGGGGTACATGGCGGGCGCCATGTCCGGCGCATCGGTTTCCAGCACCACGGCCTCCAGAGGCAGTTGGGCCAGTACTTTGTGCATGCGCAGCGCCTGCGGCCAGGTCGCGGCGCCGCCCAGGCCCAACTTGAAACCCAGCTTGATGTACTCGTGCGCTTCTTCGCGGCTGCCGGCGAAGGCGTGGATGATGCCGCCCCGTGGCAGGCGGATGCGCTTGAGGGTGGCGATCACGGCGGCATGGCTGCGGCGCACGTGCAGCAGGGCCGGCAGTTGGAAATCCACGGCCAGCTTGAGTTGGGCTTCGAACAGCGGTTGCTGGCGTTCGCGGTCGAGGTGTTCGAGGAAGTAATCCAGGCCGATCTCGCCCACCGCGCACAGTTGGCGGTGGCCCCGCAGGCGGGTCAGCCAGTCGCCCAGGGCTGTCAGGTCGGCGGGGCGATGCTCGTCGAGGTACACCGGGTGCAGGCCGAAGGCTGCGAACAAGCCTTCATCGTCTTGCACCAGATCCCACAGCCGTTGCCAATTTTGCTGATACACCCCCAACACCACCATGCGCTGCACGCCGAGTTGGCGGCTGTGCGCAAGGACTTGCCGGCGATCGTTGTCGAAGTCCGGGAAGTCCAGGTGGGTGTGGGTGTCGATCAGCTCCACGCTCACACCTCGTGAATACGCTGCTTGAAGGTTCGGCCGATGGCGTTTACGCCGGGTTGATACTGCTGTTCTTCAATCGCGGCGAGGGCCAGGCGCAGCGCGGTGTCGGCGATCAGTTGATGTTGCTGGGCCATGGCATTGACCGGCAGCGGCAGGAAATCCAGCAACTGGGTATCACCGAACGTGCCCAGGCGCAGCGGCCGCGACTTGAGTGGGAAGTCATGCAGCGCGTCGAACACCCCTTGCAGCAGCACGTAGGACGTGGTCACCAGCGCATCAGGCAAATGCCCCAGGCGCTGCAGCAATTGCTCCATCAACTGTCGGCCGCAGTCACGGCTGAACGCCTCGCCGTGTTCGACGATCACTTCACCGCCGAACCCGTGCAGCGCTTCACGGAAACCGGCGGCGCGCGCCTGGCTGATGCTCAGCTCGGGCCGCGCACCGATCAGTGCGATCTGCTTGGGCAGCGGTTGCAGCAGGCTGCCGGTCAGTTGCTGGCAGGCCTGGCGATCGTCGCTGACCACCGAGCAGAACTGCGCGGGGTCCATCTCGCGGTCGATGGCGATGACCGGCAAACCCTTGGCTTGCAGCTCGCGATAACTGTCATCGCTGGCCGGCAGGCAACTGGCAACGAACAGCGCGTCGCAGCGTCGGGCGCGGAACAGTTGCAACAACTGGCGCTCGCTGTCGGCGTCATCGTCGGAGCTGGCAACCAGCAATTGATAGCCACGCGAACGCGCGCCCTGTTCCAACAACTTGGCAATTCGTGCGTAACTGGGGTTTTCCAGGTCCGGCAGGATGAAACCCAAGGTGCGCGTATGCCGACTGCGCAGCCCTGCGGCCTGGGGGTTGGGCGTGAAACCATGGGCTTGGACCACCGCACGCACACGCTCGACGGTTGCGCTGCTGATGCGTTGCTGTTCGGCTTTGCCATTGATGACATAGCTGGCGGTGGTCACGGACACACCGGCGAGACGGGCGATATCACTGAGTTTCAAACCGGGATTTCCTTGTTTTCTGGAGCTTGCCCCGACATTTTGTCCAATCGTAACCGATTACTGCAGACGACCAATGTCTCAGCTCAGGTGCCGAGAGGGTCTTCAAGGATGCGCAATTAACGCGTAATCTGCCATGCATTCTAGATTAAACGTTTCAGCAGGCGTATTTTTGCGATGTTCGCGACTGAGTGGTTACTGCCAACCGACTGCTCAGTCAGTTTATTCGTGAACGACTTTAGACTGATTTATTCAAAACAATACCTAGTGCGCCCGCCGCACTAACTAGGAGAACGGCATGCTTGAGCTCACCATAGAGCAGATATCCATGGGCCAGACGGCTGTGGATAAATCTGCTGCCTTGCACCTGCTCGCTGACAAACTGGTGGCCGACGGCCTGGTCGCCGAGGGTTATCTCAGCGGCTTGCAAGGCCGTGAAGCCCAAGGCTCGACCTTTCTCGGCCAAGGTATTGCGATCCCCCACGGCACGCCCGAAACCCGCGACCAGGTGTTTTCCACCGGCGTGCGCCTGCTGCAGTTCCCCGAAGGGGTGGACTGGGGCGATGGCCAGATCGTCTACCTGGCGATCGGTATTGCCGCCAAATCTGATGAGCACCTGCGCCTGCTGCAACTGCTGACCCGCGCCCTCGGTGAAACCGACCTGGGCCAGGCGCTGCGCCGCGCAGCTTCCGCCGAAGCGTTGCTGAAACTGCTGCAGGGCGCGCCGCAGGAATTGGCGCTGGACGCGCAAATGATTGGGCTCGGTGTGTCCGCCGATGATTTTGAAGAACTGGTGTGGCGCGGCGCACGCCTGCTGCGCCAGGCCGATTGTGTGAGCAATGGCTTTGCCGCCGTGTTGCAGCAGGTCGACGCGCTGCCCCTGGGCGATGGCCTGTGGTGGTTGCACAGCGAGCAGACCGTCAAGCGCCCGGGCCTGGCGTTTGTCACCCCGGACAAACCCATGCGCTACCTCGGCCAGCCGCTCAACGGCCTGTTCTGCCTGGCCAGCCTCGGCGAAGCGCACCAGACCTTGCTGGAACGCCTGTGTGCGCTGTTGATTGAAGGGCGTGGCCAGGAATTGGGCCGCGCCACCAGCAGCCGCGCGGTGCTTGAAGTGTTGGGCGGCGAGTTGCCGCCCGACTGGCCCAGCGCGCGCATCGCCCTGGCCAACGCCCACGGCCTGCACGCACGGCCAGCGAAGATCCTCGCGCAACTGGCGAAAAGTTTTGACGGCGATATTCGCGTGCGCATCGTCGATGGCGCGGTGGGCGCCGTGTCGGTGAAAAGCCTGAGCAAGCTGCTCAGCCTCGGCGCCCGGCGTGGCCAGGTGTTGGAGTTTGTCGCGGAGCCGGCGATTGCCAGCGATGCGCTGCCCGCGTTATTGGCGGCGGTGCAAGAGGGGCTTGGCGAAGAGGTCGAGCCGCTGCCTGCCGCGAGTGCGCAAGCCGCCGTTGTGGATCTCGAACCGGCGCTCAGCGCGCCGCTGGCCGGCAGCCAGATCCAGGCCATCGCCGCCGCCCCCGGCATCGCCATCGGCCCGGCGCATGTCCAGGTGCTGCAACCGTTCGACTATCCGCTGCGTGGCGAGTCCTCGAGCATTGAACGCCAGCGCCTGCAGGCCTCACTGGCGGACGTGCGCCGCGATATCCAGGGCCTGATCGAACGCAGCCAGGCCAAGGCGATCCGCGAGATTTTCATCACCCACCAGGAGATGCTCGACGACCCGGAACTGACCGACGACGTCGACACCCGCCTCAAACAGGGTGAAAGCGCCGAAGCGGCCTGGATGAGCGTGATCGAAGCCGCCGCCAAACAGCAGGAGTCGTTGCAGGACGCCCTGCTCGCCGAGCGCGCCGCCGACCTGCGCGACATCGGTCGCCGTGTGCTGGCGCAGTTGTGCGGTGTCGAAACCGTCCAGGAACCGAGCGAACCCTACATTTTGGTGATGGACGAAGTCGGCCCGTCGGATGTCGCACGCCTCGACCCGGCCCGCGTCGCCGGCATTCTCACCGCCCGTGGCGGCGCCACCGCCCACAGCGCCATCGTTGCCCGCGCCCTGGGTATTCCCGCGTTGGTGGGCGCCGGCCCGGCCGTGTTACTGCTGGCCGCCGGTACGCCGTTGTTGCTCGACGGCCAGCGCGGCCGCCTGCATGTCGACGCCGACGCCGCGACTCTGCAACGTGCCACCGTCGAACGCGACACCCGCGAACAACGCCTGCAAGCCGCCTCGGCGCAGCGCCATCAACCGGCCCTGACCCGCGATGGTCACGCTGTGGAAGTGTTCGCCAATATCGGCGAAAGCGCCGGCGTGGCGAGCGCGGTGGAGCAGGGCGCCGAAGGCATTGGCCTGCTGCGCACCGAACTGATTTTCATGGCCCACCCCCAGGCGCCGGACGAAGCCACCCAGGAAGCCGAATACCGCCGCGTACTCGACGGTCTTGGCGGTCGCCCGTTGGTGGTACGCACCCTCGATGTGGGCGGCGACAAACCGCTGCCGTATTGGCCGATCGCCGAGGAAGAAAACCCCTTCCTCGGCGTGCGCGGCATTCGCCTCACGCTGCAACGCCCGCAGATCATGGAAGCGCAGTTGCGCGCGCTGCTGCGCTCGGCGGATAACCGGGCGCTGCGGATCATGTTTCCGATGGTCGGCAGCGTCGATGAGTGGCGCGCGGCCCGGGACATGACCGAGCGCCTGCGCCTGGAAATCCCGGTGGCCGACCTGCAACTGGGGATCATGATCGAAGTGCCGTCCGCCGCGTTGCTCGCGCCGGTGCTGGCCAAGGAAGTCGATTTCTTCAGCGTCGGCACCAATGACCTGACCCAGTACACCCTGGCCATCGACCGTGGCCACCCGACGCTGTCGGCCCAGGCCGATGGCCTGCACCCCGCCGTGTTGCAATTGATCGACATCACCGTGCGCGCGGCCCATGCCCATGGCAAATGGGTCGGCGTGTGCGGTGAGCTGGCCGCCGACCCGCTGGCGGTGCCGGTGCTGATCGGCCTCGGCGTGGATGAGTTGAGCGTGTCGGCCCGCAGCATTCCTGAAGTGAAGGCGCGGGTGCGTGAATTCAGTCTGAGCCAGGCCCAGAGCCTAGCCCAACAAGCACTCGCGGTGGGTTCGCCCGCCGAAGTGCGAGCCCTTGTGGAGGCCGTGTAGATGGCAAGGATTTTGACCCTGACGCTGAACCCGGCGTTGGACCTCACGGTACGCCTGGCGCGCCTGGAACCCGGTGAAGTCAACCGCAGCGAGACGATGCTGACCCACGCCGCCGGCAAGGGCGTGAATGTCGCCCAGGTGCTGGCTGACCTCGGCCATCACGTCACCGTCGGCGGTTTTCTCGGCGAGGACAACCCCCAGGCGTTTGAGGCGCTGATCGCTCGCCGTGGGTTTGTCGATGCGTTCATCCGCGTGCCGGGCGAGACCCGTAGCAATATCAAGATTGCCGAACAAGGCGGCCGCGTCACCGATATCAATGCGCCGGGGCCGCAGGTCACTGAGCAGGCACAGCAAGCGTTGCTCAATCAACTCACGCTGATTGCCCCAGGGCACGATGTGGTGGTGGTCGCCGGCAGTTTGCCGCGCGGCGTCAGCCCGCTGTGGTTCCAAGGCTTATTGGTGCAACTGAAAGAACTCGGCTTGAAGGTCGCCCTGGACACCAGCGGCGAAGCCCTGCGCGTCGGGTTGAAGGCCTGCCCGTGGTTGATCAAGCCCAATACTGAAGAACTCGCCGAGGCCCTGGATTGCCCGACGGACTCCGTTGACCTACAGGCCCTGGCCGCCGAGCGTTTGCATGCCGAGGGCATCGAGCATGTGGTGATTTCCCATGGCGCCGACGGCGTGAACTGGTTCAGCCCCGGCACGGCGCTGCATGCCACGCCGCCGAAGGTCAGCGTCGCCAGCACCGTCGGCGCAGGCGATTCGCTGTTGGCCGGCATGCTCCACGGTTTGCTCAGTTTCGATGTGCCCGAAACGACCTTGCGCCGCGCCACGGCAATTGCTGCGATGGCCGTCACGCAGATCGGTTTTGGCATCAGCGATGACGCGCAGTTGGCGCGTCTCGAAAGCGGCGTCCATGTGCACCCGCTGACAGAACAATAAGAGGGTTTGTGATGAATTTAGCCATTGTTACCGCCTGTCCGAACGGCATGGTCACCAGTGTGCTGTGCGCCCGTTTGCTCGACGCCGCCGCGCAGCGCCAGGGTTGGAGCACCAGCGTCGAAGTAGTGGACGTGCAGCACCCGGAACGCCAACTGTCCCAGGCCACGCTCGATGCCGCCGAGTGGGTGTTGCTGGTCAGCAGCACGCCGGTGGATATGCAGCGGTTTGTCGGCAAACGCGTGTTCCAGAGCACCCCGGCCCAGGCCTTGCAGGACGTCGAGGCCGTGTTGCGCCGTGGCGCCGAAGAGGCTCAGGTGTATGTCGCCAGCCAAGCCCCGGTGGCAACGAAACAGGCCCCGCGGATTGTCGCGATTACCGCCTGCCCGACCGGCGTAGCCCACACTTTCATGGCCGCCGAAGCGTTGCAGCAGACCGCCAAGCGCCTGGGTTATGACTTGCAGGTGGAAACCCAGGGTTCGGTCGGCGCACGCACACCGTTGAGCCCGCAAGCGATTGCCGAGGCCGATGTGGTGTTGCTGGCGGCGGATATCGAAGTCGCCACCGAGCGCTTCGCCGGCAAGAAGATCTACCGCTGCGGCACCGGCATTGCCCTCAAGCAAGCCGAAGCGACCCTCAACAAGGCCCTGGCCGAAGGCGTCGTGGAAAGCGCGGCGAGCGGCACGGTGACCAAGTCGGAAAAAACCGGGGTCTACAAACACCTGCTGACCGGCGTGTCGTTCATGTTGCCGATGGTGGTGGCGGGCGGGTTGTTGATCGCCTTGTCGTTCGTGTTCGGCATCCATGCCTTTGAAGAAAAAGGCACCCTGGCGGCGGCTCTGAAAACCGTCGGTGACCAGGCCTTCATGCTGATGGTGCCGCTGCTCGCGGGCTATATCGCCTACTCGATTGCCGACCGGCCTGGGCTGGCGCCCGGCATGATCGGCGGGTTGTTGGCCGGTACGTTGGGCGCGGGCTTTATCGGCGGGATTCTCGCCGGCTTCCTTGCCGGTTACTGCGTCAAGCTGATCAGTCGTGCGGTGCGCTTGCCGCAAAGCCTGGAGGCGCTCAAGCCGATCCTGATCATCCCGTTGCTGGCGAGCCTGTTCACGGGCCTGGCGATGATCTACCTGGTGGGCCCGCCGGTGGCGCGGTTGCTCACCAGCCTGACCGACTTCCTCAGCACGATGGGCACCACCAATGCTGTGCTGCTCGGCATCCTGCTTGGCGGCATGATGTGCGTTGACCTGGGCGGGCCGATCAACAAGGCTGCGTATGCGTTCTCCGTCGGCTTGCTGGCGGCGTCCAGCGGTGCGCCGATGGCCGCGACCATGGCGGCCGGTATGGTGCCGCCGATTGGGATGGGTATCGCGACCTTCCTGGCCCGGCGCAAGTTTGCCCAGACCGAACGCGAGGCCGGCAAGGCCGCGATGATTCTGGGCCTGTGCTTTATCTCCGAAGGCGCGATTCCGTTTGCCGCCAAGGACCCGCTGCGGGTGATCCCGGCCAGCATCGCCGGCGGCGCGTTGGCCGGCGCGCTGTCGATGTACTTCGGCTGCAAACTGGCGGCGCCCCATGGCGGCTTGTTTGTGCTGATCATTCCGAATGCGATGAACCATGCGCTGCTGTACTTGCTGGCGATTGTCGCCGGTAGCGTGTTGACGGGGCTGGTGTACGCGCTGATCAAACGCCCGGAAGCGATGGAACTGGCGGTCACACCGGCCCAAGTCTGACGCTGATCCAAATGTGGGAGGGGGCTTGCCCCCGATGGCGGTGGATCAGTCAATTTATGGGTGACTGACACATCGCCATCGGGGGCAAGCCCCCTCCCACATTAGGATCTGCGAGGCATTGAAGGCGGTGTCATATCGGCTTCATCCCTGCGTGTTCAAATTTCCCTTTTGATACTCAAGAGGGCACTTGCATGAGCCACTTCGATCTCAGCCGTCGCCGCGTGATGCAAGCGGTCGGCGCGGGCCTGTTGTTGCCGGGGCTGGCGCCGGCGGTGATCGCGTCGGTCAAGGACCGGCCGCAACTCACCGATGGCGTGCAGTCCGGCGACCTGCTCGGCGACCGCGCAATGATCTGGAGCCGCAGCGACCGCCCGGCGCGGATGGTGGTGGAGTGGGACACGCGCAGTGTGTTCAGCAACCCCCGCCGATTCGTCTCGCCGCTGGCCGACACCCGCAGCGACTTTACCGCCCGCGTCGAACTCACTGGGCTGCCCGCCGACCAGGCGATTTTCTACCGCGTGCAGTTCGAAGACGCCCAGACCGGCGTCGCCAGCGAGCCCTGGTTCGGCCATCTGCGCAGCGTGCCGCAACAGCGTCGTGATATTCGTTTTGTGTGGAGCGGCGACACTGTCGGCCAAGGCTTCGGCATCAACCCGGACATCGGTGGCATGCGCATCTACGAAGCCATGCGTCTGCGCCTGCCGGACTTTTTTATCCACAGCGGCGACACCATCTACGCTGACGGCCCGGTGCCGGCGCAACTGACCACCGAGGGCGGGCGCATTTGGCGCAACATCACCACCGAGGCCAAGAGCAAAGTCGCTGAAACCCTCGATGAGTATCGCGGCAATTACCGCTACAACCTGCTGGATGAAAACGTGCGGCGCTTCAACGCCGAAGTGCCGCAGATCTGGCAGTGGGACGACCACGAGGTGGTGAACAATTGGTCGCCGAGCAAGCAGCTCGATGAGCGTTACCAGACCCAGGACATCAACACCCTGGTCGGTCGTGCGCGTCAGGCCTGGCTGGAATATTCACCCATGCGTCGACAAAGCGCCGACAGCGGCGGGCGGATTTATCGCAAGCTCAGTTACGGCCCGCTGCTGGATGTGTTCGTGCTCGACATGCGCAGCTATCGCGGGCCCAACGATGACAACCTGGGCGGCGCAAAACCCTTCCTCGGCCGAGAGCAACTGGACTGGCTCAAGCGCGAACTCAAGGCCTCCCAGGCCCAATGGAAAGTGATCGCCGCCGACATGCCCATCGGCCTTGGCGTGCCTGACGGCGAAGTCAGCCCGGGCGTGCCGCGCTGGGAAGCGATCGCCAACAACGACCCCGGCCCGGCCCAGGGCCGCGAATTGGAAATCGCCGAGTTGCTCGGGTTTCTGCGCGCGCAGCAGGTGCGCAACCACGTGTGGTTGACGGCGGATGTGCATTACTGCGCGGCGCATCACTACCATCCGGATCGGGCGGCGTTCCAGGATTTCGAGCCGTTCTGGGAGTTTGTCGCAGGGCCGCTGAATGCGGGGAGCTTCGGGCCCAATCCGCTGGATAAAACCTTTGGCCCACAGGTGGTGTTCGAGAAAGCACCGCCGGCGCAGAACACGTCGCCGTTTGCCGGTTTCCAGTTTTTCGGCGAAGTGCAGATCGATGGGCAGACGGCAGAGTTGACGGTGATGCTGCGCGATCTGGATGGGGTTTCAGTGTTCGAGCAAAAGCTGCAACCGGTCTGATTTGGAATACAGTCAAAAACTGATTTGGAAAGCAGTCAAAACTAATTTGGAATACAGTCAAAAACTGTGGGAGGGGGCTTGCCCCGGTACAGACCGGAGACATCCTTTACGTTTGAAACCGGAGACATCGTTTACATGTATTAATCATGGCCAGGAGGTAACTGGCCATGTCATGGAATCGAGAATCCCCGATGGACCAAAAAGTCAGATTGATAGGCGACTGGCTGTCCGGCGCCTATTCAAAACGTCAACTGGCATTGAGCTACGGCATTAGTCGACCGACCCTGGACAAGTGGTTGCAACGGTATGCCACTGCAGGCCTGGACGGGCTCAAGGACGCCTCACGCCGTCCAATCTCAAGCCCTTTTAAAACGTGCGATGCGCATATTGCTGCTTTAATCGAGCTCAAGCATCAACACCATGACTGGGGCCCCAAAAAGCTCGTCAAGGTCCTTTCCAATCGCTATCCGGAATGTCATTGGCCGGCACCCAGCACGGCGGGGGAATGGCTCAAACGAGCGGGACTGGTCCAAGAGCGGCGCAAGCGCAATCGCCCGCCTTCTGGTCCCGTCAAACTTCGCCCGGCAGACCTCCCCAATCAAACGTGGGCCGCTGACTTCAAAGGCGACTTTTTAATGGCGGATGGCCGACGCTGTTATCCGCTGACACTCACGGATCAGGCCAGCAGATTCATATTATTGTGTCGTGCGCAGCCCAGTGTGGCTGGGGCCCGCGAGGGTTTTGACTGGGCTTTTCGCGAGTATGGTCTGCCTGATGTCATCCGGACTGACAACGGTTCACCCTTCGCCTCAACCGGTCTCAGCAGACTCTCCAGTCTGGCCGTATGGTGGATACGACTGGGTATCTACCCAGAGCGTATTCAGCCGGGGCGACCCGATCAGAACGGGCGGCATGAGCGTATGCATCGCTCACTCAAGGCTGCGTTACTGAAGACGCCAGAAGCCAATATGGTCCAGCAGCAGTTGGCGTTTGAACGATTTCGACAGGAATTCAATCATGATCGGCCGCACGAGGCGTTGGACATGAAGGTGCCGAACGATCTGTACGATAAATCGCCAAGGATCTATACAGGCTGGGTACCTCCTGCCGAATATGGAGCGGATATGGAGGTGCGCAAAGTCAGAACAGACGGGTCAATGAAGTGGAGGGGCAGAATGATCTTTTTGAGTGAGTCACTGGTAGGAGAGGCAGTTGGACTGCGAGAAGTGGGCGACAACGTGTGGGACATGTACCTATGTAACTATCCACTGGGTAGGCTAGACAGCGGTGCAAGCCGGCTATCCAGCACCCAGAAACGTAAAGGATGTCCCCGTCCGTACACCCCGATAGCAGTGGAACAGCCAACTTATGCATCGACTGACACACTGCCATCGGGGGCAAGCCCCCTCCCACATTTGATCTGCAGTGCCTGGGGGATTTCAGATCAGTTCTTCCACCAGTTGCAAACAATGACTCAGCCCCGGCGACTGATCGTTCACCCGCCGGCTGAGAATAATCGGCGAGGTCGCGGTGGTTTCCACCACCGGCGTGTAGCCGATGTCCGCCCGATGCAGCACCTGCACCGACGCCGGCACCAGCGTCACGCCCATGCCCGCGCCGACCAGGCCGATGGCGGTCTGCAACTCGTTGGTCCATTGCGCCACCTTGAGGCTCAAGCCGTGGGCGTCGAACAGCGCGATCACATGGTCGGCATAGCTGGGCCGTGGGTTGCCGGGGTAGAGCACGAACGGCTCGGCAGCCAGTTGGGCGAGGGTGGCGGGCGCGTCCAGCAAGGGGTGACCGGCGGGCAGCACCGCCACCAGGCGATCCTCCACCAGCACCCGCTGGACGATGGCCGGGTCATCGATGCGAATCCGCCCGAAGCCCACATCAATGCGGCCAGCCTTGAGCGCTTCGACCTGCTGCAAGGTGGTCATTTCCGACAGCCCCAGCTCCAGCTCCAGCGCTTCATGGTTGCGCAGCCGACGAATCAGTTCGGGCAGCACGCCATACAAGGTCGACGGCGCAAAGCCGATGCCCAGCCAGGTCTTCTCGCCCTGGCCAATACGCCGAGTGGTGTCGCAGACCTTGCCCAACTGCTCCAGCAGCACGTTGGCGTGCTCATAGAAAAACCGCCCGGCCTCGGTCAGCCGCAGCGGGCGGCCGCGCTCCAGCAGTATCACGCCCAATTCATCCTCCAATTGCTGGATCTGCCGGCTCAACGGCGGCTGGGCGATGTGCAGGCGTTCGGCGGCGCGGGTGAAGTTGAGGGTTTCGCCCAGCACCTGGAAATAGCGCAGATGTCGCAGTTCCATGACAGCTCCTTTGATACCTTGAAGGTATTGTGCGAGACCAATTCTATATTGGAACCCTGGAAAAATGCGGCACAGAATCGACTCAAATCTATAAAGAACCCAACGGGTATAGCCATGCCGATTTGTGCCATCGAGTCGATCGAGACCATCATCGTCGACCTCCCCACCCTCCGCCCGCACAAGCTGGCGATGCACACGATGCAAAACCAGACCCTGGTGATCATCCGCCTACGTTGCGCCGACGGCATTGAAGGCATCGGCGAAGCCACCACCATCGGCGGCCTGAGCTACGGCAACGAAAGCCCCGACAGCATCAAAATCAACATCGACCGCCACTTCGCCCCGCTGCTGATCGGCCAGGACGCGAGCAACATCAATGCGGCCATGTTGCGCCTGGCGCGCAGCATTCGCGGCAACACCTTTGCCAAGTCCGGTATCGAAAGCGCCTTGCTCGATGCGCTGGGCAAACGCCTGAACCTGCCGGTCAGCGAACTGCTCGGCGGCCGCGTGCGCGACGCGTTGCCGGTGGCCTGGACCCTGGCCAGCGGCAACACCGAAAAGGACATTGCCGAAGCCGAGAAGATGCTCGACCTGCGCCGTCACCGCGTCTTCAAATTGAAGATTGGTGCCGGAGAGGTCAGTGCCGACCTGGCCCATGTGATCGCGATCAAAAAAGCCCTGGGCGAGCGCGCCAGCGTGCGCGTCGACGTCAACCAGGCTTGGGATGAAGCCGTCGCCCTGCGCGCCTGCAAGGTGCTCGGCGACAACGGTATCGACCTGATCGAACAGCCGATCTCGCGCAACAACCGCGGTGGCATGGCCCGGCTTAACCGGTCGAGCCCGGCGCCGATCATGGCCGACGAATCCATCGAATGTGTCGAGGACGCCTTCAACCTGGCCCGCGAAGGCGCGGCTTCGGTGTTTGCCCTCAAGATCGCCAAGAACGGCGGCCCGCGCGCGGTGTTGCGCACCGCCGCGATTGCCGAAGCGGCCGGGATCGGCCTGTATGGCGGCACCATGCTCGAAGGCGGCATCGGCACCCTGGCCTCGGCCCATGCGTTCCTCACCCTGAACACACTGACGTGGGGCACCGAGCTGTTCGGCCCGCTGCTGCTCACCGAAGACATCCTCACCGAGCCGCTGGTGTACCGCGATTTCCACCTGCATGTCGGCACCGCACCGGGCCTGGGCCTGACCATCGATGAAGAGCGTCTGGCGTTCTTGCGTCGTGACAACCACTAAGAGGCGCCTGCCATGTTGTTCCACGTAAAAATGAGCGTACACCTGCCCGTCGACATGAACCCCGAACGCGCCGCCAACCTCAAGGCCGAAGAAAAAGCCCTGGCGCAGCGCCTGCAGCAAGAGGGCAAATGGCGCCACCTGTGGCGCATCGCCGGGCTCTACGCCAACTACAGCGTGTTCGATGTCGACAGCGTGCAGGAACTGCACGACCTGCTGATGCAACTGCCGCTTTATCCCTACATGGCCATCGAAGTGAATGCGCTGTGCAGGCACCCGTCGTCGATCCACGCGGATGACCGCTGAGCCTGTTTTATCCCGAATAATTACAAGATGAGGATTGCACCATGTCCATCCGACTGTCCCAGACTGCCCACGCCCAAGAGTTTCTCGAAGAAGCCAGCGGCAACCGCAGCGAAAGCGGCAACCCGCGCACCAAGACGCTGATCTACCGAATCCTGCGGGACACGGTGAACATCATCGAAGACCTGGAAGTCACCCCCGAAGAGTTCTGGGCGGCAGTCAACTACCTCAACGAATTGGGTAAACACCAGGAAGCCGGTTTGCTCGCCGCCGGGCTCGGCCTGGAGCACTACCTGGACTTGCTGATGGACGCCGCCGATGAAGAAACCGGCAAAACCGGCGGTACGCCGCGCACCATCGAAGGCCCGCTGTATGTGGCAGGCGCGCCGTTGTCGAAATACGAAGCGCGCCTGGATGACGGCCAGGACCCGGGCGTGCCGCTGTTCATGCGCGGGCAGGTGCGGGACACGCAGGGCAAACCGGTGGCCGGGGCGATTGTCGATGTGTGGCAGGCCAATACCGGCGGCACTTACTCCTGGTTCGACACCGCGCAGTCGGAGTTCAACCTGCGCCGCCGCATCGAGACCGATGCCCAGGGTAACTTCCGTTTTCGCAGCATCGTGCCGTCCGGCTATGGCTGCCCACCGACCGGGCCGACCCAGCAGTTGCTCGATCAACTGGGACGCCACGGGCAGCGCCCGGCGCATATTCACTTCTTTATCTCGGCACCGGGGCATCGGCACCTGACCACGCAGATCAACCTGTCAGACGACCCGTACCTGCACGATGATTTTGCCTACGCGACGCGGGATGAATTGATTGCCGAAATTCGCTTCAGTGATGATCAGCAACTGGCGCGGGAGTTGGGTGTGGAAGGGCGTTTTGCGCAGATTGATTTTGACTTTGAGGTGCAGCTCGCCGCTGCGTCGGTAGAGCAAAAGCGCATGCAGCGGGTGCGTGCATTGGAAGATTGATCAGCACGGTCAAAAAATGTGGGAGGGAGCTTGCTCCCGATAGCGGCGGATCAGTAAACATTTAAGTGACTGACACACTGCTATCGGGAGCAAGCCCCCTCCCACATTTTTTGACCGATGGTGTTGCGGCTATTTGCGCAGCACCAGATCCAACACCTCGTCGCGATCCTTGATCTTCTGCAACACAATCTCCGAACGGATATCCATCACCCCCGCCGTGCGGTTCAGGTGGTTCACGATAAAGTCCGAAAAGTGCTTGAGGTTGCGCGCCTGCACCCGCAGCACATAGTTACTGGCGCCGGTAATCACGTAGGCGCTGGCCACTTCCGGCCAGCCTTGCACCTTCTGGATAAACGTCTCATGCCAATCCTCCACGTCCTGGCGCAATGACAGGTGGACGATGGCTTCCAGCTCGATCCCCAGCTGCTCGGAATTCAACACTGCGCGATAGCCGCTGATGATGCCTTCGCTTTCCAGCAGGCGCAGACGGCGCAGGCAGGCGGAGGGCGACAGCGCGACTTTTTCCGCGAGTTCCTGGTTGCTGATACGGCCGTCCTGTTGCAGGAAATGCAGGAGGCGCAGGTCGGTGGCGTCGAGAATCATGCTTAGAATAAATCCGCGTTTTTTCGGTTGAACTTCGAATTTCCTACAGCTTAATTAGCCTGTTACCCACCACTTTGCACGAAAATTCTCTAAAACCTCGTTCATTATTTGCTGCATATTCCCTTATAAAAATCAGGACAGCCCATGATCACTCGAAGCCATTGCCACGCCCTTGACGAGCAGGACCGGTTGGCGCCGCTGCGTCACCAGTTCGCCTTGCCGCAGGGGGTGATCTACCTCGACGGCAACTCCCTCGGTGCGCGTCCGGTGGCCGCGCTTGCGCGGGCGCAGCAGGTGATTGCGGAGGAGTGGGGCAATGGCCTGATTCGCAGTTGGAACAGCGCAGGCTGGGCGGATTTGTCGCAGCGCCTGGGCAATCGCCTGGCGCCGTTGATCGGTGCGGGCGACGGCGAAGTGGTGATCACCGATACCACCTCCATCAACCTGTTCAAGGTGCTCAGCGCCGCATTGAGCGTGCAGCGCCAGCGCCAGCCGCAGCGCAAGGTGATCGTCAGCGAAGCGAGTAACTTCCCCACCGACCTGTACATCGCCGAGGGCCTCGCCGAGCTGCTGCAACAGGGCTATTCCCTGCGGCTGGTCAACAGCCCGGACGAACTGCCCCAGGCCATCGACCCGGACGTGGCGGTGGTGATGCTCACCCACGTCAACTACAAGACCGGCTACATGTACGACATGCAGGCGCTCACCACGTTGAGCCACGAGTGCGGCGCCCTGAGCCTCTGGGACCTGGCGCATTCGGCGGGCGCGGTGCCCATCGACCTGCATCGGGCCGGCGCCGATTACGCGATCGGCTGCACTTACAAATACCTCAACGGCGGCCCCGGCTCCCAGGCGTTCGTGTGGGTTAACCCCGCGCTGGTGGACGTGGTGCGCCAGCCGTTGTCGGGCTGGTTCGGGCATACCCGGCAGTTCGCCATGGAGTCGAGCTATGCGCCGAGCGCCGGCATCGCCCGTTACCTGTGCGGCACCCAGCCGATCACCTCGCTGGCCATGGTGGAATGCGGCCTGGAGATTTTTGAACAGACCGACATGGCCAGCCTGCGCAGTAAATCCCTGGCCCTGACCGACCTGTTCATCGAGTGCGTCGAAGCCCGCTGCGCCGCCCACGGCCTGGTGTTGATCACCCCGCGCGAGCACGCCAGACGCGGCAGCCATGTGAGCTTCGAACACCCTGAAGGCTACGCGGTAATCCAGGCGCTGATCGCCCGTGGAGTGATCGGCGACTACCGCGAGCCGCGCATCATGCGCTTTGGTTTTACGCCGCTGTACACCAGTTTCAGCGAGGTATGGGACGCCGTGGAAATCCTCGGCGACATCCTCGACAACCGCACCTGGGACCAACCGCAATTCAAGGTGCGCAACAGCGTCACCTGAATAAACACAGACAACAATGGAGGAGGGGGCTTGCTCCCGATAGAGCTGTATCAGCGTGCGAATCCGGCGACTGACACACCGCCATCGGGGGCAAGCCCCCTCCCACACTGAGCCTGCGTCAGACACACAATGGATGAACACCACAGACCCCTGTGGAAGGGAGCTTGCCCCCGATGGCGGCGGATCAGTCACCCATGCCTCGACTGAAAGACTGCTATCACCAGCAAGCCCCCTCCCACAGGGAGTCTGTGGCAACAGACAAATCGAGCAATCACAATAATAAGGGGCACACCACGTGACCACGCCAAACGACGGCTTTGCAGAAATCACCCACCGCGAACTGGGCCTGAGGCGCCAGCTCACTTCCGGCCAGATGAGCATGATCGCCATCGGTGGCGCCATCGGCACCGGGCTGTTCATGGGCAGCGCCTATGCCATCGGCTATGCCGGGCCCAGCGTGCTGGTGAGTTACGCCATCGGCGCGTTGATCACCTTGCTGCTGATGGGCTGCCTGGCGGAGATGACGGTGGCCCATTCCACCTCCGGCTCCTTCGGTGCCTACGCCGAGTTCTACATCAGCCCGCTGGCCGGGTTCCTGGTGCGTTATGCCTATTGGGCGGCGATTGTGCTGGCGGTGGGCGCTGAGGTTACGGCGGTGGCGATGT
>Ga0302264_1000037_pt1 | contig 36025 bp, 39 predicted proteins | sample II_Fen_N3_4_FD_194563 | JGI IMG/M metagenome (GOLD analysis project Ga0302264, IMG submission 194563) | Peat permafrost microbial communities from Stordalen Mire near Abisko, Sweden - II_Fen_N3_4 | ecosystem: Environmental > Terrestrial > Soil > Wetlands > Permafrost | place: Sweden: Abisko... | reverse complement strand
AGGCCAAGCTTGGCGAGCCGATGGGCCTGGAAGAATTGTCGGGCTTGATCGATGAAGAGCGGCCTAAGGCGTTCTACGACCATATCCGTAACAAAGACTACGGCCTGTCGCCGGAGATCCCGGCCGACAAACGCACCCTCAACCAGTTCCGCCGCTTCACCGGGCGCGCCGAGGGGCTGTCGATCAGTTTTGAAGCGCACCTTCTGGGCGACAAGATCGAGTACGACGAAGCCGCCGGCACCCTGATCATCAAGGGCCTGCCGACCCAACTGACCGACCAGCTCAAGCGCCGTAACTGATGCTCGGCGGGGTCTTTAAAAAAGTCCTGCTGGTATTGCTGGTGGTGGTGGTGATCCAGAACTGGGGCAAGGTCGAACGGCTGTTCAACCCGTCCCAGGTGGTCTCCGAGCAGACGCGGGCCTCGGCGCGCGTGGTGCTCTATTCGACCGAGTGGTGTGGCTACTGCAAACAGATCCGCCGCTTCCTCGACCAGAAAGGTATTCCGTACCAGGCGTTCGATATCGACAAAGACGCCGCGGCGCGCAAGGCCTATGAGGCATTGGGCGGTGGCGGGATTCCGTTTGTGGACGTGAATGGCACGTTGATTCGCGATTACAGCCCTGAAGCGATCATGGCGGCGCTGAAGTAATCAGCGCACCACAATCATCCGTCCCAATACCGTGTGCTGCTCGAACCCCAGCACCGCCTGCAACGCATTCAGCACGGCGTGCGGATCGTTACTCGGGAAGCTGCCACTGACACGCCGGGCACCCAGTTCGTCGTTGAGCAGCAAAATGCGGCCAGGGTAGTAACGGCGCAAATCCTCGATCACCTCGGCCAGCGGCGCCTTGTAGTAGTTGAGCCAGCCGTCGCGCCAGGCCAGACGTGCTTCGCTGTTAACCGCGTGCCAGGGCTCGGCGACGCCATCGGCGTAGGCCACTTGCTGACCCGCCGTAAGAATTTGCTGCTGCCCCTGCTTGGCCGGTGTGACGCCGACCCGCCCCGACAACACCGTCACCTGCGCGCCCGCCGGTTGCAGGCGCACTTCAAACTGCGTGCCCAGCACCCGCGTTTCACCGCTGCCCGCTTCCACCACAAATGACGCGCCGGTGTGAGTCACGCTGAAAAAGCCCGCACCGCGACGCAGTTGGACATGCCGCTCACCCTGGCTGAAATCCACGGCGATGGCGCTGTCGGCATCCAGGGTGACGTGGGATTGATCGGCCAGGGTTACGGTTTTCACCTCGCCCGGCGCCGTGACGTAATCCGCGCCGAAGTCCTCGACCCAACGCGACGGTTGCCAGCCGGCGCCCATCGACAGCATCACCAGCAGGCACGCAGCCATCGCCAGCGCGCCGGCCCCGCGCACGGCCCGCGAGCGTTTCGAGAGGTGCATCGCATTCAGGTAACCCTGCAAGGCCAACGCGTCTTCATCCGCCAGTTTGCGCGCCGGTACTTCGCTCAACGCCCAGAGCATTTGAGCCTGTGAATAGGCCTCGACGTGTGCCGGGTCGGCCTGCAGCCAACGGCTGAAGGTGGCCTGGTCGCCGCTGCTGGGCTGGTCGTGCAACAGGCTCAGCCAAGCCAGTGCGGCCTGTTGCTGGTCGGGCGTCGGGGTGACGTTCACGGTGCTTTCCCTGGCATGCGTGGAGGCGATGGCTCGCGAAGGCTGGCTTTGCAGGCTTCGAGGGCACGCATCATATGTTTTTCCACGGCACTTTGGGACAGCCCCATGGCCTTGGCGATTTGCGCGTACTTGCGACCGTGGATACGGTTGAGCAGGAAGATCTGGCGGGTGCGCTCGGGCAAGCCGCGCAAGGCGGCCTCGACGTGACGCAGGTCGTTGCCGGCCTCCAGCGCAGCCTGGGGCTCGGAGCCCTGATTGTCCTGTTGCTCGGGCAACCAGCCTTCGTTGCTGCGCACCCGCGCGCTTTCGCTGCGCAGGTGGTCAATGGCGATATTGCCGGCACAGCGCAGCAGGTACGTGCTGAGTTCTTCGACCTGCACCAGCGGCCGGCGCCAGAAGCGCAGGAACAAGTCCTGCACCAGGTCGGCTGCCGTGGCGCGACAGCCCACACGCCGGCTGACCAGCGCTTCCATCTGCGAACGCTGGGACAAAAACACCTGCAGGAAATGCGCACGCCCACCCGCCGCGTCAGCGGGCTGGCTGTCCTGGGGTTCCGGTGGCGGACTGATCATCATGCGCAGCTCACAGGGTGGCGAAGGCCGCGACGGGGCTGGCCAGCAGGCCAACGCCCGCCAGGCTCAAGGCCAACCTTGGCCGATACGGCAACAGCAGCACCAGCAGCAGCGCGCTGAACATCAACACCGCGCACCACTCCACCAGGCCCTGGGCCCAGCCCGTGGCGGCCACCGCCGGCCAGATCGATAGCGTCAGCAGCCACCCACCAGCCACGCGCAACCCCAAGCGGCGACGCGGCGACGGCTTGCTGTGCAGCAGTTCGCCATGGTGACGGTCGGTAGACAGGCACAGTGCGGTAAACCCGACGTAGCACATCAGCCATGCAAGCAACATTCAGTGCGCCTCCGACTTGAGATTGAGCGGGCGCGCCCTTTCGGTCTTGGGCTCGGGCGCCGTGCGACGGTGCATTTTCCAGGCGGCCCAGGCGAGAAACACACCGCTGCCCAGGCACGTCAGGTCGAAGCCGGCCATGGCCCAGTCGCCCGTCGCCAGCGACACGCCCAGGTGGTGCGAGGTGGTCAGCGCGTTGAGCAGAGGGATCGCGCTAAACAACAGTGCGCCAGCGCTCAGTTGCTCGACCCAGGCCTGGCGCCCTCGACGCAGCACGGCGTGCAACAGGCTCAGGCCCCAGACGATAAAGAAGACCTGCACTTCCCAGTCGGAACGCTCGGCAACGCTCACCGGCAGCAAACGGTTGGCCCAGAAGAACGCCGCAATGGCGAGCAACAACCCGGACATGCTGGCGATATTCAGCACTTCCACCAGGCGCAGCTCAAACGGCATGCCCCCGGTTTTGGCGTGCTTGAGCTGGCGCTTGCCGAGCCAGATCACCAGCCCGGTGCCGATCATCGCCGTGCCCGCCAGCCCGCAGACAAAGTACAGCCAGCGCAACACCGGACCGGCGAAATGGCCCATGTGCAGGCCATAAAAACTGCCGCCGATCGCCGCCGGCAGCGATTGCTCGGCGCTGACCCGCAGCAGCTCGCCGGTGCTGCCGTTGAACGACACAGTGCTGCCGAAATCATGCGCCACGCGGTCGGCACCGGCGCGGAACACATTGACCGAGGCGTTCACGTCACTTGGGTTATTCACCGCCAGCCGCCCGACATGCCCACCCGCCCACTGCGCCCGCGCCTGTTCGTACATCGGCAGCAACGGCAACAAGGTGCCGGGCTGGCCGAGCGCCGGCGCGTTGTCGGTGGCGGGGAACACGTCGTTGAAGAAGGCCCGGCTATCGTTGCCGTAAGAGGCCACGATGGGGGCCGGCATGACCATGCTCATAAAGATCACCAGGCTGCTGTAGGTGATCATCAAATGAAACGGCAGCACCAGCACACCCACTGCGTTATGCCCGTCGAGCCAGGAGCGCTGGCCCTTACGAGGGCGGAAGGTGAAGAAGTCCTTGAAGATTTTTTTGTGGGTGATGATGCCGGTGATCAACGCGACCAACATCACCATCGCAGCGAGGGTGGATAACCAGCGGCCCCAGGGGTGCGGCATTTGCAACTGGAAGTGGAAGCGATAGAAGAACTCGCCGCCCTTGCTTTCACGGGCCTGCACGGCTTGGCCGCTGACCGGGTCGAGGACTTTCTGGATGAAGTTGCCGCGTTTTCCGGGGTCGACCGTGTCTTGCCACATCACCGACAGGCCTGGGTCGCGGCTGTCCGGCAAGGTGATAAACCAGCGCGCGGCGTTGGGCGCCTGCTGCTGCAAGTAGGCTTGGGCCACCGCGAGGCTGCGCCCATCGTCCAACGGGTGGACCTGCACTTCGGGCTGGGTCCAATGGCTGATTTCATCTTTGAAATACGACAAGGTGCCCGTCAGAAAAATCGCAAACAGCAGCCAGCCAAAGATCAGTCCGACCCAGGTGTGCAACCAGGCCATCGCCTGGCGAAATCCTTCTTTCATGTGCGGGCCATCCATACACCCACACCCGCCAGGGCCGCGAACAACGCGCTCGGCAGCATCACGCCACACCACGCACGCCAAGCCGTGCGGCAGGCAAAGCACCACAGCACCGCCAACAGGTAGAACACAAACGAACTCATCATCCCGGTGATCACCGCGTCGGCGCGGGACGTCGGCAGCCACAGCGCCAGGCAGATGGCGGCCAGAGACGCCATCAGATAGCCGCCGAGCACAGCGGCCAATGCGCGTGACGTGACCGCGAGGCGGTAAGCGGCGGGAAGCGAGGTTTTGCTTTTCATGCAGGAAGCGCCAGGTTCATCAGAGCGCAATATTAATGATAAATATTCTCATAAGCAAAAGAGAACGGATGAATCACCTGCCTGAAGGCAAAACCTAACTGCCCGCCAGGCAACTCGGGGTGCCCGCGACCAAGGCGTCGATGGCGCAGCGCGTCTTGGCCGGCATGTGCGCCGCCGTGGGCCAGATCACATGGATCGGCGCGGGCTGCTCGCGGTAGCTCGGCAGTACCGCTTCCAGTTGCCCGCGCAGCACATAGTGCGCAATCAGCCAACTCGGCAACCAGGCCACGCCCACGCCGGCGATGGCGGCATCGGCCACGGCCTGGAGGTCGTCCATCATCAGCGGCGACGCGACTTGCACACGGTGCGGGCGGCCTTGGGCGTCATTGAGCTCCCACTCCAGGCGCGGCGCAGTGCAGCGGTAGGCAATGCCGCGGTGTCCGGCCAAATCCTCAAGGCGCTCGATTCGCCCGACGCGCTGCAAATACGTCGGGGCTGCCGCCAGGCCGATGGCCTGCTCGCCCAGGCGCCGCGCGCTCAGGCGGTCGGTGTCGGGTAGCGCGCCGATGCGCACCGCCAGATCGAAGCCTTCCTGGGCCACGTCGATCAGTCGGTCAGAAAACGAAATATCAATCTCCAACTGCGCAAAACGATCCAGCAGGCCCCACAGCGCCGGTGCCGCGTAGTGATGCCCGAAGGCCAGTGGCAAGCTCGCCCTCAAGCGCCCGCGTGGCTGCTGCCGACCGCTTTCCAGCACGGATTCGGCCGCTTCCAGCTCGGCCAGCGCGCGCAGGCAATGCTCGTAATAGGCCTGCCCGTCCTCGGTCAACCGCTGGCGGCGGGTGGAGCGCTGCAACAGGCACGTGCCCAAGCGTGCCTCGAGTCGCGCCAAGCCTTTGCCCACGGCCGAACGGGTAAGGTTCAGCCGCTCGGCGGCTTCGGTCAGGTTGCCGCTCTCGACGATCTGCAGAAAGAGTTCAACGCCATCAAAACGTGGGGTGGCCATGCTGTAATTGTCGCCCTTAATTCCCTGATTGAAGGAAAACTTGTCACGAATAAAGAATCTGCTTCCCGCGAGAATGGCACGCTCCCCCTCTCGAAAGGAAGACCCCATGCCTCCCGCCGTCGCTGTATCGGCTGTCAGCGCATCAAGCACCGCCAGAAACGCGCTCGCCCTCACTGCCGTGTGCCTCGTGGCGCTGATGTTCGGCCTGGAAATCTCCAGCGTGCCGGTGATCCTGCCCACGCTGGAACAGCAACTGGGCACCGGTTTCCAGGATGCCCAATGGATCATGAACGCCTACACCCTGGCCTGCACCAGCGTGCTGATGGCTGCCGGTACGTTGGCCGACCGCTTTGGCCGGCGACGCATGCTGGTGCTGTGCCTGTGGCTATTCGGCCTGGCCTCGCTGGCCTGTGGGCTGGCCGAAGACGCGTCCCTGCTGATCGGGGCGCGTTTCGTCCAGGGCGTGGGTGCCGGGGCGATGATGATCTGCCAGTTCGCGATTTTGTCGCACCAGTTCCGTGAGCCTGCAGCGCGGGCGCGGGCATTCGCGGTGTGGGGTGTGATTGCGGGCCTGGGCCTGGGCTTCGGGCCGATGGTGGGGGCGTTGATCCTGGCGGTTGCGGACTGGCGCTGGGTGTTTCTCGTGCATGTGCCGCTCACGCTGCTGACCCTGGTGCTGCTGCATGTCAGCGTGCAGGAGTCGCGCGATCCGGCCGGTAATCGCCTCGATATCGCCGGCATGGTCACCTTGACGCTGTCGGTGTTTGCGCTGGTTTACTTCATCACCCAAGGCACCGAGAACGGCTTTGGCGCACCGGCCATGCTCGGCTGGGCAGGCTTGTCGCTGGCCGCGCTGCTGCTGTTCATCTTCATTGAGCGGCGCAGCGCCCATCCGATGTTCGACTTCTCGGTGTTTCGCCGCCAACGTTTCAACGGCGCGTTGATGGGTTCGATCGGCATGAACTTCAGCTTCTGGCCGTTCATGATCTACCTGCCGTTGTATTTCCAGGCGGGTCTGGGCTACGACACCCTGACTACCGGCGGCGCCCTGCTCGCCTATACCCTGCCCACCTTGCTGGTGCCGCCGCTGGCCGAACGCCTGGCCCTGCGCTACGGCGCCGAACGTATCATCCCGTTGGGTCTGGGGGTGATGGGCACGGGCTTTATGGCCATGGCCGCCGCCAATGGCGCCGCGCATCCAAGCATCGGGCTGGTGCTGTTCAGTTGCGCGATGGCCGGCGTGGGCCTGGCGCTGACCAACTCACCGACGACCAACACCACCACCGGTTCGGTGTCGGCGGATCGTGCGGGCATGGCCTCGGGGATCGACCTCAGCGCACGGCTGATCACCCTGGCGGTCAATATCGCGCTGATGGGCCTGGTGCTCTTACTGGGGATCAGCCATCAGCTGGCCGAGGTGTTGCCGGCCACCACCGCACTGGATTGGCCCGCCATCAGTCAGAACATTGCAGCGGGCAAGTTGGAGGGGCTGACATCAATGGGCCTGGCGCGTCCGGATGCCCAGGCGGCGCTACGCCATGGCGCCGGTTGGGCGATGCTGTTTGCGGGCGCGGGGGCTGGCGGGCTGGCGCTGTTAAGCAGGTATTTCTTCCGACGCGGCAGGTAAACAAAAACGGGCCTGCATCAGCAGGCCCGTTCTCAGTTGGGAATGAAAAAACTGTCAGCTATTAATTGCAGCGTTTTCGTTTTCCAGGAATTCCTCTTCAAGCGCGTCATCATTCACTTTGTTGGCCGGCACATTTTTCGCAGCAGCGCGTGGCTTGCCTTGCAGTTTGCCGAACAGATGTTCCAACGCATGGTCCAGCTTGATCGCTGCACCGTCGATCGCCTGTTCCAGGGTATCGGCTTTATGCAGTACCGAAAGCGGTTGATGGCCCTTTGGCCGTGCTTCCAGGCGGCAGCTTAAATCGTGGGGACCGGGCTTGTCGCCGTTCTCATCCCGCAGGTAGACCTCAACGCGGGTCAGGTCTTCGTCATAACGTTCGAGCGTGCTTTCAATGGTATTACGTACCCACTCCTCCAGTCGGATGCTGCTTTCAATATGGTTATCGCTATTGACTTGGATGATTACACAATTGAGCAGTCAGAGAAACAATTCAACCCCTTTGCAAAGATAAATCCCACATTACAAATTAACCCTGACTACAAGCAAAAACGCTGGTAGGGTGGGGAGTTAGTTACATCTTCTTATGCCCCGCCATCTCTTCATTACCGCTGTGCCCACGGGTGCAACCCGCGAAAAACCCCGGCTTTCTCCACCAGCCAGTCATGCACCGCTTTCTCGCTATTGCCCTGAAACAAAGCACGCCGCCAACCGTTGTGCGAGCGGGCTTACCCGCGATTGCGCTCGCTCAGCCACGAATTCATCAACTGATCCACCGCAATCGCGGGCAAGCCCCCTCCCACAGGTGTATTCCAGCGTCAGACAGGTCGCTGTACGGCACGCCCCTTGCTGTACAGCTCATGAGGCAAACGGACGTTGTGAACCCTCAGCGACGGAGTGGCCGGTGGTCAGGCAACGCGAACTAATCCAGACACCGGTCGTCAATGACTGCATGTTCTTATCAGGCGGTAACGCACCATGGACAATCCTTTTCAGATCATCACCGACACCTTCACCCCACAGTACCGAGTCAACCTGAGCATCCAGCGGCTGGATGGCAGCATCATGCTGACCCTCTCGAATGAGCAGGGCGTGGTGGCCAAGCGCATGATCAGCGCCGAACAACGCAACGACCCGCAACGGCTCAAGCGCCTGGTGCAAAGCATCCAGTTCGGCATTGCCATCGAACAGGGCCACAGCGCCATGGAAATCCTGACGGTGATGACGGACGGGGACAGTCACAAACTGTTGCAGCGACCGCCCACCCGTCCCCAACCCTTCAGCGTCAGGCTTTAAAGCTCACCCTTCTCTGTTTCAAGGCTCTCGCCCTTGCGGTGCGGGCCTTGCACCTTCACCGACGGAAACGCCGACGACGCATAGCGCACCACCAGAATCGAGAACGCCAACAACAGAATCCCGCCGCACAGGTAGATGATGCCGATGTCGGGCGGGTTGTGGTGGGACACGTTGGAAATCAGCAGACGCGTCAGCGCGGTGATCGCCACGTAGATCAGGAAGCGCACCGGCATGTTCCAGGTAGATGAACAACAGCAAGATGTCATCGATCTTGATGTGCCCGTTCTCCAGCATCCCCAGAAATTCCATCACCGCCGCCCAGGCGGTCACCGCACCGATGGCGAACAACGCCAGGTAGTGGAACGTCTCGACAAACAGATTGCCCAGAGACTCGGCCAGCCCGTGGACATTCTGACGCAGCTTTTCGGCCCAATTGATTTTCACGATGATGCTTCCTTAGGTCGGCTCGACCGGATAATGCGGGTTGGACGTGACGGTTGTTCTGCATGCAGAAAAAAGGCCAGCGGCAGGAATAAGATGATGGCGGGGTGACATTAGGCACTCCAAACCTGTATTTCCGGGCTACATTAAAAAACTGCTACCCAAACTCCGCGGTTTGGCTTACCCTTTTAGCTGTATATAAATACAGTAGTCGCAAAGACAACTATCGTGAAGGCATGTGAGGTGGTGAATGGCCGTCGAAGTGGTATACCGCAGCAGCCGAGATCTGGAGCGTTTGTTCATGGATAAAGCCGAAGCTGACCGTCATGACAAGATGCTTGAACTCGCTGAGTTGCTCGCAGAAGTGTTGCAAAAAGCCGTGCCGTCGTTGAGCGAGCAGCAGGTTGAAGAGGCCGGGATCTACATGGCGAAAAACCGCGATGTCTTTGCCAAGGCGTTCAAGAGCCAACCGGACGCGCTGTCCGAGTTGCTGAACCCGCCGGCGGAATAAAGCCCGAATTGAACAGGCCCTGAATCGTTGATTCAGGGCCTTTTTAATAATGGGCTATCGGTAAAGCAGACGCTCAGCCAGTTCATCGGCCACCCGTGCAGGTGAACGCTTTTCGGCCTGGGCGTGGGCGAAGATTTCGGTCAGGCGCGTGCCGATGTTCGACAGGTGCGCGGTGATGGTCGGCAGTTCGGCGCCGCTGTGTTTGAGGGCGCCGTAGATCAGGCCGCCGGAGTTGATCACGTAGTCCGGCGCGTAGAGGATGCCACGCCCTTCCAGTTGGTCGGCCACTTGCAGGTTGGTCAGTTGCGCACTCGCGGAACCGGCCACGGCGGCGCAGCGCAGTTGGCCGACGCTGTTGCGATTGAACACCGCGCCGAGGCCGCAGGGCGCGAGGATGTCGCAGGGGGTGCTGAGCAAGGCCTCGTTGGCGATCGGGTGCGCGCCAAGTTGCTCCATGGCCAGTAGCACCTTGCCGTGGTCGATGTCGCTGACCAGCAGTTCGGCGCCGGCGGCGTGCAGTTGTTCGGCGAGGGCGTAACCGACGTTGCCCAGGCCCTGGATCGCCACGCGCAGGCCTTCGAGGTTGTCGCTGCCCAGGCGCGCCATGGCGGTGGTGCGGATGCCGGCGAATACGCCCATGGCGGCATGGGGCGCGGGGTCGCCGGCAGCGGTGGTGCTGGTGACGAAGCGGGTGTGCTGGGCAATGCAATCCATGTCGGCCACCGAGGTGCCGCTGTCGATGGCGGTGATGTAGCGGCCCTCAAGTTGCTCGACACACCGCCCAAAGGCTTCAAACAGGGCCGCGCGGCTTTCCACATGGGCCGGGCGCAGGATCACGGCGCAACCGCCGCCCACCGGCAAACCGGCCAGGGCGGCCTTGTAGCTCATGCCTTGGGCCAGGCGCGCAGCATCGGCCACCGCGCTTTCGTCATCGGGATACGCGAGGTAACGACAACCGCCCAAGGCTGGCCCAAGGCGGCTGTTATGGATGGCTATCACCGCCTTCAACCCGGTCATCGGGTCGATGCTCAGGTGCAGCGATTCAAGGCGGGTGCTGTGCATGAGAGCAAACATCGTCAAGCTCCCGAATCACTTCTGGTGTCGCCAAGTATAGGCGGGCGGCAGAAAACTGCCGAAGTGGGCTGGAATAAGCCGCCCGGTTTTGCAGGCCAAGCGACATAAGCAAGTAGGATTTCTCTCAAGCTACTGGACGAAAATTCACAGCAAGGCTAAAACGGGAGCATCCGCCGGAGAATGCAATGAACCCCCGCCACGCCTTTTTCGCCTGCCTGGAACGTTCACCCCCAGCGCTGTTTGAAGCCGCACTGTGGATTGCCGCCGAGCATGATGCGGCGGTGCATCCGCTGCTGATCCTGCAGGACCTCAACGCGCTCGAACAGCAGGTCAGCCTGGGCATGCCCCTGTTGCCGGCGGATGAACTCGGCCAACCGCTGTTGCGTCGCCTGAATGACCTGGGGTTCGCCCAGGATGACTTCACCCCGCTGCGCCCCGCCGCGGCCCTGCTGGACAAGGTGTTGCAGCGCAAGCGCGGACAACCCCTGGCCATGGGCCTGATCGCGATGGAATTGGCGCGACGCTTGAATATCCCCATGGTCGGCGTCAACTTCCCCGGGCACTTCCTGCTGCGGGTGCCTGGCGCCGATCACCTGCTCGACCCCTGTGGCGGTCGACGCCTGTACCCCAACGATTGCCGCGACCTGTTGCAACGCCAATACGGCCCCAACCTCAAGCTGCAGGCCGACCACCTGCACACCGCCGCCCCACGCTCTATCCTGCAACGGCTGTCACGCAACCTGCGCCAGTTGTACCTTTCCAATGACGACCCGCTGGCTGCCCTGATCGACGCCGAGCGCGTGCTGGAACTGGGCCATGCCAGCGCCGCCGATTACCTGGCGCGGGCCAGCCTGTATCAACGCCTGGATTGCCCAAGCGCCGAGCGTTTCGACCTGGAGCACGCGCTGCTGCTCAGCGAAGACCCGATCCAGCGCCTGCGCCTGGCCGAACGGCTGGGGCATCTGCCACCCAATTCAGTGGTGCACTAAGCCCCCTTAGGCGTGTCGGGCTGGTTCGCGGGGTGCGCCTGGATAAACGCTGGCTGCTGCGCCGCCAACGCCGCCACCCGCCCGATGCGCGGATACGCCGCCAACGACACCTGGAAGCGCTCGGCCGCATACAACTGCGGAATCAGAAACGTATCCGCGAGCCCCGGCCGCTCGCCAAAACAAAACCCGTGATCGCCAATCAACTGCTCGACCGCGCCCAAGCCCTGGCTGATCCAATGACCAATCCAGGCCAGCACTTGGGTTTCATCATGGCCCCACTGGCGCAGCAGGTTCTGGGTGCTGGAATTGTGCAGCGGGTGAATGTCGCAGGCGATGATCGATGCCACTGCGCGCTCGTGAGCGCGGGTCGCCAGGTCGGGGGACAGCAGCGGCGGCTGTGGATAACGTTCCTCCAGGTATTCGATGATCGCCGACGACTGGATCAACCGTTCGCCGTCATCAGTGCGTAACGCCGGGACGCGACCTTGCGGGTTGATCGCCAGGTAGTCCGGCTGGCGATTGGCACCGCCCGCCGGCACCAGCAGGTTGACCGGCACGGCGGTGAAATCCAGGCCCTTGAGCGCCAGCGCGATCCGCACCCGGTACGACGCGGTCGACCGATAGTAAGTGTAGAGTTCCATCGCCCGGCCCTCTCAGCGCGCCGCGACCACGGTGCCGCGGCATTCGCCGAAGCCGATGGCGGCAAAACCGTCGCGACTGCAACGGGCGCGCAGGATGATTTCATCACCGTCTTCGAGGAATTTACGCACCTCGCCCGACGCCAGTTCAATCGGCTTCTTACCGCCTTCGGTGATCTCCAGCAGGCTGCCGAACTGCCCCGACAGCGGCCCGGACAAGGTGCCCGAACCGAACAGATCACCGGCCTGCAATTGGCAGCCGTTGACGCTGTGGTGCGCAACCATTTGCGCCACGGTCCAGTACATGTGCCGGGTGTTGCTCAAGGTCAGGCGCTGAGCCGGCAGGTTCTGTTCACGCATCGACGCCGTGGTCAACAGCACTTCCAGTTCGATATCGAAACCGCCCGCAGCCTGATCGCGTTGATCCAGCAGGTACGGCAGCGGTTGCGGGTCGCCTTCGGGGCGCGCCGGTTGTGCCTGGCGGAACGGCGCCAGTGCTTCGGCCGTCACCACCCACGGCGAGATGCTGGTGATGAAACTCTTCGACAGGAACGGCCCCAGCGGCTGGTATTCCCAGGCCTGGATATCCCGCGCCGACCAGTCGTTGAGCAGGCAGAAACCGGCGATGTGCTCGGCCGCATCGCCAATCGCAATCGAGTCGCCCATGGCGTTGCCCTGGCCGATCCAGATGCCCAGCTCCAGCTCATAGTCCAAGCGTGCGCAGGGACCGAATGTCGGCTCGGTCTGGCCGGCCGGCAGGGTCTGGCCTTTGGGGCGGCGCACCTCGGTGCCGGACGGGCGGATGGTCGATGCACGGCCGTGATAACCGATCGGCACGTACTTGTAGTTGGGCAGCAGCGGGTTGTCGGGGCGGAACAGTTTGCCGACGTTCTGCGCGTGTTCGATGCCGACGTAGAAGTCGGTGTAGTCATTGATCTTGGCGGGCAAGTGCATCTGGCAATCGGCGGCGCGGTGCAGCACTTGGGCCTCACGCGCCTGCAGCGGGCTGCCCTCCCCCAGCAGTTCCAGCAAACGCTCGCGCAGGGCCACGCGCGGGCCACGGCCCAATTCGAAGAAGGCATTCAACTGCCCGCCGGCGGTGGCGTCGACAGCGCGCAGCGCTTCCCCGTCAAACGCATCGCGAGCGGCCAGCAGGTCGAGAATGCAGTCGCCAATCGCCACGCCACTGCGCGGTGCCGAGCCGTTGATACTGAACACGCCCAGCGGCAGGTTTTGCAGAGGGAAATCGCCGTGACCGTTGGCGGAGGATACCCAGCTGCGGGCAAGCGTTGGTTGAGTCATGGGTTATCTCCGGTTCGGGTTGAAGGTGACGGGCAGCGCGGCCCAGCACGCGTCATAAGCAGATTGTAGTTGCGGGCAGTCCAGGGCGAAGCGGGTCGGGCGCAGCACTTGGCTGGTCTCGAACATGAACGCCATGGTGTCATCGATCTTGTGCGGGGCCAGCTCAACATTGATCGCCTTGGTGCAGGTCTCGCCATCCGGACCGTGGGCGCTCATGCAACTGTGCAGCGACGCGCCGCCGGGCAGGAAACCTTCGGCCTTGGCGTCGTAGGCGCCGTGGATCAGGCCCATGTATTCGTTCATCAGGTTACGGTGGAACCACGGCGGCCGGAAGGTGTTCTCGGCCACCATCCAGCGCGGCGGGAAGATCACGAAATCGAGGTTGGCCTGGCCGTGTACGCTGGTCGGCGAGGTCAATACGGTGAAGATCGACGGATCGGGGTGATCGAAGCTCACGGTGCCAATCGTATTGAACCGGCGCAGGTCGTATTTGTACGGCACGTTGTTGCCATGCCAGGCGACGACGTTGAGGGGCGAATGGTCGAGCTCGCAGGCCCACAGTTCGCCGAGAAATTTCTGCACCAGCGTCGTCGGCTGCTTGCGGTCTTCGTAGTGGGCAACCGGGGTGAGAAAGTCACGCGGATTGGCCAGGCCGTTGCTGCCGATCGGGCCGAGGTCCGGCAGGCGCAACGGGGCGCCGTGGTTTTCCGCGACATACCCGCGCGCTTGCGCATCCAGCAGTTCGACGCGAAATTTCAGGCCGCGTGGCAGCACGACAATTTCCAACGGTTCGACTTCCAGCACGCCGAGTTCGCTGGCGATGCGCAAGCGGCCCTGCTCAGGGACGATCAACAACTCGCCATCGGCGTTGAAGAACACGCGCTCCATCGAACGGTTGGCGCAGTAATGGTAAATGCTGATGCCCGACGGTTGGTCCGCCCCGGCATTGGCCACCATGCCGACCAGGCCATCGACAAAGTCGGTCGGCTCGCTCGGCAACGCCAACGGGTTCCAGCGCAGCCGATTCGGCGTCACCGCGCCCAGCGGTCCACCCGCCAGTTGCCGCTCCAGTTTGACGAACGCCGGATGATTGGCCGACGGCTGAATACGGTACAGCCAGGTGCGACGCGCTTCGCTGCGCACCATGGTGAAGGCCGTGCCGGAGAACAGTTCGGTGTACAGGCCGTAAGGCGCTTTTTGCGGGGAGTTCTGGCCGACCGGCAGCGCGCCGGGCAGGGCTTCGCTGGCGAATTCATTACCGAAGCCCGACAGGTATTCGAGGTTCATGGATCATCCTCTGACGGAAGTTGTTTTTATCGTAATCCAGTTACGCATAACGTAATTTGATCACTGTCGACCGTCAAGCTATAAAGACGCCCACTCATCTCTCGGATTCCCGTTGCCCCATGGAAAAGCCCCGCGACACCGGTAAACAAAAAGTCCGCTCGGCCGAAGTGGGCACCGACATCCTCAAGGCCCTGGCCGAACTGTCGCCCTCCACGTCGCTGTCGCGCCTGGCCGAGCATGTGCAGATGCCGGCGAGCAAGGTTCACCGCTATCTCCAGGCCCTGATCGCCTCGGGCTTCGCCGAGCAGAACAGCACCACCAACCATTACGGCCTGGGCCGCGAAGCATTGCGCGTGGGCCTCGCCGCGCTGGGCAGCATGGACGTGCTCAAAGTCGGCGCCCTGCCCCTGGCCGAGCTGCGTGATGAGTTGAATGAAACCTGCTTCCTGGCGGTGTGGGGCAACCAGGGCGCGACCGTGGTGCAGATCGAACCGGCGGTGCGCGCGGTAACGGTGGTGACGCAACTGGGCTCGGTGTTGCCGCTGCTCAGTTCGTCGACCGGGCTGGTGTTCAGCGCCTTTTTGCCGTCGCGAGAAACCGTCGAATTGCGCGAGCGCGAGATCCAGGCCGGCATCGCACACGCCCTGGCGGACGACCAGGCCTACGCCAGCGCCTGCGAACAGATCCGCGCACGTGGCTTGCACTTTGTGCATGGCCTGCTGATGCCCGGTGTGGATGCGTTGTCGGCGCCGGTGTTCAACGCGGTCGGCCAGGTCGCGGCGGTGATGACCGTGGTTGGCCCCACCTCGCTGTTCCATGCCGATGAAGACGGCCCGGCGGCGCAGCGCTTGCTGGCGGCGACCCGGGCGGTGAGTTGGCGGATGGGCTACCAGCCCTGAATCAGTCGTGCCATTGCGTCAGGGCAACGGCCAGACGGTTCTCCAGGGCGCGGATCGGTGCCGCGTCGCTCAGGTAGTTGTTGCTGATCATCGAAAACACCAGGCGCCGCCCGTGGGCGTCGGTGATGTAACCGCTCAATGACGACACGCCGCCCATGGAACCGGTCTTGGCGTGCAGGTTGTTTTGCGCCGGCGTGCCGCGCAGGCGATAACGCAGGCTGCCGCCGCTGATGCGCTCGGGGTTGCCGGCAATCGGCAAGGCGTTGTACCAAGCCTCGAACCACGGCTGTTTGGATGTCGCCAACAGCAGGTCGGTGAGCGTCTGCGCCGACACCAGATTGCGCCGCGACAAGCCCGAACCGTCCACTTGATTCAGGCTCGCCGGGTCCACTCCCTGGCGCCGCATGAAGGCCGCCACCGCGGCCACGCCCGCCTGCGCGGTTCCGGCGTTCGCGGTCTTGCGGCCCATGGCCTTGAGCAAGGCTTCGGACATGTTGTTGTTCGAGAGTTTGAGCAGCGGCGTGATCAGTTCCTGCAACGGTGCCGATTGATGCTCCGCCAGCAGCCTCGCCGTCGCAGGGCTTGCACCCCCGATCACGCGCCGGCCCAGCACCTGGATGCCCTGCTGCGCCAATGCCTGTTCAAACAGATTGGCCACCAGTTGCGTCGGCTCCCACACACTCACCCATTGCCGGCTGTGCTTGCCCGGCGCCAGCGCGCCCGTGAGTTGCAGCAGGTTAGTGCCGTGCTGGCGCGTAATCCCATAGTTGTTGCCGAAGCCGCTCACCGCACGGTTACTCAGTTGCACGTAATCAGTGGCCGGGCTGATCGCCACACTGACCGGCTGGCCGGGGCTCATGGGCGCCGTGGCCGTGACGAGCAACGTGCCCGCATCAAAATCAGAATTGGGCGACACGGTCAGCGCCGAAATCTGCGCGCCGTAGTAGGTGCTTTCATCGTCCTGAGCCCAATCCACGCCGAGGCGCTGCGCATCGAACCAGCTGTCGTCGAACACCAAGTCGCCCTGCACCTGACGCACACCCTGGCTGGCCAGTTGCGCGGCGAGGGCCTGGTAATCGGCGAACTGCGTGGTCGGATCGCCCAGGCCGCGCAGGTACAGGTTGCCGCTCAGGCGCTCGCCTTGCTGCGTGCCGTCGCTCAGCAGTTGGGTGGAAAACCGATACTGCGGGCCCAGCACATCCATCGCCGCCGCGGTGGTCAGCAGCTTGAGGTTGGAGGCCGGCACCAACCGCGTGCGCGGGTTGTGTTGATAGAGCGTGTTGCCGCTGCGGGCGTCGCGCACCATGACCGAAACCGTGGCGCCATTCAGGGCCGGGTCGGCCAACAGGTGGTCCAGGGTTGAAGAGTCGGAGGTCGACGAAACGCTGGCGCAGCCACCCAGTAAAAAGCTCAAGCCGACCAGCATCGCGCCGGTGTGTAACTTTTGTCCAAACTGCATCAATACCGTTTTCCACAAAGCCGTCAGTGGCGGCAACGCTAACAGTTCATGCCGTTTGTGGCGAGGGAGCTGGCTCCCGCTGGGGGACGAAGCGCCCCTGACAGGCTCGACAAGCGCCCTCGCCGCTGGCTCAGAACTCCAACGTACTCGACACCGACACCTGCCGCGCATCCCCCATCGACACAAACACCGAGCTGGCCGCCGAGGTGTAGTAGGTGCGATCGAACAGGTTCTTCACGTTGACCTGGAACTTGACCTTCTGCCCTTCGATTTTGGTGTCGTAGCTGGCAAACAGATCAGCCACGGTATACCCCGGCAGATTGAAGCTGTTCTTGGCATCGCCTTCGCGCTGGCCGACGTAACGCGCACCGGCACCGACGCGCAGATCATCGCCGCCGAGCAGGCTGCCGACGTCGTACACCGCCGACAACGAACCGGTGTGCTTGGCCACGTTCTGCAGGCGCTTGCCTTGCAGCGCCGGGTCTTTGGTGACTTCGGCATCGGTGTAGGCATAGCTGCCGATCAGGCTCCAGCGGTCGCTGAGCTGGCCGCTGGCGTCCAGTTCCAGGCCACGGGAGCGTACTTCGCCCGCCACGCTGTAGACCGTTTCCCCACTGACGGTCTCGGACACCAACACATTGCGCTTGGTGATATCGAACAACGCCGCACTGGCGGTGATGCGCCCCGGCATGTCGAGCTTGGTCCCCAGCTCCCAGGCCTTGGATTCTTCCGGCTGCAGGTTGCCCTGGAGCACGCTGCCATCGGTCAAGGGGGCAATGGTGGAGTTGGGTTTGAACGACTCGGTGTAGCTGCCGTAAAACGACAGTTCGTCCGTGTAGCGGTACACCAGGCCAGCACGCGGCACCCATTTCTGGCCATTGCCGTCGGTATTGGCCTTGAACGGCACGCCTTTGCCGGCGTATTGGTCGTACATCTGATAGCGCGCGCCGCCCACCAGGATCCACTGGTCGGTCAGGTGAATCGCGTCCTGCAAGAACAGCGAATCACTGCGCAGCAAGTCGGTCTGCGCGCTGTCCTTGGCGCTCACCGTGGTGCCTTGCACATCGTTGCCATACACCGGGTCGACGTAGCTGAAGGCACTGCGCTGCGACTGACGGATCAGTTCGGCGCGATAGATCTTGCGGTACTCATCGTCGAGGCCGAACACCAGGTCATGCTGCATGCCGCCGAGCTTGACCTTGCCTTCCAAACTGGCCGTGGCGAAGCGGTCGGTGGTCAATGCGCCACGTGTGCCGTCCATGCTGCGGGTCAAGGTGCCGTTGGTATTGACCGAGATAATGCGGACCTGGCTGGCGTCATAGGTCTCGCGGTTCCAGCTGTAGCCGACGTGCGCCGTCCAGTCGTCGTTCAGCTCGTGATCGGCCTCGAAGCGATACAGGTCGGAGCGGCCTTCCATGTTGTTGAACGGCTCATCCAGGCGCCGGGTGGCGGGGATGTCCAATGGGTGATTGGTCTTGGGGTCGATGGCGGTGCCACGGTCGAACGGCGAGAGAAACTCGCGGTGCTCGTAGGCGAACACCACCTTGGTGGTATCGCCATACCAGGCCAGGGACGGCGCGATCATGCTCTCGCGGTGCGTGCCGAAGTTGCGCCAGTAATCTTCGTCCTCGTGGTCGACGATCAAGCGGTACGCCAAGCCGCTGTCACCGATGGGCCCCGTGGTGTCGAGGTTGCCGCCGCTGCCGTTCTTGCCGTTGCCGAAGGTGGAGCCACGGACGGTCAAGGAGGTGGACTGCACCAACTGCGGCTTTTTGCTGACGATATTGACCACGCCTCCCGGGTCCTGGATGCCATACAGCAGCGACGACGGACCCTTGAGCACTTCAACCCGTTCGGCCGTAGAGTTCAGCGCCCGGCCCTGCACCACGGGCATGCCGTCCTGCATGATCGAGCCGTTACGGTTGTCGCCAAAGCCGCGCAGCATCACCGCATCCTGGGTGCTGCCGAGGGTGTTGGCCTGGGTGATGCCGCTGACATTGGCCAGGGCGTCATCCAGGTTGCGCGGTTGTTGATCGCGCAACACTTGGGCGGGCACTACGTTGACGGTTTGCGGGGTCTCCAGCAGCAGGCCACGCGAACGCATCACCGAGCTGGTGGGCGGCGGCTGGTAGCTGGTGCTGTCGGCGGACTCGGCGACCGCGTTGATGGTGGTGGCGCCCAGGTTCAGCGCGCCGTCGCTGGGCACGGGCTCCAGGGCCAGGGTGCGGGCGTCGATCTGGCGGAAGGTAAAACCGGAGCCGCCCAACAGGCGTTGCAGGGCCTGGGTCGCGCTCATCTGGCCGCTGACGGCCGGGGCGTTGAGACCGTAAGGGGCTTCGTCGGTATAGATCACGCTGAGCCCGGTGACCCGGCTGAAATCGCTGAGCGCCTGGGGCAGCGGCTTGGCCGCCAGGGCAAAGTTGAACTGGGCGCTTTGTTGCTCCTGCGCCTGCGCCACACTCAGGGGCAGCAGCGCCAGCCCCGATACCGTCAAGACCGAGGCTCCCAGCCACTGTTTAACCCAACCGCCTGCCGTCGATTTCATGCTGTGAGAATCCGTGTAGAAAACGCTGTTAATGCGAATTAATCGCAGTTTCAAACACTACACGGATGGGCGCTGGGTTTACCTCACCTCAGGTTGAAAATAATTGGGATTTATTGCGCCTGAATGCAAAAACCCAAGCGCGGGAAGTGAACATGCACGGTGCCGCCGCGTTCGTCGGTACGGCGCAGGATCAGTTCTTCGCGGCCGGCAAACAGCAACTCACCGGCCACCGGGTCGGTGCCGTAGTCGGTGGCCGCAATGTTCACCGGCTGGCCGGCCGTGAAGCCATTCAAATCCTCGAACACTTCATCGGGCAACGCCGCCGGGGTGGCGTGACGCGCCACGTCCAGGGCTTGCTCGGCGCTCATCTCGGTGGCAGTGCCATGGCCAAAGCTCAGCACCCGGTCGAGCCAGGTGGCGACGGTGGGATACGCGTCGACCAGCGGCGCGGTCACCGGCGAGCCTTTGAGGAACCACAGCGGATGGGCCAGGGCAAAATCGGCGATCGACGGCTCACCGAACAAAAAGTCCCCCGCCTGGTGCTGCAATTGTTGGTCGATGCGGCTGATGATCGCCGGCCATTGATGCTTGGCCTGCTCCAGATGCAGACGGGCTGCGGTACCACCGCTGAACAGCTTGGCGCGATCCGCCACCAGCACTTTGAGCATTTCGGGCGGGACTTTGGCGAACTTGGCCGCCAGGGATTCGGGCTGGAACACCAACGCCACCGCATGGGCGAACACCACCGAATCGGCCCAGGCGGCGAAACCCTGGGTGACCAGTTCCAGGCCTTGGGGAAACAGCGCCGGCCCGGCTTTTTCCTGCTCCAGGCGGTGGGCGATCAGTGCCGTGTCACAGTAGATGTCGGCGCCGACCTGCAGCACCGGTGTCTTGCGGTAGCCGCCGGTGAGGGCCATCAGGTCCGGCTTGGGCATCACCGGCGAGATCAGCACCGAGCGCCAGGACAAGCCCTTGAAGCCCAGGAGCAGGCGGGCTTTTTCAGCGAAAGGGGACTGCGGGTAGTGATGCAGGATCAATTCAGACATACCAGGCTCCGCTCAATTAAATGAGCGGTCAGCTTAGCCTGCAAAACTGCGCTGGGGTGAGATAGGCGCCCATCAATCAGATCAATGCGCCACTCGCCGCCAGGCATTCCTTGGCGCTCTTCTTCAATTTTTTGATCAGGCGTTCCTGGCGCAGCGCCTCGCCCTTGCTGGCGCACTGCTCGGTGTACACCAGCGCGACGGCGGGGCTGGAGAGGAAAAACCGCGCGCCCTTGCCGCTTTGATGGGAGGCAAACCGGCGCACCGGGTCATTGCTGATGCCGCAATACAGCGAACCGTTGGCGGCACGCACCAGGTACACGAACCAGGGTTTGGCTTCAGAAAGATCAGTCACGGGTCGATTCGGCAAACCAGAAGAGCGCCAATCTTATCAACGACTGGCCTGAAATGCCCTCAGGCCTTTGAGCGCCTGGGCGCGCACGGCGTTTTTCAGCGCGGGCGACCAGCCCAGCAGCAGCCCCTTGATGCCCAGGGCCTGGCGCGACCAGCGCCACAGGTCGAAGTGGTCGTGGTGTTCGCAGATCTTGCCGTCGCGAAACACGAAGCGCGCACCGATGTCGTTGACCACCGTGTTGCCGGTCGCGCTGAACAGGTACGTCGCCACCCAATGCGCGCTGCCGGTGCTGTCGTCACTGCGCACGTGGTCGAAGGTCAGGGAAAAATCCTTGGCCCGCGTGGTGAGCATGCGCCACATATCCCCGGCATCACGCCCGCGCAGTTCGCCGAACGCCGGATCGCTGAACACCACGTCGTCGGTGTAGCAGGCGGCCATGGCTTGCGCATCAAGGCGCTGGAACGCGTGGTAGAACTCGGTGATCAGGGCGTTATGGGCATCACTCATGGGCAGGCTCCGCTGGCGTCGAAAAGATAGCGCACGATAAGCCGCCCGCAGCGCCAAGGCTACCAACATTCGCCGGGTAAATAAGCGGCTGACCGCTGCGGGCTCAGGGCACCATGCCACTGCTGCGAGCGTAGGCGAACAAATCCACATCGGTGGAAATGCACAGCCGGGTCATCGCGGTGCTTTTCTGCTTGCTGATGGTCGAGATGCTGCGGTTGACCCGCGCCGCGATCTGGCTGACGGTCATGCCGCTGGCGAGCATGCGCACCACTTCGCGCTCCTTGCCGGACAACTGCGGCACCGCTTGCTGATCGCCCGTCCCGGCCTCGGCCAGTTGCGCACGCAAACATTCGCTGACGAAGGTGCGCCCTTCACTGACGGCGGCAATCGCCAGGGGCAGTTCGCGGGCCGACGCGCTTTTGGCCAGGATCGCCCGGGCCCCCTGGGCAAACGACTCGCGCAAGGTCGCGACGTTGGCAAACATGGTCACCAGAATCACCGGCAAGTCCGGATGCCGGCGCCGCATCAGGCCCAGCAAGCCATAGCCGTCGGCTTGCTGGTTACCCGGCATGGCGAAGTCCGTCACCAGGATATCGCACGGTGTGCTGTCCACCAGCGCCAGCAACTGATCCGGGCCGTCGGCCTCGGCGACGACTTTGCACCGGCCGTTGGCTTCTATCACCACTTTCTGCCCGATACGCACGATGGGATGATCGTCAGCAATAATTACGCGAAGCATGAGCACCACCATGATGGCAACTTGAATCCGCGCAAAATACTCCCCGATCGGATCAGCAACAACCGCCCCGCAAAGCCGTAATGGCAGATAGCCCAGCAATCCCTGGGAGCAGGATTTTGCCCCACAGGAAAAAAAGAAATTGCTCACACTGACGACCTACAGCAGTCATCGCCTAGAGCTGTCATCCATTTCCTAACAGCGACAAATACTTCAAATACCCGATCAAGTCGCCGCGCAATGCAAGCACGTGCTCAAGGTGCGCGGCCACCCCATCGCGATTGATCGCCTCGATCAACTGGTGACCGCGCACCTCCAGCGGTGTGGCGCCGAAGAACGCCACGCTGCCGATCAATCGATGCAAGTGCTCGACCGTTGCCTGCGCTTGCAGGCAGTCGGTGGCCTGGGCCAGTGCATGCAGATCGAGCTCGGCTTCATGCACCAGGCTCGCCAGGATGCCGGGCAGCGCCTCGGTGCAACCGAACATTTGCCCCAAGCGGGCTCGACTCGGCCAGCGCTCCTCGACCGCCATGACCGGCTGCGCAGCCTCGCTGATGCGCGGGCCGGGCAGCCAGTCGCCGAGCACTTGGCGCAGTTGTTGAAAGGTCACGGGTTTGGCCAGCCAGGCATCCATGCCGGCGGCCTGGCACTGCTCGATTTCGCGGGTTCCCAGCGTGCCGGTGAAGGCGATGACCGGCACGCGCTCCGTACCGGCGCGCTGTTCCCGGCAACGCAGTTCACGGGTCATGGCATAGCCGTCCAGCACCGGCATCCGGCAGTCGCTGAAAATCAGGTCGACGCGGGTGACATCCAGAATCGCCAGCGCGGCCTGGCCCTGCACGCACACTTCAAAGGCCAGCCCCAATCGCTCCAGCATCGCGCCCATCAACAGGCAGTATGCGGGGTGATCGTCCACCAATAGCACCTTGAGTTCGCGCCAATGCCGCGTCAATGGGGGCTGCGCGCCCAGGTCATCCCCTGCTCGGTCGCCTGGGATAGGGCCTGATGACATGACTACCTCAACTTCAAGAAGCGCGCGGCGCCGGGATCGACAACCTCGACGGCCGACAGAACCTGCGCCGACAGATGGGCGAGGGTTCAAGCGCTGATGCTCACATCCGTTCGAATGGGCCGTGAAGCTGTATCGGCGGGGAAGCTATTCGAAATAGGGTGGCTGAGCGATACAACAACTACGAAATCCTTATATTTCCTACAGACATTAAAACGAGTTCCGACAAGTCGATTGTGCGTGTGCGACATCCGCCCAATGTCGTATTTGTTGTATTTGCCAGACGCCCTCCCCCCGATAAATTGCCCGGCATCCCAAGAGCGGGACGCGACCGGCCATTCCAGTCGGTCGCAACGCAACTGCCAAAGGGCCCCCAGCCTCTTGGCAGTCAGCTTTGCACCGGAAGCGTTATCACATGAAAAAGTCCCTAGCCGCCCTCACTGCCGCCATCGCCCTTGTCGGCAGCGGCACGACGTTCGCCGCCAGTACCGTGGACCTGACGGTCACCGGCTTGATTACCCCAAGCGCCTGCACGCCGACACTGTCCGGTAGTGGCAAGGTGGATCACGGCAAGATCGCGGCAAAAGACCTCAACCCCACCGCCCCAACCAAACTGCCCACCGCCCGGTTGCAATTGAGCGTGGACTGCGAGGCCCAGACCCTGTTTGCGTTGCGCAGCACCGACAACCGTCCCGGCTCGTCAATGGACGGCCAAGGCGGCAGCGGCTACGGCTTGGGCCTGATCAACAACCTGCAGAAAATCGGCATTTTCTGGATCTCCCTCAGAGACCCGGTGGCCGATAACGTCGCCGTCGAGCCGATCGAATCGTTGGATGGCGTGAGCTGGAGTGCCATCGACGACGTGATGTGGATGAGTGAAAAGCTGGCGGCGTTTGGCGACGGCTCGACAGGCCAGAACCGTAAGCCGATCCCGATCAAGAACGTGGTCACCGAGATGCTGATCGACACCACGATCGCCGCCGCCAACAACCTGGACCTGAGCAACGAAGTACTGATCGACGGCTCCGCCACGATCGAAGTCAAGTACCTGTAACTCATCATCCACGCAGGGCATTGCCCACAGAGGTTGTTCATACCATGCATAAATATTTCCCCGCCCTGCTGGCGAGCCTGCTGCTGACGAACGTGTCCAGCGCGTTGGCGGCCAGCCAGATCGACCTGAGCGTGACCGGCGTCATCACCCCCAAAGCCTGCACGCCGGGCTTGTCGGATGGCGGCACCGTCGACCACGGCAAGCTGACCTCGCGCGACCTCAACCAAGACAGAGACACGCTGCTGCCCCGCAACACCCTGCGCCTGAACGTGCAGTGCGAAGGCTCGACGCTCTTTGCGTTGACCACCATCGACAACCGCCACGGCACAGCGGTGATTCCCAACCACCACGGCCTGGGCACGACCCCCAACGACGAGAACCTGGGCAGCGTTTCGCTGACGTTGAACAACCCCGTGGCAGACACCCAGGCCGTGCGCACCATCGTGTCCCTGGATGGCGGCACCACCTGGGCCCCCGGTACGCAGTTGGGCCACCTCAACCTGCTCGCGGTGGCCGCAGTGGACAACACCACTCAGCCAATGGCGGTGACGGTCTTCGACGCGGACATCGTGCTCTACACCCGAATTGCCCGCGCCGACGGCCTGACCCTCACCGACGAAGTCCACGTCGACGGGCACGCGACCCTTGAGATGAAGTACCTGTAACACCGTAAATCCCTGTCCCTCCCTGGACACCCTGTATTCCTATCCATCCCTGGAGCTTCACCCGTCATGAAAAAACTACTGCACACCAGCATTGCCGGTGTACTGATCGGCTGCGCCTTCCCGGCGTTTGCCGCCTCTACCGTCGACCTGGCTGTCACTGGCCTGATCGTGCCGTCGGCGTGTACGCCAAGCCTTTCAGCCAACACCGTCGACGTGGGCCGGGTTTCGGTCAAGGACCTTAACCAGGACACCCGAACCTTTCTGACCCCGACCACCTTGACGCTAAGCGTCAACTGCGAGGCCTCAACGCTGTTCGCCATGAAGGCTACCGACAACCGCTCCGATTCGGCAGCCGCGATCAACGAACTTGGCATCGGCAAGACCGCCGCCGGGGAGCTCATCGGCGGCTACTGGCTGATGCTCAGTAACGCCACAGCCGACACGACTGCCGTCCAGATGATCGGATCTACCAACAACGGCGGCTCCTGGTTTCGCTTTAGGGAAGACGACGCCTGGGGAACGACTTACCTGCTCTCGATCGCCGCAGTCGGTGCGGGGTCGGTGCCTATCCCAGCCAGGGACACGCAGGTGGCGCTCTCGATCAAGCCGTTCATCTTTCCGGCAAAGGACGTGACCATCGGCGAAGACACGCTGATCGACGGCTCGGCCACGATCGAAGTCAGGTACCTGTAAGGCCATGGACCTCATTCAATCCGCCAAGAGCATTTCCGTCATGAAGACCCCGATAAAAACCCTGATCGCCTGCTGCCTGATCGGCAGTTTTTCACCGGCATTTGCCGCCTCCACTGTCGACCTGACCGTCAAGGGCCTGATCGTGCCGTCGGCGTGTACGCCAAGCCTGTCGGCCAGCACCGTCGACGTGGGCCGGGTTTCGGTCAAGGACCTTAACCTGGACACCCGAACCCAACTGACCCCGGCCACCCTGCAATTGGGCATCGACTGCGAGTCAGCGACGCTGTTTGCCATGCAGACCACCGACAACCGTGCCGACTCCGGCGCCCACGGTGAATATGGTATCGGCAAGACGATCCCCGGTGAGCGTATCGGCGGTTACTACATGAGCCTCGACAACGGGGTCGCCGACGGGGCTGCCGTCACGCCTATCTTCTCGCTCGACGGCACCACCTGGGGCACCATGGATCCGGACGATGGCTGGTCAACAACCATTATGGTTTCGATTCGCGACCCCGGCGCAGCGCGAGTCCCTGTCCCTGCCAAAAACACGCAGATGGCGCTCTCGGTCAAGCCGTTCATCCTTGCGGCAAAGAACGTGACCATCAACGAAGACACCCCGATAGACGGCTCGGCCACGATCGAAGTCAAGTACCTGTAACGCCATGACCTTCACTCAATCCGCCAAGAGCATTTCCGTCATGAAGACCCCGATAAAAACCCTGATCGCCTGCTGCCTGATCGGCAGTTTTTCACCGGCATTTGCCGCCTCCACCGTCGACCTGACCGTCAAGGGCCTGATCGTGCCGTCGGCGTGTACGCCAAGCCTGTCGGCCAGCACCGTCGACGTGGGCCGGGTTTCGGTCAAGGACCTTAACCAGGACACGAAAACCCAACTGACCCCGACCACCTTGACGCTGAGCGTTAACTGCTTGTCCCCAACGCTGTTCGCCATGAAAGCCACCGATAACCGCGCCGATTCCTCAATCACCGTCAGCGAATTTGGCGTCGGCAAGACCGCTACCGGTGAGCATATCGGCGGCTATATTTTGTTGCTCGACAACGCCATAGCCGATACGGCTACCGTCCTGCCTATCGCTTCCGTCGATAACGGCACCACCTGGTCCCGTCAATGGAATGACGACGCATGGGCCACCTCGGTCCTGCTTTCGATCAAGGCAGCCAGCGGGGCGTTGATACCTATCCCGGCCAAAGACACGCAGATGGCGCTCTCGGTCAACCCGTTCATCAACCCGGCAAAGAACGTGACCATCACCGAAGACACCCCGATCGACGGCTCGGCCACCATCGAAGTCAAGTACCTGTAACCCACCGCCTTGCCCGATGCCCGTACCACCCGTTCAACACCAGGTAGCGCCCCCCATGAACCTGCTTACTCGTTTGCCGACATTCGCCTTTATGTTCACGGCGGCGCCCTTGGCCTTCGCCCTCTCCATTGTGGAGTTGGAGGTCAACGGCCGAATCACCCCCAGCGCGTGCAACGTATCGCTGTCGGACAACGGCCTGGTCGAGCACGGCAAGATCCTGGCGACGACGCTCAACGCCAGCGAGTTCACGGTGTTGCCGAACCAGCTAATGGGCTTGAGCATCAGTTGCGAAGGCCCGGTGTTGTTCGCCTTGGTGGGCATCGATAACAAGCGCGAGTCATCGCTGGCGCCGGATTATTTTTATGGGCTGGGCGTGAACCCCCACGCACCCGGCGAACGCCTGGGCTCGGTCAGCCTCTCGCTGCGTGGGCCGGTAGGCGACTCGCAGTCGATGCAAACCCTGACCTCATCCGACAACGGCGGCACATGGTCACCGGAGCCTTACGTGTATCCGGGCCTGTTCATGGGCTTTGCCCGCGTCGGCGACACGCTGCCCGCGCCGATCCGGCAATTGGTGGCCTCCCTGCGGGTCGACACCTCGATCAGCCCGGCCAACACCCTGACGCTCCAAGAAGAGGTGCCCCTCGATGGCTCGATCACGCTGGACCTGCGTTACCTCTAACACCGCACCGCCGACGCCCCGGTCACGCACCGTGCGCTCGGCGGCCCATTTGAAGAGCCCTGCTATGAACCTGATTTTTTCCGTTTGGCGCGCAATGCCGCGCCTCTGCTGCGTGGCATTGGCCGTACTCGGCGCCAGCGTCGCGCGTGCCGACGGCATGGTCCCGGACACCTCGGTGGTGATCGTCAACGAGGCCGATGGCGAGGCCACGGTCTCGGTCACCAACACCGACAACAAAATGGCCCTGCTGCACGTGACCCTCGAAAACATCCCCGAGGACACTGACACGCTGTTGTTCGTGACCCCGCCGCTGACACGGGTCGAGGCGTCCAAGAGCCAATTGGTGCGGTTCATCCTGCAAACGCAGGCGCCGCTGAAAACCCAACGCCTCAAACGGGTGATTTTCGAAGGCATGCCCGCCCAGCGCGACCCGGCCAAGGCCGGGCATGCCCAAGTCGGCGTGACAGTCCGCCAGAACCTGCCGGTGATCATTCACCCCAAGGGGCTGGCGCCCAATCGCACGCCGTGGCTGGGCCTGGAATGGACCTTGAAGGCCGATCAACTCAGCGTCCACAACCCCACCCCGTATGTGGTGCGCCTGGCCCAGGAGCTGCAACTGCTACCCGGCAACGCTTCGGCGATGCTGCCACGCACGTACCTGCTGCCGGGTGAAACGCTGACCGTCACCGCCAACGGGGCCAGGGCTGGGGCCACCACCGTGCGCCTGCAACCCGCCACGGTGTACGGCTTTGCAGTCGCGCCCCACGACGCGCCCATAACCCTGTGATGCGACGGCGCCCAGGGATGCAACGGCGCCTCTATAACGAAGTGGCCGCCTACTGAAGGCCACCGGGAAGGTCTGGCGCGATAAGGAATCGAGTCGGGCACTTCCATTATCTGAGTGCATTTGTGTGAACACAGTCATCCATTACCGTGACGGCAAAGCCGTGCCCGGCGTTTCACCGCGCCTGGCATTGCTGGTGCTGACGCTCAGTCAGGGGCTGCTGACGAACCTGGCATGGGCACAAACGCCGTCGTCGACAGGTTCGTTTGACCCACAGACCCTGCTCCAGCGCGGCATCGACCCTGAACTCGCCAGCCTGTTGATGCAGGCCCCGCGTTTTACCCAAGGCCGCCATGCGCTCAACCTGACGGTCAACGGCCAGCGGCGCGGGCGCGTCGATGTCAGCGTGGATCAGCACGGCGCCACCTGCTTCGACCCGCCGCTGCTGGACGCCGCGCAGTTGGTGACGCCGTCTTCGGGCCCCGCCGAGGAAAGCAGTTGCTACGACTTTATCAAGCAATACCCGCAAACCGTGATCGAGCATGACCCGGCCAACCTGAGCCTGAACCTGGTGGTGCCCACCCAGGCCCTGCGCCCGGTCACCCAGGACATGTCCGGGTATCAGACCGGCGGGTTTGCCGCGCTGCTCAACTACGACGTGACCGGCCTGTACAACCACTACGGCGACGACTCCAGCCGTTTCGGCTCGGCCAATACCGAGGTCGGTTTCAACGCCGGCGACTGGATCGTGCGCAGCCGCCAGGTGCAGACCTGGCAAGACAGCAGCTCAAGCACCACCCACCTGGACGCCTACGCCCAGCGCACCTTCGCCAGTCAACAAGCGGTGTTGCAGGCCGGGCAGATCAACCTCTACAACCCGGTGCTCGCAGGTGCGCAAATCACCGGCGTGCAAGTGCTCACCGAACAGGCCCTGCAAGACCAGAACCAGAGCGCGACCATCAACGGTATCGCCAACGGCCCGGCCCAGGTGGAAGTGCGCCAGAACGGTACGTTGATTCACTCCACGGTGGTGCCCGCCGGCCCGTTCAGCTTGAGCAATGTGCCGCGCCTGAATGGGCGCTCCGACGTCGAAGTCACGGTCAAGGAAACCACCGGCGAAGAACGGCGCTTCACCGTGCCCGCCGCCATGCTCGGCCTGGGCCTGCCCGCGCCCGGTTACTCGGTGGCGGCCGGGCAGGTGCGCAATATCGGCGACGGCCCGGGCGCCCAACCCTGGGTGGTGAGTGCTGGCTGGAGCGCCGCGCCGCATCCGCAGGTCAGCTTCGGCAGCGGCGTGTTGGCGGCCGAGGATTATCGCTCGGCGGGCCTGAGCCTGGGGCTGTTGCCTTGGCAGGACAGCCAGGTGCAAGTCGCCGTGGTCACCTCCGAAGCCTCGCGGCGCACCCAGGAACGCGGCGTGCAGACCGACCTGTCGTGGTCGCAGAAACTGAGCGAACGCTGGGCCTTCACGGCGGCCAATTCCTGGCGCACCCAGGGCTATCGCGACCTCACCGAGTCGACCTACATCGCCGACACTCGCGAGCAGCAACGCGCGCGCTACCGCGACCAGCAGAGCGCAACCACCTCGTGGTCGCATCCGTGGCTGGGCGCCTTCAGCGCGGGGTTTTCCCGTTCGTCCTCGTTCCAGGGCGACAGCAGCAGCCGCGCCCTGGCCTCCTGGGGCACGCAAGTCGCCGGCATGTCGGTGTCCGCCACCGCCGAATGGCATGTGGGCGGGCGCCGTTATAACGACGACAGCCTGTACATGACGGTCAGCCTGCCCCTGGGCGAAAGCCGCCGTGGCCGCGCGTGGGTGCGCAATTCCGGTGGCGAGCACCGCACTGGGCTGGGGCTCAACGAACAGATCAACGACCATTTGGCGTATCGGGTCGGCGTCGAACATGACACCCGCGACCGCGAGGTCGAGTCGTCCCTCGGCGTTTCGGCCCTGCCGTTCTACAGCCAGTTGGACTTCAACTACACCCGCTCCGACGCCGAACGCTCCAGCTACCAGGGCGGCGCACGCGGCGGCGTGGTGCTGCACGGCGACGGGTTGACGTTCTCGCCCTACCCGGTGCGCGACACCTTTGCCGTGCTGTCGGTGGGCGACATGGCCGGGATCAAGGTCAACACCCCCAGCGGCCCGGTGTGGACCGACTGGCAGGGCCAGGCCGTCGCGCCCCAGCTCAGCGCGTATGGGCGCAGCCCGCTGGAAGTGCAAACCCGCTCGCTGCCGCGCAATGCCGATATCCACAACGGGCTCGCGGTGGTGTCAGCAGGACGTGGCGCGGTAGACCGCATCGAGTTCGGCGTGTCCCTCACCCGGCGTGCCCTGCTGACCCTGGACACCCCGGTGCCACGCGGCTCGACCGTGACCACCGAGGACGGCGAGTTCATCACCCTGGTCCAGGAAGGCAACCAGGTGTTCTTGCCTGACGTCCTCGACACCCGCCCCCTGTGGATCAAAACCGCCGGCCAGCCGCGCTGCCACTTGCGCTTTGAACTGCCGGCCAAGGCCGACCCCCACGTGTATTTCGAAACCGCACCGGCCCGTTGCCAGAGACCTTGAGGAATTCCCCATGAAACTTCAACACTGCCTGGCAGCCCTGCTGCTGTTCACCGGCACAGCCCTGGCCCAGGACGACTGCCGCCTGGACCTGAGCGAATCGCGCCTGGATTTTGGCCTGATGAACCGCGCTATCGCGTCAACGCCGACCGCCGAGCGACTGCTCGGCGAACGGCGCCTGTCCTTGACCCTCAACTGCCCGGAAACCGGCGACATGAGCCTGTTCTACCGCGCCCTGGCCGCCGGCACCGAGCATTTGCGCTTCACCGACGGCGGCAGTTACCGCGTGCAGGTGCATGACGCCATGCTCGATGGCCGCGCGGTGCAACTGGGCTTGCTCGCCGGCCCGGGCCAGGCGCCCGCCCAGGTGGGGGCGAGCCTGACTTGGCGCGCCGACCACGGCATCGTCGCGCTGCACGACGGCCAGCCCGCCGCCGGACGCAGTTTTTCTGCACAACTGCAGGTCAGTGCCTGGGCCCGGGAAGAGGCGTTTCGGGTGCGCGATGCCGAAACCTGGGAAGCCTCGGCGCTGGTCGATGCCCCCGCCTCCGGGCGCTCACGCGAGCTGCATCTGCAAGCGCGCTTCGCGCCAGCCGCCTGCACGCCAACCCTGGCCAACAACGGCACGGTGGACTTCGGCACGTTGTCGGTCAGCGACCTGAACCGCGACAAGGACACCGCCCTGCCCGCCCGCGCGCTGGGCCTCACGGTCACCTGTGACGGCCCGACCCGATTTGCCCTGGTCATGCACGACAACCGCGCCGGCTCTGCCACCGGCGGCATCGATGAAACGGCCTATGGTCTGAGCCTGGATGCACGCGGGCAGAAAATCGGCCGCTATTACTTGCTGGTCGACCCGGCCCGGGCGAGTGCCGACAACCTGCCCCAGTTGTATCGCACCGACTCAACCACGGGCGGCGCCGCCTGGAGCAGCGCCAGTGCCTCCCCCCTTCCCATAGGCGCACGCAGCCTCCTGGGGTTTACCGCCACGACCGGCAGCACCGAAGGCCCGAATGCCCTGCAAAACCTCAGCGCGTTACTGAGCCTGAAAGCCTTTATCGCGCCGCTCGACAGCCTGGACCTGAGCAGTGAAATAGCGCTCGACGGTTCGGCGACCCTGGAAATCACCTACTTCTAAACACTCTCGGAGCCCCCTATGTTCCATCGATACCTGCTCCTCGCAGCCTTTTTGTTCAGCGCCCTGGCGCACGCAGCCTCCACGACGGAGCTGAGCATCACCGGCCAGATCACGCCCAGTGCCTGCGAACCCGGCCTGTCCGATGGCGCCCAGATGCACCCCATCGGCTCGAGCGGTCCCTCTACCTGGGCGCCGACGAGCATTCTGTCGCCGCAGTACCTGACGGCGTTCAACCCGATCGAGACCGTGACGGTTCCGGCGCCGCTACAACGGCTCAACGCCGACCTGCAGATCACGCCGACGATCGCCCCTGCAAACACGCTGCCGCTGACCGAAGAAATACCCATCGACGGGTCCATGACCCTGACCGTGAAATACCTCTAGGAGTTGAACCATGAAAAAATCGCTGATCTTTCTGGTCGCCTGTACAGGGCTGGTCAACCTACTCCCGGCGCATGCCGCCTCCACCGTCGACCTGAACGTCAACGGCGTGATCATCCCCGCGTCCTGCACCCCGAGCCTGTCGGCCAACGGGCTAGTGGACTTCGGCAAGATCGCCCAGCAAGACCTCAACCTCACGACGGGCACGCGGCTGCCCCTCAAGTCCCTGGGCCTGACGGTGGTCTGCAACGGTCCGGTGCGTTATGCGTTGCGCATGCGCGACAACCGCGACGGCTCGGCCCACGTCAACAGCGAGATTTATTACGGGTTGGGCTTCGACAACAGCGCGAACAAGATCGGCGTGTACTCGCTGGCGTTCGATCCAAAGCAGACCGCGATGGATGCCGTGGCCGAGGTCTACGGCACCGAATCCACCACTGGCGGCCTGGCCTGGCGCACGGCCAACCGCAACCCGATCGACATCGGCGCCAAAAGCCTGCTGGGCTTCACTGACACCGCAGGCAGCACCGCCGGCCCCTCGGCGATCCAGAACCTGAGCAGCACGCTGACCCTGGAGACGGTGATCAACGCCAAACAGAACCTGGACCTGAGCACCGATATCGTCATGGACGGTTCGGCGACCCTGGAGGTGGTGTATCTCTAGATTTTCTCGCTGCTGACGTCGACGTACTTCGCCCGCCCCGCACCGAGGCCGGCGACGATGGCGCCCAGGCCGATCACCGCGAAGACCCAGCCCGTGGCGGCCCAGCCGCCGGTCCAATCGTGAATCAGGCCCACCGCGAGCGGCCCCAAGGACGCCAGGGTGTAACCGAAGCCCTGGGCCATGCTCGACAGGTTGGCGGCAACGTGGGCATCCCGCGAGCGCAGCACGATCAACGTCAGCGCCAGGCTGAACGTGCCGCCCTGCCCCAGGCCCAGCAGAATCGCCCAGCCCCACAGCCCGTCGAGGGGCGCATACAGGCAGCCCATCAGCCCGCCGAGGGTCAGCAGCATCACCACCACGATGGCCAGGCGCTGGTCCTTGCCGCGTGTGGCCAGCCACGGCGCGGTGAGGGCGCTGAGCAGTTGCACGATGATCGAACCGGACAGCGCCAGCCCGGCGTCGGTGGCACTCAGGCCGCGGTCGATGAGGATCGACGGCACCCAGCCGAACACGATATAGGCCAGGGACGATTGCAGGCCCATGTACAAGGTCACTTGCCAGGCCAGCGGATCTCGCAGCAAGCCCTTCACCCGGTAGGCGACGCGATGCGCGCCGTGCTTGTGCCCGACTTGCGGCAACCAGCACAGCGCGGCCAGCAACGCCGGCAGCATCCAGAAGCCCAGCCCGATGTTCCAGTTGTTGCCGAAGTAGTCACTCAAGGGCACCGAGGCCCCCGCCGCCAACGCCGCGCCCAGGCACAGCGCCATGGTGTAGACCCCGGTCATGGTGCCCGCCTGTTTGGCGAAGTCGCGCTTGACGATACCGGGCAACAACACGCCAATGATGCCGATGCTGGCGCCGGCAATCAGGCTGCCGGCAAACAGCCCGACTTCACCGAACGCACTGCGCAGCAGAATACCGGCGGCCAACGTCAGCAGAATCCCCAGCACCACCCGCTCGGCGCTGAAACGCCGGGCGAGGATCGGCGCCAGCGGTGCGAACAGGCCCAGGCACAGCACCGGCAACGTGGTCAGCAAACCGGCCCTGGCCGCCGACAACCCCAGGCTGCTGGAGACCTCACTGAGCAGCGGCGACAGGCTCGACAGCGCCGGGCGCAGGTTCAGCGCCACCAGCACCAGGCCCAGCAGCAACAGCCACGGCCGGCTCACCAGCGGGTGACTGTGCTGGCCCCCATCGTCGTCGGCCTCCGCGTCGATCAGCAGTTGTTCCAACTCGGGCGTGCGTTTGGCTTCAGGGTTCATTGATCAACTGCCGGCAGAGGGATTTGGCGCGCTCCGGGTCTTGCTGCGCGACGGCATCAAGCAGCGCGGTGTGCAGGTCGAACACTGCCTGGCGGCGCGGCGAGAGGTTCAGGGTCTGGCGCAATTGCGCGCCGATGATGCTGGAAAAGTACTGGTACAACTCGCTCAACGCCGGGTTGTGCGCCGCGTCCACCAACTGTTGGTGGAATACCAGATCAGCGCTGATGTAGGCCTCCAACTCCCCGTGATACAGCGCGGCGCTGGTGCCGAGCGCCGCGCGCAACCGGTCCAGGTCTTGCTCGGTGCGACGCAGGGCGGCCAGGCCGATGGCCTCCACTTCCAGGATCTGCCGCGTTTCCTGCGCCTGTTCCAGGCTGCAATGGGACAACGCGCGCATGGCCCCGAGCGGGTCCGTCATTGAGCGCAGGTAACTGCCGTCGCCCTGGCGGATCTCGATCAATCCGGAAAACGCCAGTACACGCATGGCCTCGCGCACGGTATTGCGGCTGATGCCCAGTTCCGCCGACAGCTCAGGCTCGGTGGGCAGGCGCTCACCGATGGCCCAGACGCCTTGGGTGATGCGCTGGCGCAGCTGCTCCAGGGCCTGGTCGACCAGGGAGCGTTTGATCAGGGGGGTGATGTCTGTCATGGGCTTTGGGCTTTCGTCCAATCATAGGATGAATTCCCCTACAGCCTATTCGGACCAGCCTACAAAGGCAACGCACTAGGGTTCTTAGGCAGGAAAAAGGAGCAGTATTTTCGATTGTTAAAATTACCCTTAAAGGGTAATTTCAGCCTTAGGTGTCTTATGGAAAAGTACACACCTCATTACGATTTGGCGGTGATAAAGGCGGATGTCATCCGGTTGGGTAGCAGAGCATTCACCGCAAGCGCGCGGGAGGGGGCTCGACAACTTGAGTTGAACATCGGCCAGATGCGACTCGCGGTCTGCGCCCTTGAGAGTCGAATGTTGTACAAGTCAATGACGACCTATTCAGACCACCGTGTGTGGCAGGACGTCTATCTGATCAAGATTTACGGTACGGAGATTTACATCAAAGTGACTTACCGCCCAGGCGGTGGTCCTCCCGTAATCTCCTTCAAGGAGAAAACCTTATGAAAACCCAACAATGCATGAGCTGCGGAGCCCATGACGCAATGCAGCATTTCGAAGGTCGCACCTTCACGATCAACACACGCGGCATGATCCGGGATATCCCTGATATTGCGGGCTGGGAATGCCAGGTCTGTCACGAGGTCGAATTCGATTCGGACACCGATAGCGCAGAGCGTTATTCCGATGCCAGCGATAAGTTGTTAATGGATGCCAGGACAATCATCGCCGCCGAAATGAAACGAATTCGCCGCAAATTGCATCTGACGCAGAAAGACGCGGTAAGGCTATTGACCGGCCGCGGCCATAACGCATTTTCCCGCTACGAAAGGGCTGAAATCTTTCCGCCCGCGCCACTGCTCACATTGATGCGTCTGCTGGATAAACATCCGCATCTACTGGCCGAAATAGAGGCACTCAATGCCGGCGAAGACCTCAACCATCTGCTCATCGCAAAAGATGCGCAGCTTGCAACTCAAGCGTCCGCGTAAAAACAGCAGGCAAAAATAAACCCGGCCGGGTGCCGGGTTTATCGCTTCAAGCATCAACCATCGATCAATGCA
>Ga0302264_1000035_pt1 | contig 36117 bp, 32 predicted proteins | sample II_Fen_N3_4_FD_194563 | JGI IMG/M metagenome (GOLD analysis project Ga0302264, IMG submission 194563) | Peat permafrost microbial communities from Stordalen Mire near Abisko, Sweden - II_Fen_N3_4 | ecosystem: Environmental > Terrestrial > Soil > Wetlands > Permafrost | place: Sweden: Abisko... | reverse complement strand
CGCCGCTGGTGCCGGCGTCCACGTAGCCGATTCCCTTCCCGGCGAGGGCCTTCTGCCGCCGGACGTCGTCGTGGAAGTTGGTGTTGCCGCCGTCGATGATGGTGTCGCCGGGCTCGAGGTGCTCCAGCAGCTCCTCGATCTGTGCCTCGGTCGCATCGCCGGCCGGGACCATCACCCAGACCGCACGTGGCCTCTCGAGCTTCGCGACCAGCTCCGCGATGGAGAACGCTGCCTCGGCGCCCTCCTTCTCGATCTCCCGGGTCTTCTCGGGCGTCCGGTTGTACGCGACGATCTGGTGGTCGTCCTGGAGGAGGCGGCGAACCATGTTCGCGCCCATTCGGCCGAGGCCGATGAAGCCGATGCGCATTGGGCTGATCTCCGCTGGCGACCGGGATTGGCCACGAGACTGTCCGGTGGGGCGTCCGGTAGAGCATAGGCCCGAGCGCCCGCGCCCGCGCCCGCGCCGGACGCGGGAGCTACGCGTCGGGCTCGCGGGAGAGCGTGAGGTCCCGGTAGAGCCGCCAGGTGTCGCCGGGGCCGCGGTGCCACGTCTCGGCGAAGCGGCCACGAATGCGGACGCGTTCGTCGACCCGCCGGCCGGTGCCGTCGATGAAGCCCATCCGCCACGTCCCCGAGGCGTAGGCGACGTCCGGGTCCAGGCCGTCCACCTTGGTCCACTCGACGTCGATGTCGAAGCTGACGTCGCGGAAGCGACCCCGGGCGTACTCCACCATCTCGCGCAGGCCGGCGTGACCGAGCGCGTCCGGGCCGTCCATGTCGATGATCCCGCCGTCCGGCAAGAACAGCGCGACGAGCGCATCGGCGTCCGAGGCCCGGAGCGCATGCGCGTACCGGGCGTTCGCGGCGACCAGCGCCGTCTCGACCGGGTCCTCCAGCTCCTCGGGCGCGACCCACTCGAGGGCGGCGTCCTCGCCCGAGCCCTCCGCCGGGTCCGTCACCGGTCCTCGCCCATCGATGCCGACTCGATCGCCAGCACCTTGTCCAGGCGCCGCCGGTGGCGCGGCTCGCCGGAGAAGCGCGCCCCGAGGAATGCCACCGAACACTCCGCCGCGGGCTCGATCCCGATCACCCGCGCCCCGAGCACCAGCACGTTCATGTCGTCGTGCTCCACGCCCTGGTGCGCCGAGTACGTGTCGTGGCACACGGCCGCCCGGACGCCACGCATCTTGTTGACCGCGATGGACGCCCCCACCCCGGAGCCGCAGATCAGGATCCCGCGGTCCGCGTGCCCGGACTGGATGGCCTGGCCGACCAGCCACGAGAAGTCCGGGTAGTCGTCCTGCGGGTCGGAGCCGTCGCCGCCCAGGTCCAGCAGCTCGTGCTGCCCGGGAAACAGCGACGCAAGCTTCGCCAGCAGCTCGTCCTTGAAGGCGGCCCCGGCATGGTCCGCCGCGAACGCCACGCGCATTGCCGCCTCCTCAGCCGCCGTGACCGTGCGGGTGGCCGATGGACTGGTCGGACACGCCCACGCGCCCGTGCAGCCCGTCACGGACCACGCGGCGCGCGACGTCTGCCACGTTGTCGACCGTGAACCCGAACGCCTTCATGATCGTGCCGGCGGGCGCGCTCGCCCCGAACCGGTCCAGCCCCAGGATCGCGCCCTCGTCGCCGGCCCATCGCTCCCAGCCCAGGGAGACGCCGGCCTCGACGGTCACTCGCTTGCGCACGGACGCCGGCAGGACGCCCTCGCGGTACGCCGCATCCTGGGCCTCGAAGCGCTCCCAGCACGGGAGGCTCACGACGCGGGTCGGGATGCCATCGGCCTCCAACACGTCGGCCGCCGCGGCGCACAGGGCCAGCTCCGACCCAGTGCCGACGAGGATGAGGCGCGGTGCGCCGCCCGCCGCCTCCCTGAGCACGTACCCGCCCCGCCTGACGCCATCGCGGGCGCCCTCCTTCGTGCCCGGCAGCGTCGGCAGCTTCTGGCGCGTCAACGCCAGCGCCACGGGGCCGGGTGCCGAATCCGTGAGCGAGGACCGCTCGGCCGCGAGCGCCCATGCCGCGATCGCCTCGTTCCCGTCGCCGGGACGGAGGAACCAGAGGTTCGGGATCGCGCGCAGCGCCGCGTAGTGCTCCACCGGCTGGTGGGTCGGGCCATCCTCGCCCAGGCCCACGGAGTCGTGGGTCCACACGTACGTCACGTGCAGCCCGGACAGGGCGGCCAGGCGGACGGAGCCGCGCATGTAGTCGCTGAAGGTGAGGAACGTGGCGCAGTACGGCAGGAACCCGCCGTGGTAGGCGATGCCGTTGGCGATGCCGCCCATCGCGTGCTCGCGCACGCCGAAGCGGATGTTGCGACCCGCATGCCCGGCCTCGAAGTTGTCGTGCCCCCGGGCCTTGACGTCGGTCAGGTTGGACTCGGACAGGTCCGCGGACCCGCCGAACAGCTCCGGCAGCGCCGCGGCCAGGGCCTGGATCGCATCCTGGCTGGCGTTCCGGGTCGCGACCTCGGTGCCCGTCTCGTAGGCCGGGAGCGCCTGGTCCCAGCCGGCGGGGAGGTCGCCCGAGACGCGCCGGACCAGCTCCGCGGCCTCCGCTGGGTAGTCCTCCCCGTAGGCGTCGACGCGCGCGTTCCAGTCGGCCACGAGCGCCTCGCCCGCGGGGACGGCGCGGCGGAACAGCTCGCCGGCCTCGTCCGGCACGAAGAACGTCCTGTCGGGGTCCCAGCCGTAGGCCTCCTTGGTGAGGCGGACCTCGTCCGGGCCCAGCGGGGCGCCGTGGGACTTCTGCGAGTCCTGCTTGTTCGGGCTGCCGAAGCCGATGTGGGTGTGGACGGCGATGATCGACGGGCGCTCGTCCGCCTTCGCGGCCTCGATGGCGGCCGAGATCGCCGCGACGTCGTTGCCGTCATCGATGCGCTGGACGTGCCAGCCATAGGCGGCGTAGCGGGCCAGCACGTCCTCCGTGAAGGCCCAGGCGGTGGGTCCGTCCAGCTGGATCCTGTTGTCGTCGTACAGGGCGATGAGCTTGCCGAGCCGCAGGTGCCCGGCGAGGGAGCTCGCCTCGGCGGTGATGCCCTCCTGGAGGTCGCCGTCCGAGCAGATCACGTACGTGCGGTGGTCGATCACGTCGTGGCCCGGCCGGTTGAACTCGTCCGCCAGCCGGCGCTCGGCGATGGCCATGCCGACCGCATTCGCGACGCCCTGGCCCAGCGGGCCCGTCGTGGCCTCGACGCCCGGCGTCATGCCGTATTCCGGGTGGCCGGGGGTCATGGATCCCCACTGGCGGAACGACTTCAGGTCGTCCAGCGAGACCGCGTACCCGGTGAGGTGGAGCAGGGAGTAGAGCAGCATCGACGCGTGCCCGGCCGACAGCACGAACCGGTCGCGGTCCGGCCACGCGGGCTGCGTCGGGGCGTGGCGCAGGTGGCGCGTCCAGAGGGCATAGGCCATGGCAGCCGCGCCCATCGGAGCGCCCGGGTGCCCGGAGTTCGCCTGCTGGACGCCGTCGATCGAGAGGGTGCGGATCGTGTTGACCGCGAGGAGGTCGAGGCGGTCCGAGGGGCTGGTCATCGCTGTCTCCGGTGCGCGGGACACGGGGCGGGTCCGGCGCGTCCTCGTGGCGGCGCGCACGGCGCGGCGGGTCCGGCCGCGAGCGACCATCGTACCGCGGCGCGTCCATGGCCCCTCGGCCATCGCCAGTCGCCTCTGGCCGTTCGGCCGCCGACTCTCGGCTCCACCCCGGTCTCCCCGATACCGCCCCTCGGCCACCGACTCTCGGCTCGGCCCCGGCCGCTCGTCCCCGCGCGGTTGGCCCTGGCCGATCGCCTGGGTGGCCTCCCGATGGGCCGTTCATCGTCGCGCTCGCCCGGCGAACCGATGGCGGCCGGGGGCTCGTCCCGCTCACGGCTCCGTCCGCCACGCGAGCGGGATCGCACGTGGTTCATCCGGACGCTCGCCCGGGTCGCCGACATCGGGCACCGGCCCATACCGCGGCGCGCAGCGTATCCTCGGCCCATGGCCACCCCTCCGGACCCGCGCCCCCTCCCCGTGGGCCGCCCGCCTCGCCGGCCGGCCGCGCATCGGCCGCGCATCGTGGTGGTCGGCGATCTCGTGATGGATGTCGTCCTGGCCGCCGACCGGGACCTCCGGCGTGGCACGGATATCACCGGGAGGGTGCTCCTCCGGCAGGGTGGATCGGCCGCCTCCACGGCCCGGTGGCTGGGGCGGACCGGCTCGCGGAGCACGCTCGTCTGCTCGATCGGCCGCGACACCGCCGGACGCGCACTCGTCGCCGCGCTGGCCGCGGATGGCGTGACCGTCCGGGCCGTTCGCGTCGCTGGTGTCCGCACCGGGCGGATCGGCGTGTTCGTCGAGGAGGGTGGCGAGCGCTCCTTCGTCACGGACCGCGGCGCCGCGCTGCGGCTCCGGCCGGAGGACCTGCGGGCGGCCTGGTTCGCCGGCGCGGAGGTCGTCCACCTGCCCGCCTACTCGCTGCTGGACCAGCCCCTCGGCCGGGCCGGCATGGTCGCCATCCGCCTCGCCCGCGAAGCGGGCGCCCTCGTGACGGTCGACCTCGCGTCCAGTGGGCCGCTCCTGGCCAAGGGCCGCCGCGCGGCGCTGGCGCTGATCCGCGAGGCCGCCCCGGACCTGCTGTTCGCCACGCGCGACGAGGCCAAGGCCCTCATGGGCACGAAGCGCGAGGATGGCCTGCTGGAGCTGGCGCCGATCGCCGTGGTCAAGCGCGGCCGCAAGGGGGCGACCGTCCTCGTGCGCGGCGACGGCGACAACGTCCGCTTCGAGGTCGCCACGACGCCGATCAAAACGGCGGACACCACGGGGGCAGGCGACGCGTTCAACGCCGGCTTCCTGGCCGCCTGGATCGGGGCGCGCCGGCGCGGCCTCTCACAGCCTGCGGCTCTCAAGCGCGGCGCGGCCGCGGGCAACCGGCTGGCCCGTCGCCACCTGTCGCATCCGCCGGCCGAGATCAGCTTCGCCTGAGCCGCGGTGCGGTCCACCGGACCCGCGGCTCGGCCTTCGCCCGTCAGCGCCCGGCGGCGCGCCTACGCTCGCAGGAAGCGGTCGAACCAGTCCAGGATCCGGGTCATCCGGTCGATGCGGCGGTCGATACGGCCGGTCGCCTGGATCACGTGGAACTCCTCGGGGTAGAGGACGTACTCGACCTCCCGTCCCAGCCAGCGCAGGGCGACGAAGAGCTGCTCGTTGTCCGCGGCGGGGCAGCGCCGGTCGGCCTCCGACTGGAGGATGAGCAGCGGGGTTCGGACGCTGGCGACGTTGCGCAGCGGTGACTGGCGCCAGAGCTTCTCGACACCCTCGGGGGTCGTGGGGTCGCCCATGCGGGCGGCACGGCAGTACTCGGGGCCGCTGTCGCTGTGCGCCCAGGCCGAGACCTGGTTCGTCACTCCGTTCTCGGAGACGGCGGCGCGGAAGCGGTCCGTCGTCCCGACCAGCCAGTTGACCATGAAGCCGCCGTACGAGAGGCCGAGCGCGCCCAGCCGGTCCGGATCCGCGAGGCCGAGGGCGGCGACGTGGTCCAGGGCCGCGTGCACGTCCGCCGCGTCCGGGCCGCCCCACTCGCCCAGCTGCGGAGCGATCCAGTCGCGGCCGTACGAGGCGGAGCCGCGGATGTTCGGCAGGACCACCCGGTAGCCACGGGCGCACAGCAGGACGACCTCGAGGCTCGGTGCCGGCGACCACGCTCCGAGCGGGCCCCCGTGAACGTCCACGACCGTGGGCAGCGGCCCGTCGGGAACGCCGGCCGGCGACGCGATCCAGGTCTCGATCGGGCCGCCCGCTCCCGGGGACTCCACGAGGCGCATCTCCGGCCAGGCGAGGCCGTCGATCCAGGAGGAGCCCATCGCCGTCAGCGGGCGCATCTCGCCGTCGGCTCCGGCCAGGCACAGCTCCGGCGGGCGCCCGCCGACGGTTGCCGTCACGGTGACCCGCCCGCCGCCCGCCGCCACGGTGCTGGCCATGACGTCCCCCATTCCCAGGGGCATGGGGTCCCCGGCCGGCCGGCCGCTCGTGGGGTCGATCGGGAAGCGCCACGGGTGGGTCCGGCCGCGGTCGGTCACGAGGGCGACCACGGCATCAACGCCATCCCACGCGGGTCCCGGGTGGCTGTTCGTCATCCAGCCCGTCAGGTCCGAGTCCGCCCAGTTGCCCACAGGCCGGTCCAGGTCCGGGGCCAGCGCGACCGCTCTCGCGGATGCGTCCGCCGGGCCCACGTACAGGGTGGGGGAGATTTCGTCGAAGAAGTCCGGGTCGTCCACCCCGACCCCGGCGATCCAGCGCCCGTCCGGTGAGTACGCCGGCCGTGCAACGGGCCCGGCGAGGGCCAGGACCTCACGGGGATCGCCGCCCGCGAGGGGCACCTCCCAGATCGAGGACCGCGGGTGGCGGTCGGCGTGGTCCCGTGGATCCGCCGTGAACGCGATGGCCTTGCCGTCCGGGCGCCAGGAGATGTCCGAGATGCCGCCCGCGAGGCTCGTGACACGGCGTGCCCGGCCGCGTCCGTTGGCCGACACCACGTGCACCTGACGCACCCTGTCGATGTAGCCGGTCTCGTCCCAGCGCCAGTCGAGCGTCGTCACGTGACGCGCGCGTGGCTCGCCGGTCTTCGGAACCGGCCCGACGATGAACCGCTGCGGGTCCGTCCTGGCCGTGAACGCGATCCGCCGGCCGTCCGGCGACCAGGCGAGCTCACGCACGGCGAGCCGGCCGATGGGCAGGGTCAGCGGCTCGCCGCCGTCGAGGTCGAGGACCTGGAGCGAGGCCGGGGCGTCCTCGTCGCGGGGGATCTCGCGGCTGAACGCCACGCGGCGGCCGTCCGGGGAGATGGCGGGCCGCGTGTCGCGCACGTGACCGTGGGTGAGGCGTCGCGGCGCGCGGGGGCCGCCGCGCACGCCCGCGGCAACCGGGACCAGCCACAGGCTGGACGTGTAGTGCTCGCCCTTGACGACGCGCCGCGACACGATGGCGAACGAGCCGTCCGGCGCGAGGTCGTGCTCCTCGAGGACCACCTGCCTGCGGAGTGTCTCTGGGGTGGGGAGCCGCCGTGCCCGGCTACGTCGATCTGCCATCTCTGCAGCCTAGCCCTGCCGGCGCACCGCGTCATCGCCGGATGCGCACCGCGGACCGCGGACGTACCCTCTGGCCATGCTCAGCCCAGACCGCATCACCATCACCCAGGAGGTCGCCGCGGCCCTGCGTGACGGCCGCCCCGTCGTCGCGCTCGAGTCGACGCTCATCACCCACGGGTTCGCCTACCCGCGCAACATCGAGGTCGCCACGGCGTCGGAGCTTGCCGTCCGGTCCACCGGTGGCGTGCCGGCGACGGTCGCCCTCCACGCCGGCCGTCTCCTGGTCGGCCTGTCGGGCGACCAGCTGGAGGAGCTGGCGACGGCACCCCGCTGGTCGGTGCGGAAGGTCGCGCGGCCCAGCCTCGGTGCCGCCATCGCCTGGGGCGGGTGGGGTGCAACCACGGTCTCGGCGACGATGATCGCGGCGCACGCCGCCGGCATCCGGGTCTTCGCGACCGGTGGCATCGGCGGCGTTCACCGCGGTGCGCTGGGCGGTGAGCGACCTAGCTTCGACATCTCCGCCGATCTCGGCGAGCTCGCGCGGACACCGGTGACGGTCGTGTGTGCCGGGCCGAAGGCGATCCTGGACGTGCCGCTCACCCTCGAATACCTGGAGACGCAGGGCGTCCCGGTGCTGGCCGTGGGAACCGAGGAGCTGCCCGGGTTCTACTCGCGTGGCAGCGGCATCCCGGCGCCCCAGTCAGTGCCGGACGTCGCGGCGGCGGCCGCCGTGGTCCGCGCCCACCTGTCGCTGGGCCTGGGCTCCGGCATCCTCGTCTGTGCGCCCGTTCCCGAAGCCGACGCGCTGCCCGACGACGTGGCGCGCGACGCCATCGCCCAGGCGATCCACGAGGCGGACCAGGCTGGGATCACGGGCCCGGCGGTGACGCCATGGCTCCTGGCGCGTGTCGCCGACATCACCGGTGGCGCGTCGGTGGTGGCCAACACGTCGCTGATCCTCAACAACGCGCGTGTGGCCGGCGAGTTGGCGGCGGCGCTCGGGGCCTGAGCCTCGGCGCCTGAGACCCGGGGGTGGCACGGGGGTCGCGTGTGGACAGCTGTCACCGGATCCGGTGGCCGGCGGGCTCCGCCCATCGCGCTCGCCTTGTCTGTGGCCGGGGCGCTGATTACACTCGCGGAGACCGTGAACTTCGGTCCAGCGAACGACGCGCCAGGGACCGAGGCCTGCTCGACCGGACCACCGGCTCGCAGCGGCCCAGTCGTCGCCCGGTGGTGGGCGCGGAGCGAGGAGCAGCGATGCGGATCTACGACGGCAGCCCGCGACAGGACTTCGAGGAGGTCTTCCGGTCGATCGGCGTGTTCCTGGACGCCAGGGGGATGCGGGACATCCTCCTGCTGGAGGTGCCGGACGGTTTCGTGGTCCAGGGGCTGGTGGCGGTCGGCGCGGCCTCGGGCACCTGGTCGGACTCTGTCGGGACCGTGTCCAAGGAGACCCTGAGCTTCCTCGACGACGACATCGCGAAGTTCATGGAGGAGGCGGCCGCGCGACGCGGGGACGGACCCGCGCCTGCGCCCGTGGAGGGCAACGCGGCCGGTGCCTACGAGCACGCGCTCCGCGTCATCGGGCGCTGGATGGACGAGCAGCGGCCGAAGGACGTCTTCCTGTTCGAGCAGGATGGGGCGTACGTGATCCGGCTCCTCCTGGCGGGCCAGGCGGGCTCCCATCACCAGATCGCCGAATTCACCAGGGACGACGTCATCGACCTCGTGACCCAGGCCCCGAAGTTCCGGGCGCCCAACATCACCGGCAAGGCGTGACAGGTCGTCCCACAGGGGGCACAATCACAGCCGAATCGTCGTAGCAAGGAGGCCCAAGCCCATGAAGGCGCTGCGGACCGTAGCCGTCGCGCTCGGGGTCACCCTGGGCGCACTGATCGTCATCCCCCTGGTCGTCCTGGCCGGGCTCTTCGTCTGGTTGAAGCTGACCGAGGAGGACGACGAAGAGGCGCTGGAGCTCGAGCAGGAAGGCGCCTGATCTCCGCGCCATCCCCGGCGGACCCCGAACCCGCCGAACCCTCGAACGCGCGTCCGACGCCCGCCAGCCCGGCGGGCGTCTCCGTGTCCGCCGCCGGGCCGTCATCCGGGCCTCGGGGCCCGGGCGCGCTTCCCTCCCTGGCGGGCGCGTCTGCCCGTGACCGGCGCCTGGCGGAAGCCGGGGTCATGCTCACCGTCCTGATCTGGTCCGCCAACTTCGTGGTGGTCAAGGCGGCGATCGGCGAGCTCGGCCCGCTGACGTTCACCGCCACCCGGTACGTCGTCGCCACGATCACGATGTTCCTGCTGATCCGCTGGCGCATGGGAGCCATCCGCCGGCCCACAGGGCTCACCGTTCGGCTGATCGCCCTCGGCATGCTGGGGTTCGGCTGCTACCAGGTCCTCTGGACGATCGGCCTGACGCAGATCACCGCGGGCGACTCGGCCCTCATCGTGGCGGCCTCTCCCGTGTTCGTGGCACTGCTGGCCGGTGCGGTCGGGATGGACCGGCTGACGCCACCGAAGCTCGCCGGCGCGCTGATCGCGTTCGCCGGGGTCGCCCTCGTCATCGCCGGCGGCCACGAGCTGTCGCTGGGGGCCTCGCTGGTTGGCGACGCTCTGACGCTCCTGGCGGCCATCCTGTGGGCGGTCTACACGGTCGTCGGGACACGGATGCTGCGGCGCATCGACCCGCTCCAGGCGACGGCCTGGTCCGTGCTCGGCGGGACGCTGCTCCTGGTGCCGCTCGGGATCTGGGAGGCGGTGACGTCACCCCCGGCCGCCGTCACCCTGCCGGCGGTCGCCGCCGTGCTCTACTCGGGGACGCTCGCGGCCGGCACGGCGAACGTGCTCGTGTTCAACGCGATCCGCTACATCGGGCCGACGAGGGCGTCCGTCAACCAGCTCCTGGTCCCGGTGGGCGCGGTGATCCTGGGCGCGCTGTTCCTCTCCGAACCGATCCGGCCCGCCCAGGTCGTCGGCGGCGCGGTGATCATTCTTGGGCTGACCCTCACGCGGCGCCGAACGGTGCTGCCCGTGGGCGTGCGCGCGAGGCTGCCCGCCAGCTGAGCGCGCACGGGCCGATCACGATCCGGGTGCTGGCCTCAGCCCCAGCCGTCCCAGCGTGCGAACTCGTCGAACGGCACCCAGCCACGCTTCAGGGACGGCGATCGGACGTCCGGCAGGGCCCGCCCCACCGGCATCACCCCGATCGGCGTGTACTCCTCCGGGATCCCGAGGCACGCCCGCAGGGCCTCGATGTCCGGGCCAACGAACCCGCAACCCAGCCCCTCGTTCACCGCCGCCAGCATGATGTTCTGCATCGTGGCGCCGACATCCACCCACCAGAACGGCACCGGCCACTCGATCTCGGAGCCGTCGTCCCCGACCTTGTCCGGTTCCTGGTAGCGGCGGTGGTAGACGGCCTCGCTGACGCAGGGGATGAACTGGGCGGCACACTCGCTGATCCAGGGGCCAAAGTCGCGCTCATACGTTTCCTCGCCGCAGATCCGCGCCACCTCGCGCCGCCGCGCCGGGTCCGTCACCACGACCAGCCGCTGCCCCTGGCTGAACCCCGCCGACGGCGTGCGCTGCGCGAGCCGCGCAATGCGCTCGATGACCTCCCGGTCGACGCCTCCATCTTCGAACCGGCGAACCGCCCGGCGCTTCATGACGACGTCGGTGAACTCCATCGGGACCTCCTTCGCATCGGATCCTCGCACGGCGCGTCCATCCCTTGCGGGCCGGAGACGAGGCCCTGCGACCGGCTTCGCGCGCCGACCGACTCCGGAGCGACCCGCGCATGCCATCGAGGCGAACGGTTCTCGCCTGGGACGGAGCCGATTTGAAAGGCTGGCGGTCAGCTGGCCCCATGCAGGTATGGGCACCGCGTCCACGCCCCCCGAACCGGAGGAGGGCGAGGGCGGACGGTCGGTGTCTCCTCCAGCCGGCGGCGGCCCGCCGACCCCGAAGTCGACAGGTCCGCCGTTCCCCGCCAGCACAAGGAGACCACGCAATGTCCGAGTTCAGTACCGGCGTCCAGCGCGCCCCGTTTCCCCTGTCGGCCGCACTCGCCGGCGCCTTGGCCGTCGTCGCGGCAGCCATGCTCGTCCTTGCGGTCGCCCTCGCCATTGGCATCCGCATCGACATCCGTTCAGGAGCGGCAGCGGAGCAGGCGGGAGCGGCGGCTGCGGCCGGCCAGTCCAGCACGGCCGTCGGCGCCTCGCCGACCGTCGTCGACCGTCTCGACAGCGAGTACCTGCGCGGGATCGCCCGGGGCTGGACGGTGCAGTCCAGCACGGCCGTCGGCGCCTCGCCGACCGTCGTCGACCGTCTCGACAGCGAGTACCTGCGCGGGATCGCCCGCGGCTGGGGTGAGCCTGCAGGACATTGAAATGTTTCGCCATTTCCGGCCACTGGTAGTGTGAGGCCCCCGCTTCGGGGGCCGGCACGGCGGGACACCGAATGGTCAAGGCACTCGTGGAACAGGCCCAACGGGGGGACCGGGACGCGTACGAGCAGCTCGCTCGTGGCGCGTCCCGGCGCCTGTTCTTGGTCGCCAGCCGGATCCTGCGCGACACCGACGCCGCCGAGGACGCGGTCCAGCAGGCACTGGTCGCCATGTGGCAGGACCTTCCGAGCCTGCGGGACCCGGAGCGCTTCGATGCTTGGACGTACCGCCTGGTCGTTCGGGCGTGTCGCAGTCACGGCCGGCGGGAACGGCGTCTCGGCATCCGCGTCGTGGACCTCTCTGACACCATCGCCACCTCCCGTGACGACGTCGGCCACGTCGCCGTCCGCGACCAGCTCGGCCATGCCTTCGATGCCCTCTCCCAGGACCACCGGACGGTCGTCGTCCTCCACCACCTGGTGGGCCTGCCCCTCGGCGAGATCGCCGACATCCTGGACATCCCGTATGGCACCGTCGGCTCCCGCCTGCACCATGCAATGAAGGCGATGCGTGCCTCGCTCGATGCCGCCGAGCGCACGGCGGTCCGCGGAGGACAGACGGCATGAGAGCCACCTACGACTTCGACCGCCTCGTCGAGGGTTGGCTGCAGTCCGATATCCCGCTCGAGATGTCCACCGAGGCGCTCGACGAAGCGCTCGGCACCGCGCGGCGGGTGTCACAGCGGAGGGGCGTACGAGCCTGGCTCGCGGGCCCCGGCGCGTGGCCTGCCCAGGGGCGTCCCGGCATCCTCGCGCTGCCGGCCGCGTTCCGCCTCGCGCTGGTCGTGGGACTGCTGCTCGCCGGGGCGGCCGTCGCTGCGGTGGTGGGCTCTCGCCTGCTCACGCCGGACCAGGTCGCGCCGGGCGCGCTCGTCTACGCGACCGAGGCGGGCCTGTTCATCGCGAACCCGGACGGGTCCAACTCGAAGCCCATTCGGACCGACGGAGCGTATAGGGACCCCCACTGGTCGCCGAGAGGCGACACGATCGCCGTGCTTCATCGGCGCCCATCGTCAGGTGACCCGGGAGGGCTGCCGCGCTACGAGTTGCTCATGGTGCGGGCCGACGGTGAGATCACGGGCCGTGTCACGCTCGTCGATGAGAACGACCCCGGCGGCCATGAGTGGCTGGCGGCCGGCCCCGGCGAACAGGAGTACCTCGCCGTGACGAGCAGCGGGGATACCGATACAACCGCTCCGGAGCCGAACGGCATGATCGCTCCGACATCCGTCGTCGACCGCAGCGGTGCGCTGCTTTTGGAGCGGACGGCGGGTCGCACGTGGACGACCACAAGCTCGGACGCCGGCGAGGTCCCGGTCCTCGTCTACTCGGCCAGGCAGAACGGCGACGACGGCATCTATGCGTTCGACCCATCCCATCCCGGTGACGGCCTCGGCAGCCGGATCGCGCCACTCGTCCCGCTGGGTGCCTCCGCGTTGCCGGTCGTGAGTGCCCTTGCCGTGAGCCCCCTGGGATCGACCGTCGCGTTCGTGGAGATGGCTCCGGACAGCCTCGACGGCACCCTGTTCGTGGCCCTCGTTGCTGGCGGCGCCCCAAAGGTGGTTGCCACCGGGGTCGCGTCTGACACGTGGCTCTCATGGAGCCCCGACGGCAGATCGATCGTCGCGACGCTCGCGCGGGACGGGGTCCCGGCGCCGTACAGCATCCCCGTCGACGGCTCTGCGCCCACGCCGGTGTTTGCAGGTCCTGCCCTGGGGGACGGCGAGGCGCCTGCGCGCGCTCGATGGTCCACAGACGGATCCCGGATCCTCGCCGAGGTTGGATGTCAGCGAATTCAGCCTGATGCGAACTGTGGCGCGATCTACACCGCCGCCGCGGTTGGACAAGCCCCGACCCGGGTCGTCGGTGGAACCGCCGGCGCTGACCTGCGGCCGCGCCCGAACCAGGCGATTGAGACGCCCGCGACTCCGGCTCCGACCGCGGACGCGCAGCCCGCACCCGACGCGGTCCGCGGCATGTGGCTCGCGGCGAACCCAGACGTACCCGAGTTGAACCTAGCCGACCCTACGATCAGGCTCACGATCGACGTACCGGGTCGACGTTCTTGGGGTTCCGACTCTCGCTGCCGCCAATCCGGAGCTTGCCACCCGTACGAACATAATCCATGACCGGCTCGCGTCCCGAGGCCGCCGATGCTTCCGCCGAGGAGCTGGTTCACCGTGCCGCAGGGGGCGACCTGGCCGCCTTCGCGCGGATCGTCCGGCTCCACAACGAGGAGATGACCCGGGTCGCCTTCGTCATCACGGGCGACCTCGACTCCGCGGTCCGGGCCACCGAAGCGGCCTGGCCCCTCGCGTGGGACGGGTTGGGGCGCAGGCGGCCGCCGGACGCCCTCGGCCCGTGGCTGTGCTCGCTCGTCGCGACCGAGGCGGTGATGGTGGCGATGTGTGACAGCGCAGATGGGACGGCCGGACCGGCCGGCCGGCCGGACGAACGGGCAGAGGCAGGACTCGCCCTCGACGTGGTGATGGACCGGCTGGACCCGGGGGACCGCGCCCTCCTGGCGCTGCGCCACATCGCAGGACTCTCGCTAGACGAGCTGGCCCGCGCGAAACGGCGTTCCCGGTCCTCCGTGGCGGCGCGGCTGGAACGGGCGACGGCCGCGGTGGCCGGTCCGCAGCCTCTGGGGACGGACCCCGGCGTCGTCGAACGCGAGGTCGCGTACCGCCTGCTTGCCTACGCCGGCGTTCGCGTCCGTCCAGTCGACGCCGACGCAGTCGCTCGCCGGGCTCGCACCGGAGAGCAATTCGACGGTACCCGGGTGGTCTCGGTCGCAATCTCACTCGTCGCCGGCGCGCTCGTCGCGGGGCTGCCATACCTGGCGATGCTGTTCCACCGACGCTAGACGCGGACCCAGATTGCACGGCGATGAACGTTTGACAGGCGTCGTCCACTCATAGGGGGTGAACGCGCCGCCCCCTGGCGCGGTCACGACGGGAGGGACGGGTGCGAGACATCGTCGAACAGGCGATGCGCGGCGACCGCGAGGCGTTCGGGGTGCTGGTCGGGCAGACGGGCGACCGGATGTACGCGGTAGCGGTGCGGATCCTGCGAGATGGGCATCTCGCCGAGGACGCCCTCCAGACGGCGCTCATCACCGCGTGGCGCCAGCTGCCGACCCTGCGCGACCCGGACCGGTTTGAGGCCTGGGTCCGCAAGCTTGTCGTCCACGCCTGCTACGAGGAGTCGCGCCGTCGCACGACGTGGGCCGTCAACGTACGCGTGTTGCCGCTTGAGGGACCTGCCGGCCCTGACGACATCGTGAGCGTTTCCGACCGTGACGCCCTCGACCGGGCGTTCCGGCGGCTCACCCTCGAACAGCGGGCCGTGTTTGTCCTGCACCACCACGTGGGGCTCCAGCTGACCGAGATTGCCGAAACGCTCGGCATCCCGGCCGGCACGGCCCGCTCGCGGCTCCACTACGCGACCCGGATCCTGCGCACGGCACTCGATGCCGATGCGGCGCCGATCGCTCCCGAAGGACGGATGGCATGAGCACCGATCGCGACTTCCAGCGGATTACCGCAGCGTGGCTCGAGGAGATGCCCGATCACGCGCCGGATCACGCGCTCGATGCCATCCTCGACGCGGTGGACCACACCGAGCAGGTCCGCCGTCCGATCCTTGGATTCCCGCGAACGCTCACCGTCCGGGGGTGGCTGCCACTCGTCGCCGCCCTGGCTGCGGCCGGCGCAATCCTTCTCGGAGCAGCATTCCTGCTCACCGTCGGGGGGCAACGGACCACGCCCGTCCCGCCGGCGAACGGGGTGCCGTTGACGACGACTGGCCCACTGCCCACAGACACATCCCCGCCGACCGACGAGCCAAGCCCGGTTGCGTCCGCCAAGGGTGCCCCGATCGCGCTCCGTGGCCAGTGGCTTGCGAACGCGCCCCCGGTGCCGGCGCTTGGCCAGACCGACCCGCGGATTCGACTCGAGTTCTCTGGCGCCGGCGACTCGTCGTGGATCGCCGCCTCGGCCAACCAGCCGCTGCTCCTGCGAAGCCAAGTGGCGGGCGCTCCGTCGGATATCTCGTTCGTCGCGACGAGTGCCGGGTCAGGCTGCAAGGCCGGCGACACAGGGCACTACCGAGCCACGCTGACTCCCGATGGTCTGACGATGACCCTCGCGGCCATCAGCGATGCGTGCGCTGCCCGCAGCAGCGTGCTTGCGCGTGCCTGGGTCCGGTCGCTGGCAGGCCAGAGCGACGGCAGTCGTGGCGTCCTGGACGCTTTCGACCCGATGATCAGCGTGACCCTGCCCGTCGAACAGTACGGCGCAGACATCTTCCCCGATTCCGCCTTCCTGACCGGCAACAGCTCTGGTCGCATCTTCACCGTGGTGAAGAATCCGGTCGGCCTGACCGACCCATGCTCCGCCTCGGGGGGCGGCAAGCTCCCGTTGCAGCCGGGAGCCTCGGCCTTCGCCGACTACATCGCGAAGCTTCCCGGATTCATCTCTGTCGACCGGACGCAGCTGCAGGTCGACGGCCACCCCGCGATCCACCTCGCGGTCACGACCGCTCCGACGGCCGATTGCACCGCCGGCAAGGTGATCGAGTGGACGCCGAAGACGCCCGCGTCCAGCCGGGTCTGGTTCCTGTCGCTCGGAGACCCTGACAGCATCTACCTCGTGGAAGTGGGCGCCGACCTCTACCTGATCCAGTGGCTGGGTAATGGCGTGGCGACGGCCGACGAGCAGGCGGTGTTGTCGACCGTCCACTTCCTGGACACGTTGCCGATGGCTCCTTGACCCGCGCCGCGGTCGCCCTCGGTGTCCATGGCGGCGACCAGGCCGTCCATCACGGAGCTGCCGCTCCCCAGACCTGACCCGGTCGCGTCCCTCTCCCAAGGAGATACCGATGTCCCGATCCTGGTTCGTGCTGCCCGCCATCGCGGCGGTGCTCGTTGTTGCGTGCTCATCCGGAGCTGCCGCGGTGTCGAACCCGACCGCCTCGACGGCCGCTTCGCTCGTCGCCACCGCGTCTCCGTCTACGGCCGCCACCGCGTCGCCGTCCACAACCGCCACCGCGTCGCCGTCCACAACCACCACCGCGGCGCCGTCCACAACCACCACCGCGGCGCCGTCCGCCGCCATGCCGTCCGCACCCGGTGCATCATTGACGGCCGCCGCCTCCGCGCTCCCCATCACGGCCGGCGAGCCCTGGCTCCTGTTCGGTCGACGAACGGCGGACGGCAGTGGACAGGACGTCCGGCTCGTACGCCCCGACGGCACCGGCGAACACCAGATCCTGGCCGACGTCCCGGGCGATCTCCGCGCAGCGGCCTGGTCACCGGACGGCAAGCGCATCGCGTTCGTGGTCAGAGACGACTCGACCGACGGGACGATCTGGGCGGCCAACGGCGACGAGACGGGTGCCGCGAAGTTCTACGACGGCCGCGGTGACGGTTGCGCGAGCGTCTTCTACCCGTCCTGGTCACCCGACGGATCGAAGATGGCGCTCGTCTGCTACCCGGCCGACGACAAACACGCACATCTGGCCGTGCTCGACACGGCGTCGATGCGCCTCACCACGCTCGCTGATCTCACGTGGCCCGAGTTCCTCGACGACCCCATCAGCTGGTCGCCCGACGGCAGGACACTCGCCTTCTCCGTCCTCCACTGGGATCCCACGAACCAGTTCCTCGACGGCTCTCTCGTCGCGACGGTACCGGCCGACGGAAGCGCCAAGGCGACCCGCCTCACGGCGATGACCGAGTTTGCCACCTACCCGGACTGGGGAGCCGACGGTCGCATCGTCTACAACACCTACGACGTGGGCAACATGCATGACCCGAGCCTCGTGTCGAACCTGTTCACGATGGCCGCGGATGGCAGCGGCGTCCGCCAGCTCACCAACGCGAAACCGGGCAGCGCCCTCCGGATCGCCGAGCCGCGCTGGGATCCGAGCGGCGCCCGGATCTGGGTGAGCGTCAGGGAGGGCGGTGCCAGGCCCCATCTCGGCTGGGTCGATCCGGCCACGGGCAAGGTCACGAGCATCGACGCAGCCGGCTACGGCGCGCACCCGGAGCCGCGACCGCATCCCTGACCCCCCGGCAGCCGGCGGAGCGACCCGCGACCGCCCCGCCGGCACCCATTCGCAACCCCCGGCGCCTTGTCCGGGGGGTCCCGATTCGGTAGCATTGGAAAAACCCCGGAGGACGAGCACCCATGGCGAAGTATGTCTTTGTGACCGGAGGAGTCACCTCCTCGCTCGGCAAAGGCATCACCGCCGCCAGCGTGGGCCGCCTGCTCAAGGCGCGAGGCCTCAAGGTCTCCATCCTCAAGCTCGACCCGTACATCAACGTGGACCCGGGGACGATGTCGCCGTACCAGCACGGCGAGGTGTTCGTCACGGACGACGGCGCCGAGACGGACCTGGACCTTGGCCACTACGAGCGGTTCATCGACGAGAACCTGACCCAGGGCTCCAACGTCACGACCGGCCGCATCTACTCGGCGGTCATCGCCAAGGAGCGGCGCGGGGACTACCTCGGCGGCACCGTCCAGGTCATCCCGCACATCACCAACGAGATCAAGGAGCGCATCACCCGCGTCTCGCGGGACGGGGACCCGGACGTCGTCATCGTCGAGGTCGGCGGCACGGTGGGCGACATCGAGAGCCTCCCGTTCCTCGAGGCCATCCGCCAGATGCGCAAGGACGTGGGGCGCCACAACGTCCTGTACGTCCACGTGACGCTGCTGCCCGCCCTGGCCGCCACCGGCGAGCTCAAGACGAAGCCCACCCAGCACTCCGTCAAGGAGCTGCGCGGCATCGGCATCCAGCCGGACGTGATCGTGCTGCGCTCGGACAGCGAGGTGCCGGACGAGATCCGCGAGAAGATCGCCCTGTTCACGGACGTGGACGTCGAGGCGGTGATCCCGGCGCCAACCGCCTCCACGATCTACGAGGTCCCGCTGCAGTTCGAGGCCTTCGGGTTCGGTCGCCGCGTCGTGCGGGAGCTGGGCCTCGGCGATCCGGACGGCGTGCCGGACCTGGACGGCTGGCGGGCGCTGGTCGAGCGGATCAAGGCCCCCAAGCCGGCGCTGGAGATCGCGCTCGTCGGCAAGTACATCGAGCTGCCGGACGCCTATCTGTCCGTCACCGAGGCGCTCCGCCACGCGGCGTGGGCGAACGGCGTGGACGCGAAGGTCCGCTGGGTCAACTCGGAGACGCTGACGCCCGAGAACCTGGAGACGGAGCTCGGTGGGGCGGCAGGCGTGCTGGTCCCCGGCGGGTTCGGCCACCGCGGGATCGAGGGCAAGGTGCTCGCCGCCCGCTGGGCCCGCGAGCGCGGCCTGCCGTACCTCGGCCTGTGCCTGGGCCTCCAGTGCGCGGTGATCGAGTTCGCGCGCGAGGTCCTGGGGACGAAGGACGCCAACTCCACCGAGTTCGACGTGTTCACCGCGAACCCAGTCATCGACTTCATGCCGGACCAGCGGGACCTGGAGGACAAGGGCGGCACCATGCGGCTCGGCCTCTACCCGGCCCGGCTGCTGGCGGGCTCGAAGGCGCGCGCTGTGTACGGCACCGAGGTCATCTACGAGCGCCACCGCCACCGGTTCGAGGTCAACAACCGCTACCGGCAGACCCTCGAAGGCGCAGGGATGCTGCTGTCGGGCGTCTCGCCGGACGGGCGGCTCGTGGAGATCGTCGAGCTGCGCGACCACCCGTGGTTCGTGGCCAGCCAGTTCCACCCTGAGTTCAAGTCCCGCCCGGAACGCCCGCACCCGCTGTTCCACGGGTTCGTTGCCACCGCGCTCGCGCTCCGCAACGGTATTGAGCCGCGGCTGACCGCCGTCGGGCCGGGACCGGCTGCGGACGGGCAGCACGCCGTTGAGGGGCAGCACGCCGTTGAGGGCCTGGCCGCGGAGATCCTGCCCGCGTCGTGACGGCGCCCACCCGCAGACGAAGGCTCGGCCGGGCTGTCAGCCGGCCGTTATGCTGCCGACATGGCCGTCGATCCCCCCGAGACGCGTCCCGCTGAGCCGGGTCTCCCCGGTGGTCCACTCGCGGGCGCCTTCCGCGAGGGCCGGCGCCAGAGGTTGAAGCCGGGCGCGATCCTGTTCAACGAGGGCGACGCATCCGGCCGCGTCGTGCTCCTGCTCTCCGGGCGGGTGAAGGCCTCGACGTTCTCGGGCGAGGGCCAGGAGACCGTGCTCGGGTTCCGTGGCGCCGGCACAGTGCTGGGCGAGCTGTCGGCGATCGACGGCCAGGACCATTCTGCGACGGTCACGGTCGTCGAGGAGGGCGAGGCGCTGATCGTGTCCGCGGCGCGGTTCATCGAGGTGCTCGAGGATGAGCCCGGGCTCGCCCTGACGCTTCTCCGCTCGATCATCGGGCGGCTGCGCGACGCGGACCGCAAGTGGGCCGAGTTCGTCGCGCTCGACGTCGTCGGCCGGGTGGCGCACAGGATCCTGGAGCTGGCCGCCGAGTCGGGTGAGCCGGCCGAGGGGGGCGGCATCCGGATCGGCCTGGTCCTGTCGCAGCGGGAGCTCGCCGGTTGGGTGGGCTCATCGCGCGAGGCGGTGAACAAGGCGCTGGCGCAGCTGGAGGCGCGAGGACTGATCGCCTCCGAGCGCCGCCAGCTGGTCGTGCTCGATGTCGAGGGCCTGCGGCGGCGGGTCAGCTGAGCCCGGCCCGCCCCCGACCTGGAGAACAGGGTCCGGCGGACACGGAAACGCCCCGGGTCCCTCCTGGGCATCCCGGGGCGCGACGGGTGCGCTCTGCGTGCGTGCGGAAGGATCGAGGGCAGAGCTACATGCGGGTGACGGAGGCGGAGGGCATGGTGCCCGGCGCTGGAGCGCCCGCACCGGTGGCCTTCGCCGCCCCGTCGGCCCGGCCGACCAGCGGCCAGCGGACCTTGTCGCCCAGGAGCCCTGCGAACGCGGCGACGAATCGCCAGGTCCCCCTGGCCCGGCCCGTCCGCCCGGCCTTGCGTCCGGCCTCGGCGGCGAGACGGTTCGAGGCGGCCTCGGCGAGCAGTTCGGCCTGGTGGACCTGGGCGAGCTGCTGGTTGAGCGTCGGCTGCATCCTGGGACTCCTTCCTCGCTTCCGCCTGCGCGGTGCTGATGGGAGCACTGTGCGATCGCAGGGTTCCCGGTGCGAGGAACCAGGTCACCCCGGGACTGGTACTTGTTCACAGGTCGCGGTCGCACGGCCTCGCGCGGCCGGGCCTGTCGCCGGGATCGCGAGCCGACGCCGAGATGCCATGATCGCGGGAAGACATGTCGCCCGCCAGCGACTTTGTCCGCCAAGCGGCCAGCGATTCCGTCATCGGCCGCGGGCTGGGTGGGTGCGCCAGGGATGGTCGGGACGTGGTCGGCGTACCACGTCGCGGGGTGGCTGCGGGGCCGGCAACGCGTCGGCGTCGACCGGTTCCGCCGGCTCGGCCCTCAGACCGTGATCTGACGGCTGCCTGAGCTTGCGAGCCCGAAGTTGGCCGGCGTCTGCCGGTGCCGGCCCGACCGGCACGCACAGGTCCTCCGCGCTGGCCCACAGGCTGCCGTCGAGCCGCTCCTGGAGGATGACGGTCCGTCCGGCCCAGCTGCGCCCGTCGCTCCGGCGGGGCAGGGCGAGCCCGCCGCCGGGCCAGCTGACCGTGTTGTCGTTGGCGACCCGCCGTGGATAGTGGAAGCAGAAGACCGCGTCGGCACTCAGGCCGTCGGGCCAGGGGCGCCAGGCGAGCGCCGGGTCTGCGGCGGGTACGGCGAACCGCGCGTTGTGCCGCTCGAGGAAGCCCGGCAGGAAGGCGTTGGCCGCCGCGATCGTCGTGATCGTCTCGAGGCGCAGCTCGGTCACGAGCCGGTCCTGGAGCGTCCCCCACAGTCGCTCGACCCGGCCCTTGGCCTCCGGGCTGCGGGCTCCGATCCAGCCGATCGAGGCATCGTCGAGTGCCCGCCCGACCTGGGTCAGGCTGCGTTTGCCGGCCAGCTGCTCGGCGAGCGTCGGTGCCCGGTTCTTCTCGGCCCTGAAGATCCCGTGACGGTCGGAGTAGACGGCGCCCGGGAGGCCATGGCGCTCGGCCGTCTGGGCGAACGTGGTGAAGTAGCCGACTGCATCCTCCTGGGCGCGGAACGTGCCGCCGGGCACGCGGCTCGTCGCGTCGTCGATGCCGGCCACGAGCGTCGCGAACGGGCGGTCGGGTCCGAACCAGCGATGCCGGCTGCCATCAACCTGGAGGAGCTGGCCCTCGCGCGGCATCCGCTCCCGGCGGCTCCGGTGGCGCGGCGGACGACGGGTCCGGGTCGGCCGCACCGAGGCCTCCGCGAGGATCCGCCGGAGGGTGCGCTCCGCGATCTCGAGCCCCTCACGCTCCGCGAGCAGCTCGGCCAGGTGGGCGTGGTTCACCCCGGCATACGTCGTGGTCGCGAGCTCGATGACCCGACGCCGGAGCTGGTCGTCAACACGGTTGACCGGTGGCCGGCCCCGGTTGCCGTGGACGAGGCCCGCCGGGCCGTCGGTGTGGCGGACGATGAGGCGCCTGACCTGGCGGGTCGAGAGCCCGAGGACCCTCGCCGCCTCGTCGAGGGTCAGGCTGCCGGCGACCACGAGGTCCAGGACGTAGGAGCGGTGCTGGGTCTGTCTGTCCTTGGGTTCCATGACCCGAGGGTGACAAAGTCGCTGGCCGCTTAGCCCGGACAGAATCGCTGGCCGCCGACACATGATCGCGGGAAGACATTGACGCCGCGCCGCGCTGTCCGATATGCTCCCGCCATCCCCACCGGCCGCGCGCGACAGCCCCCCGATTCCGCGCGAGTGCGGCCCGTGGCGTGACCCATCCCCTCCCCGCCGGACATCGCCGGCGACGGGACCCGCCCCTCGAGGTGCGCGCAAACCCATGCCGAATGGCCCCGACCAGCGCCCCGGCCGCAACCGCCGGCCGCGCCGTCGCCCCCAGTCAACCAACCGCCTGCCGGTCACCGAGCAGGATGAGGTAGCCGAGCTCGAAGCCGCCCGCGAGCGGAACGACCTGGACATCCGCGACCTGCGCGAGATGTCGGTCAAGGAGCTCCGCGAGGTCGTCAAGGGCCTCGAGATGGACGTCGCCGCGGCCGATCGGCGCGACGAGCTCGTCGACCAGATCCTCCAGGCGCAGACGGAGCGCGCCGGGCTGGACTATGCGTTCGGCATCCTCGACATCGTCGATGACGGCTACGGCTTCATGCGCCGGCACGGCCTCCTCCCCGGCAGCGACGACGTCTACGTGTCGTCGAGCCAGGTTCGCCGCTTCGGGCTCCGGATCGGCGACCGCGTCACGGGGGCCGTCCGCGCCCCGCACGAGGGCGAGAAGTTCTGGGGCCTGATCCGCGTCGACAGCGTCAACGGCGTCGACACCGACACCGCCCGCCGCCGCCCGCACTTCGGGGACCTGACGCCGATCCACCCGATCGAGCTGATCAACCTCGAGTCGGACCCGAAGAACCTGAGCCAGCGCCTCGTGAACCTGGTCAACCCCATCGGGAAGGGCCAGCGCGCGCTGATCGTGAGCCCGCCGAAGGCCGGCAAGACGATGCTGCTCAAGGCCATCGCCAACGGCATCAGCGCCAACTACCCGGACATCCTGCTGATGGTCGCCCTCATCGGCGAGCGGCCCGAGGAAGTCACGGACATGCGCCGGAGCGTCCACGGCGAGGTCATCAGCTCCACCTTCGACGAGCCGACCGAGAACCATACGCACGTCGCGGAGATGGCCCTCGAGATCGCCAAGCGCCAGGTGGAGACCGGCCGCGACGTCGTGATCCTGCTGGACTCGATCACGCGCCTCGCGCGCGCGTACAACCTCGCGCTGCCGCCCAGCGGCCGGACGCTGTCGGGCGGCATCGACCCGATCGCCCTCTACCCGCCCAAGCGGTTCTTCGGCGCCGCCCGCAAGATCGAGGAGGGCGGCTCCCTCACGATCATCGCCACCTGCCTCGTGGACACCGGGTCCCGCATGGACGACGTCATCTACGAGGAGTTCAAGGGCACGGGCAACTCGGAGCTCATCCTGGACCGGAAGCTCGCGGAGAAGCGGATCTTCCCGTCGATCGACGTCCAGCGCTCGGGCACCCGCCGCGAGGAGCTGCTGCTCGAGGAGGGCACGCTCAAGATGGTCTGGACGATGCGGCGGATGCTGTCCGCGGTCGGGACCAACGAGGGGATCGAGCTGCTGCTCAACCGGATCGCCAAGACCGAGAGCAACGCCGAGTTCCTGGCCAAGCTGACCAAGAGCGCCGAAACGGATCGCTAGGGGCGAGCCGCGCGCGTTCGCGGATTCCCCGCGATTCGTGACCTTCGCACTCCCATTCGCCTGCCAACGGCCCCCACGAAGTAGGGCTCTGCGTTTGCGCGACCATCGACCCGTCTGGTAGGGTTCGGGCACGTTAACGGTTGCCCCGGATCTCCGGGGTCGGCCACATGGGGCAAGTCAGCGAAGGAATCGCGACCCCGGAAGATCGGCCACGCGCCCGCTCGGCGCTTCGTCTCGCGCCCGATCTTCGCGCCAGGAGACCGTATTGCAGCAGCACCCGGACGGCGCGCAGCGCCCTGAGGACGAACTGCGCCGAGTCCGCCGAACGAATTCCGCCGCAACCCGGATCAACCGCCGGAGCATCCGCCTCGCACGCGGGCTCCAGGCCCGGTTCCAGGGTCGCTTCGCCTTCTCCGTCCGCGCGCTGAGCACCACGCTCGCCGCGGCGCTTCGGCCCTTCACGACCGCCGAGCGCGCGCTCCCGATCGCCGTCGCCGCCATCGTCGCGGTGGCCTCGCTGCTCGCCCTCCTCCCGAACACGCCGCAGGGCGCCGTCGGCGGCACCCAGGGCAGCGGGACCCCGGTCCGGATCGCGGTCGGCGGCGACGTGGACCGGATGGATCCTTCCGGCTTCACGGACACCGTCCCCGACCTCGGCGGCGGCATCGACCAGTCCGCGCCGAGCTTCCGGCCATTCATGATCCCCGAGGCGATCACGACCGAGGCCGGCGCCGCAGTGTCCACGGCTGCGCCCGCGGCCGTCCTGGACGACGGCACGCTGCTCACCGGTTATGCCCCCGACACCGACGTCCAGGACGGCTCGGACCTGATCAAGGTCTACCGGGTCAAGTCCGGGGACACCCTGGTCGACATCGCCCGCAAGTTCGGGGTCTCGATGAAGACCGTATGGTGGGCCAACAATCTCAAGGCCAAGGACGAGCTCCACATCGGCCAGCAGCTGCGAATCCCGTCGGTCAACGGTGTCGTCGTGACGGTTGCGGCGACCGACACGCTCGAATCGCTGGCGGCCAAGTACGGCATCACCGAGGCGAGGATCGTCGAGCTCAACCAGCTGGACGACCCGACGCTCGTGGTCGGCCAGGTCCTGATCCTGCCGGGCGCCAAGGGCGCCCCGCTCCCAACGCCCACGCCCACGCCCAAGCCCGCGGCCAAGCCCGCAGCCAGGTCGCACGCAACGGCCAGCAGCCGTTCGAGCGGCGGCAGCGGACCAGCCCACTACACGGGCGGTCGATTCAGGTGGCCCGTCGTGGGCGGTGGCAACTACGTCAGCCAGTACTTCCACTACGGCCACTGGGCCCTGGACATCGCCGCGACCTACGGGTCCCAGGTCGTCGCCGCGGCCGGGGGCAAGGTGATCTTCGCGGGCTGGAAGTCCAACGGCGGTGGCTGGCAGGTCTGGATCTCCCACGGCAGCGGCCTGTACACCACCTACAACCACATGTCCGCGATCACCGTCGGCGACGGTCAGGGTGTCGGGCGTGGGCAGCAGGTGGGACGGATCGGGCAGAGCGGCAACGCGACCGGTCCGCACCTCCACTTCGAGGTCTGGGTCGGCCCGATCTGGAGCGGCGGCCAGCGGGTCAACCCGCTGCGCTACCTGTAACCGCCGGCCCCTCGGCAACCGCGCCGCGCGCCGGCCGCCCTGCGTCCGCCGCCTGGCCCGTTCCCGGCGCGGCCGGGAACCCGTGCGACAATGCCCGCGATGTTTCTCGATGACGTTCGCATCGTCGTGCGCGCCGGTGCCGGCGGCGATGGCGCATCCACCTTCCGCCGAGAGGCCCACGTGCCTCGTGGCGGACCCGACGGGGGAGACGGCGGGCGGGGCGGCTCCGTGTACCTCCGGGTGGATGCCGGCCAGACAACCCTCCATGACTTCCGCTTCAAGCACCACTTCACCGCGACGCCCGGTGGCCGCGGCGAGCGGTCCAAGCGCCACGGCAAGGCGGGTGAGGACCTCTATCTCGCCGTGCCGCCGGGGACGGGCGTGATCGACCTCGCCAGCGGTGAGCTGGTCGCCGACCTCGTCGCCGTCGGCCAGTCGGCCATGATCGCGCGGGGTGGCCGGGCCGGTCTCGGCAACGTCCACTTCGCCACGGCCACCCACCAGGCGCCCAAGCACGCCCAGAAGGGCGAGCCGGGTGAGGAGCGCGAGTACCGCCTGGAGCTGCGGCTGATCGCCGACATCGGCCTCGTGGGGCTGCCGAACGCCGGCAAGTCCACGCTGCTCGCCGCGCTCACGGCCGCCACGCCCAAGATCGCGGCCTACCCGTTCACCACCCTGGAGCCCAACCTGGGCGTCATGGATCTCGGCCTCGACGACGGCCGGCGGCCGACCATCGCCGACGTCCCCGGCCTGATCGAGGGCGCATCGGACGGGGCCGGCCTGGGCCACGCCTTCCTCCGCCACGTGGAGCGGACGAGGATCCTCATCCACATCGTGGACGGCTCGGCGCGCGATCCGCGCTGGGATCACGACGTCATCCGGGACGAGCTGCAGGCCCACGATCCGGCGCTGCTCGCCAAGCCGATGCTGATCGCGTTCAACAAGATGGACCTGCCCGAGGCCCGCGAGGCCTGGCCGGCGTTCGCGGCCGCGGTCGGCGGCCTGGGCGTTTCGGTGCTGGCGATCTCGGCCGACTCGGGCGAGGGGTTGGACGAGCTGCGCGCGGCCCTCGGGGACCTGCTCCCGGACGCGGACGTCCTCGCGGAGCCGCCCGATCCCACCGGCGTCGTCATCCACCGCATCGAGGCGGCGGGAGACGGGTTCGCCATCGAGCGCGAGGACGACGCGTTCCGGGTCCGCGGCAAGCGCGTCGAACGCCTCGTGACGCAGACGAACTTCGAGATCGAGGAGTCGGCCGAGCGCTTCCAGCGCGAGCTGGCCCGCAACGGGGTCGACGCCGCCCTGCGCAGGGCCGGTATCAGGCCGGGTGACGCCGTCCGGATCGCCGCCGTGGAGCTCGAGTGGGAGCCGCTCGAGGACGGCGAGTGATCGACGATGAGGCGGTCCGGCCGCCCGCAGCGATCGTACCCGGGTCCGTGGGGATCCTCGGCGGCACGTTCGACCCGATCCACCACGGGCACCTCGTCATCGCCGAGGAGGCCCGCGAGGCGCTCGGTCTCGAGCGCGTGCTGCTGGTCCCGTCCGCGACACCACCGCACAAGCCGGACCGCGTCGTGACCGCCGCGGAGCACCGTCTCGCGATGGCTCGGCTGGCCGTCGCCGGCAACCCCGCCTTCAGCGTGAGCCCGATCGAGGTGGATCGCGGCGGGTCGTCGTACACCGTGGAGACGCTGGAGGCCCTGCTGCTCGAGGGAATCTCGGGCCCGTGGTTCATCCTGTCGGCAGAGGCGCTTGCCGGCTTCCCCGCCTGGCGCCGCCCCGACGGGATCCTGGATCTCTGCCGCCTCGCGGTGGTCCCCCGCGCGGACCACGCGGCCCTCGATGCCACGTGGGTCCGCGACCACTTGCCGGGTCGCGAGGACCGTGTCAGGTTCCTGCCGGGGCCCCTCTTGCCCATCTCCGGTAGCGTGGTGCGGCGACGTGCGGCCGCCGGGCGCTCCGTGCGCTACCTCGTTCCCGACGCAGTCGCTCGCTACATCGCCGACCATGCCCTGTACACCGAACTCGCCAGGAGGATCCCGACCACGTGACCGAGCCCACCACCTCCGCCGTTCCCCGCCCGGACGGGCTGCCTGCCCGCGACGCGGCGGCGCCTCGGACCGACCTCGCGCCGATGGACCTCGCGCGGCGCATCGTCGAGCTCGCGGAGGACAAGAAGGCCGCCGACATCGTGCTGCTGGACCTGGGCGAGCTCACGACCCTGGCCGACGCCTTCGTGATCTGCTCCGGTGGGTCCGAGCGGCAGATCGCAGCCATCGCCGACGGCATCGCCGAGAAGCTGCGGGACGAGGGAGTCAAGCCGATCGGCCGCGAGGGCACCGCCGAGTCCCACTGGGTGCTCCTCGATTACGGGTCCGTGATCGTGCACGTGTTCACGCCCCCCGAGCGCGACTACTACGGGCTGGAGAAGCACTGGTCCGGGGCGAGGGTCGTCGTCCGCGTGCAGTAGGCGCACGGCGCGTCCGGTTGTCGGGGAGCCACCCGAATGGGGGAGTACCCCCCGGGGGGAGGTACTGCTAGGTCATGTCCGGGTAGGTTGTGGGCGCCTAGCATCCTGCACAGGTCGCCGGCCAGTGGGGTCTGCGCCACCGGAGAAGCCCATGTCGGGCCTGCGCGATCGGTGCCCCGGCTGTAGCCGGCGCCTCATCATCACCCGCTTCGACACCACGTTCCGGCTGCCCGACCGGACCGAGCGGCTGTGCTTCGCGATCCCCGGCGGGTTGTGCGAGGACTGCCACCAGCTCTACGTCGATCCGGAGCTGATCGAGCTGCTTGACCTGGGCGAGGGGCGCTGCGTCTTCGCCATCGAGAGCGACGTCGTCCTGCAGGAAGAGGCCTGGTCGGCGGCCGACTGACTCCCGGGCGATCCACCCGGCGGGAGATCGCTCAGCCGCGAGCCTGGCGGCGGGTCCCCGCCTTCACCGCGACGTGGTCGTGCAGCCACATCGCGAAGGCCAGGCGGCGCTGGCGATCCGTCCCGAACGATCCCTCCACCCCCTTGACGGCCGCGTCCAGCTCCAGGACGCCCTCGAGCGCCGCCTCGAGCTCCGCCACGGTCCAGTTGCGGGCGGCATCGGCCGCCTTCTCCACGCGGAAGGGGTGGACACCCATCAGCTTGACCAGGTCCGCCGGCGACCCGTGGTGGGCGGCATGGTCCGCGGCCATCAGGAGCTCCCTGATGCGTGGACCCAGCTGGGCGAGGAGCACGGGCTCCGGGACGGTGTCGAGGAGGCGATCCAGCAGGGGCGCGGCGACCCGGACCCGTCGCTCCGAGACCGCGTCCAGGAACGCCCAGGTCGAGTTCGGGATCACTTCCGGGACCAGCGCCGCCACGTCCCCGGCGGTCACCGTGCCGCCCGGCCGGTACAGCGACAGCTTCTCGAGCTCCGAGACGGCGAGCGCGCTCATGGAGCGCCGATCGACATCGCCGTCCGTGACGAACGCGCCGACGCGCGTGGCCAGCTCCCGCGCGGCGGGGTCATCGAGCGTGACGCCCACCTCCCTCGCCCGTCCGTGGAGCCACCCGACCAGCTCACCCGCCTTCGGGGCGGCGAAGGCCCGGCTGGCGCCGCCCGCCTTCCGGACGGCGGCCTCGAGACCCTGGAGTGCCGCCGAGCGCTTGCGGCCGTCGCCGACCTCCACGAACACCAGCGCGTTGCCGGGGGCGACGGTGAGCAGGAGCTTCTCCACCGCCTCCTTGCCAGCCTTCGACCGGAGGAGCTGGCCGGGGTCGGTCACGACCGCCAGCGTTCCGCCGCCGAACATCGGGGCCGTTGCGACATGCTCGGCGATGGCCTCGGGCGTCGTCTCCCGGCCGTTGACACGCCACCGGTCCGGCGCGGCGCCGGAGTCCCGTGCCAGGTCCCTGGCAAGAGCGATCACGGCCCGGTCCACGGCCCACCCGTCGTCGCCCCGGAAGTACGCGAGGACGGGCGCATCGAGGCTCATGCGGCGGCGTCCCGGAGGGCGCGTCGCGACCACCCGAAGCGGCGCACGTCGGCCGGGTCCACGCCGGCGGCCTCGCACACGATCCGTTCCAGCTCCCGGGCACGGGCCTGGACACTCTCGCCCACGTCGTCATCCCAGCCACCCGGGTACCGGCGGTGCCACGAGGCGAAGCGCGCCGTCATGGGCTCCAGGTGCTGGCCGGCGCGCTTGTCGGCGTAGGCCACGATCAGCGGCTCGAGCGGGGACGCCCGCAGCCACGCTTCGCAGCCCGGTTCCGCGAGGCGCGTCACCGGGTGCTCCCGGACCACGGGAGCCAGCTCGCCCCAGCCGCGGGCCTCGAGCCAGGCCGCGGCGGCATCACCGTGACGCAGGGTCGGGGCCCCGACAACGGCCGCGGGCAGCTTGTCCACGTCGTGCAGGAGTGCGCCCGTGTCCACGAGGAGGACGCCCACGTCCAGGCCGCGGTCCGCCGCCCGGCGGGCCAGCCACGCCGCAACGTCTGCCACGGCGCACGCGTGGCGGAGGAACCACTCGGGCGGTTCCAGCGAGCGCAGCAGGCGGGCGGCCTCGACCCGGGACGGGATGCTCATCGCATGGATCGTAGCCTGTGGGGGAGGCGCGGGCCGCGGCCTCCGTCCGGGGCGCGGTCCGTCTCGCCGTCCCGGCAGCGTTCCCGGCGGCAGCCCGCCTCGTCCCGCTCGTGCTCACGGTGACGCCGTCCGCGCGAAGGTCAACCTCGATCCTCCCATCCTGGTCTGTGCGGTAGACGCGGGCGCCGGCGTCCCGGAGCCTCCCGAGCGTGGCGGCCGTCGGGTGGCCGTAGTCGTTGCCGGCGCCCACCGAGATCATCGCCACGGTGGGCCTCGTCACCGCCAGCAGTGCGGCGGACGTCGCGGTCGCGCTCCCGTGATGCGCGACCTTCAGGACGTCGAGCTTCGGCAGCCCGTGGGCGAGCAGGACAGGGTCCACGTCATCCTCGGCGTCACCGGTGAGCAGGAACCGGCGCCCGTCCGCTTCTCCCAGCATCACGACCGACGTGTCGTTGATGCCCCGCCCCGTGGCGGCCGGCTCGAGAGGAACCGTGCCCTGCTCCGGCCACAGGACGCTGAGGCGGATCTCGTCCAGCTGGATCCGGGCACCTGCGGCGAGGGTGGAGCGCGGCGGGCCACCGCGCAAGGCGGCGTCCCACGCCTGCCAGCCGGGACCCGTGCCGTGCATGCCCGGCTCGTAGACACGGCCCACGCGGTATCGCTCCAGGACGCGGACCAGCCCGGCGACATGGTCCTCGTGCGGGTGGGTCAGGACGATGACGTCGACCCGGCGGTCCCAGGGCGGGATCCGGGCGTCCAGCTCGAGGAGGAGGCGGTCCGGGTCCGGTCCGCCGTCCACCAGCATCCGGGCGCCGCCGCGGCTCTCGAGCAGGATCGCGTCCCCCTGGCCGACGTCGAGCATCACGAGGCGGGTCACGCGCGTCGCGGCGTCGCCCATTGCGATCGATGAGACCCCGACGACGAGCGCGGCCGCGATGACCACCCATCGCTGCGCCGTCGTGAGCCCGCGGCCGGATCGTTCGCTCCCGGCCGACCACCGCGATGTCGTGGCCGGCCGCGATGACGTCGACGCCCGGGCGCCGGCCGGAGCGCCGGCCCGCCGCGAGGTGGTCCGCCTCATCCTCCGGACCCTGCGCACAACCCAGGGCGTGGCCAGAATCCCGGCCGCCGCGACGGCACCGGCCGGTGCCGCGACCCCCGGCGGCAGCGCCACGGCCGCCAGCGGCAGCCCGGCGGCGAGCCGGACGATGGCGACGATCACGTGCAACAGGAGCCAGCCCGGCAGTCCGGCGATCGTCCCGACCAGCGGCGGCGCGCCGAGGGCAACGAGACCGCCCGCCATCATCGCCACCACGCCGCCGGCCATCGCCGCCGGGACCAGGGGCACGACCGCCAGGTTGACCGCGGGCGACACCAGGGAGAGTCGCCCGAACGTCGCCAGGACGTCGGGGAGAGTCGCCGCCTGCGCGGCGAGCGTGATCCCGAGGCTCTCCGCGAGCCACCCGGGCATGCGTCCGCCCCCCAGCCGCCCGATCCACGCGCCGACGGGCGTCGCCCACGCCAGCAGGCCGGCGGTCGCCATCACGGAGAGCCGGAAGCCCGCGTCGCCGATCATCGCCGGATCGGCGAGCATGAGGATCGCGGCCGCCATCCCGAGCGCCGCCGCGGCCCGTCCCGCCCGTCCCGACTCGCGCGCCGCCAGCACCACGGCGGCCATCACGGCGGCCCGGACCACCGACGGCGAGGCGCCCGCCGCCACGACGTACGCGAGGATCGTCCCGCCCACCACGACGGCCACGAGCCGGCGCGGCCGCCCGCGGAGGACAGCCCCGACGAGCCCCGCGACGATCGCGATGTTCCATCCCGAGATGGCCACGACGTGGCTGGTGCCGGCCGTGGCGAAATCCGCCGCAAGGTCCCGGTCCACGCGCTCACGGAGGCCGATCAGGATCCCGGCGGCGAGGCCCGCCTCCGGTTCCGGGAGCGCGAGGCGCAAGGCGTCGCCCGCGGCGTCTCGCAGGCCCTGGAGGCTGCCCCCGTCGGGCGGCGCCAGGATCCGGACCCTGTCCGCACGCAGGCTCCCCGACGCGCCGGTCCGCCGGAGGTACTCACCATAGGGATCGTCTTCGGGCGGCGGGCGGAGCCGGCCGTCCACCTCCACGACAGCACCCGAGGCGACGACGGGGAAGGCGGGCAGGGTTGCAGCCACGAGGACTTCGCCCGTCCCGGTGTCCAGGCGCAGCCGCGCCACCTGGCTGCCGTCATGCGCCGAGCTCATCGACACCACGGTCGCCCGCCAGGGACCGGCGGCGTCCGGGAGCGCCGGCGGGGGCGGTGACGCCGGCCCGGCGAGCACCCGGAGCCCGAGCAGCACCGCACCGATCCCTATGGCCGTCGCCGTGACGCCTCGCGGTCCACGGACGAGCGCGAAGCCCGATCGCCCGATCGCCACGCCGAACAGCCCCACGCCCAGTGGCAGGATCGCGGGAAGACCGAGGGCGACCGCCGCCGCACCTGCCGCAACCCCGACCGCGAGCCAGGCGCTGCGCGGCATGACCGCCGCCGGAGCGGTCACGGGCCGACGGTCACGAGCGCCCGGATCTTCTCCAGCGTTGCCGCGCCGACCACCTTGCGCGACCCGAAGTCGTCCAGCCCCGTGAACGGCCGCTTCTCGCGCGCCGCGACGATCTTCGCCGCCGTCGCAGGGCCGACGCCCGGGAGGGTGTCCAGCTGCTCGGCGGTGGCGCGGTTGAGGTCCACGAGGCCTCCTCGCCCGCCGCCCGACGGGGCGTCCACGGCGCCCGACACCCCGGCCGTGGCCGAGGGTCCCGGCTCGCCCCTGGCGGGAACGTGAATCTCGTCGCCGTCACGGATGGGCGCCGCGAGGTTCAGGGCACGATCCGCAGCCTCCGCATCCACGCGCGGGCCATAGCCGCCGGCGGCGGCGACGGCGTCACCCACCCGAGAGCCGGGTGCCAGCCGGTAGACGCCCGGCCGAACGACTGCGCCGCCGACCTCGACCACGAGGGCGGCGGTGGTGGTCGCCGGATCCGACGGCGGTGGGCCCCCCTGCTCGAGGGACCCGGCGACCAGGTTCCCCGCCCCACCGATGCCGATGACCGGCTCAGGTCGCGCGGCGAACAGGAGTGCCGCGCCAGCGACGACGACGGCGAGGATCGCCGCTCCGATCGCGAGCCAAGGGCGGCCATGCACCCCGGCCTTCGGTGAGGTGGGTTCGGGTTCAGTAGTCTCGAGGGCACGCCACGGCGCGCTGGAGGGCTCCACGGGTCGGACAGCTCCCCGGCGGGCCCGGCGGCGGGCAATGGGGAGGACCGTCCTCCCCGTAGGGGGCACTGCCTTCGGGGAGGACGTCCTGGGAGAACCCTAGCCGGCACCACTTATCCCGCACTTATCGCGTCACCCGCCGTGACGTCCCGACCCGCCGTGACCTCCCGCCGCGCATGGGCCGCGTCGGACGGGACCGCCGCGCGCCTGAACCACCAGGACTACGATCCACGAGTGAGCGACGACCCCTTCCCTCGCGAGCGCGTCGGCGTGATGCTGCGGCGCCTTCCCGCCTACCTCCGCCTGTCCTGGCGTCTGACGCGCGAACCGCTCCTGAGCCGCGCGCGCCGGGCCGCAGTGATCGGGGCCGCTGGCTATCTCGCCTCGCCGATCGACCTCGTGCCGGGTGTCATCCCGGTCGTCGGGCAACTGGACCACATCGCCGTTGCGCTGGCTGCCATCCGAATCGCCCTCGATGGCCTGAGCCCGGAGCGGCGCCGGTTCCACCTCGACGCGGTGGGTCTGGCGGACGAGCACCTGGCCGCCGACCTGCGGACGGTCGGAGCCACAACCACGTGGCTGCTTCGGGCCGGCGCACGGACGACGGCACGTGCGGCGAGGGTGGGCGGGCGCGCGGCGGCCGCGGGTGCGGGCCTGGCCGCGCGTGGCTCGAAGGGGGCGGCGAACGGTGCTTCCGGCGCGGCGAAGGGCGCCACTGGCGCCGCACGATCCGCAGGCGCCGCCGCTTCCGGCGCGGCGAAGGGCGCCACTGGCGCCGCACGATCCGCAGGCGCCGCCGCTTCCGGCGCGGCGAAGGGCGCCACGGGCGCCGCACGATCCGCAGGCGCCGCCGCTTCCGGCGCGGCGAAGGGCGCCACGGGCGCCGCACGATCCGCAGGCGCCGCCGCGCGAAGGCGCCTGGTCTCAGGTCGCGGACGCGGTCCTGGTCCCGAGACCCTCTCCGTGGAGACCGAGGGCGACCCTCGACAGGACTGATGGCCCCCTCCCGGGGCCCATACCCGCCCGATACAATTCCGCCGCGAGTTCCCGGTGGTGCGTCCTCCCCGCCGTCGCCGCCCTGAAGACGGACAGAGGTACACACATGACCCGCGGACGCCGCGCCGTTTCCTCCCGGTCACTCCGAGCGGTCCTCGTCGCCGCCGCGACCATGGCGATCGTCGCCGGTGCCGCGGCTCCGCCACCCCGGCCGGCTGCCATCCCCGCCCCGCAGGCCGTGCAGCCTGCCCCGAACCCGCCGATCGATGAGTCGTGCGGGGTGAACGTGACGCTCGTGCTGGACGCGTCCGGCTCGATCGAGTCGAGCCACGCCGTCGACGACGTCCGCAACGCGGCCGACGCGTTCCTCGATGCCCTCAAGAACACCGACTCGACCGCTCGCGTCACCCAGTTCGCGACGGTCTCGCAGCAGCTGGCCGCCCGGACTCCCATCGACGACGCCTCCCTCGCACAAGGCGGGGCGCTCCGCACGGCCCTCGACGGGTACTACGACCCGAAGCCGCCCCGTCCATCGAGCGTCTCGTTCTACCAGTACGACGGGTCGGGGAACGCGCAGGACAGTCGCAACTACCGCCTCAACAACAGCCTCAACCAGTACACCAACTGGGACCAGGGCCTCGACCAGGCCGACCAGGGCCCTTCCGAGCTCACCGTCTTCGTCACCGACGGCGACCCGACGGCCTTCGACTTCAACCAGCCAGGCGACCCTTTCAAGGCCGGGCCGCCGCCCGACGTGGCCGTCCAGACCGACCGCAGCGAGGCGGCCCAGGTCACCATCGACCGGGCGGTCGACGAGGCCAACCAGATCAAGACCGGCGTCACCAAGAGCCGCATGCTCGCGGTGGGCGTGGGTTCAGCGCTGAGCAGCTCGGCCAGCCGGAACCGGCTGGTGGCCATCTCCGGCCCCCAGGTCGTCCGCGACGCCGACCTCGCCAACATCGACAGCATCAACGACGTCGACGTTGCGCTGGTGACCGATTTCAAGGATCTCGCCGGGTTCCTGCGGCATGTGGTGCTCGAGCTCTGCTCGCCGTCGCTGACGATCCGCAAGCTCGCCCAGTCGCCCGGCAGCGCGGACTACCAGCCGGCGCCGGACTGGGACATGTCGGTGACGCCCACCGTCGTGCCCAGCGGGACGTTCAACTGGATCCTCCCGAACCCCGACGCCGGCGCCACGGTGCCGACCAAGACCGTGTCCACGAACGCCCAGGGTTTCGCGCAGTTCCAGTGGGAGCCGGATCCCGCCGCGAACGACTCCCGGGCACTGGTCGAGGAGACCCTGAAACCGGGCTATGTCGCCGGCCGGCCACCGCAGGCCGGCGTGCCGGCCGACCAGACCTCGGACTATCGATGCGAGTTCAAGAACGAGAACGGTGACGTCCGTGTCGTGACCGGAGAGTTCGCCGACACCGCGAACCCGTCCTTCACCCTCGATCCCATCGGGCAGGAGATCGGCACCTGCACAGTGTGGAACTCGTACGACTACCAGCCGGCCATTGCCCTGACCAAGGTCAACGCCCCCACCGAGCTGCGTGGCGACCTGACGCCCGCGGCCAAGGTCACCTCCACGTACCACGTCACGAACCCCGGCAACACGCCCCTCTCCAACATCGAGGTCACGGACGACCGCTGCGCCCCCGCCACGGCTGTCGAGGCCGGTGGGTTCAACACCGGGGACACCAACAAGGACGGGCGCCTGGACGTCGGCGAGGACTGGGTCTTCGCCTGCGCCCACGGAATCCGGACCTCGCCGTCGACGAACCCGGCCGGCCAGAACCGCGTCAACACGGCCACGGTCACGGGCGCGGATCCGCTGGGTACGCCCGTCACGGCCACCGCGACCGACGACGTCACCGCCTTCAACCCTGCGATCTCGCTCACCAAGCTGGTCAACGGCGCCCCGACCGCCGCC
>Ga0302264_1000033_pt1 | contig 36523 bp, 30 predicted proteins | sample II_Fen_N3_4_FD_194563 | JGI IMG/M metagenome (GOLD analysis project Ga0302264, IMG submission 194563) | Peat permafrost microbial communities from Stordalen Mire near Abisko, Sweden - II_Fen_N3_4 | ecosystem: Environmental > Terrestrial > Soil > Wetlands > Permafrost | place: Sweden: Abisko... | reverse complement strand
AGTGTCATGCAACGATCCCCTTAATTGGAGTGTTTTGGGCGTACACCGTGTCGAGGAACCCCAGCAGCAACTGGTTGACCAGGCGCGGCGACTCTACCGGCATCATATGCCGTTGTTCGGCCAGCACCGCAACGGTGGCGCCGGGAATGCGATCGGCCAGTTGCCGGGCCATTTCCGGGGTCGAGCCGGGGTCGAGTTCGCCGGTGGCGACCAGGGTCGGTGCGCGCAACCCCGCGAGGTCGTCGGCACGGTACATGTCCTGGGTCGCAAACAGTTCATAGGTGGTCAGGTAACCCTGGGGGTCGTTGCCCGCCAGGGTTTCACGCAGCGCGGCGATCTGCGCCGGATTGGCCGCCTGGTATTCACGGCTGAACCAGCGCGACAGTGCGGCTTCGGCATTCGCGTCCGGGCCGTGTTCGGCGGCCTGGGCGGTACGTGCGATCACGCCGGCACGCTGTTCAGGGCTGCGGTTGAACACACTGTTGAGTACGACTAGGCCCCGCAGGCGCTCGGGGTAATGCAAGGCAAACGCCCGCGCGACGAGGCCGCCCATGGAAAAGCCGATCACGCTGGCCTGGGGCAGTTGCAGGTGGTCGAGCAGTTCCAGCAGTTGGTCGGCATAGCCGAGCAGCGGGGTGTCGGCGGCCGGGCGCGGGCTGGCGCCATGGCCGAGCATGTCATAGGTGATCACGCGGTAATTCGTGGCCAGGCCAACGACTTGCCCGCCCCACATTTCTTTATTCAGGCCCACGCCGTGGATCAAAACCACAGGCTGGCCTTGGCCGGTCGCCAGATAACTGGTGCCAGCCGGGGTGCGTTCAGCGGTGAGCCGAATCATGGAGCGCTCCTGCATGCTTTTTGTTGGGGGGCCGGTCTTGCTTACTGGGCTTTTTCAGCCGCCAGCTCTTCCAGGTCGATATAACGGTTGCCGATGCGCGGATGCAGGCGGCCGCCATCAGCGCACCCCAGTACCACGACGATTTCGTCGGCACGCGGCGCATCTTCGATCTGCATTTCCAGGGTGATGTAGTGCGAACGCAGGCCTTCGTCGTCCTTGTGCATCATCGGGATCTGGATCGAGGTGCCCGGGCCGCCGCGCTTGTTGGTAAAGCTCAGGTAGCTCTTGGCCTTGACCGCCTCACGGTAATGGTTGCCGAAGCGCAGGGTATGGATGATCGCGCTGGCATGTTCGATCTCGCCGTCGGCACCGACCACTGCAGCCTTGCCGTAGGCCTCGATTTTTTCCGCGCCGCCGATGATGCCCACCAGGCGCTCGACCATCAGCGCGCCGAGGTCGGAGCAGTTGGCACGGATCTCAGGCTTGAGGTCTTCGACGAAACCACGACCCAGCCAAGGGTTTTTCAGCACCACGGCCAGGCCGACCATGGTCACGGGAGTGTCCGAGGCTTTGCCGCCTTCGATAAAGGTTTCTTCTACGTAGCTGACGATCTTGCGGATTTCGAAACTCATGGGCTGCTCCGTCTGATGTGAGAGGTCTGCGTATGATGGTATACCATAATACGAGAATCGCAATAGACGTCAGCGCGTTCGAATGATCAGCGGTTGTGCGCCGGCCTCATCCCCGGATGCGGACAGTGACGCCAAGGTCGGCGGGACGTGCTGGAGTGTGCGGATGTACCTCAAGGCGACCGGCTGCGCGGCCGAGCTCAAGGTGGAGGCTGGCGGGGGGTAAGCAGCAGAGGCGGTGAGTGGCTCACCGCCTTGCATTGGCGGAGTTAGAACTTGAAGCGGCCTACCAAGCCCTTGAGCTGACCGGAAATATCCGTCAAGCGGCCAGAGCCGGTCTGCGCCGAGTGGGCAAAGTCTTCCACCAGTTGGGCATCGGCGTGGATCTGCGCGATGTGCCGGTTGATCTGTTCGGCGACTTGGTGCTGTTCTTCGGCGGCTGTGGCGATCTGGGTGTTCTGGTCGCGGATCGAGTCCACCGAGCCTTGGATCTTGTCGAAGCTGTCGCGGGCCTGCTGGATGCGTTCCACGCTGGTTTGCGACACCTGCAGGCTGCCCTGCATCTGCTGGGTGACTTCCTGGGTGCGGCGGGCGAGGTTGCCGAGCAGGCTGTCGATCTCGCCGGTGGAGTCGGCGGTGCGCCGTGCCAGGGCGCGCACTTCGTCGGCAACCACCGCAAAGCCTCGGCCCTGGTCACCGGCGCGCGCGGCTTCAATCGCCGCGTTGAGCGCCAGCAGGTTGGTCTGTTCCGCGATCGAGCGGATGGTGTCGAGGATGGTGTTGATGTTCTTGCTGTCCTGCTCCAGCAACTGCATGGTCTGGGTCGATCTTTGCAGTTCTTCGCTCAATTTGAGCACGCTGCCGGTGGCTTCGCCGATGTGCTGCTGGCCGTCATGCACGTCGCGGTAGCCTTCGTCGGCACTCGACGCGGCGGCGCTGCAGGAGCGTGCGACTTCGTTAGCGGTGGCGAGCATTTCGTTGAACGCGGTGCTCACCAGTTCCACGGCTTCACGCTGGCGGCCTGCGGCCTGGTTCAAGTTGTTGGCCACCTCGCGGGTGTCGGCGGCAGCGGTTTGCAGGTCGGATGAAGCACTGCCGATGCGTTGCACCAACTGGGCGATCATGCCCAGGAACTGGTTGAACCAACCGGCCAGGCTGGCGGTTTCGTCCTTGCCTTGCACCTTGAGTTGACGCGTGAGGTCGCCTTCACCTTCGGCGATTTCTTGCAGGCCGTCGGCGACGCCGCGAATCGGGCGCACGATCATGCTGGCGAAGCTGGCGCCGACAATCGCGAAGACCACGGCGAGTGCCGCTGCAATGGCCGCGATCAGCCAGGTCAGGCTCGTTGCGCCGGCCATCACTTCGTCGCGCTTGATCAGGCCGATAAAGCGCCAGCCCAAGTCTTTGGAGCTGACCACGTTGGCCATGTATGCCACGCCATCAATATTGACTTGGGTCACGCCGTCACCGCGCTTGGCCAGCTCGGCGTAGTTGGCGCCGAGTTCGGCCATCGGCTTGAAGTTGTGCTTGGCATCGCTGGGGTCCACCAGCACGTTGCCGTTGGCTTCCACCAGCATCAGGTAGCCGCTGTCGCCCAGCTTGATGTTGCGCACCAGCTCGGTGAGCTGCTTGAGCGAGACGTCCAGGCCGACCACGCCGAGCAGGGTGCCGCTGGCGTCGACCACGGTGCGGACCGTGCCGATCAGCACCACATCGTCCGGCGCCCAGTAGTAGGCCCCGGTCCGCACGGTGGTACCCGGTGCGGCCACGGCGGCTTTGTACCAGGGGCGTACGCGCGGGTCGTAGTTGTTCAGTTTGGTGTCGTCAGGCCAGCTCGCATAACCGCCGTCGCTCAGGCCCAGGGACAGGTAGGCGGTGCTCGGATGGCTTTTGGCGAACTGCTCGAATATTGTCAGCAGCTCTTTATTGGTGGGTGTCAGCGCGATTTGCGCGGCGTCGGCACCGGCGTAGCTCTTCAGCTCCTTGGCCGCGACAACGCGCGGGTCCTTGGCCACGTACTCGACGTTTTGGCTGATGCCGTCAAAGAACTGCTTCATGCCGTTATCGATCTGACGGATCTCGCGGCCACTGCTGTCGAGGAAATTGGCCAAAGCCGCCTCGCGCAGGTTCAGCACCACCAGTACAGCCACCAAAATAACTGGCACGCACGCGATGGCCGCAAACGCCCAGGTCAGCTTTTGCTTGATATTCATGACTTCTCCCGCGGGTATTTATAGTTTTGGCAAGGGGAAAACAGTAGCGTCGCATGTGTTGTTATGAGGGGTGCGGCCCATGCGTACCCGTTATATCGACCGCGGGGGCACGCACTTTAGGCCGCAGGGGGGTTCAGCCGATACGGTCGCCGCCCAGCGCATCACGCTGCATCGACTGCAGGTTTTTCTCGATGGTTTCGCAGATGGATTCCATCTGGATCTGGTGTTCGCTGGAGTGAAACGGGCTTTGCAGGTCGGTGCCGATGCGTTCGATGGCCAGCAGCATAAAGCCCACCACCGTGGACGCCAGCGGGGTGAACCAGCCCAGGGCTTCCACCAGGCCCACCGGTACGATCAGGCAAAATAGCGAAATGAACAGGCGCGGGAAATACACGTAAGGGTAGGGCAGCGGGGTATTGGCGATGCGTTCCATGCCGCCCTGGGCGTTGGACAAATCCACCAGAGTCGACTCCAGCCGCGCCAGGCGAATGCTGTCCAGGCGCCCGGCCTTGTACTCCTTGGCCAGCAGCGCCGCCGAGCCGGTGAGGATGTCATTGGCAAAGTTGTTGGTGGCGCCGTTGCGCGCAAATTCCTCGGCCGGGATAAACGCCCGCACCTCATCGGGGCACGGCTGGCCCTTGAGGTGGGAGGCCAGGCAGTTCACGTAGGCCACATGGCGGCGCAGCAGGGTGGCTTTGACCGGGTTCACGTCGCTGCCAAGGTCATCCAGCAGCGTCAGTACCTGCCGCGCGAAACTGCGGGAATTGTTAACCATGGCGCCCCATAAGGTGCGCGCTTCCCACCAGCGGTTGTAGGCACTGCTGTTACGAAAACTGATCAGCACCACCAGCGCAGAACCGAGCAAGGTCAGGGGCATCAGCGGCAGGTTGATCTTGGTGGTGAGAAACAGCATGAAGTCCACGGTGACGGCGACGTCCCACAGCAACAGCCAGAACAGGGCCCAGCCGACATAACCCATGGTTTTGATGATCAGGCGGTATTTTTCGATGATGGCGGCTTTCAAACGGAGACCTCGCGGCGAGCGATAAGCAACAGTGCCTAAGCTCGGACGTTGGTTTGCGGTGAAAGGTTCGCGGTCGACGATTGCACAGGCTGAATCGTTTCTCAGTGCTGAGCCAAAATGCTCGCCAGCAACCCAGGAAAGCGCGCCTCAAGCACATCCGCGCGCAGCGAATTCATATGAGTGGTGCCGACGCTGCGTGTGTGGACCAGCCCGGCATCGCGCAGCACGCGAAAGTGGTGGGACATGCTGGATTTCGGCCGCCCGCCGTCCAGTTCGCCGCAGGTGGCCTCGGGTACGCCGGCCAGGCAGCGGACGATTTCCAGGCGCACCGAGTCGCTCAAGGCGTAGAGCACGCGTTCGAGGGTCAGGTCTTGCTGGGCGGGGTGTTTGAAGGCTCGCATAAAACAAATGATAACAGGGCTGGCGTTGAATACCATAGTTCGAATACCATCGAACTATCGAATCATTCACGTGCCCCTGGAGGTTCCCGATGGCTGCTTTGTTTGAACCCTACACACTTAAAGACGTGACCTTGCGCAACCGCATCGCGATCCCGCCGATGTGTCAGTACATGGCCAACGACGGTATCGTTAACGACTGGCACCACGTTCACCTGGCCAGCATGGCCCGTGGCGGCGCCGGTTTGCTGGTGGTCGAAGCCACCGCAGTGTCCCCCGAAGGCCGTATCACCCCTGGTTGTGCGGGTATCTGGAGCGACGCCCACGCCCAGGCGTTCGTGCCGATGGTCAAGGCCATCAAGGCTGCAGGCGCGGTGCCGGGCATTCAGATCGCCCATGCCGGTCGTAAGGCCAGTGCCAACCGCCCGTGGGAAGGGGATGACCATATGCCGGCTTCCGATGCGCGCAGTTGGGAAACCCTCGCGCCGTCGGCCATTGCGTTCGGCGCCAACCTGCCTAACGTGCCGCGCGCCATGACCCTGGACGACATCGCTCGCGTGCGCCAGGATTTCGTCGACGCCGCCCGCCGTGCCCGCGACGCCGGTTTTGAATGGATCGAACTGCACTTTGCCCACGGCTACCTGGCCCAGAGCTTTTTCTCCGAGCATTCCAACCAGCGTACCGATGCCTACGGCGGCAGCTTCGATAATCGCAGCCGTTTCCTCCTGGAAACCCTGGCTGCTGTGCGTGAAGTCTGGCCGGAAAACTTGCCGTTGACCGCGCGTTTCGGCGTGATCGAATACGACGGCCGTGACGAGCAGACCCTGACCGAATCCATCGAGTTGGCCCGTCGCTTCAAGGCGGGTGGCCTGGACCTGCTGAGCGTCAGCGTCGGCTTCACCATTCCCGACACCCAGATCCCGTGGGGCCCGGCGTTCCTGGGGCCGATCGCTGAGCGCGTGCGCCGCGAAGCCGGTATTCCGGTCACGTCGGCGTGGGGGTTTGGCACGCCGCAACTGGCGGAAGGCGCGTTGCAGGCCGGGCAGGTGGACTTGGTCTCGGTGGGGCGCGCGCACTTGGCTGACCCGCATTGGGCGTACTTTGCCGCCAAGGAGCTGGGGGTAGAGAAAGCGTCCTGGACCTTGCCTGCGCCGTATGCACATTGGTTGGAACGTTATCGCTGAGGTAGCCGCTCAGCAATAACTGTGGGAGATGTCGAGCGCCAGCGAGGCTTCGATCGCGGTGGGTCAGGCAACAACAATGCCGGCAGAACCACCGCTATCGAAGCCTCGCTGGCGCTCGACATCTCCCACATTCGATCTCCAGGGCTGACAGAAAGTGTTCCTGCGCCCGCACCTTGCGGGCACCGTCGAGCTCCACATTTGATCTTTATGGCTGTCGAACGAGGTGGGGCTTACAACGGCGTCAGCACGTTCATCACCGTATCCAGCGCTACCCGCGTGTCGTCCAGTTGCACCAGCGAAGCATGCCGGGCGCCGAGGGCGTCGCGGTTCTGGATCGCGGTGAGGATCGCTTTGTGGCGGGGCAGGCTCAGGCCCTGGATATCCGGGCGGCGGTTGGTGATGTTGATCGACTCACGCAGCGGCAGCGACAGCATGTTGCACATGTACGCCAGCAGGTCGTTGCGCGTGGCGTCGGCAATTGCGCGGTGAAAGTCCAGGTCGGCCTGCAGCAGCGCCTCGTGGGTCTGCGCGGTTTCCATGCCGAGGTAGGCTTTTTCGATGGTGGTGATGTCTTCGTCGGTGGCCGTGGTCGCGGCCATGGCGGCGATTTCCGGTTCGAGGATGCGCCGCACACCGGCCAGGGTGTTGAAAAACTCGCTATGGGGCGTGGACTGCATCAACCAGGACAGTACGTCCGGGTCGAGCAGGTGCCATTTCAGCCGTGGCCGCACCACTGCGCCCACCCGTGGCTTGGAATACACCAGGCCTTTGGCGCTGAGCACTCGTGTGGCCTCACGCAACACCGAGCGGCTGACCTTGTACTCCTCGCAGAGCGTGGCCTCCATGGGCAGTCTTTCTTCCGGCTTGAAGCGGCCGGAAACGATGTGCATGCCCAAGTCCTGGACGATCTGGGCATGCATGCTCTTGCGCGGCTTGGACGGCTGGTGATCCATAACGACAGGGATGCTCTGGCTAAATAGGCGGCATCATAGCATCCCAATTAGTGGGAATGACGCGGGACTTCGGCCCCACGGCAACCCACCAGGAAATCGAAGTCGCAGCCCTGGTCCGCCTGCAGCACATGGTCGATGTACAGCTGGCGATAGCCGCCGACGATCAGCTTCTGCGGGGGTTTCAGGTCGGCCATGCGCGCCGCCAGCTCGGCGTCGGGGATGTCCAGGTGCAAGCGCCCGTTGGCGCAGTCGAGTTCGATCCAGTCACCTTCCTGCACCGTGGCCAACGGCCCGCCGGCAGCGGCTTCCGGTGCCACATGCAAGACCACCGTGCCATATGCCGTGCCGCTCATGCGCGCATCGGAAATTCGCACCATGTCGGTCACGCCCTGGGCCAGCAGCTTGGCCGGCAGGCCCATGTTGCCCACTTCGGCCATGCCCGGGTAACCCTTGGGCCCGCAGTTCTTCATGACCAGGATCGAGTTGGCGTCCACGTCCAGATCCGGGTCGTTGATGCGCGCCTTGTACATGTCGAAATCCTCGAACACCACGGCGCGGCCACGGTGCTGCATCAGCGTCGGGCTGGCGGCCGACGGCTTGAGCACCGCGCCCAGCGGGGCGAGGTTGCCGCGCAGCACACAGATGCCGCCGTCGGCGCGGATCGGGTTGTCGAGGGTACGGATCACTTCGTCCTGGCCGTAGATCGGCGAATCCTTGGTGTTCTCTCCCAACGACTTGCCGTTGACGGTCAAGGCATTCGGGTGCGGGATCAGGTTGGCTTCACCGAGACGGCGCAGCACCGCCGGCAGGCCGCCGGCGTAGTAGAACTCTTCCATCAAAAAACGTCCCGATGGCTGCAGGTCGACGATGGTCGGCATGCCGCGCCCGATGCGCGTCCAGTCGTCCAGATCGAGCTCGACACCGATGCGCCCGGCGATGGCTTTCAAGTGGATCACCGCATTGGTCGAACCGCCGATGGCCGCATTCACGCGGATCGCGTTTTCAAAGGCTTCCTTGGTCAGGATCTTCGACAGCTTCAAGTCTTCGCGCACCATCTCTACCGCACGCATGCCGGACATATGCGCCAGCACATAGCGCCGCGCATCCACCGCCGGGATTGCCGCGTTGTGCGGCAGCGACGTGCCGAGTGCCTCGGCCATGCAGGCCATGGTCGACGCGGTGCCCATGGTGTTGCAGGTGCCCGCCGAACGCGACATGCCGCCCTCGGCCGCGAGGAAGTCATCCAGGGTGATGGTGCCGGCCTTGACCTGTTCGCTGAGCTGCCACACCACCGTGCCTGAACCGATGTCCTGGCCCTTGTGTTTGCCGTTGAGCATCGGCCCGCCGGTGACCACGATGGCCGGCACGTCGCAACTGGCTGCGCCCATCAGCAGCGCCGGGGTGGTCTTGTCGCAGCCGGTCAGCAACACCACGCCGTCGATGGGGTTGCCGCGAATTGCTTCCTCTACGTCCATGCTCGCCAGGTTGCGCGTGAGCATGGCGGTGGGGCGCAGGTTCGATTCGCCATTGGAGAACACCGGGAATTCCACGGGGAAACCGCCGGCCTCGATCACGCCACGCTTGACGTGCTCGGCGATCTGGCGGAAGTGGGCGTTGCACGGGGTCAGCTCGGACCAGGTGTTGCAGATACCGATGATCGGTTTGCCGTGGAACTGATGGTCGGCGATGCCCTGGTTCTTCATCCAGCTGCGGTACATGAAGCCGTTCTTGTCGGCGGTACCAAACCACTGGGCGGAGCGCAGGTCAGGTTTTTTATCAGACATGATGGTTTCTCTTATTGTATGACTATATGTTCTCTATGGAGCTAAACATAAGCGCAAAATGTTAGGTTTGGAAGTGTTGTTTCGTAAATAGTACTACTATATAGTCAGATCTTAACTGAGGTATGGCCCTGGCGGATTTTCGCGAGAGGCGTCCCCCGAGCTTCTATAAAAACAACAATCGGAGATCGACCCCATGAGCCAGGAACTGCGGCTTATACGGCGCATCACGCTGAAACTGATTCCCTTCCTCGTCCTGCTGTACCTGATCGCCTACGTGGACCGCTCCGCCGTGGGGTTCGCCAAGCTGCACATGGGCGCCGACGTCGGCATCGGTGATGCGGCCTACGGCTTTGGCGCAGGCCTGTTCTTCATTGGCTATTTCCTGTTTGAGATCCCCAGCAACCTGATGCTCGATCGCTTCGGCGCACGGCGCTGGTTCGCACGGATCATGATCACCTGGGGCACCATCACCATTGGCATGGCGTTCGTGCAGGGGCCGCACAGCTTCTATGTGATGCGCTTTCTGCTCGGCGCGGCGGAGGCGGGGTTCTTCCCCGGCGTTCTGTACTACATCACCCAGTGGTTCCCGGTGCGCCATCGCGGCAAGATCCTTGGGCTGTTCATCCTCTCGCAACCGATCGCAATGATGATCACCGGTCCGGTCTCCGGCGGCCTGTTGGGCATGGACGGCACCCTCGGGCTGCACGGCTGGCAATGGCTGTTTATCGTCATCGGCACGCCGGCGATCCTGCTCACCTGGCCGGTGCTGCGCTACCTGCCGGACGGCCCCAAGCAGGTCACGTGGATGAGCGAGGACGAAAAGGCCTGGCTGACCGGCGAACTGGCCAAGGACCTGCAAGCCTACGGCCAGACCCGTCACGGCAATCCGCTGCACGCCCTCAAGGACAAGCGCGTGTTGCTGCTGGCGCTGTTCTACCTGCCGGTGACCCTGAGCATCTACGGGTTGGGCCTGTGGCTGCCGACGCTGATCAAGCAGTTCGGCGGCACCGACCTGGTCACCGGCTTTGTGTCGGCGGTGCCGTATATCTTCGGGATCATCGGGCTGTTGATCATCCCGCGCAGTTCCGACCGTTTGAACGATCGCTACGGCCACCTGGCGGTGCTCTACGTACTGGGTGCCATCGGCCTGTTCTTCAGTGCCTGGCTGAGTGTGCCGGTGCTACAAATGGCGGCGCTGTGCCTGGCGGCGTTCGCGATGTTTTCCTGCACGGCGGTGTTCTGGACCCTGCCCGGGCGGTTTTTTGCCGGGGCGAGTGCGGCGGCGGGCATTGCGCTGATCAACTCGGTGGGCAACCTCGGCGGCTATATCGGCCCGTTCGTGATCGGCGCGCTCAAGGAATACACCGGCAACCTGGCCTCGGGCTTGTACTTCCTGTCCGCAGTGATGGTGTTCGGCTTGCTGCTGACCGGCGTGGTCTACCGTCTGCTGGAGCGCAAGCATGTGCTGCCGGCCGACCAATTCGCCGCGAGCGCCCGTGGCGCCACGCGTACTTAATCGATGATCAGGAGAAGCGGCATGCGTTTAGTTCAGTTCGAGTTGCGCAACGGTGAGCGTCGGGTCGGCGTGGTGGAGGGTAGCCAGGTGCGCGAAGTGCTCAGCGCGCACAGCGTGCGCGAGTTGGCGCTGGCCGCGATCGAAGCGGGCGTGGGCCTGGCGCAGCAGGTGCAGAGCCTCGGCCTGGGCGCCAGTCACACCTACACCGAGCTGCTCGCCGACCTGAAGATCCTGCCACCGCTGGACCACCCGGACCCGGCCCATATGCTGATCAGCGGCACCGGCCTGACCCACCTGGGCAGCGCGTCGGCGCGGGACAAGATGCACCAGCAGGCCGGTGACGACAGCGCGCTGACCGACACCATGCGCATCTTCAAATGGGGCGTGGAAGGCGGCAAACCGGCGGCCGGCCAGGCGGGCGTGCAACCGGAGTGGTTCTACAAGGGCGACGGCAGCATCGTCGTGCGCCCCGGTGCGGCGTTCCCGGTGCCACCCTTTGCCGAAGACGCCGGCGAAGAGCCGGAGATCGGCGGGCTGTATGTGATCGGCCACGACCGCAAGCCCTATCGCCTGGGTTTCGCGGTGGGCAACGAGTTCTCCGACCACGTGATGGAACGCAAGAACTACCTGTACCTGGCGCATTCCAAACTGCGCAGTTGCAGCTACGGCCCGGAGTTGCGCGTGGGCGAGTTACCGCAGCATCTGGCCGGCACCAGCCGCATCCTGCGCAACGGCGAAGTGATCTGGCAGAACGAATTCCTCAGTGGCGAGGCCAATATGTGCCACAGCCTGGAAAACCTTGAGTACCACCACTTCAAATACATCCAGTTCCTGAAACCTGGCGATGTCCACATTCATTTCTTCGGCACCGCGACCCTGTCATTCGCCGACGGTATACGTACCCAACCGGGCGATGTGTTCGAGATCAGCCAGGCCGAGTTCGGCGCGCCGCTGGTCAATCGTGTCGGCAGTGCCGACGCAGTCTTCGAACCCGGCGACGTCATCACCCTTTAAAGGAGAGCCACATGCCCCAGTTCCTTGGTCACAACTACATCGGCGGCCAGCGCAGCGCCAACGGCAGCCTCAAGCTGCAGAGCATCGATGCAGCGACCGGCGAAGCCTTGCCCCAGGATTTCTACCAGGCCACGCCGCAGGAAGTCGACGCTGCCGCCAAGGCGGCGGCGGCGGCTTACCCGGCGTACCGTGCCTTGAGTGCAGCGCGCCGCGCGCAGTTCCTGGAGGCGATCGCCGATGAACTGGACGCGCTGGGCGATGACTTCGTCGAGCTGGTCTGCCGTGAAACCGCGCTGCCCGCTGCCCGTATCAAAGGCGAGCGCGGGCGCACCAGCGGGCAGATGCGTCTGTTCGCCACGGTGTTGCGCCGTGGTGATTTCTATGGCGCGCGCATCGACAAGGCACTGCCGGATCGTCAGCCGCTGCCACGCCCGGACCTGCGCCAGTACCGCATCGGCCTGGGCCCGGTCGCCGTGTTTGGCGCGAGCAACTTCCCCCTGGCGTTTTCCACGGCAGGCGGGGATACCGCCGCCGCGCTGGCGGCCGGTTGCCCGGTGGTGTTCAAGGCCCACAGCGGGCATATGGCCACGGCCGAGTGCGTCGCCGATGCGATCATTCGCGCGGCCGAGGCTACCGAGATGCCGGCGGGCGTGTTCAACATGATCTTCGGTGGCGGCGTCGGTGAGGCGCTGGTCAAGCATCCGGCGATCCAGGCGGTCGGCTTTACCGGCTCGCTCAAGGGCGGGCGCGCCTTGTGCGACATGGCGGCGGCACGCCCGCAGCCGATCCCGGTGTTCGCCGAGATGTCGAGCATCAACCCGGTCATCGTGCTGCCCCAGGCCCTGCAGGCGCGCGCGCAAACCGTGGCCCGCGAGCTGACCGCCTCGGTGGTGCAGGGCTGCGGCCAGTTCTGTACCAACCCTGGCCTGGTGATCGGCATCGCCTCGCCGGCCTTCACCGCGTTCACTCAGCAGGTGGCGCAACTGATCGCTGATCAGCCGGCGCAGACCATGCTCAATGCCGGCACCTTGAGCAGCTATGGCAAGGGCCTGCAAACACTGTTGGCGCATCCCGGCATCCAGCACCTGGCGGGTCAGGCTCAAGCCGGCAATCAGGCGCGGCCGCAGCTGTTCAAGGCCGATGTCAGCCTGCTGATCGACGGCGATGAAGTGCTGCAAGAGGAAGTGTTCGGCCCCACCACGGTGTTCGTCGAAGTCGCCGACCAGGCCCAGCTCAGCGCCGCCTTGCATGGCCTGCACGGCCAGCTCACGGCGACGATCATCGGCGAGCCGGCCGACCTGCAGCAGTTCGCCGAACTCACGCCGCTGCTGGAGCAGAAAGTCGGGCGTATCCTGCTCAACGGCTACCCAACCGGCGTGGAAGTGTGCGACGCAATGGTCCACGGTGGCCCGTACCCCGCGACGTCGGATGCACGGGGTACCTCGGTCGGCAGCCTGGCCATCGACCGCTTCCTGCGCCCGGTGTGTTTCCAGAACTACCCGGACAGCCTGCTGCCCGACGCGTTGAAAAACGCCAACCCGTTGCGTATCCAGCGCCTGGTGGATGGCACGCCTTCACGCGACGCGCTGTAACGCGCACCTGAGAACAACAACAATCCAGGAGGCTTCATGTCGTTTCACGCCGTCACCGCGCACCGTGCGCAACTGGGGGAGGGCCCGTTCTGGGACGTGCCCACCCAGGCTCTGTATTGGGTCGACATCGCCGGCAAACAGGCGCTGCGCCTGATGGACGGGCAATTGCAGGCCTGGCAGTTGCCGGAGCATGTCTCTGCGTTTATCCCGTGTGAAAGCGGCGATGCGCTGGTGACCTTGAGCAGCGGCGTGTATCGACTGAACCTCGCGACCGAAGCCTTGCGCCTGTTCTGCGTGGCCGACCCGCACGCAGGCAACCGGGGCAATGAAGCGCGCTGCGACGCCCAGGGCCGCCTGTGGCTGGGCACCATGCAGAACAACCTCGGCGAGCACGGTGAAGACTTGCCCGTCACGCGACGTTCCGGCGGGCTGTTTCGCGTTGATGCCGATGCGCGGGTTACGCCGCTGCTGCACGGCCTGGGTATTCCCAACACCTTGCTGTGGAGCGAGGACGGCGCCCAGGTGCATTTCGGCGACAGCCTCGACGGCACGCTGTATCGGCATGCGATCCAACCGAACGGCCAACTCGACCCCGCCCAAGTGTGGTTCGGCCCGCACGGGCGCGGCGGGCCGGACGGCTCGGCCATGGACAGCCAAGGCTATCTCTGGAACGCACGCTGGGACGGCAGTTGCCTGCTGCGCCTGACGCCGGAGGGTGAAGTGGATCGCATCATCGAACTGCCCGTCAGCCGCCCCACCAGTTGCGTGTTCGGCGGCCCCAACCTCACCACCCTGTACATCACCAGCGCCGCCAGCCCCCTTGATCACCCGCTGGATGGCGCGGTGCTTGCCATCGAGGTCGATGTGCCCGGTAAACCCTGTCACCGCTTTGCTGGCTAAACGCTATACCGCTTCACCGCTTTACCCCTGTAGGAGCGAGCTTGCTCGCGAAAAACGTTAACGATGACGCGCGCATCCTGAATGTACGCGGCGCTCTCAGGCTTTTCGCGAGCAAGCTCGCTCCTACAAAAGAAAGAAAACAACAATAAGGAGTCAACCGTATGAATCGTCGTCGTGCTATCCGTTCCTTGTGCTGCGCCGCTGTGGCGGTCTCGGCCATCAGCTTGAGTGGGCTGTCGCTGGCCGCTGAAGCAGTAAAAATCGGCTTCCTGGTCAAACAGGCCGAAGAACCCTGGTTCCAGACCGAATGGGCCTTCGCCGAAAAAGCCGGCAAGGAACATGGTTTCACCGTGATCAAGATCGCCGTGCCCGACGGCGAGAAAACCCTCTCGGCCATCGACAGCCTGGCTGCTAACGGCGCCAAGGGGTTTGTGATCTGCCCGCCGGACGTGTCCCTCGGCCCGGCGATTGTCGCCAAGGCCAAGGCCAACGGCTTGAAAGTGATCGCGGTGGATGATCGCTTCGTCGACGCCAAGGGCAATTTCATGGAGGACGTGCCGTACCTGGGCATGGCCGCTTTTGAAGTCGGCCAGAAACAAGGTGCGGCGATGGCCGCCGAGGCGAAAAAACGCGGTTGGGACTGGAAGGACACCTACGCGGTGATCACCACCTTCAACGAACTCGACACCGGTAAAAAGCGCACCGACGGCTCGATCAAATCCCTCGAAGAAGCGGGCATTCCCAAGGACCACATCCTCACCGCCGCGCTCAAGACCCTCGACGTGCCCGGCAGCATGGACGCCACCAACTCGGCCCTGGTCAAGCTGCCCAGTGGCGCGAAAAACCTGATCATCGGCGGCATGAACGACAACACCGTGCTCGGCGGCGTGCGCGCTACCGAAAGCGCCGGTTTTGCCGCCGCGAATGTGATCGGCATCGGCATCAACGGCACCGACGCCATCGGTGAATTGAAGAAGGCCAACAGCGGCTTCTTCGGCTCGATGCTGCCGAGCCCGCACATCGAGGGCTACAACACCGCGCTGATGATGTACGAATGGGTCACCAAAGGCACGGAGCCGCCGAAGTACACCGCCATGGACGAAGTGACCCTGATCACCCGCGCCAACTTCCAGGAAGAACTGACCAAGATCGGGCTGTGGAAATGACCGGCGCGGCCTTGCGTTTCAATGGCATCGGCAAGGAATTTCCCGGTGTGAAAGCGCTGGCGCAGATCAGCTTTGAAGCGCGGCCGCACTCGGTACACGCGCTGATGGGCGAGAACGGCGCGGGCAAGTCGACGCTGCTGAAGATCCTCGGCGGCGCCTACATCCCGAGCAGCGGCAGTGTGCAGATCGGCGCGCAGACCATGGCCTTCAAATGCGCGGCCGACAGCATTGCCAGCGGCGTCGCGGTGATCCACCAGGAGTTGCATCTGGTGCCGGAAATGAGCGTCGCCGAAAACCTGTTCCTCGGGCATTTGCCGGCGCGCTTCGGCGTGGTCAACCGCCGGCGGCTGCGCGAGCAGGCGCTGGCCTGCCTCAAGGGCCTGGCCGATGAAATCGACCCGCAGGAGAAGCTCGGGCGGCTGTCCCTGGGCCAGCGTCAACTGGTGGAAATCGCCAAGGCGCTGTCCCGTGGCGCGCATGTGATCGCCTTCGACGAACCCACCAGCAGCCTGTCGGCCCGCGAGATCGACCGGCTGATGGCGATCATCACGCGCCTGCGCGACGAGGGCAAAGTGGTGCTGTACGTGTCCCACCGCATGGAAGAGGTGTTCCGCATCTGCGACGCGGTGACGGTGTTCAAGGACGGCCGCTACGTGCGCACCTTCGACGACATGAGCGCGCTGACCCACGACCAACTGGTCACCTGCATGGTCGGCCGCGACATCCAGGACATCTACGACTATCGCCCGCGCGCGCACGGCGACGTGGCGCTCAAGGTCGACGGTTTGCTCGGCCCCGGCCTGCGCGAGCCGATCAGTTTTGACGTGCGCAAGGGCGAGATCCTCGGCCTGTTCGGCTTGGTCGGCGCCGGGCGCACCGAGCTGTTTCGCCTGCTCAGCGGCTTGCAGCGCGCCAGCGCCGGGCGCCTGGAACTGTGTGGCGAAAGCCTGAACCTGCGTTCACCCCGCGACGCCATCGCCGCCGGCGTGCTGCTGTGCCCGGAGGACCGCAAGAAGGAAGGCATCATCCCGCTGTCCAGCGTGGCCGAGAACATCAACATCAGCGCGCGCGGCGCCCATTCCCGGTTTGGCTGGCTGCTGCGTGAGGGCTGGGAGCAGGGCAACGCCGAACGGCAAATCAGCGCGATGAAGGTCAAGACGCCGAGCGCCGAGCAGAAAATCATGTACCTGTCCGGCGGCAATCAGCAGAAGGCCATTCTTGGCCGCTGGCTGTCGATGCCGATGAAGGTGCTGCTGCTGGACGAGCCGACGCGGGGCATCGACATCGGCGCCAAGTCGGAGATCTACCAGATCATCCATGACCTGGCGGCCAGCGGTATCGCGGTGATTGTGGTGTCCAGCGACCTGATGGAGGTGATGGGGATTTCTGACCGCATTCTGGTGCTGTGCGAAGGCACTTTGCGCGGCGAACAACGGCGCGAACACGCCACTGAATCCAACTTGCTGCAACTGGCCTTGCCGCGTGGCCTGGCGAACTGAGAGACGACTATGACGACCCAACACAACGCGTTGCCGACGGCACGCAAACCCTTGGATATGCGCGCGCTGCTCGACAACTGGGCGATGTTGCTCGCGGCGCTGGGGATTTTTCTGCTGTGTGCCTTGCTGATCGACAACTTCCTCTCGCCGCTGAACATGCGCGGGCTGGGCCTGGCGATTTCCACGGTGGGCATTGCGGCCTGCACCATGCTGTTCTGCCTGGCCTCGGGGCACTTCGACTTGTCGGTGGGCTCGGTGATCGCCTGCGCCGGCGTGGTCGCGGCAATTGTGATGCGCGACACCGACAGCGTCATGCTCGGCATCGGCGCGGCGCTGCTGATGGGCCTGATCGTCGGGCTGATCAACGGCATCGTCATCGCCAAGCTGCGGGTCAATGCGCTGATCACCACGTTGGCGACCATGCAGATCGTGCGCGGCCTGGCCTATATCTTTGCCGACGGCAAGGCGGTGGGCGTGTCCCAGGATCAGTTCTTCGTGTTCGGCAACGGCCAGCTATTGGGCGTGCCGGTGCCGATCCTGATCACCATCGTCTGCTTCCTGTTCTTCGGCTGGCTGCTCAACTACACGACTTACGGGCGCAACACCATGGCCATCGGCGGTAACCCGGAAGCCGCGCTGTTGGCCGGGGTGAATGTGGACCGCACGAAAATCCTGATCTTTGCCGTGCATGGCCTGATCGGCGCGTTGGCCGGGGTGATCCTCGCGTCACGCATGACTTCCGGCCAGCCGATGATCGGCCAGGGCTTTGAGCTGACGGTGATTTCCGCCTGTGTGCTGGGCGGGGTGTCGCTCAGCGGCGGCATCGGCATGATCCGCCATGTGATCGCCGGGGTGCTGATTCTGGCGATCATCGAGAATGCGATGAACCTGAAGAACATCGACACCTTCTACCAGTACGTGATCCGCGGCTCGATCCTGCTGCTGGCGGTGGTGATCGACCGCATGAAACAACGCTGAGCACCTTCCTCTGCATTAGCGGAAAAACTCGCCAGGGGTGGCGTCGAATTGTTGGCGAAACGCGTTGATAAACGCCGATGTGGATTCATACCCACACGCCAACGCCACATCCGTCACCCGCTCGCCTTGCTCCAGGGCGGGCAGGGCGCTGAGCAGGCGCAAGCGCTGGCGCCAGGCGCGGAAGGTCAGCCCGGTGTCACGCAAAAACAGGCGGCTGAGGGTTTTCTCACTGACTGCCAGCTTGCGGCTCCAATCCCCCAGGGTGGTGGGTTGCTCCGGGTGCAGGTTCAAGCTGCGATAGATCTGCCGCAAGCGCGGGTCCAGGGGCAACGGCAGCATCAAATCGACCTGGGGCGCCGCCGCCAGTTGGTCCAGCACCACCTGGGCCAGCCTGCCGTCCGGTCCCGCTTCGGCATATTCCACCGGCAGTTCGCTGAAGCGGCGGATCAACTCGCGCAACAAACTGCTCACCGCCAACACCTGGCAACGTTCGTCCGCCCACCCAGTGACGCTGCAATCCAGGTACAGGCTACGCATCTCCGTGTGCGGCGAGCTGTAGACCCGATGCGGCATGCCCGCCGGAATCCACACCGCGCGCTGCGGCGGCGCGACGAAGCGGCCGACGCTGGTCTGAATCTCCAGCACCCCGGAAATCGCGTAGGACAACTGCACCCACGGGTGGCTGTGCCGGCGGGTCAGGGCGCGGTTGGGCAAGGATTCGGTGCGCCCGTACACCGGGCGTGGCAGGCTGGAAAGCCCGGGCACGCTGCGGCGGACGGTCTTGTCATGTCCTTTAGGCGGCATTTACTGGCTCATTGGCGTTAGTCGGTAATAAAGCGTTACGTTAGAGTCGTGATGACGCTCTTGGCAACCCCGGAAGATCCTGCTTATGACTCGCCCTCGCTTTCTGCCCGACAATTTCACCCTGACCCTGATCGCCACGGTGGCCTTCGCGTCCTTGCTGCCCGCCAGCGGCCAGACCGCCGTGGCCTTCGGCTGGGTGACTAACCTGGCCATCGCGCTGCTGTTTTTCCTGCACGGCGCCAAGCTGTCGCGCCAGGCCATCGTTGCCGGGGCCGGTCACTGGCGCCTGCACCTGCTGGTGTTCAGCCTGACCTTTGTACTGTTCCCGCTGTTGGGCCTGGCGCTCAAGCCACTGTTGTCGCCGCTGATCGGCAAAGACCTGTACATGGGCATGCTCTATCTGTGCGCGTTACCGGCCACGGTGCAGTCGGCGATTGCCTTTACGTCCCTGGCGCGCGGCAATATCCCGGCGGCGATTTGCAGCGCGGCGGCGTCGAGCCTGTTCGGGATCTTCCTCACGCCGTTGCTGGTGACGCTGCTGCTGAATGTCCACGGCGAGAGCGGTTCGACCGTCGACGCCATGCTGAAAATCAGCGTGCAGCTGCTGCTGCCGTTCGTCGCCGGGCAGATCGCCCGCCGTTGGATCGGCGAGTGGGTCGCTCGCAACAAGGCCTGGCTGAAGTTCGTCGACCAGGGCTCGATCCTGCTGGTGGTCTACGGCGCGTTCAGCGAAGCGGTCATCCAAGGCATCTGGCAGCAGATTCCGCTGTGGGAACTGGGCGGCCTGGTGGTGGCCTGCTGCGTGTTGCTCGCCCTGGTATTGGTGGCGTCCACGCTGTTGGGCAAGGCCTTCGGCTTTAATCAGGAGGACCGCATCACCATCCTGTTCTGCGGTTCGAAGAAAAGCCTGGCCACCGGGGTGCCGATGGCCCAGGTGCTGTTCGCCGGGGCGACCATGGGCGTGTTGATCCTGCCGTTGATGCTGTTTCACCAGATCCAGTTGATGGTGTGTGCGGCGTTGGCGCAGCGTTATGCCCAGCGCCCGGAAAGCATTCCGGAACTGATGGGGCAGGTCGATCCGTGAGGGGCTATACCCTGATCCTGCCGAGGGCGATTTACCCCGGATGAGCGTCAACAGCCGACCGAGAAACCTATAGAATGTTCGGCGGCGGCGCTTGTCCTGGGTGGCCGTTCGATCATCGTCAGAGTACCTCGCCCTTCAATGAGCCTTTCAACCGCAACGCCCCGTGCCAACTGGCAACCGGTCATCGCCCTCGCGCTGGCCGCCTTTGTGTTCAATACCACTGAATTTGTGCCCGTTGGCCTGCTCAGCGCCATCGGCGCCAGCTTTGACATGCCGATCGCCAGCGTCGGCCTGATGCTCACGATCTATGCCTGGATCGTGTCGCTGACCTCACTGCCAGTGATGCTGCTGACGCGCAACATCGAACGGCGCAAGCTGCTGATCGTGTTGTTCGGCCTGTTTATCGCCAGTCACATCCTCTCCAGCGTCGCCACCAGCTTTGGCCTGCTGATGGTCAGCCGGATCGGCATCGCCTTGTCCCACGCGTTGTTCTGGTCGATCACCGCGTCCCTCGCGGTACGCCTGGCGCCGGCCGGCAAACAAGTGCAAGCCCTCGGCCTGTTGGCCACCGGCACGTCGCTGGCGATGGTGTTGGGCATTCCCCTTGGCCGCCTGCTCGGCGAAGCGATGGGCTGGCGCACCACGTTCCTGGTGATTGCGGCATTCGCCGCGGCCCTGGTGTTCTGGCTGGCGCGGACCTTACCGCTGTTGCCGAGCCAGAACTCCGGCTCCCTGCGTAGCCTGCCGCTGCTGTTCAAGCGCCCGGCACTGGTGGCGCTCTACGTGCTCACCGCCATGGTGATCACCGCGCAATTCACTGCCTACAGCTACATCGAACCCTTTGTCGAACGTGTTGCCGGCCTGAGCGGTAACGTCGTGACCCTGTTCCTGCTGGTGTTCGGCGGCGCGGGCATCATCGGCTCGCTGTTGTTCAGCCTGGTACACCGGTTCAACCCGCATCTGTTCGTGGTCGGCGCGGTGTTCCTGCTGGCCGCGTGCCTGGCACTGATGCTGCCGTTGAGCGGGGCCGAATCCTACCTCGTCGGCCTGAGCGTGTTTTGGGGCATGGCGATCATGGGCTTCGGCCTGGCCATGCAGTCCAAAGTCCTGGTGCTCGCGCCGGACGCCACCGACGTGGCCATGGCGATGTTCTCCGGTATCTACAACATCGGTATCGGCGGCGGCGCGTTGATGGGCAGTTGGGTCGGCAGCCACTTCGGCTTCGCCTGGATCGGCGCGGCGGGCGGCGTGTTGGCGGCGCTGGCGTTGATCGGCTATTGCCTGGCGATCCGGCGGTTTGGGCAGGGTGTCGCGCGCGACTAAAACCAGACAAATCTTACAGGGCGCCTTGACGCCTGTTGCTACCGTCACCCAGGACCTCCCACATCCTGTGGTGACGGCGATTGCCACGCCCTTCGAAGAGGGCCGTGGCGTTTGAAAAGCAATGGAGTCGATTGTGCAAAAGCGTTTGACCGCAGAGTTTGCAGGTACCTTCTGGTTGACGTTCGGCGGGTGTGGCAGTGCCATTCTGGCGGCGGCATTCCCGGCGCTGGGGATCGGTTTTCTGGGGGTGTCCCTGGCGTTCGGGCTCACTGTACTGACCATGGCCTACGCGGTCGGCGGCGTCTCGGGCGGGCATTTCAACCCGGCGGTGACCATTGGCCTATGGGCCGGGCGCCGCATTCCCGGCGCCGATGTGCTGCCCTACATAGCCGCTCAGGTTGCGGGTGCGATTGTCGCCGCCGCCGCCCTGTTTGTGATTGCCAGCGGGCAGCCAGGTTTTGAAGTGGGTGGTTTTGCCGCCAACGGCTATGGCCCGCTGAGCCCCGGCCAGTTCGACATGAAGGCGGCGTTGCTGGCCGAACTGATCGCTACGTTCTTCTTTGTGCTGATCATCATGCGTGTGACTGCTCCGGGCGCGGTGGCTGGCTTTGCGCCCATCGCCATCGGTCTGGCGCTGACCTTGATTCACCTGATCCTGATCCCCGTCACCAACACCTCGGTCAACCCCGCGCGCAGCACCGGGCCGGCGTTGTTCGCTGGCGTCGAGTACCTGGCGCAACTCTGGGCGTTCTGGCTGGCGCCAATTGCCGGTGGGGTGTTGGGTGCGTTGGCGGCGCGTGGGTTGGAGGAGCGCAGCCCGGCTTGAATAGAGAAAGGGGGGAATCAAGCGTATTCCCCCTGCTAACGGGGCCCAGCACGTAGCGAGAGACGATGCGGGCGCCAACTTGAAGACGCTGGCATCTGCCGGTTCACGCCTGTTCCTCGCCTCGCAACTGCACGCTCATCGCATCGCAACTCTGCGCCCAGTCGCTCAGCCACTGCGGCATGGGCGGCGATGCGTCGTCCAACCCCAGTTCACGCAAAAAATCCGCCGGGGGCAGGGTGCCCTTGGCTGAGCGGAACAGCCCGCGCATCACCACCACGCCGACCACCCGACCCTTGCTGACGAAACGGTGCTCCATCAGGCTCCACTTGTGGTCCCAGCCGAGCATGCGGGTGTGTACTTCGAACACCTCGAATAACTTGAGCTCGCGGCGAAACTTGCCCCAGGTATCGCCCACGATCGGCAGCGCCTTGTTGCGCAGGGCCACGCGAAAAGCGCCGGTGCGCAAGACAAAATCCATCCGCGCAACGTCCGCCAGGGAAAAGTAGCGGCCATTGGTAACATGCCGGTTGATATCCAGGTCCAGCGGCCACACCCGCATGCGCACCACGGTGGTCGCCAGGCCATGGGCAGGTTTGCGCCAGGGGCGACGGCAGAGCATGTACAGCAATCGAAACCAGAGATTCATAGAGACGCCAAACAGTTAATCAGTGGCAGCACTGTAAGGGCGCCAAATCGGCTAAGGTAGGTGCGCAAATGACTTATTACATGCCAAAAGCGCAAAAAAGGTCCATGAATGCATATTACCTTGCTCCTGGCCGATCACTGTTCTACCGCCAGCGCCACCCTGGCCCTGGAAATGCTCAGCGCCGCCAACCTGTTTGCCGACAGCCCGCCCTTCGAGATCGTGGTCGCGTCCCTGGACGGCCAGGACGTGAACGCCTGGGGCGGGCAGCGTCTGCAAGTGGACTGTTCGACCGCACAGATCGCGCAGACCGACCTGGTGTTGATCCCCGGCTTTCTCTTCACCTTGAAAGAGGCTTTGCCGACGTTTGCCGCCTTCGGCCCCTGGCTGCGCGAACAGCATGGGCGCGGCGCGGTGCTGGCTTCGATGTGTACCGCGGCCTTTCTGTTGGCGGAAACCGGTGTACTGCAAGGCTTGCATGCCACCACCCACTGGGCCTTTGCCGAGCTTTTCCGGCGACGCTACGCGGACGTGATCCTCGATGACGCACAGATGCTCTGCGAAGAAAATCGCGTGATTACCGGTGGTGGTGCCAGTGCCGCGATGGACTTGATGCTCCACCTGATCCGCCGCTTTGGCTCGCCGGAACTGGCTCACACCTGTGGCAAATACTTGCTGGTCGACACGGTGCGCACGGTGCAGTCGGTGTACGCCATGTGGTCATTGCCCAAGAGCCATGGCGACGAGCAGATACTGCGCGTGCAGCATTGGCTGGAGCAGCACTGCGCCCAGGCGCTGGTGATTGACGACGTGGCCCGGCGCTTTGGTTTTGGTGTGCGCAATTTCAAGCGACGCTTCAAGGACGCCACCGGCTATACACCGATCGCCTATGTGCAAACCCTGCGCCTGGAGCGCGCCAAGCAGATGCTGGAATCGACGCGCATGACCCTCGAAAGCATCACCTACGCGGTGGGCTATGAAGACAGCAACTCGTTTCGGCGCCTGTTCCAGCAGCGGGTGGGGATGCTGCCGGCCGCGTATCGCAAGCGATTTCAAGCCAACAACCGATGAGCAGACGAAAAAAAACCGGCTGATCAGGCCGGTTTGGGGTGCTCCGCAAACAGCGCGGGGTCAGGCGTTGTTGCTGTGCAGACGATCCGCGCCACCTTCAGCCAGACCACGTTCTTGCAGGCGATCAGCACCGCCTTCGGCGACACGGTTGCCTTGCAGACGATCAGCACCGCCTTCGGCGACACGGTTGCCTTGCAGACGATCAGCACCGCCTTCGGCGACACGACGTTCCAGCAGACGTTCAGCACCGCCTTCAGCGACACGGTTGCCTTGCAGGCGATCCGCACCGCCTTCTGCGACGCGATTTTCGTTGAGGCGATCAGCGCCCCCTTCAGCGACGACAGGGTGGGCAAAAGCGTTTGCTGCAAGTACCGAGAAAGCGAGGCTAAGCAAGAGTTGGCGTTTCATGAGAGTGTGCTCCGAGTGTTTGATTGGGGTGTTGCCTGGTATGGGTTTGATGTTACGCGTTGCTATTTTCAAGAGAACTTCATTGGGTTGATGGTGACTATCGATGCCAGCGATAGCCCGTGTGGGCGGGCTATCGTGCAGCGGTCACGGCATCTGCGGCAGTTCCAGGGGGCGCAGGTCAAACACCAGTACTTCGGCATCCTCACCGTGGCTCAGGCTGATCTGGCGCTCATCACGTACGCGGGCACCGTCGCCTTCCTGCAGGCGCTGGCCGTTGATCTCGACGCTGCCGCGGGCCACATGGATGTACACGTGGCGGTCCGGCGCCACGTCCAGGCGTGCGCTTTCGTCGGCGTTGAACAGTCCGGCATACACCCGTGCATCCTGACGCACGTGCAGGGAGCCGTCGGCGCCATCCGGCGAGATGATCAACTGCAAGCGTCCACGTTTCTGCGCTTCGCTGAAGTGCTCTTGCTGATAGCGCGGCTCGGCGCCGGCCACATTCGGCACGATCCAGATTTGCAGGAAGTGCACGCCACGGCTCTGGCTATGGTTGAACTCGCTGTGGGCTACGCCGCTGCCGGCGCTCATCAGTTGCACATCGCCGGGGCGGATCACCGAACCGGTGCCCAGGGTGTCCTTGTGTTCCAGGGCGCCTTCGAGCACATAGGAGAAAATCTCCATGTCGCGGTGTGGGTGCTGGCCGAAGCCACGGCCTGCCGCGACGCGGTCATCGTTGATCACCAGCAGGTCGGAAAAACCCTGTTCGGTGGGGTTCCAGTAGTTGGCGAACGAGAAGGTGTGGAACGACTTCAACCAACCGTGATTGGCGGCGCCGCGATCGGATGCTTTGCGAAGGGTCAGCATGGTGGTGTCCTCACGTCTGAGCGGGCTGCGAAATGCAGGGCGCTTGCGTTGAGAAGAAGGTTACTGGTTACTGGAATGTTCATTAAGAAGCTGATATCTGAATAACTGTCACGCTGCAGTTGACAGTCGTAGGCGTGGCATAATGGCGCCTGCCTTCCTTCCTGATGGACGTCTCTCTCTATGAAAACCGTGGCCATGGCGCTGTTTCCGGACTTCCTCCTGCTCGACATGGCCGGGCCGCTTGAAGTGTTTTCCATTGCCAATCGCTACCTGCCGGCGGCGGAGCACTATCAGATCCTGACCATCGGCACCGAGCCCGGCCCTCTGCGTGCGTCCAATGGCGTGGTCGTCCAGCCCGACCTGCTGCTGGCCCAGGCGCACGAGGCCTATGACCTGCTGCTGGTACCGGGTGGCCCCGGCGCCTATAACGAATGCCACCCCGACCTGTTGCCCTGGCTCAAGGCCGCCACCCCGCGGGCGCGGCGCTTCGGCTCGATCTGCACCGGTGCCTTTGTGCTGGGGCATGCCGGGCTGCTCGACGGCCACCACGTGACCACCCACTGGCACTACACCGAGCGGCTGATCAAGGCCTTCCCCCAGGCCATCGTTGAAACCGACCGCATCTACCTGCAGGACGGTCGCCTGATCACTTCGGGTGGGGTGACGGCGGGCATCGACCTGGCGCTGTCGGTCGTCGCCCAGGACCACGGCAAGCAGGTGGCGGTGGACGTGGCCAAAGTGCTGCTGGTGGTAATGAAGCGCCAGGGCGGGCAGGCCCAGTTCAGCCCGATGACCGCCGCCGTGGCGCCCCAGGAAACCGCGATCACGCGGGTGCAGAGCCAGGTGCTGGCGCATCTGGACCAGCCGTTCACCATTGAATCCATGGCGGCGCTGGCGGGCATGAGTGCGCGGCACTTTGCGCGGCTGTTCGCCAAAGAAGTGCAGATGACGCCCATGGCGTTCCTGCAAGGCGCGCGCATCGACCGCGCCCGGCACCTGCTGGAAACCACCGACCTGCCGCTCAAGACCGTGGCCTTTCACGCAGGCTTCGGCAGCGTGCGACATATGCGCTTTCTGTTCAGTGAAAAACTCGGCCTTAACCCCACCCAATACCGACAGCAGTTCAGTTAACGACAGGATGTCCGTCTCGCGCACCCGATTGTCCGTATGGCTCCCTGTACCAGCATTGCCCTGTCGCGGCGAGCTGGCAAGATAACGGCAGGCCCATGGAAGAAGGATGCGCAGGCGCCCAAGCTCGGGTGTTTCAGCGCTTTTACGCAGATGAACAACGACCATGCGATGCGCTTTGGCCCTTACACCTTTCACCGCCAGCAGCGCCTGGTCAGCAAGGCGGGCATGCCTGTGCCGTTGGGCGGGCGCGCGTTGGATATCCTGGCGGTACTGCTCGAAACGCCCGGGCAATTTGTCCGCAAAGACACCCTGATCGCCCGCGTCTGGCCGTGCAGCGTGGTGGAAGAGAACAACCTGCGGGTGCATATCGCCGCCCTGCGCCGTGCATTGGACGGCCGTCGCTACATTCTCAATGACCCCCAGCGCGGCTATTGCTGCGTCGCGCCGCTGCAGGATGCCGCCCGCCACGTGGCACCGCGGCACAACCTGGCGACCCGACTCAGCCCGTTGATCGGCCGCGACGAACTCTTGGGTGCGCTGGTCCGGCGCCTGTCGGGGCAGCGCCTGATGAGCCTGACCGGAGGCGCCGGCGTCGGCAAAAGCAGCCTGGCCCTGGCGTTGGCCGAGCGTGTGTTGCCGCGTTATCGCGACGGCGTGTGGTGGCTGGATCTGGCTTGCGTCGATGCGCCCACGGCGATGCTGCGCCACGTGGCCCAGACCCTTGGGCTCGAGGCGTGTGACAGTGCCGCGGCGTTATCCCGTCAATTGGCGTCGCGCCAGTTACTGTTGGTGCTTGATGGTGCCGACGTATTGCTCGGTGCCTGCCGTCATCTGGCGCGCACGCTGCAGGCCAGCGCGCCCGAAGTGACGCTGTTGTTGAGCAGCCGCGAAGCCTTGCGGGTGCCCGGTGAATGGGTGCAGCGCGTGCCTCGACTGGCGCTGCCGATGCCGTCCGCCTGGGGCAGTGTCGAGCAGGCGATGGCCTACTCGGCGGTGCAGGTGTTCGTTGCGCGTGTCCGCGCCAGTCAGCAAGGGTTTGCCCTGCGGCCCCAGGACTTGCCGGCGCTGCGCGATATCTGCCGGCGGCTCGACGGTATCCCCCTGGCCCTCGAACTGGCGGCGGCCCAGGTCGACGCCCTCGGCGTGCAGGGCTTGCAGGTGCAATTGCGCAGCGGCCTGCAAGTACTGGCGCGTGGTCGGCGCACGGCGGTGGAACGGCACCGATCCCTGGCGGCGGCCCTGGATTGGTCATACGAGCGCCTGAGCCTGCCGGAGCGCTGGCTGTTCCTGCAACTGGGGCTGTTCAAGATGGCGGTGAGTTTGCCCGCCCTGAGTCAGTTGATCGCCGGCACCGAGCTAGCCCACGCCGATCTGGCTTACCTGCTGCGGCGACTGGTCGACACCTCGCTGCTGAGCGTGGAGCCCGGTCTCGGTCCCGAGCGTTATCGCCTGCTCAACAGTGTGCGCAGCTACGCCCTGGCGCAACTGCGCGACCCGCTGCAGGTGGCGCGTTTGCAGCAAGGGTATGGGCATTATCTGGGCGCGTTTTCAGGCCGGCCGTTTGTCTTGCAACTCGTCGAGCAGGCGGCGCACGCCGATTAGGTCCTGGGTGGCGAACCCTTCGGTGAATCGCGCGTAGACCGCGTTCAGTAACTCGCGGGCCGCTTGCCGGCGGTCTTGGCGCTGCCACAGCCGCGCCAGTGCGGTCGCACTGCGTAACTCCCAGGCCAGGGCACCTTGCTGGTGCGCCAGGCCCAGCGCGTCGAGCAGCAGTGCTTCTGCCGCCTGGGGATCGTCGACGTGCTCGGCGCGCACCCGCAGAATCTCCGCAGTACACCAGCCGGCCGCGCCGTTTCTGGCGCGTTCGAACATCGCCGCGTCCACCGCGCTCGCGTTGAAGGTCACCAGGGTGTCTGCGACCAGGCCGAGCCCGTGCATGTCTTCGTCTGGCGCCGTACCGGCGTAGTGTCGGGCCCAGGTGTGAAACAGCTGCACCGAGTGTTTTTGCGCTTGTTGCATCAACAGGTCCAGCAGTGAGCGCGCCGAGGTCGCGTCGCCGTTGTAGCGGGCAATGACCACCCCGGCCAGGGCCAGGGTGTAGCAGATCGAGGTGCCGTGGTTGATCTGCAGCGCCAGTTCCAGGGCCTGGTTCGCGGTGCGCCAGGCGCGCTCCGGGAAGCCCCGCAGCCACAGGATGCGGGCGAGGATCGTCAGTGAGGCCACGCTCTGGTCGTACTGCACGCCGAAGCCATGGGTGAACCGGTTCAGATGGCCGCTGTGGGCCATGCGCTGGATCACCTGTTCGGCGTTGTGCTGGGCCAATGCCTGGTTACCCGCAAAGTGCTGGGCCAGTACCCGCAGGCGTTGGGCGCTGAGGTCGAGCAAGGGGGCGGCCTGGGGGCCGAGTTGATCGAAGTGCAGGCTTTGCGCAAGCGCCTCGCGATAGTTGCCGCAACACAGGTTGACCGCCATGTGGCCCGACACCGCACGCAACTGGCCGCTCAGGTCATTGTTCGCTTCGGCCAGGCGCCGCGCGCAGGCAAAGGCGTCAATGGTCTGCGGCGTACCGCCCTGGGTGTGATACGAAAAACTACCCAGCGCCAGTTGCAACGCCATCTGCAAGTGCGGGTTCGGCGCCGACGATTGCGCCAGCCGCGCGAGCGCCTTGCCCACGTACAGCCCGTGTTCCCTCAGCCGTGACAGCTCCTGCCACAACGGCATTGCGCTGACTGTCAGGCGAATCCCCAGCAGGTGTGCGCCCTGGTCGCCCAGGCCCCAATCCAGCGCGGTGCGGATGTCTTCGCACAGGGGCGCATAGCGGTCGATCCAGGGCTGGCTCGCGGTCCGTTCCCAATCTTCGCGTGCCTGTTCCATCAAGGCCAGGCAGCGTGCGGCGTGGCGCTCGCGGGTGGTGTCGAGTTCAGCGGCAACGTTGAGCTTTTCCAGGGCGTAGGTGCGCGTGATGTCCAGCAGGCGGTAGACCATCTCATCATCGCCGGGCTCGACATTGAGCAAGGACTTGGCCACCAGTTGGGTGATCGAACCCATCACCTCGGCCGGCGCGATCTGCTCCCCGGCGATCACCGCCGCCGCGCTGGCCAGGCTGAAGCCGCCGGGAAACACCGCCAGGCGGCGCAGGCAGATCTGTTCGCAGGGCGAGAGCAGGTCGAAACTCCAGTCCAGCGTGGCGCGCAAGGTCTGCTGACGGGGCAGGGCGCTGCGGCGGCCACGGGTCAGCAGGCGAAAGTTGTCTTCCATCTGCACCAGCAGGCCCGGCAGGCCGAAGCGTTCGATCTGTGCCGCCACCAGTTCGATAGCCAGCGGGATACCGTCGAGGCGCTGGCAGATATCAATTGCCAGCGGCAGTTCGGCTTCGCTGAGCGCGAAGCTGTCCTGATGAGACATGGCCCGTTCGATCAACAGTTGCAGGGCCGGATAGCCCAGGGCCTGGGCACGGTTGCCGGTGGCGGGCGGGCAGGCCAGCGGCTCCAGGCGCTGCACGTATTCACCCTCGGCACGCAGTGCTTCACGGCTGGTGGTGAGGATGTGCAGGTCGGGCGCATGGCGCAGCAGGGTTTCGCTGATCAGCGCGATGTCGTCGAGCAGGTGTTCGCAGTTGTCGATCACCAACAGCAACTGGCGCGCCTGCAGGCTGCGCGCCAGGGTGAGCAGCGGCGCGTGTTCGGCGGGTGTGAGGTCGAGCAGGGCGGCGAGGCTGGGCAGGATCATCGACGGCGCGCTGAGGGGGGCCAGGTCCAGCAGGCGAATACCGTCGCGGTAATGCCCGATCAACAATTCGGCGACGCGCAGCGCCACCGTGGTCTTGCCGATGCCCCCCGCGCCGGTCAGGGTGATAAAACGTTGTTGCGGCAATTGCTGCACCAGCGCATCGATCAGCGCCTGGCGGCCGATCATCCGCGTGCGGCGCAGCGGCAGGTTATGCGCCTGGCTTTGGGGAATACCGTCGGCTGGAATGGTCATCGGTTCGATGCTCAGTGGCGCCACAAAGCTGTAACCGCGCTGGGCCACGGTGACGATATAGCGCTGCCCGGCCTGGCCATCGCCCAGGGCCTTGCGCAACGCCGCCATATGCACCCGCAGGTTGCCGTCTTCGACCACGCTTTTGGGCCAGACCCGCGCGATCAGTTCCTGCTTGCTTACCACCTTGCCGGCCTGCTCCAGCAGGATCAGCAGGATCTCCACCGCCCGCCGTCCCAGGCGCAGCGGCCGGCCCGCCTCCAGCACCAGGCGTTGGCGCGGGTGGATCCGGTACGGGCCGAAGTGCACGGCCTGTTCGCTGAGGTCGCTCATGCCTGCGCATGCTCTGAGATAAGGGGCTGCCCAGCATATTCCACACGTGCAGCGACCACTAGGCCGCAATGACCTGCTTGTGACGCAATTGGTGATTGCGCCAGGTCATCGGGTTGACGCCTTCGCTGCGCGTGAACATATGGCAGAAATGCGCCTGGTCGCAGAAGCCACATTCCAGGCTGATTTGCGTCAGGCTTAAGGAGGAACCGGTGATCAGCTCCTTGGCGCGCTGGATACGCTGTTGGCGAATCCATTCCTGCGGCGACAGCCCGGTGGTGCATTTGAAGGCGCGGGAAAAATGGCTGCGCGACAGTGCGCAGGCCTGGGCCAGGTCGGCAATCGTCAGGCTTTCGCCGAGGTTGGCGAGGATCAGTTGCTTGGCGATACGCTCGCGCCGGGAGCAGAGGCCGCCGGTCGCGCAGATGCTTGGAGCACAATGCTCAAGTCGGGCCATGACGAATATCCGCGGTCGATGGGAGCGTTCCCGGTGAATGGATGCAGTGTAGACGGCCTCATTCTTGGTGCCGGACCGTCCGGCTGACGAGTTAATCGTTGTTAATTTCGCCAGGTGCGGGCGTGGAAAAGACAGCACAGGTGTGCAATCGCGCTCGCATGCCGCGTGCTTAGCTAGTGCTCTGCTAACTGTTTGGATACCGCCATGAACCGCAACGACCTGCGCCGTGTCGACATGAACCTGCTGGTGATTTTCGAAGCGCTGATGTTCGAGAAGAACCTGACGCGGGTCGCCGAAAAACTGTTTATGGGTCAACCGGCGGTGAGCGCGGCCTTGGGCCGTTTACGCGATTTGTTCGACGACCCGTTACTGCTGCGCAACGGGCGCGGCATGGAGCCCACGCCACGCGCAATGGCGATACTCAAGGAGCTGCAACCCGCCATGGACACCATCTCAAGTGCCGTCAGCCGCGCCAAGGATTTCGACCCTTCCACCAGCTGTGCGGTGTTCCGCATCGGCCTCTCCGATGACGCCGAATTCGGTCTGTTCCCACCGTTGCTCAGCCAACTGCGCGAAGAGGCACCGGGGATTATCGTGGTGGTGCGCCGCGCCAATTACTTGTTGATGTCGTCGCTGTTGGCCAGTGGCGAGATCACCGTTGGCGTCAGCTACACCACGGATCTGCCAGCCAATGCCAAGCGCAAGAAACTGCGCGACATTCCGTGCAAGGTACTGCGCGGCGATGGCGGCATAGCACCGCTGACCCTGGACGAGTACTGCGCGCGGCCCCATGCCATGGTGTCGTTCTCGGGGGACTTGAGCGGCAATATCGACCTCGACCTGGCGCGTATCGGCCGGGCGCGCCGGGTGGTGCTGGCGGTGCCGCAATTCAGCGGATTGCGTGCGTTACTGGCGGGCACGCAGATCATCGCGACGGTGCCGGACTACGCGGCGTGTGCCTTGACCGAAGGCACCACGTTACGCGCACAAGACCCGCCGTTTGCGATCGACGCGGCGGAGTTGTCGATGGTGTGGAGCGGGGTGCATGACAACGACCCGGCGGAGCGCTGGTTGAGGAGCCGGATCAGCGCGCACATGTCCACTTTCCCTGTGTAGGCACCCCCTGAAAGGTCGCCCCGCCAAACAGCACAAACATCCAATTCCGAATTGCCCGTCGCCGCCAAACTCCCCCCATCGCTCAGCTCTCCAGGGGGGAAGAACACACCATGAACCCAACACCCGAAACCAGCCCCGACGAAGTCGTCACCCTGATCGTCAAACACCGGATCAAATCCGGCAGCGAGGCTGACTACGAAGCCTGGCTACGGCGCATCGTGCGCATCGCCGGCGAGCGTCCCGGCCATCTGGGTGTCGACGTCGTGCGCGGTAAACAGGATGGCCTTGCGCTGTTCACCTGCGTGTTGCGCTACCGCTCCACCGACGACCTGCAACGCTGGCTCGACTCTCCGCAGCGCAAGACCCTGATCGAAGAAGCCGCGCCGATGTTGGCCGACGGCGACCAAACCGAAATCGGTGCGGTCAACGAGTTCTGGTTCACGCCGCAAACCGACAGCGTCGCCAAACCGCCGCGCTGGAAACAGGCCGTGGTCACCCTGTGTGTGATCCTGCCGCTGACCCTGCTGGTGCCGATCGTGTGGGCGCCGATATTGCGCCTGCACCCGTTCCTGTCCAACTACGTGGTCGCCACCTTCCTGGTGACCGTGACCATCGTCGTGCTGGTGGTGTACCTGCTGATGCCGGCGGCTACCCGCTTGTTCGCTCCCTGGCTTGAAGCCTCTGTAAAGGAAACCCTATGAACGCCGATCTGATTCTGTTCAATGGCCAGTTCCACACCGTGGACCGTGAAAATCCACGCGCCACCGCCGTCGCCATTCGCCAGGGGCGCTTCGTGGCGGTGGGCACCGACGGTGAAGCCATGGCCCTGCGTGGCAGCGCCACCCAGGTCATCGACCTCAAAGGCCGCACGGTGATCCCCGGCCTCAACGACTCGCACCTGCACCTGATCCGTGGCGGCTTGAACTACAACCTTGAACTGCGCTGGGAAGGCGTGCCGTCCCTGGCTGACGCGCTGCGCATGCTCAAGGATCAGGCCGACCGCACCCCCACGCCGCAATGGGTACGCGTGGTGGGCGGCTGGAACGAATTCCAGTTCGCCGAAAAGCGTATGCCGACCCTGGAAGAACTCAACCAGGCGGCGCCGGACACCCCGGTGTTCGTGTTGCACCTGTACGACCGCGCCTTGCTCAACCGCGCCGCCTTGCGCGTGGCCGGCTACACCAAGGACACGCCCAACCCGCCGGGCGGCGAGATCGTGCGCGACAGCCACGGCAACCCCACCGGCATGCTGGTAGCGCGGCCCAACGCAATGATTCTCTACTCGACCCTGGCCAAGGGCCCGAAACTGCCGCTGGAATACCAGGTCAACTCGACCCGCCAGTTCATGCGCGAACTCAATCGCCTCGGCCTGACCAGTGCGATCGACGCCGGCGGCGGTTTCCAGAACTACCCCGATGACTACGCGGTGATCGAGCAACTGGCCAAGGATGAACAGCTGACGGTGCGTATCGCCTACAACCTGTTCACCCAGAAACCCAAGGAAGAACTCAGCGACTTCAAAAACTGGACCGGCAGCGTCACCCTGCACCAGGGCGACGACTACCTGCGCCACAACGGCGCCGGCGAGATGCTGGTGTTCTCGGCGGCGGATTTCGAAGACTTCCTCGAACCACGCCCGGACCTGCCGCTGAGCATGGAGCAGGAACTGGAGCCGGTGGTGCGCCACCTGGTCGAGCAGCGCTGGCCGTTCCGCCTGCACGCCACCTATAACGAATCGATCTCGCGCATGCTTGACGTGTTCGAGAAGGTCAACCGCGATATCCCGTTCAATGGCTTGCCGTGGTTCTTCGACCACGCCGAAACCATCACCCCGCACAACATCGAGCGCGTGCGCGCCCTCGGCGGCGGGATTGCGATCCAGGACCGCATGGCGTTCCAGGGTGAGTACTTTGTTGAGCGCTACGGCGCCAAGGCCGCCGAAGCCACGCCGCCGATCAAGCGCATGCTCGCCGAAGGCGTGCCGGTCGGCGCGGGCACCGATGCCACGCGGGTCTCGAGCTACAACCCGTGGACCTCGCTGTACTGGATGGTCAGCGGCCGCACCGTGGGTGGCCTGGAGCTGCACGCCGAAGGCCTGCCGCGCCTGACCGCGCTGGAACTGTTCACCCATGGCAGCGCCTGGTTCTCGTCCGAACAGGGCAAGAAGGGCCAGATCAAGGTCGGCCAGTTGGCGGATGTCGCCGCGCTGTCGGCGGATTTTTTCAGTGTCGATGAAGAGGCCATCAAGTGGATCGAATCGGTGCTGACCGTGGTCGGCGGCAAGGTGGTGTATGGCGCCGGCGACTTCGAAGATTTCGCGCCGCCGCGCGTGCCGGTGCTGCCGGACTGGTCGCCGGTGGTCAAGGTGCCGGGGCACTGGCGTCCGACGTCGCCGCTGCAAGCCCAGGTTCACCAGTGCAGCGGCCCGTGCGGCGTGCATTCCCATAGCCATGAAAAAGCACGCCTTTCCAGCGTGCCGGTCAGCGACTTCCAGGGTTTCTGGGGCGCGTTTGGCTGTTCCTGCTTTGCTTTCTAATCAACCCACAAAGGAGCTACTCCCATGACTTACAAACGCCTGAATAAAGATGACGCTGTCGTGCTGTTGGTGGATCACCAGACCGGCCTGATCTCCCTGGTGCAGGATTTCTCCCCCAACGAATTCAAGAACAACGTGCTGGCCCTGGCCGACGTGGCGAAGTTCTTCAACCTGCCGACCATCCTCACCACCAGCTTTGAAAGCGGCCCCAACGGCCCGCTGGTACCCGAGCTCAAAGCCCTGTTCCCGGACGCGCCGTACATCCCGCGCCCTGGCCAGATCAACGCCTGGGACAACGAAGACTTCGTCAAAGCGGTGAAGGCCACCGGTCGTAAGCAGATCATCATTGCCGGTGTGGTGACGGATGTGTGCGTAGCGTTCCCGACCCTGTGCGCCCTCGACGAAGGCTTTGAGGTGTTTGTGGTCACCGATGCTTCCGGCACCTTCAACGAAACCGTGCAACAGGCTGCCTGGGCCCGTATGACCGCTGCCGGTGCGCAACTGGTGAACTGGTTCTCCGTCGCCTGCGAGCTGCAAGTTGACTGGCGCAACGACATGGAAGGCCTGGCCAACCTGCTGTCGCCGCGCATTCCCAACTACCGCAACCTGATGAACAGCTACTCGGCGTTCACTGCCAAGTAACCCGACCTCACGAATGTAGGTAATCGATGTGGGAGGGGGCTTGCCCCCGATGGCGGTGTGTCAGTCACGCATGCATTGGCTGACACCCTGCTATCGGGGGCAAGCCCCCTCCCACATTTGATGGTGTTGGCACATTAGGCTTGTGGTCACCGATGCTTCCGGCACCTTCAACGAAACTGTGCAACAGGCTGCGCGCATTCCCAACTAGCTATTCGGCGTTCATTGCCAAGTAACCCGACGTGTAGAACACCGCTGAACCCTGTGGGAGGGGGCTTGCCCCCGATAGCGGTGTGTCAGTCATGCATGCATTGGCTGACACACCGCTATCGGGAGCAAGCCCCCTCCCACATTTGATTGTGTACACACATTAGGTTTGTGGTGTGGCCACTGACAGGCTATAAATCAGCCCATCGTCCACCGAGAAGCGACAATGAACCCCTTCGAAGACATGCGCCTGTTTTGCCAGGTCATGGAATCCGGCAGCTTCACCGCCGCCGCCGAACAACTGGGGCTGTCCAAGCAATTTGTCAGCCGTCGTCTGATCCAGCTCGAAGACCGCCTCGGCGTGCGCTTGCTCAACCGCTCCACCCGCCGCCTGGATGTCACGCCCCTGGGGCAGAGTTACTACGAATCGGCCTTGCGCCTGCTCGGTGAAGTCGAGCAAGTGGAGCAGGGCATCGCCGGCCAGAACAGCGAACCACGCGGCACGATTCGCCTGAGTGCGCCGTTGTCGTTTGCCATGGCCCACCTGGGCTGCCTGCTGCCGGCGTTTTTGCAGCGCTATCCGCAGGTGTCGGTGGAGGTCGACCTGAGCGACCGCCCCGTGGACTTGATCGGCGAAGGCTACGACCTGGTGTTGCGCATTGGCATTCTCGAAGACTCCACCCTGATCGCCCGGCGTATCGCCAGCGTGCAGCGTGTGTATTGCGCCAGCCCCGAGTACCTCGCGTTGCACGGTACGCCGCAGAAACCTGACGACCTGACCGACCACGATTGCCTGCCCTACGGCCACGGCCGCCAAGTGCAATGGCGGTTCCAGAGCAAGGGCAAGCTGCAGTCGCTGAACGTCAGCGGGCGCATGCGCGTGAACAACGGCGAGCTGCTGCGCGACACCGCTATCGCCGGCCTGGGCATCACCTACCTGCCAACCTTTATCATCGCCGATGCCTTGAAGGACGGGCGCCTGGTGACGCTGCTGGAAGACTTCGCCCCCGACGCCCTGACCCTGTCGGCGGTGTACCCGCAGCACCGGCAGAGTTCGCGGCCGGTGCAGGCGCTGGTGGACTTCCTGCGTGAGCGCCTGGCTAGCGGCTGCTGACCCCAAGGCGCTGGACGGCTGTCACCCGCTGTTTATCCGGCCGTCACTGGCGGCGGCGAATACGTTCCGCTACCCGCCGAGGATCGTTGAAGGCCGGGCGGTTGCGGTGCCGGCGGTGCGTAATACCTTTCACTGCCGCATCCAGTAGGGGCCGGGGCCTTGATCCTGGACTTCTGATTAGCCTCCCGCAGCGGTTGCAGCTCAGCGGCCGGAGATCGTGAAAGGCTTCGCTTACCTCCGCCTGGAGAAGGGGGAGGTGCGGCGTTCACGTTATGTCCATTGCATTGGGTGGCGTGTCGGC
>Ga0302264_1000030_pt1 | contig 38206 bp, 23 predicted proteins | sample II_Fen_N3_4_FD_194563 | JGI IMG/M metagenome (GOLD analysis project Ga0302264, IMG submission 194563) | Peat permafrost microbial communities from Stordalen Mire near Abisko, Sweden - II_Fen_N3_4 | ecosystem: Environmental > Terrestrial > Soil > Wetlands > Permafrost | place: Sweden: Abisko... | reverse complement strand
TCCAAGTCCCGCAAACCGTGCAAGTACGACCTGAGAGCGTCCTGCATTTTCTGCTGGAACGTAAGCGTATCAGCCAGGATATCGTGCAGGAACTCGACCGAATGGACAGTGCATTCAGAATCCTGAACGCATGGCGCGACAAGTTCAACGTCAGGCTGCAGGAGACCCATCTGCGCATCGAAAGGCAGCTCATGGGCGATACTGCGGTGCAGGTCAATGAGGCCTTGGAAAAGATGCGCGACACGATGGGCAGTACCCGCGAATACACAGCAAAGCTCAACGAGGCCTACAGTGCGGAGTTCCGTACCCACCTGCGGACTGTCCACAGCATCAACACGTTCAACCGCTATGACCACGTGACTGATTACTCATGGTTGTATTTGCAGACGGAGGTCAATCGCGTCTATTTCGACGCCCACCTGGCACTGAACACTCATTTTTCCCTGGCAACGACAACGGTCACCGTCAGCCAGCGCACCCGCATTCTCAACGAATGTATCGCTGCGTACACGCGGTTCAGCCTCAGCCTTAAAACATTGAGCGCAGGCTACCCGCAACACTTTGATCTGGAGAATCTCGACGCCTTGTTACAAAACCTTGAGCGCATGCGCGAACTGGCCCATGAACGCATTGGCACGGCATTTCCGGTTCGGCACCCGCCTTCGGGCGAACGGCAAGGTACGGTGTTTGAAACCGACGACAACCAACTGCTGATCGGCGTAAAAAGCATCGACCCACGCACCAACACCACGCGCTACACCATCGACAACCTCAGCGGTCACACGGAGACCTGGGAGCAACGGCCAAACGGTCGGGCCCAACGCCAACCGGCCGCGCCCGTGGAGTTCCCACCAGAGGCAAACGTGAAGTCGGTGATGGTGAGCGAAGCCCAGAACCGCCTGCGTGCCGTGCCGGCGTACCAGGCCAAAGTTGAAGCCTACGCCCGGCAGGGCATGTTGCCGGTGGACCTTGAACACATGCTGGTCAGCGAAGCCGCCGAACTCACCCTGCGCTCAAACCGCATCGCGCGCCTTGACCCCGAAGAACCGAGCATCCCGCAATTACGCAAGACCTCTACCGAGCTGACCGCCGCCGGCCGCGCCCTGCGCACCCGACAATCATTGACCAGCCGCAAACCCACCGACGGCATGCTCGATGACCTGGTCAGGCATCACGTGGTCGAGGTGCGTCGAACCGCGTCGATGACCGAACTGGCGAGGCGTGCGAACGGGCATCGCGACTTCATGCAGGAATATGAAGTCTGGGACCTGACTGCCACCCCAGCGCGCCCCCTGTGGTATGCGCACTTTCACTACAACCGCCGCACGGCAACCTTCGACGAGTTCGAAAAGGCTCATTTGAAACTGCCGGAGCACCGCTACTTGACCCGCGCCGACGACCCGTCGCTGCCGTTTTCCGACATTGGCAGGCAGTCCGCCGCGTTGCCGCATATCCGCTCGCTATGGGTTGCCCAATAACCACCGCGCGTGAAAAGCCGCAGGATTTGCGGCGTTTCATCAAAGCGGTTCAGTCACAGCGTCAGAAATAGCTTTTCATCCAGCGGTGGGCCTATCCGGGACCTGACGATCTGTTCCACAACGCGGTTGTTTCCCGCCTCGGCCACCAGGTCTTTCTGGGTCTTGGTGCGCTGCGACGGGATCTTCAGGTGCGCTGCCGTGTAGAGATTGCGCGGCGAACCTTTGGCCGGGTAGTGGAAATGGGCATACCACAAGACGTCGACTTTGCCTTTTTCACGCACGGCGTATTCGGTGAAGACATCGCCACTTTTGGTCGCAGTGTCGCGCTGGACCAGGTTGATATCGACGAACCCGTGCTTCCACAGGTAGTCGATATTTTCCGGTTTGGGGGGCAGGAGTTTGTAGCCATCGGCGCAATGCTGCCGAGCCTTGTGGAGCAGTTCGTCCGCCGCCGTGCGCCATTGGTTGACCAACTGTGCGGTTTCGGGCCTGCCACTCTGGTTGGTTTCGGCTTGCAGGGCGGTCGCCTGAAGCCGCTCGGCCTGGGCTTGCAGCATGTCGTTCCAGTCCAACGGGTTGACGCCCTCGCGGCGTTGCGGGTCGTTGAGTTTGCGTTTCTGGAACTCGATCGTTCGTTCAATGCCGGCGCTTTCTTCGAGCAGTTTTCTGGCGTCGGATTTAAGCGTTGAAAGCGACTTGGGCGACTGCGCGGGCCGTACAGGTTGCGCGGGAACGATCTTGACCCACTCGCCGTCGCTGGGGTGTTCGCTGTAACTGGCGACCGGCTGGCCGGATTGCGGGTCCAGTACATCAATGATGGCGCTGGCGCCTGCCGCGTGAGGACGCGCGGTGCCGATCAAGGTTTCCTTGTCGCGGGTTTTGAACGTTCGCTGGCCCGCCGGCTTTTGTTGCTGATCGATACGCGCGACAGCGACAGGCACCAGCGCTTGTTCCTCGCGAATCACTTCGGCCAGGTCGGTTTGGGCATCGTTGATAACATCGCGTAGGCGTTCGGCAAACAGCTGCTGATACTCGGCGCGCTGAAGGCTGGGATTCGCGTCCTGTATCGCCAGGCTGTCGCTGAGCTCTCGCTGGTACGTGCCGATGATGGTTTCCAGCGTCGCTTTGCGTTCGCTCAAGCTGTAACCGCTGTACTGCCGCAGGTCCAGGTGAGCCCTGTAGACGGGGATCAGGTTGGTTGAGCTCAATCGCTGCAGGTAAAACGACTCCACCGGGTCAGTCGTTCGGGCATAGCGATCGAGGCTCAGCTCTTTGAGGTTGGACAGGGTGGTCAGCTTCATGCGCAGGGCAATAATCGCAGGCGGCTGTTTGTCTTGCAGCTTGAGGAAGTGCTCGGCCTTAGTTTTGCCAAATGACGAATCGTTCGTCCATTTATCCACCACGGCAGCAGAAACCAGGGCGGCTTCCCGCACGTTTTCCAAGTCATGGTAGACCCTGCCGAAGTTGTCCATCAGCTCGATATAAGCGCTTTTGGAGCCTGTCCTCGCTTCGCTCACCACCTCCGCCATCGACCGTCCGCTGGGGACGTGTTGATTGCTGTCTTCGGCCAGCGCTCTATAGAACTGTTCGATTTGACGGTAGTTGTCGAGTACTGCGCCGTAGAGATTGGAGCGCGCCTGTTTTTCTTCGGAGAGATCGTCCACTGCGCCCAGTTTTTTCGGCGCCAGACTGTCAATGGCTGTCTGAACCGCCGCACTGTGCGCCTGAGTGCTTTGCTTGAGTTGCACGAACTGCTGGTCGATTGTCTGCCGGAGGTTTTGCGTGAGTTCCAACTGCGTGAAATAAGGTGTGAGGAAGCGCTGTTGATGCTCGCCGGTGGTGGACAGCCCCCACAGCGTGCGCAGTTTCTTGCGGGCATTGTGGTAATCGGTGATGGTCACAACAAGCTGGTTATGCGCATCGACCCTTGGCCCATCGAGCACCAACGCAGCCTCGACGGCCTGACTGAACTGCTCCCCTCGCGCCTGTTTCGCCTGCGTATTTTGTTTAACCCGCTCGGCGACGCCACTTTTGCGCGGCATGCCACCGCGCAACCTTGGGCTGCTGTCGAAACTCCAGCGCCCCTGTGCGTCACGCCTGATCGGCGGGCCGGTACGCGCCCGGTTGTTCTCGTCGATGATGAACACCCCGTCCAAGTCGTTGGCCACCCGGAACCACTGATTGTCGATGTTGGCGTACAGTCGGCCCTGGCTCAGGTACAACCCCCTTTTTTGCCCCTCGGCAATCGCAGCACCGACATCGGCCGGCGCGGGCACCCGGAATGACTCGATCTGCGCGAGCTGGCCGGCGGTCAACCGGCGTGGGCTGGAGAACGCAAAATCGAGCACGGTCGCGTTATCGCCGACGACACCGGCAGTTGGCTCCACGCTGCTTTGGCGGATGGTCGTGCGATGAGCGCTCGGCGTCTGGCCCGGCACGCGACGCGTCGGCCCATTGTTTTGCGGGATGGCTTTGAGCGCGTCGAGCGTCACCAGCGGCTGCGCGGCGTCTGCAGGCGCAGAATGGGTCAACACCATGCCCATATTGAGCAGCAGGTCCACCACGGTAGCCGTGCTGTCGTCCTGGGCGGTCGGGTTGGACAGTTTGCGGATGTCGTCCTCGCTGCCGGCCAACTGCAACAACCACCCCGCCATCGCCCCTGGCCCGCGCAACACGGGTAACAGCGTGTTGAACAGCAACCCGCCCAGTTCCTTGAAAGAGGCCCAGCGGCTTTGCGCGTCCGATACCGATTGCCCCTCGGCCAGGCTCACCAGGCTGTGCGTATTGCTCTGGTACAAGTGCTGCATCAGGCGCCCTTGCTCCAGGTCCTGGCGTAATGTGCGCGCGGCGTCATAGCCGTCCACGGCCAGCGCCGTCGGTGCCGGTTGGGCGGGCGGATCGAACTCGTTAAAGACACTGTAGCGGGCAATATTCGGTGTCTTGAACCCGCCATTGCCGTACACCGCACGTGTCCTGTCGTCGGGCAACCAGGCCAGCACGCTTTGCTGCAAAGGGCCGGGCTGTTGCACCGCCTCCAGCAGCGCTTGGCGGGTCGTAAACGCCTGCAGCGCCGGGGACAACATCGGACGGTAGAGAATGTGCGGGCCGACAACCGAATCGGCCGGTTCGATGACAAACATGTTCTGGACGACATCGGGTGTCGCGCCGGGCTTGCGTAAAAACGCCAGGGGGCGAATGACGATGTCTTGCCCGTCGACCTGTTTTGCCCCGGCGCCAGGGCTCAGCACCGCCGCCACATACTGATAGCCACGCGCGGTGATGCCCGCTTCGCCCTTGAGCTTGAGTTCCAGCGCTTGCATGGCGAGCTGGAGCGGGACTTGTTGGGCAAACAAGGCGCTGCGCCGACGTGCTTCATCGCTGTCGCCAAGCAGGTGGGTGTGCAGCAACGCGGGGTAGTTTTTGCCGATGTCCACCTGCTGGACGATGTCTTTCAAGCGCTGGGGCATTGCGGGGTCGGTGATCAGTTGACCGAAGTGACGCACTTCCATTTCGCCCTTGGGCAACCCGGCCAGATTGCGCAAGGCCATGTCGGTCAGGCTCATCGTGACGCGTTCGATATAGCCGCCGCCCAGCGTGCCGACCGGCACCTTGAAGGTGACTTCCAGGTGGTCCGCGAGAAACCCGGTGTTCTCCAACTGCGCTTGAAGCTGTTGCTGGGTATAGGCGCGAATATCGGGGATGTCCGAAAAAAAGTTTCGGCCGTGATTGCGTTGTACATCGCTGGCCAGTTCCAGGGCGTGTCGGTGATAGGCAAAGCGATCGGCCGGGTCGGCATTGCGCATCCACTGCGGCAGTTTTTTCTGCAGCCGCGCCAGTTCCTCGGAATCCGGGGCATAGGCGCCGACAAACCACGGGCTCGGATCGCTGACCAGGGAAAAGCGCTGCTCCAGAGCGTTGAGGCCGCCGGCTTCAGGCAGCTCGATGGCGTCTATCGCCTGCAACTGGTTATTTAGAATGATGCCCGCTTGCGTATCGAAGATATTCGCGTCCGGCTCCTGACGCTTCCAGGTCAAATTGTCGAAGACGAAGTCGTTCTCCAGCGTCTCGCCCCATGCCTTGCCGAAGGCTTCCACCGAGTCGTAAGGGGTAATCAGGCCGTTGGCAGCGGCATGCAGGACCTGGGTGCTGCCGCCGATCTGGCGGGTGATCAGCAGATCGGGACTGAGCTGCGTGGACGAACCGCCACTGTAACGGACGGTGGAGTCAAGCACGAAAACCCGCGCCGCGTCGTCGCCTTTGGCACTCACGCGTTGCGCACGCTCGGGCCAGGCAACCACCTGATCAAGCGTGGCGCGTTGCGCATCCGTGAGGCCGGGCTGTTTCAGCGACGCACTGCGCAGGCTGTCGCTGAGCATGCCGCTGAGCCACAACCAGCGATTGCCTGCGACAGGGCCGGTGGCGCCGCCGGCACTTTGCCCCCAATAGCGCGTCAAGGCCCGTGCAAAACCGTCTCTGAGGCTGGGCCGAAGGCTGCGAATCACCAGTTCGATCGCCGACATGTCGATATCGTCGCGCCGGTCGCCTGATGGGTGCGGAACCCTGAGGGTGGTGCCTGTGCCTTGTTTGACCAGTTTCTGCGGCCATGAGTACTTGTCGGTGAAATCGATTTCGGCCCCGGCGGCCAGGTGGTTGAGGGCGACATCCAACAGCGGGGTCAATCGGTATTGAACCGGGTTTTGCGCGATGGGCTCTGCCACCGAGGTCTGAGCTACGTCGAGTTCCAGCGTGGGATACAGGCTTTTGATCGCCTCGCCGAGCATTTCCCTGACGACCGAGCGCACGCTGGGCCGTGTCGCGAACTGGCTGCTGACAGCGTGGGCGGCGAGGTGGGTGGCGGTGGGAAGGGGTTGCACATCGGCAATGGCGCTGGGCTCGGCGCCGATCGGCGCCAACACGGCGCCGGCACTGCCCCGCGAGGTTGTCGCAAATGCGCTTGGCGCTGGAGCCGGATTGGCTGGCGGTGCCGCAGGGTACAGATGAGGGATGAAGGGACTTGCAGCGTTGCTAGCGGTCATGGGGCACATCCTTGGCGTGAAAATACGGTGTCATCCCAACGACGCATGAAGTGCCCTTCGGGACGAGTCTCGCGCCAAAATACCCACTCCCCCCTACGGTGAAATAAGAAATGCGTAATTGACTATGTCCACCCACGCGTGATCCGCCAGGGCTCCGGGTCAGCGCCTTTTCGTAATGTATGGCTGGATATGAACGTCGTGCCCTTGGCCTGTCTGTCGACAGTCCGAGCAACATGAGACAAACTCACCCCATTCGAATTGTTCATCAATATTGCTCATGGAGGCCACGGTGCTGGAAATCCGCCACCTGAAAACCCTGCACGCCTTGCGCGAAGCCGACAGCCTGGTCGAAGCCGCCGAACGCCTGCACTTGACCCAGTCTGCCCTGTCCCACCAGTTCAAAGAGCTGGAAGAGCGGTTGGGCATGCAGTTGTTCGTGCGCAAGACCAAACCCGTGCGTTTCACCAGCGCCGGCTTACGCCTGTTACAACTGGCGGACGCCACCCTGCCCCTGCTGCGCGGCGCCGAGCGTGACATCGCGCGCCTGGCCGGCGGCACCGCCGGGCGCCTGCACATGGCTATCGAATGCCACAGTTGCTTCCAATGGCTGATGCCGACCATCGACCAGTTCCGCGACGCCTGGCCCGAAGTCGAGCTGGACCTGGCGTCCGGTTTCGCCTTCGCCCCGCTGCCGGCCCTGGCCCGTGGCGACCTGGACCTGGTGGTCACCTCCGACCCGCTGGAGCTGCCGGGCATCACTTATGTGCCGCTGTTCACCTACGAAGCCATGCTGGCCGTGGCCAACCAGCACCCGCTGGCGAACAAGTCGTACATCGTGCCGCAAGACCTGCTCAGCGAAACCCTGATCACCTACCCGGTGGAACGCGACCGCCTGGACATTTTCACGCGGTTCCTCGAACCCGCCGATGTGGAACCGGCCCAGGTGCGCACCTCGGAGCTGACAGTGATGATGATGCAACTGGTCGCCAGCGGTCGTGGCGTGTGCGGCATGCCGCATTGGGCGCTGCATGAATACAGCTCGCGCGGTTACGTCAAGGCCAAGCGCCTGGGTGAAAAAGGCCTGTTCGCAACGCTGTATGCAGGGATTCGTGCAGACATGCTGGACGCGCCCTACATGCGCGACTTTCTGCTCACGGCCAAGGACACGTCGTTTTCCACATTGGATGGGGTCAGCGCCGTGCGTTGAGGGACGCACGGCTCAGTCCTTTGAGCGCGCCAATCAGGCGGTGGTGGTCAGCGATTGGCGATAAAACGGCAGGATCAGCTCACGCGTCAAGGGCGCCAAGTGCAGGCCGCCGTCACCGGCAGGGTCGATCCAGCGCACTTCTTCGATCTCGGCCGCCGGCGTAACCGGCACATCGATCTGCACCTGGAACAGTTCAGCTTGCACCGTGAAGCCCGGTTCGTTGGCGGCCGGGGCCGAGAAGCGGCCGAGGTAGACCGCCTGGCTCGGGTCGATGCGCAAGTTCAGTTCTTCGTGCAGCTCACGGGCCAGCGCCTCGAGCGGTTGCTCACCGGCATCAATCTTGCCGCCAGGCTGCATGAACGCCTGGGTGCCGCGCTTGCGCACCAGTAAAGTCTGGCCGTCGCCGCCGATCAAGAGCGCGGCGGCGATACGGATAGTGGTTGGCATGGACAAAATCACCTTGAATGCAAAGGCACAATAATCCCATGAAGCGCCTTCAGCCCAAAAGCTGCGGCTCTTCCAGTTCCTTGATGAACACGCTGTACTTGGCGCCCTCCATCGCTTCAAACGCGATCAGCTTGTCCACCAGCGGCAGGTTGAGCACCTTGCCGGCATTGAGCAGCAACATGCCGTTATCGGCGTTGAGGTTGCGCGCCAGGACCATGCCCTCGGCCAGTTCGCGGGTGCTCAGCACTTTGACGTGGGGGTCGCCCAGGGTCACGTCGCTGAGGAACGTGGCGCAGGCCAGGACGAAGTTTTCGACCATCTCCGGATCATAGAGCCGCCCCGCGTACTTGCGGATGTACAGCAGTGCTTCATCGCTGTTCATCTGCCGCTCCAGGATCAGGCCTTTTTGCAGTTCGATGAAGTCCACCGCCAGTTTGAGCAACCGCGCGCCTACGGGAATCGCATCGCCCTTGAGGTGATCGGGAAACCCGGTGCCGTCCCAACGCTCCTGGTGATGGCGGATCAGCCGTGCGGCGTCCTTCATCGGTTCCAGGGCCATCAATAACGATTCGCTTTGGGTCGGGTAGGCCCGATAGCGTTCGCGGTCGTTGCTGTGCAGCAGGTCCGACGGGGCGGCCATCATGCCGTCGCTCCAGCTCAACTTGCCAATGTTGTAGAGCGCGGCAGCCATGGCCAGGTCACGGGCGCTGGCTTCGTCCACCGACTGGGCTTTGCAGTACACGCGGATCAGCTCGATCAACTGGCGGTTGGTCTGCTTATGCTTAGGCAGGCGCAGGTTGGCCAGCAGCGAAAACACTTCGGTGCCGGTCACATAGCTGCGCTTTAGCTCATCGTAGGCCAGGTCGAGCATGTCGGCGGTTTGCTGCAACTCGCTGGTGCGGGCTGCGACGCGCTTCTCCAGGGTGGCGTTGAGGGTCTTCAACTGTTCGTTCTGATCGCGGGTCAACCGCTCAAGGCGCAGGCGCTCGCGTTCGGAATGTTGGTGTTCCAGGGACTGGCGCAACGTCAGGAGCATTTCCTCGTCGTTCCAGGGCTTGCTGATATAGCGGTGGATCTGACCTTCGTTGATCGCCTTGATCATCATGGTCATGTCGGCATAACCGGTCAGCAGGATGCGCGTGGTGGCCGGGTACAGACGGTGGGTCTCGGCCAGCAGCATCGCCCCGTCCATCGAAGGCATGCGCGCGTCGGTCATGATCAGGTCGACGGGCTGGGCAGCCATGATGTCCAGGGCCTGGGCACCACTGCCGGCTAGCAGCACATCATAAGGCTGGCCCCGCAGCAGGCGGCGCAGGCTATTGAGGATCGACTCTTCATCGTCGACCAGCAAAACAGTTGGCCTGTAAGGGGACGTCGTAGCAGTTGTTTGTTCATCCATGGCGACACCTCCTGACAATGGCACACAGTAGCTTCATTGCGCCCCCGCGTGATCCATCGCTGTACTTGCACAAGCGATGAGCGCTAGATGCTCGCGGGGGTAATTGGGGTTGATTTGACGCCAACTGGCGTACTTATTCAAGGGACCCTACTATGCTAGTAGCATGAAGCCATGACTCGCCCTGTTTACCGAAGCATTCAAGGTAAGGAAGCCCGATGCGTAAGAACCTCCTGTTGCCCGCGCCCCGGTGTCAGTCATGAACCCGTGCTCAGGGCGGGCCAACCGACGAATCCTGATCGTCGATGACACGGCTTCCATCCACGAAGATTTCCGCAAGATCCTGTGCGCCGATGCCAATGGCGGCCTGTCCCTGGACAGCATCGAAGAAACCCTGTTCGGCACCGCCCCCACCGTGCGCCAGACCTTTGAACTGGACTCCGCCTACCAGGGCCAGGAAGCGCTGGCCCTGGTGAAAAAAGCCCTGGCCGACAACGCGCCCTACGCCCTGGTATTCATCGATATGCGCATGCCGCCGGGCTGGGACGGCCTGGAGACCATCGAACAGCTGTGGAACGTCGACCCGAACCTGCAGATCGCCCTGTGCACGGCCTACTCGGACTATTCCTTTGAAGCCATCGAAGCGCGCATCCAATACAGCGACCAGTTGCTGATCCTGAAAAAGCCGTTCGACAACCTGGAAATCCGCCAAATGGCCAGTGCGCTGACCTGGAAATGGCAGTTGGCCCAGGACGCGGCGTTCAAACTGATGGGGCTGGAGCGCGCGATTGAAGAACGCGTGCAGGAACTGCTCAAGGTCTCGCACCTGCTGCAATACGACGTCCTGACCGAACTGCCCAACAGCGCCCTGCTGGGCGACCGGCTGACGCAGGCGATCGCCGTCTGCAGGCGCCATGACACTCAGTTGGCCGTGATATTTATCGGACTGGACCGCTTCAAGCGCATCAACAATGCCCTGGGCTACCCGGTCGGCGATGAAATGCTCAAGCAGGTCAGCCAAAGCCTGGTGGCCACGGTGCGCGAATCCGATTCGGTGTTTCGCTATGGCTCCGACCAGTTCGTGCTGATCCTCAACGACATCAAGCACCCTCAGCAAACCCAGTACATTGCCGAAAAACTGCTCGGCGCCATCAACGTGACACGCTATGTGGCCGGGCATGACTTGAGCGTCACCGCAAGCCTGGGCATCAGTATTTACCCCAACGACAGTTTCAGCGCGGTGGAGTTGATCAAGAACGCCGAAACCGCCATGCACACCATCAAAGCGCGTGGCCCCAACGACTTCAGTTTCTTCATCAACGAGATGAACCTGCGCGCCCAGGCCCAGCAGAGCCTGGAAACCGCGATCCGCCAGGGTTTGCAGCGCGATGAGTTTATTTTGCACTACCAACCGAAACTGGATTTGAACAACGGGCGGATCGTCGGCGCCGAAGCACTGATTCGCTGGCACCAGCCCGATCACGGTTGGATCTACCCATCAGCCTTCATTCCCGTGGCCGAAGACAGCGGCCTGATCGTGCCCTTGAGCCAATGGGTGTTGCGCCAAGCCTGCGAGCAAGCGCAGGCCTGGCGCGCCGCCGGCCTGCCTGCGCTGTGTATCTCGGTGAATATTTCGGCGATTGATTTTCGCCAGCGCAATTTTGTCGCCAACCTGGCGGCTATTCTGGAGCGCACGGGCCTGGCGCCCGGTTTGCTTGAACTGGAAATCACCGAGAGCGTGCTGATGCAGAACGTCGAGGACACGTTCGTCACCCTGCGAGGCATCAAGGCCCTGGGTGTGCGGCTGTCCATCGACGATTTCGGCACCGGCTATTCCAGCCTCAGTTACTTGCGACGGTTTCCCATCGATGTGCTGAAGATCGATCAATCCTTCGTGCGCGGCTTGAGCGAAAACAGCCAGGATGCGCAACTGATCAGTGCCATCATCAGCCTGGGCAAGAGCCTGGACTTGAACATCGTTGCCGAAGGCGTCGAGACGCTTGAGCAGTTGGAATTTCTCAAAGCCAACCGCTGTGAGGAGGGTCAGGGTTTCCTGTTCAGCAAAGCCGTGGCTGCCGATGAATTCGCTCAATTGATGCAGGCCGGGCACCCCAGCCTGATGCCCGACCAATAACTGTCTACCAAGGAACGAACGCTTGAGCCATCCCCCCTCTCGCTCTCCTCGCCTGTCCCTTCGGGCACTCGGCTTTGCCGTCGTCCTGGGGTATGGCGGCGTCCTGCCCGTGGTGGCCGCGCCGCTGGATGAACCGCTCAAACCGCTGCCGCCGGTGCCGCTGCTGGATGCGGCAACGGTTGAGCTGGGTCGCCAGTTGTTCAACGAGAAACGCCTGTCGGTCAATGGCAGCCTGTCCTGTGCCAGTTGCCATCGACTGGAGACGGGCGGGGCCGACGACAAGCCGTTTTCCCTGGGCTTTGATGGCCAACCGGTCAAGATCAATACGCCCACGGTGTTCAACGCCAGCCTGAACTTCAAGCAGTTCTGGGATGGTCGGGTCGACACCCTCGAGGCCCAGATCGAACAGGTGGTCATCAGCCCGCGGGAAATGGGCAGCGACTGGAAGACCGTGGTCGACAACCTCACCGCCATGCCGCATTACCAGGCCGAGTTCACCCAGGTGTACCCCGACGGCGTAACGGCGGCCAATGTGCAAAATGCCCTGGCGACTTATGAGCGCACATTGCTCACGCCCAACTCACGCTTCGACCAATACCTGCAAGGCAATACCGAGATCCTCACCCTCGAAGAAAAATACGGCTACCAACGTTTCAAGGAATATGGCTGCATCGCCTGCCATCAAGGCATGAATATCGGCGGCAACATGTTCCAGAAATTCGGCGTAATGGGGGATTACTTCAAGGGCCGCCCCCCCGCCGAGACCGACTTGGGCCGCTACCTCATTACCCACGACGAAGAAGATCGTAACGTGTTCAAGGTGCCCAGCTTGCGTAACGTCGCCGTCACCGCGCCGTATTTTCACAATGCCTCAGCCAAAACCCTGGAAGAAGCCGTGGACGTGATGTTCACATTCCAGTTGGGGCGCACGCCCTCAGCAGAAGACAAGGACCAGATCATCAAATTTCTCAAGACCCTGACCGGCCAATGGGCGGGCAAACCTCTATGAGCAGACGGTCATGAGACTCTCCCGCCACAACGCCGTCCAATTGCTGCTGGCCACCGCGACCGTGCTGCTGGCATCGGTACTGGTGTTTCTGTACATCAAGTCAACCACCGACCAGACAAGCCGCTACACCGAGTCCCGCGACCTGATCCGCCAGATGCAGCAGCTCAATGCGCAGTGGGACAGTGAAGTGCTCAAGGCCCGAATCGCCCTGACCCACAACTACGACCCCCTGGTGACGCCACTGACACAGATCAACCGCCTCTGGGAGGAACTGCGCCAGCACGAGTCATATCACGCGCCTAAAGACCTGCCCGGCTGGCAAGCCAGCCTGGACGCCGGCGAGGCGGCGATCCAGGACAAAGCGCGGCTGATCGACCAGTTCAAATCCCATAACGCGGTGCTGCGCAATTCCCTGGCGTTCCTGCCGACCGCTGAAGACGATATCCAGGCCGCGTTCTCTCGGCTCGACGACGAGGGCCGGCTGCCCCTGCAAAACGTGGCCACCGACACCTATGACCTGTTGCTCAGCAGCATGGAATTCGCCCAGGTCGCCAGTGACGACCGCGCGGCCGAGATCCTGTTGGGCCTGAACCTGCTGGCCGTGAACAAAGAACGCTTGCCGGCTGACTTCCACCTGCCGGTGGACATTCTCAGCAACCACATCGCGCTGATCCTGCGCGAACAGCCGCGGGTCAACACCCTGCTGGAACAGATCGCCGCAGTTCCCGTGGCCGAGCGCCTGGACGAACTGACCACCCACCTCAATCAGGACCAGCAGGCCTCCGATTTGATCGACCAGAAGTATCACAACTACTTACTGGTGTTCTCCACCCTGCTGGTGGCGTTGCTGCTGTACCTGGCCATCAGGCTATTGCGCAGTTTCGCTGAGATCAACCGGGTCAACCGCGCCCTGCACGCCGCCAACGCGAGCCTGGAACAGCGCGTGGAAAAACGCACCCGCCAGCTCAAGGATGCGCAAAGCGAACTGCTCGACAGCGCCCGCCAGGCCGGCATGGCGGAAATCGCGACCAACGTGTTGCACAACGTAGGCAACGTGCTCAACAGCGTGAACATCTCCGCCGAACTGGTCGCCCGCAAGCTGCGCACCAGCAAAGCATCGGGGTTGGGCAAGGCCATGCAGTTGATCAACGAGCACCCTGATGACCTGGGCACTTACCTGCGCGAAGACGAAAAAGGCAAACTGCTGCCCGGCTACCTCAACCAATTGGTGGAAGCCATCGCCGTCGAGCAACAGGGCATGACCGATGAGTTGTCGCAATTGAGCAAAAGCGTCGACCACATCAAGGACATCGTCTCCACCCAGCAATCCTACGCCGGAGTTTCCAGCGTGCTGGAGCCCTTGCAGGTCAGTGCCCTGATGGACGACGCGCTGCGCATGAATTCCGGCGCACTGAATCGCCATCATGTGACGGTGGTCAAGGAATATGCCCAGGTGCCTGAGATCATGGCCGACAAACACCGGCTGCTGCTGATCATGGTCAACCTGATCAGCAACGCCAAGTACGCCATGTCCAACCTGAGCGACCGGCCTCGGCAGATTACGTTGTCGATCAAGACGGTGGAGGACAGCATCCTGCAAGTCAGCGTCAAAGACGAAGGTGAAGGCATCCCCGCCGAAAATATGACGCGGATCTTCACCCACGGTTTCACCACGCGCAAAGAAGGCCATGGCTTTGGCCTGCACAGCTGCGCCCTGGCAGCCATTGAAATGAATGGCCGGCTGACCGCCCATAGCGACGGCCCGGGCAAGGGTGCGCTGTTCACTTTGCAAATCCCCCTCAACGATGCAGCAGGCCCCGCATGAACCAACCACCGAACCGGCGGATTCTGCTGATCGATGACACGCCATCGATTCACGAAGATTTCCGTAAGATCCTCAAGCCACCCATGGAACAGAACCAGGCCCTGGACGCGATGGAAGCCACGCTGTTCGGCGCCAGCGACAAACCGCAAGGCCCGCTGTTCGAGCTGGACTCTGCCTACGGTGGCCAGGAAGGTTTACAACTGCTCAAGGCCGCCATGGCCGCGCAACTGCCCTACGCCCTGGCCTTTGTCGACATGCGCATGCCCCAGGGTTGGGACGGCGCGCAAACCATCGAAGAACTGTGGAAGGTCGACCCCAACCTGCAGGTGGTGGTGTGTACGGCGTACTCGGATTATTCCTGGGAGGAACTGCTGTTTCGCCTGCACGCCCATGACCGGCTGCTGATCCTGAAAAAGCCGTTCGACAACATCGAAGTCCAGCAAATGGCCAACACCCTGACTGCCAAATGGGACATGGCCCGGCGCGCGTCCTTGCAAACCAGCCAGCTGGAACTGTTGGTGGAACAACGTACCCAAGCGCTGACCCACGCCAGCCAGGCCCTGCAACTGGAGATCGACGAGCGCAAACAGCTGGAAAGCCAACTGGTGCAATCGGAAAAACTGGCGTCCCTGGGGCAACTGGCCGCGGGCGTGGCGCACGAGATCAACAACCCGGTGGGGTTCATCTCCTCCAACCTCGGCGCCCTCGACGGCTATTTCAAACAGCTGCAGCAGATGCTCGATGCCTACCGCCAGGCTGAAGCCGCGATCGGCGATGATCAGCTCGAAGCCCTGCGCCAACGCCTGGACCTGGACTTTCTCAGGGAAGATATTCCGACACTGATTCGCGAATCCAAGGAAGGCATCGGCCGTGTGGCGCAAATCGTCAAGGACTTGAAAGACTTTTCGCGGGTGGACAACGACCAGAACTGGCAGTGGGCCAACCTGCAACAAGGCATCGATTCGACCCTGAACATCGTCGCCAGCGAGCTCAAGTACAAAGCCGACGTGATCAAGCACTACGCGCCCTTGCCGGAAATCGAATGCCTGGCCTCGCAGCTCAACCAGGTGGTGATGAACTTGGTGATCAACGCAGCGCAAGCCATCGGGCCGGAGCGCGGCACCATTACCATCAGCAACGGCGTGGAAGGCGAGAGCATCTGGCTGGAAGTCGCGGACAACGGCTGCGGAATTGCCCCGGACGCCCTGCAGAATATCTTCGATCCGTTCTTCACCACCAAGCCAGTGGGCGAAGGGACGGGGTTGGGGCTGTCACTCTCCTACGGCATCGTCAAGAAACACCATGGTGAAATCTCCGTCAGCAGCGAGTTGGGCAAAGGCACCACGTTCCGGGTGGTGCTGCCCATTCACCAAACACTTAGTGCCCCTGAAGTGACGTAGCGTGGGGCAGAATCGACAGCCAACCAGCCGGCTTTTTTAGCATCACGGCGCGCCGCCAACGGTCTATATCGGACCAGTCCGCCGTGTCTATGCGACCCAAGCGAATGTACCTACAGGTTGTTTAGGTTTTCCTTACAGGCGCAAAATGCCGGACCGACCAGAAGAGTCCGAACCCAAGGTAACCGTATGAGCCTGTCCTTGCTAAGCCGTTACGCGGTGTTTGCCGTATGCGTCATTTTCACCCTCGCCAGCCTGCCCTTTATCGAACATGAATGGTTATGGCCCATTACCCTGGTCACCGGCCTCCTCAGCCTGCTCGGCCTCTTCGACCTGCTGCAAAGCCCCCACGCGGTACGCCGCAACTACCCGATCCTGGGCAATATCCGTTACCTGGTCGAAGGCATTCGTCCGGAGATCCGCCAGTACTTGCTGGAGTCCGACAGCGACGCCCTGCCCTTTTCCCGTTCGCAACGCTCATTGGTCTACTCGCGCGCCAAAAACGAAACCGCCGACAAACCCTTCGGCACCTTGATCGATGTGTACCAGTCGGGCTTCGAATTCATCGGCCACTCCATGCGCCCCGCGCCACTGAGCGACCCCTCATCCTTTCGCGTGACGGTCGGCGGCCCGCAGTGCACGCAACCGTACTCGGCGTCGGTGTTCAATATCTCGGCGATGAGCTTTGGCTCGTTGAGCGCCAACGCGATCCGCGCACTCAACCAGGGCGCCAAGCTGGGTAACTTCGCCCACGACACCGGCGAAGGCAGCATCAGCCCTTACCACCGCGAAAACGGCGGCGACCTGACATGGGAACTGGGCAGCGGCTACTTCGGCTGCCGTACCAGCGACGGCCGTTTCGACCCGGAACGCTTCGCCGTGCAGGCGCAGAACCCGCAAGTGCGCATGATCGAAATCAAGATGAGCCAAGGCGCCAAACCTGGCCATGGCGGGATTCTGCCCAAGCACAAGGTCACCCAGGAAATCGCCGAGACGCGCGGCATTCTGATGGGCGAAGACTGCATCTCGCCATCGCGCCACAGCGCGTTTTCCACGCCTATCGAGCTGATGCACTTCATCGCCCAATTGCGCGAGCTGTCCGGCGGTAAACCGGTGGGTTTCAAGTTCTGCCTGGGCCATCCGTGGGAATTCATGGGCATCGCCAAGGCCATGCTCGAAACCGGCATCCTCCCCGACTTTATCGTGGTCGACGGCAAGGAAGGCGGCACCGGCGCCGCGCCCGTGGAGTTCACCGACCACATCGGCGTACCGCTGCGTGACGGCCTGCTGTTTGTCCACAACACCCTGGTGGGCTTGAACCTGCGCAACAAGATCAAGCTCGGCGCCAGCGGCAAGATCGTCAGCGCCTTCGACATCGCCAGCGTCCTGGCCATCGGCGCCGACTGGGCCAACTCGGCGCGCGGCTTCATGTTCGCCATCGGCTGCATCCAGTCGCAAAGCTGCCACACCAACAAATGTCCGACCGGCGTCGCCACCCAGGACCCACTGCGCCAACGCGCCCTGGTCGTGCCCGACAAGGCCCAGCGCGTGTTCAACTTCCACCGCAACACCCTAAAGGCCCTGGCCGAAATGCTCGCGGCGGCAGGCCTGGAACACCCGTCGCAACTGTCGGCCAAGCATTTGGTGCGACGTATGTCAGCCACCGAGATCAAGCTGTTCTCGCAGCTGCATGTGTTCCTCAAGCCCGGGGAGTTGCTAACCGGGGAAGTGAACGGCGAGTTTTATTCGCGCATGTGGCAGATGGCGCGGGCGGATAGTTTTGAGCCGCATGAAGTCGTTGCGGCATAACGGAGCCATCGCATGTTGAAAGTCATCGCTGAAGATTTCATCAAGCCCGAGCACCTGGACACAGTGCGCCCCTGGTACGCCGAACTGGTGGAAAAAACCCGCCAGGAACCGCTGTGCATCGCCTACGATCTGTTTGTCGATCAAAAAGACCCGGGGCACTTTATCTTTATCGAACAATGGCCCGACCAGGCCGCACTCGATACCCATTGCCAGACCGAACACTTCACCCGGTTGGTGCCGCAGATCAACGAGTACCAAGCCAAGCCCTGCAGGGTACTGCTGATGGACGCATTCTGAACAACCCTTTACCGCGCTGAAGCGGAGCACCGACGGCACTCTTGATACAAGGGGATTCACATGCCGTTACGGGGCTTCGCGGCAGCGGTGGAGGCATGACGCCCCACCGCGCCATTGAGACATTCAGTAATACCCAGCCTTTGCAATTGCTTATAAATACCGCCAACCTGCGCCCGCCCGACGTGCGGCGCAAGACATCTGCCGCGCTCGCCTGTCATTACTAAACCCTTCGTACAAGAGCCCGCTGCCATGCTGAACGGACGCGACCCACGCATCGATTTTTTTCGGGGCCTGGCGTTGATCTTCATTTTCTGGGATCACGTCCCCCACAATCCCCTCGGCCAGATCACCCTGCGTAACATCGGCTTCAGCGATGCGGCGGAGGTGTTTGTGTTCCTCGCCGGTTACGCCGCCGTGCTGGCCTACGGCAAGATCCTGCAACGCGATGGCTACTGGGTTGCCGCGCTGAAAATCCTGCGGCGCGCCTGGGTGCTGTATGTGGTGCATATCTTTTTGCTGGCGATGCTGATGGGCATCGTGTTCTTCGCCAACAGCCATGTGGAAACCCGCGATCTGGTCGAAGAAATGGGCCTGACGCATTTCGTCACCCAGCCGCAGCAGGCGCTCACCGATGAATTGCTGCTGCGCTTCAAGCCCAACCTGATGGACCCGCTGCCGCTGTACATCGTATTGCTCGGCGGTTTGCCGCTGGTGTTGCCGTTGCTGCTGCGCCAGACCTGGGCGGTGGTGGGCGTGTCGCTGAGCGTGTACCTGCTGGCGCCGTGGATGGGCTGGAACCTGCGGGCAATCGCCGATGGCGTGTGGTACTTCAACCCCGTCACCTGGCAGTTGCTGTTTGTGCTCGGCGGCGCGGCGGCGCTTCATTCCCGCCGGCCACGCCCGGCACAAACCCGCGGGTTGCGGCGTCAGCCGCTGTTTGTCGCGGCAGCGGCCTACTCGCTGCTGGCGGCGATCATCACACTCTCCTGGCGCTGGCCCGAGGTGCATGACGCGCTGATGCCCGCGTGGCTCAGCGACCTGCTGTACCCCATCAGCAAAACCGACCTGTCGCCGGTGCGCTTGGTGCACTTCCTCGCGCTGGCCTATGTCACCGCCAAGCTCTTGCCCCACGCCGGCTGGACCCGCCATTGGCTGGCGCAACAAAGTTGCCGCATGGGCCGCTATTCCCTGGAGGTGTTCTGCCTCGGCGTGCTGCTGGCGCCGCTGGCGGACATGCTCAATGCCCTGGCCGGCGATGCGTTGGCCATGCAGTTGTTCAGCGCGTTGGCAGGCGTGGCGTTGATGGGCTTTCTGGCGACCTGGCTGGAATTCAACAAGCGCCTGGACAGCTCGTTGCAAGACCGCCGCCCAGCGCCCACCGCGCCGTTGAACAGTTAGCCCGATTCGGTTGGATGGGTAAGGCGTGATCGAAAACCACACACAACGGGCCCGACAAAGGCCGTTGGGGCAGGAGGGTATCAAGGCGGCCAGTGAATCACCGGCCGCCTTGAACAAGCGTTACGCCGAGCGCGCGGCGCCTTGGGCAACCTGGGTCGGTTGCAATTTGAACACGTAGAACAGCACGGTCAGCAACACCAGAAATACCGGGCCTACATACAGCGCGATGCGGGTGTCCGGGAAGTAAGCCATCAGGCCCACCACCAACACCAGGAACGCCAAGGCCAGGTAGGAACTGACCGGGTACAGCCACATGCGGTACTTGAGGCCCGCCTGTTCCGCCGGGCTCAGGCTCTTACGGAACTTGAGCTGCGCGAGCAGGATCATCACCCAGGTCCAGATCGCACCGAAGGTGGCAATCGAGGTGACCCACACGAAGACTTTCTCCGGCACCAGGTAGTTGAGCAGCACGCCCAGCAGCAGCGCAGCGATCGACAGCAGCAGCGCATTACGCGGCACGCCGTTGCGCGAGGTGGTGCCGAAGGTCGCCGGGGCCTGGCCGTTCTGCGCGAGGCTGTAGAGCATGCGCCCGGTGCTGAAGATGCCGCCGTTGCAGGAGGACAATGCGGCGGTGATCACCACGAAGTTGATGATACCGGCGGCGGTCTTGATGCCCAGGCGCTCGAAGGTCATCACGAACGGGCTGCCCTGGGTGCCGATTTCATTCCACGGGTAGATCGACAGAATCACGAACAACGCGCCAACGTAGAACAGCAGGATGCGCCAGAACACCGAGCCGATGGCATTCGGGATGGTCTTCTGCGGGTTCTTCGCTTCACCGGCGGTAAGGCCGATCATTTCCACGCCCAGGTAGGCGAACATCACCATTTGCAGGGACATCAACACGCCCTGCACACCATTGGGCATGAAGCCGCCGTGGGCCCACAGGTTGGAAATCCCCAGCGCCACACCGTCATTGCCGAAGCCAAACGCGATGACGCCGACGCCGCCGATCACCATGGCGATGATGGTGACGATCTTGATCAGGGCGAACCAGAACTCGAACTCACCAAACGCCTTGACCGCGATCAGGTTGATCGTACCCATGCTGAGCAAGGCCGCCAGGGCCCAGATCCAGCGCGGCACATCGGGGAACCAGACGCCCATGTACACGGCCACCGCGGTGATCTCCGCCACACAGGTCACCAGCCACAGGAACCAATAGTTCCAGCCGGTCAGGAAGCCCGCCAACGGGCCGAGGTAATCCTGGGCATAGCGGCTGAACGAGCCGGCGACGGGGTTGTGTACCGCCATTTCGCCAAGGGCGCGCATGATCACCAGGATCGCCAGGCCGCCAATGATGTAAGAGAGCATGATCGCCGGGCCGGCCATTTCAATGGCCTTGGCCGAGCCAAGGAACAGGCCGACACCGATGCAGGCGCCGAGGGCCATCAGGCGAATATGCCGTTCGCCCAGTTCACGTTTCAGCGGGCCGCCCTGAGCGGTCTCGCCATGAGGCAGGTGGTTGCCAACTGGCATAGGGGTACAACCTCGTCTTGTTATTGGATTAAGCCACCGAGTACTCGACGTCACAGCGGGTCTGCCATGACGCCTCACACCGGGCTCGCCTCATGGGCCAACCCGTCTGGCCGGGGCCAGTTCAGCGGGGGTGCAGTATAAAAAGCTCAACCCAGGGTTTTTCACTCAATAAACAGCAAGATTCAGCGAGAACTCGCGGTAAATGCGCCTTTTGTGGAGAGGCATTACCTGGATAGCGTAGGGATTTTCTCGGTTTGACGCGCGCCGAGTATTGCACAGCTTTGGTGCAGCGTCATGCCCCTACCTAGGCCGTACATACCCATCCGAAGGCTCTGTCTCAATGCTTTCAGCCCATCAGGCAGACAACGCGGAAGCCGGCCACGGTCGAACGGGAAGCATCGCCCTACCAGCGCCCGGGAGGCCCGTTCACCATGGGCCGCTTCGATTGCCAGGACGGCAATCCCAGCGAAAGGATCTCCCCATGCCGACCACCCTCGATGTCCTGGAGCAAGGCCGGGCGCACCTGCATCCATCGTTCGGGCGCCTGGGCAATATCCGGCACCGTGACGCTGCTCAAAAACACCGGCATCGGCCAGTCCAACGACCGCAATTGGCTGGCGTTGCTGCACAGCGGAGTGAAACGCCCACAGCCGTGAGCTGACACATTTCGTCACCAACGACTACGCTTCAACCAAGTCCGATCAATCTACGTCAATGGATCAATCGACTATGGGCGCTTTATGGCAAACCGATTCGAAGCAGGCTGCGCTGCCAACCGACAGCCCGGATCAACCGCCATTGCCACACAGCGCCCGCACGCGAACAGCGTGGTGGCGCCTGGTGTGGCTGGTGCTGTTGCTCGCGCTATTCGCGCTGGGCTGGGCCGCCAGCGTGGAAATGCGCACCTCGCGCCTGCAAGCCCGCTACCTAAGCCCGTTGGCCGCATCGCTCAGTTATCGCCTGGAGCCCGGCGCCAGCGATGCCATCGTGTATCCCGGCGACGGCCCATTCGACCGGCGCCTGGGCTACAGCGCCCTCGATGAATTCCTACCGCGCCTGCTCAAGCGCAATTACCTGATCCAGGCCCAGACGCGCTTCTCCCCGGCCTTGCTGGACTATGCCCAGCGCGGGCTGTTCGTGCCCTACGCGGAAAAAGTCCAGGCTGGCCTGAGCATCACCGATTGCCGCGCCGCGCCGCTGTACACCTTCACCTACCCGCAACAGCTCTACACGAGCTTTGCCGCGATCCCGCCGCTGGTGGTGCAGAGCCTGCTGTTCATTGAAGACCGCGACCTGCTCGACCCCAGGCAACCGCTGGCCAACCCGGCGGTCGACTGGCCGCGCTTTGCCAAGGCGGCCTGGTCGCAAGTGGCCAAACTCCTGCATTTGCCAGGGCAGACCGCCGGCGGCAGCACCCTGGCCACACAGCTCGAAAAATATCGCCATTCGCCCGACGGCTTGACCGTGTCCGGCGGCGAGAAAATCCGCCAGATGCTGTCCGCCAGCGTCCGGGCCTACCAGGCCGGGCCGGACACCCTGGGCAGTCGGCAAAATATCGTGCGCGATTATCTCAACAGCGTGCCGCTGTCTGCGGTGCCGGGCCACGGCGAAGTGCATGGCCTGGCCGAAGGGCTGCGGGTGTGGTACGGCGCCGACTTCAATCAGGTCAACCAGGCCTTGAGCGACAGCGCGCAAGACCCGGCGAGCCTGGCCAGACGCGGCCTGGCCCTGCGCCAGGTGTTGTCGCTGATGATTGCCCAGCGCCGCCCCTCGCACTACCTGACCAAAGGCCGCGAAGAGCTGGCGCAATTGACCGACAGCCATATCCGCCTGCTCGCGCAGAACCAGGTGATCCCCGCCACCTTGTCCGCCGCCGCCCTCGCCAGTCCTGTGACCTACCGCGACTGGCTGCAGCAACCGACCCTGCAGCCGGTGGAAACCAACAAGGCCATCAACGTTGCGCGCAGCCGTCTCGCCAGCCTGCTCAACCGCTCGCTGTATGACCTCGACCGCCTCGACCTGTCGGCCACCAGTACCTTGCACTACGCGCTGCAAACCCAGGCCACCGACTACCTCAAGCACCTGGCCGACCCGACGTTCGCCGCGCAAATGGGCCTGCTCGGCCCGCGCCTGCTAACACCGCAAAGCACGCCGCAGGTGCGCTACAGCTTCACCCTCTACGAACTGACACCCGACGGCGCACGCGTGCGGGTGCAGACCGACAACACCGACCAGCCGTTCGACATCAACGAAGGCAGCAAGCTGGAACTGGGCTCCACCGCCAAGCTGCGGGTGCTGACCACCTACCTGCAAATCATCACCGAGCTGCATGAGCGCTACCAGGCGCGCACGCCCGCCGAGCTGAAAAACGTCGAACTGCCCGAACAGGACGTGCTCTCGCGTTGGGCGCTGAATTACCTGACCCAGCACAGCGACCGCGACCTGTCGAAAATGCTCGACGCCGCCCTCGACCGCACCTATTCGGCCAACCCCGGCGAGGCGTTTTTCACCGGTGGCGGCCTGCACCGTTTCCATAACTTTCGCAACGAAGACAACGGCCGCGACCCGACCTTGCGCGATGCCCTGCGCGAGTCGATCAACCTGCCGTTCATTCGCTTGATGCGTGATCTGGTGCGCTACACCACCTATTCGGGCGAAGACAACAGCGCACGGCTGCTCAAGGACGACAACGACCCGCGCCGCCAGGAATACCTGGCCAAATTCGCCGACCACGAAGGCACCGCGTTCCTGCTCAAGTTCTGGAAAAAATACCGCCACAAAGACACCCAGGCCCGGCTCGACACCTTCATGGACAGCCTGCACCCCACCGCGATCCGCCTGGCCGCCGTACACCGCTACCTGCTGCCCCAGGCCAGCCAGGAAAGTTTCAACGGCTTCGTGCGCTCGCACCTGAAGCACCTCAAAACCACCGATAAGCTCACCGACGAGCGCCTCGAACGGCTCTACCAGAGCTACGGCCCCGGCGCTTACAACCTGCCGGACCAGGGCTATATCGCCAAGGTGCATCCGCTGGACCTGTGGTTGCTGGGCTACCTGCTCAACCACCCCGAAGCGACCTTCGACGAGATCGTCAAAGCCAGTGAGTTCGAGCGCCAGGAGGTCTATAGCTGGTTGTTCAAGAGCCGCCACCAGAGCGCGCGTGACAGCCGGATTCGCACCATGCTGGAGATCGAAGCGTTCCTCGATATCCACCAGCGCTGGCAGGCCGTGGGCTATCCGTTCGACCACCTGGTGCCGTCGCTGGCCACCGCCATCGGCAGCTCCGGCGACCGCCCCGCCGCCCTCGCGGAACTGATGGGGATCATCCTCAACGACGGCGTGCGCCTGCCCGTGCTGCGTATCGACAGCCTGCAATTTGCCAGCGGCACGCCCTACGAAACCCACGTCGCCAACGACCCGAATCGCGGCAAACGCGTGCTGCCCAGCGAAGTCGCCACGGCGTTGCGCGGCGCGCTGTCGCAAGTGGTCGACGCCGGCACCGCCAAGCGCGTGGCCGGCAGCTTCAAACTGGCCGACGGCACACCGCTGGCGATGGGCGGCAAAACCGGCACCGGCGATAACCGCATCGAAGCCATGGGGGCCGGCGGGCGCATGCTCAGTTCGAAGTCGATCAACCGCACGGCGACGTTCGTGTTCTACATCGGCGCGCATCACTTCGGCACCCTCACCGCGTTTGTGCCGGGGGCGTCGGCGCAGCACTTCACCTTCACGTCAGCCTTGCCGGTGCAGGTGCTCAAGGGCATGGCGCCGATGCTCAACCCACTCCTGCAACCGGGCGACCCGGCGCTGTGCCTGGCGGGCAAACACTGACGCGCGGTTGCACTACCTATCTGCCACCACCGCGCAACAGCGCTGAACACACTCATGGATCACCCTTTTATCAGGACCTGATCCATGCCCGCTCTACCGCCACTCGACAGCGCCTTCAACGGCGCCCACTACGCGCACATCCGCGACGCCCTACCGCGCTGGCTCACCCAGGCCACGCCTGAACGCCTCGGCGCATTGACAGCCGCCCGCCTCAAAGTCGTGAGCACGCCAGCCCCGCTCAAGGCCGCGATTGCCGAGCACTGGCACCGGCAAAACCTGCTGGACCAACGGCTCGCCGGCTTGAACGATGTGTACGCCTTCGCCGAACCCTTGCTGAAAAACGCCCTGCGCGACTACGGCGACGTGGACGTACGCAACACCTACCTGCGCCTCTACGTCGACGCCAGCCAGGCCTGGTGGACGCTCAACGTGACCGGCGCCCAGACCAGCAAGACCGTCTCGTTGCTCGACGCGGCGCTGGGCAACTTCGCCGCCGACGACCGCTTTCTCGATTTCGCCTTCCTCGGCCCGAGCGACGTGCGAGGCCAACGCGATGTCGTGTCAATCAGCCACCGCAGCAGCGGCGCCCGGCTCACGGCGCCGCGCTTCAAAGCCATTTGCCGCCAACTCGACATCGGCGCGCAGTATCAACTCAGGCTCAGCCAGGCCCTGGGCTTCAACCACCCGCCGCTGGCCCGCACGGTTCACGACGAAGTGGTCGCACGCCACAAGGCCGCGCTGAAAAGCGCCGCGCACCTGGCCCTGCTTAAGGGTGACCTCAAGCCCGACGCCCACCGCAGGCTGCTTGAGCCGGTGAACGAGCAGCCGACGGCGCTCCAGGCCTATACCCTCAGCGTGATGAATGTCGCCCTGGTAGGCATCGTGCTGTTTATCGCCGCGCCAAGCCCCCGAGTGATCGCCTACGTCGCCGAAGACCCCGAGCACCCGCTCAAGGAATACCCGTCGCCGCAGGCGTTCATGGCCGAACTGACCCGTCAGTTGCGCGACCGGGCGCGCTATCAGGTGTTCTTCAGCCAGTTCGTGCCCCACGCCGAGCGCGGCGCATTTTTTGCCGGGCTCAATGCGCGCCTCAGCCACATCCAGTGGCATCAGAAGGCACGCACCGACAGTGGGCCGAGCTGGAAAGACACGCCGATCACCGATCCCAACCTGCACTTCAGCGTGCAACGCTGGCAGGACGACTATCGCCAGCGCCCGCCGACACCGCACGCGGACACCCTGTGGAGTTACCTGTTTCGCGTGCAACTGAACAAAATCGTCAACGATGCGCGCACCCTCGCCGTGTCCACCGCCGACGTCGAGCGCCACGCCCGCTGGGCCTGGTGGGACAACCTGGAGCAGATGCTCGGCGACATCCTCAACGCGGCGTTGCTGGTGCTGACCCCGTTCGTGCCGGTGCTCGGCGAACTGATGCTGGTCTACAGCGCCTACCAGATCATGGACGAGGTGTTCGAAGGCCTCGTCGATTGGACCGAGGGCCGGCGCACCGAAGCCTGGGAACATGTGACGGGGGTGGCCGACAGCGTGCTGCAGTTCGCCCTGTTTGCGGCGGGCGGCAGTATCGGTCAATTGGCGCGGCTCAAACTCTCGCCCTTTATCGAAGGCCTGGTCCCGGTAGAGCGGGCCGACGGCACACGGCGGTTGTGGAACCCGGACATCAGCGCGTTCGCCCAGAACAACCCGATCCCCGACGGCTCGGTGCCCTCGCCCTCGGGCCTGCATCAGCATGAGGGCAAAACCCTGCTGGCCCTTGGCGGCCAGCACCTGGAGGTGCAATACGACCCGCTCAGCGAGGCGCACCGCGTGGTCCACCCCGAACGCCCGGACGCCTACCGGCCACGCCTGCAATTGAACGGCGACGGCGCCGTGACCCATGAGGGCGAACGCCCGCGCACGTGGGAGCGCCCGCAATTGCTGCGCCGTCTTGGGCATCGGGTGCAACCGTTCAGCGACACGCAACTGGAGCAGCTAAGGGTTGCCAGCGCCACCGAAGACGGCGCATTACGCCGCATGTACGAGTACAACGAACCCCTGCCGCCGCTGCTCGATGCCAGCCTCAAACGGCTCGAAGCGGACGAGTCCATCAGGGTCGCCAGTGAAAAAATCCGCGCAGGGCAAGCCTTGAGCGCCGACCCGAGCTCGGACTGGTTCGAGCAAATGGTCACCGAACTCGACGGCTGGCCCCAGGACAAAGCCCTGCAGGTGTTCCTCAAGCCCGACCTGAGCGGCACGTCGCACCGCTATGGCGCCGCGCACGCCGGCCCCGCCGACACCTTGCGCATCAGCCTCGGCGAGGTGCTGTCCGGTCACTTGCCGGAACGGCTGCTGGGGTTTCTGGATGAAGCGGCGATCACCACCCTGCTGGGCGTCGAGGTGCCCGAATCGCAGCGCGTACAAGCCTTGCGCGAGCAACTGGCCCGCTACGTACTGAGCCAGAGCCGCGATACCGCGCCGGCGGTCTACCGCGCCCGTGAAGCGAGCGACGACCCCGGCATCATCGGCCTGCGCCAGGACCACCCCGACCTCGACCTGAGCCTGGCCCGCCGCCTGCTGGAGACCGCCCGCCCGAGCGAACGCCAGGCCTTGGCCGACCAGCATCGCTGGCCGCTGCGCCTGCGCAACCTGGCCCATGAGCTGCACGTGGCCGCCGATTCGGTGCGCGCCTACGAAGGCTTCTATCCACCAGCGTCGCCCAGCCCGGCGACGGAAAGCCTGGTGCTCAAGACCCTGCTGTTTCATACCGATGCGCTCACCGATCTGCACATTCAAATCCGCCAAACCTCCGTCACCGGCACCCTACGCAGCCAGGCCGGGCCGGACACCGCCACCACACGTCGAGTACTGGTGCGCAACAGCCTGGGTTACGCGGTCTACGACGCTGCAGGTCGGCAGTTGCACAGCCCGAGCAGTCTGTACGAGGCCGTGTTGCGGGTGCTGCCCGACGCGTCACGCAGCGCACTGGGTTACAACCCCGGCGACGGCGACGGCTTGCAGCACTGGTTGATGACCACCCTGGAACCCTTGGCCGAACGCCGCAGGCTGCTGGCAGCGCCTGCGACCCACCGCGTCATGGAGCGACACACCCAGCAATTGCTCGGCGGCCCGCTGCTCAGCCGGTGCCGCGCAACCCCAGCCGATACCCACGCGACGTTTGCGCGCGAGGTGCTGCAGCGCTTGTTTCCGAGCCTGAGCGAGCAACGCTTGAACCGCTTTATCGACGAAATCCCCCCCGACCAACTGAGCACCACCCTAAATGAGCTGACCCTGCAAAAACACACCCTGCACACCCAATTGCAGGCCTGGAAACAATCGCCCACCCATCACCCCAAAGGCAGCGCCCAGGAACGTCAACAACTGGCCGCGCGCAGACGCCTGGCCCACCTGCTTGAACAGTGCTGGGGCGAGCGCTACGCCGAATACACCGACGATTGGGGCAGAACCCAGCCCGGCGCGCGGATCGATCTGGACGGCATGCCGTTACCCGAGTCGCTGCCTGCGCTGACCGTCAACTTTGAGCACGTGACGTTCCTGAACCTGAGCCAGAGCCGCGTCGGGCAAACCCATTGCGGCTTGCTCAAACACTTCCCGGCGCTGCGCTCCCTGGACCTGAGCCACAACAACCTGACGAGCTTGCCGGTGGAACTGGCGGCGATGCGGGTTCTGCGCAACCTGAACCTGTCGAACAACCGCATGGTGCTGTTCCCTGAAGACGTGACGCGCCTGCGCAATCTGCGGCGCCTGCAAACCGTGATTCTGGACCACAACCCCCTCGCGGCCCCGCCGGACATCACGCGCATGCCCAACCTGCGCCGCCTCGACCTGAACCATACGCAAATCAGCCAATGGCCCCGCGGCCTGTTTGCCCACCCCCGGAACGACATGTTCGACCTCAACCTGAGCGGCAACCCGATCACCGCCCTGCCCGCGCTCACGCCGGAGCCCACCGCCGCACGCACCGTGGCGCGTACCCGCCTGGACCGCAACGCGCTGGACGACGATCAGCGCACCCTGTACGAGCGCTACCGCACCGAGGCCGGGCTGGACCCGTATCGCACCTATGAACCCCAAGGCAGCAGCGACCCCTGGCTGGCAGGCGTCGACGCCAACACCCGGAGTATCCGAGAGCAATTGTGGGACGCGGTCGAAGACGAACACGGCTCCCAGGGCTTTTTCGAAGTGATCAAACTGCTTGAGCCTCCCGAGTTTTTTGAGAACCCCCAGGACCAGCAGCGCTATGCCCTCAACCAAGCGCAGCTGACGCAACAGGTGTGGCGCTTGATCAACGCCACCCACGCCGACAGCGCCCTGCGCGAGCGGTTGTTCAAGCTGTCGAGCTTCCCCGGTTTATGTGGCGATGGCGGCGCGCAGATTTTCAATGAGATGGGCATTGAGGTGATGGCCAGCGAAGCACGGCGCTTTTCGGTGAAGCTGCCTGAACTCGAAGGCCGACTGGTGACCCTGGCCAAAGGCGCGGCGCGCCTCAGGCACCTGAACCAGGTGGCCCAGGCAGAAGTCGCCCGCCGCCTGCGGCCCAAAGCGGCCGGTGGCGAAGGCCTGCGTCTGCGCTCAGAACTGGTGGATGGCGAAGCGGGCGAGGTGGACGAAGTGGATATCCACCTGGCCTACCAGACCGCGTTGGCCAACCTGCTGGATTTGCCCTGGCTGTCGGACCACATGCTGTACCGCGACACCGCCAATGTCAGCCCGCCCCAGATCCAACAGGCTTACACCACCGTTCAGGCACTGGGCCACGGCGACGGTCTGGTCAACCAGATCTTACTGGAGCCGTACTGGGAGACCTTCCTGCAGCAAACCTACGACACCCTCTATCAACAGAATGCCAGCGCGTACACCGAGAAGTTCTACCGCCTGGACGACCTGCAAACCCTGCAGGCGCAATGGCGCGAGGAACAGGAACCGCAACAGAAAGACCGGCTCAAGGACAAGCTCAAGGCACTCGCGGACGAACTGGAAACCACCGAAAGCGTCGTGCTGAGCGACACGCCGATCAGTGAAGCGCTGAACAACCGCCTGCTCAACGACCTGGGGTACAAGGAGAAGGAATGGATGCGCGGCCTGACCCGCGAGGCCCTGGAAAAAGCCCGCCAACGCCGTAACCGAGAGCCCTTGCCCGAACAATGAGGCAATGGCCGGCGCGAGGGTGCTCGCGCCGGCCGCCGTTACACCTCCGAATCCCAGATCACCGTGACGCTCCCTTCATAGGCCGCGGCCTCACCGGGCTGCAACATCGTCGCCACGTCATCACGCGCCACTTCGAAATGCAGGGTGCCGGGCTTGCGGTTCACGAACATCGTCGAGAGCAGCAACTGCGTGCCCGTGCCATCCAGCCGCAGCGGGCGACGCTGGATCGGCTGGCCCTCGGGGTCGACGATGCCGTAGGGCATGGTCACGCCGACCTGCAACGGCACCGAGCGCCCCGAGGCGGCCTCACGTATCCGGCAGGTGTTGTCCCCCGCCTCGACGTACTGGCACTGCAGGCCCATCTTGAAGCGCGAGGTGGAATAGAAGTTGAAGGTCTGATCCCTGAACAGCCGCGTCGGTTTACGCCCCTGGCTCACCCAGCCCTGCCAGCCACCCTGGGGCAGCAACTCGACACGATCACCGCCCGGTGGGATCTCGACCTTGAGGACGTGGTCGACCGTGAGAATGAAATTCAGGGTGACCTGGTCATCGCTGGGTAGCAGCACGTCGCCCATGTCGAAGTCTTTGTAAGGCCCGACGCTGAAAGTGACCTGCCCGCGATACGTGCCGGCCCTCATGCCCAATGGGTTGGGCGTGATCAACTCGTAGGTAAACCCCAAGCCCTCCATCCAAAACGTCCCCATAGGCACGGGAGTGAGCGCTCTTTGCGCACATCCCCTACTACCTTCCGGTAACCCCCAAGTGAATGCATAGAACGAGGGACTGCCGACCGCAGTACCGATGTATTGGCACGGTGCCGGGGGGTAACCCCATGAGGTGTCCCAGCCAACCCCGGGACCGGGGTTCGGGTAGATCCACTTAAGCATCATGCCGATGCCACTGATACGGAATTGAAGGGTTTCCGCCTCTCCCGTGCTTTCGTGCAAGACCGTTATATTGCGGCGCTCGGTCGGCGCATGAAACAGGATATGGTTGCGATCGTCCCCGCCCGGCGTAATCGCCGAGTTCATCCGAAAATCAATCGGAAAGCCGATGCTGTAGCGCGTCTCGTTGCAATACTGCGGCGCCCAGGTGCAATAGCTGTTACCCGGTGGCGTGTGGTTTTTGAACACGTTACGCGAAGGCTGGCTGGGGTCCGGCCGGAACGAGGCCAGGATATCCACGGTGGCCGCCGTTGCGTCAGCGGGCAGCCCCAGGAGCAGGCCGACCAGCCAAAGCCCCAACAGCGTGTGTTTGATTTGCATGGGTTCACTCGTCCTCGAACGATTCAAATACGGGGCGCCGCTCATGGGCGCAACGCGTCAAAGATGATCTGCACATTGCCGAAGTACTGGCCGGGGAGATAACCGTCGTCAGGCTTCTGCGCGGCGATTTCCAGCAGCACGCGTTTGCCGACGCGGGCCTCGTCTTCCGGCACCACGCGCACGGCGGCAAGCCCCAGCACCTGCTGGTTGAAGGTGACTTTCAAGGCAATGTTGTCGCTGCCGTTGAACAACACCGGCTCATAGGCGAGGTAGGCATCCACCGCGCCCAGCACGTTTTTCACGTCGAAATACTCACGCAGCGCGGTCAGGGTTTCAGTCACCGGGTTCCAGTTCAGCGTTTGCTCACGCTCCAAAAAACCGGGGTTGAGCGGCAACACATAAAAGTCACTGGTGGGCACCTTGACCGACACCTGGAACACCGCCTCTTCGCGGGCCGCCAGGGCGCTGAAGCTGAGCAGGCTCAATAGGCCCAGTACCGTCAGAACCCTGCACACTGGCCAACGGCTCATCCTTTCACCTCTAGATTCTTCTGGTTGTCGCCTTCCTGCAGCTTGAAGGTGTATTGGCGCCCGGCGTCCTTAGTGAAGGTAAAGGCGCGCCCCGGCAGTACGTGGTTTTTGGTGGTCGGCTGGCAGTCGGTCGGTTTACCGGCCACGCAGTTCTTGAACTCGTCGACCACGATCACGCTGTTGCCGTTGTTGCGCAGCTCATAGCGGCCGGCACCGTCGTCGATGCGCGTGTCGTAGCGGGTGTCCTTGGGCCGCACGAAAAACACCGTGCCGTAGCCGGCCAATACGCTGACGCCGGCCTGCAAGGTTTTTTGATATTCCTCGCGCTCTTCGTCGGACACGGCAAAGGCGTCCTCTTTTTCCGGCACCACCGGGATGTAGCGCACCCGGAAGTAACGCTCGCTGGCCCGCTCGCCCATGTACAACAAGCGCGTGCCCTGCATGCCGTTGGCCGGCACGATCAGCCGTGCGGGGCTGGCCATCAGGCCATCCCGTGCGGTGGCGTCAGCCTGGCTTTGCAGCGGCACTTCCTGGGGCACGCCGCTGGCGTCGTAGACAATTTCGAGGATCTCGACCTTGACGAACGCGGTACTGGTGCCGCCGTTGAAGATGCGTTTCAGGTAACTGCTTTTGCTGCCGTCCAGGTAGTCGTAGACCACGCCGACGTTAATATTCGGGCCCGCCTGGACCCCAAAGGACACCATCCACACGCCCAGGATTGCGGCTAATACTTTCATTGTTTTACACCCTCATTAACGATTGGCCCGAAGCCAACGCACTAGACTTGCGAATCCCAAATAGCCGTGACCGCGCCCGCGCAGGTGCCAATCAACCGACCGATACGTTGTGATGTTCATGGACTGCGTCCTGTGCGAATCAGCCCGACTTCTGCTGGGTGAGTGCGGCATCCGCCAAGGTGTCCGGCGTGCAGCGCAGGTCTCCGATCATCAGCACATCGTTTTCAGTGCGGGCCTGGCTCGGGTCGAGGCGGAACTGGCAGAGCAACTGGTTGCCCTGGCGCACTTGCAGGGTCGGGGAGCCGGCGTTCATTTCCATCGAGAAGAACCCGTCCACCTCGCTGACCCCACGGCTGGCGTGGTTGATCACGTGATGGCCCTTGAGCGGCCGGCCTTGCGGGTCGACCAGGCGACCGAGCACGGTGACGGTTTTCATCACGCTGATCTTGCGGTAGTCCACCCCGCCCTTGTTGATGTGGTAGGCGCTGCGCGGCGGCTGGATGTTCGCCGCCGGCGGGTGGTTGCCTTCGAAGTCGAACGCCACCGAGCCGGTTCTGTACGCGGTGAGCGGTACAAAGTTGCGCCCCGGCCGCAGCGCGGTGCTGCCACCGCTGAGGTCGTCGGCGCGCAAGGTGATGTCGTCCAGATCGGTTTCCACATCGACGATCATGCCGGCGCCGTTGCCGTGGTACTGGCTGGTCAGCGCCATCTTCTGGGCGCCGACGGCGAAGGTGCTGTGCAGGTTCAGGCCACCGGTGAGGTTGCCGTTGTAGGAGGAACGCTGGGCAAAAACATCGCCGCCGACGGTGTCACCGTGGAAGCTGGTCATGCCGGACAGGCCGACGCCGTAGGTGTCGGTCAGCACGGTGGCCGAGACGTTCTGCAAAACGTGGTCGGGCATGCTTTTGCGGTACGTCAACGAGCCATTGTTGTCGCGCTTGCCGTCGCGGGAAGTGCGCGAGCCGATGCTGCCCGACCACTGTTCGCCCGGCCCGCCGAGAGCCAGGTTGAGGGTCAGGTCGACGCCACGGTTGCGCTGGTCGCCGGTGCTGCGGCTGGCGGGGCGGTCGAACAGCGACAGGCGCCAGTTGGCATCGCTGCCGAACAACACGCCGTATTTGCTCCAGCCCAGGTCCAGGCCAACGCCCTCGATATTGCCCTGGCTGTGGGACAGACGAGCATTGAGCGAATGTTGGTTGAGCAGACGATGGTTGATCGACAGCGACGAGGTGCTGGTCTGGCCGACAAAGGTTTGCCGGGTGCGCAGCCGCGTGCCGTCGGGCAGGGTCTCGTAGGTGTTGCGGGTGTCCAGCCAACTGCGGTTGTGGCTGGCAATCACGCTGCCGGCGCCATAACTGTAGAGACCTTGCACGTCCATGCCGGTGCCGTGGTCCTGGGTCTGGTAGACGTTGGCGTAGACGCTCGCCTGGGTCGCCAGCGTCCAGTCGATGGAGGCGCCGTATTGCATGCGGTCCTGCACCTGGCGACCGGACAAGCCGAGGATCACGCGCGGGTGCAGCAGGTAATTGACCGAGGCGCCGGCGGTCATGTCGCCTTTGTCGCGCTGATCCCAGTTGTTGAGCAGCGTGCTTTCGCGGCCGGCGAACAGGTTGTAGCGCCAGCGCTCGTCGTGGTTGCGCCAGTTATTGGGCTTGTACACCAGCTCCTGGGTGGTGGCCGTGACCTGGCCGTCTTCGACCAGGCGCACTTCCACTTCATAAATGCCACCGGGCAGCGCGCGCGTGTCGATGCTTTGCAAACCGGCCGCCACTGGCTGGGTGTTGATCAGCAGGCCGTTGCGATAAATCTCTACCGAGCCTTGGCGGTTGGAGGTGACGTAGATCGGGTACACGCTGGGCTTGGGGTTGCTGATCGCGAGGCTGTCGGAACTGCCGAGCATCACACCCACGGCCACATCCGGCGCCGCCCCAAAGGAGCGCGGCTGGCGATTAAGCCCTTCGGAGCTGGGCGTGAAATAGCCCATGCGCAGGAACTGGCCTTCGAATTCGCGCTGGGCATACAGCGAATACAAGGCGTGATACAGCTGGGTGTCCGGCCCGCCGAGGCGTGCCAGTTGCAGGTTGAGCGCGTGGCTCCAGTTCCCCAGGCTACTGCTGGCTTCAACCCCGAAACGTCCGCCGAGTGCCTGGTCTTGCCCACCGTTGAGGTTCAACTGGTTGCTGACAATCAAGCCCGTGCTGCCGTCTTTGGGTTGGTGGTAATAACGCTGATGATCGGTGTCGTGCTCGGCGTTCTGCGTGAGGATGGAGACCAGCGAGTTTTCCAGGTTGTAATGCACCGCCAACATCTTCTCCGGGCAGTTTTGCGTGCAACTGCCCAGGGCGACGCCTTGTTGCAAGTAGCTGCTCCAGGTATCGCGCTCAGCGGGTTTGATCGGGCTGTCGCTGGTATCGGTAAAGTCCAGCAGCGTGAGGCGGTCATCGCGCGAAAGCACCACCATTGCCTCGCCCATGAACACTTCGTCGCGCTCTATGCGCACGGCCAGCGGCACATCAAAAAAATGCTCTTCGAATTCGCTCGGCAAACCTTTCGCCTGAGCCAGCAAACTGCGCGGCGTGTAACTGTTGTCAGCCGCGGCCAAGGCAGCCGAACAGGCAAGCAGGGCCAGCGCCGCCGCGATGGGTTTCATCGGGAACATGAACTTAATACTCTAGGGCGAACAGCAAACCATCGGAGCACCGACCCCAGGCGAACACCGCCTGCGATCGGTGGGTGTGATCAATAAGGCAAACCCTTATCGATTGCCGGGCGCTTAAAACGTGGTGCGCGGCACGTTGTCGAAGATCACGGTGGCCGTGGTGGTGTATTGACCGTTCTGAGTGTCCGCAGGCTTGGCGGCCTTGATGGTCATCAGCTTTTGCAGACCCGGGTTGGACTCTGCGTCGGCAGCCACTTCCAGAGGCGCGCCGGTCAGGACGACGTCGCCCAGGGTGATGGTCAGCGCGATAGCGTCCGTACCGTTGGTGAGCGATGCCGGGCCGTCCTGCAGGTAAGCGTCGATCGAGCCACCGGTGTTTTTCAGGGTGAACATGGAAGACAGCGTGCTCAACTCACCGGTCACGGTGTTGTAGGACATGATTTCGTCACGACCGAAGTTGGGGTCCAGGGGTTGAGCGTGGAACTGCTTGGTAGGGATGTCGGCCTTGATGTTGATCGTGGTGCTTGCATCGTTGGCGGCCATCGCAACCGAAGAGCCCAGTACGGCAACAGCCAGAGGGAGCAGAACAGCAAACTTCTTGATCATGCTTGAATACCTGTAGTCATTTAAAGGAAGGCGGTTAACTAAAAAGCAAGCCAGGACTCACTTCCAACTAACACACTGGCATTGAGGTTCAGTGTTTTGGTGAACATTCAACGCCAGGGCATATTCGATCAAATCAACTTTAAGATATGCAGGCACGCTCCGAGAAACATGCAAGCTACTAGGCCATTACGCCGGAGGAAGAAATACAATAAATACGATTTTTAAAAAAATGACTGTAAGATTTGAATGACACACAGATATATCAACAAAAGCAGTACAGCTATAAAAACTAACTTAGCCGACAAGGCCGCGATTGTAGTATTGAAACTACATGCGGGCATTACTCTATACGTTCAACCTGTGCGGCACCGGTTGACCACGGTGTTATTGACGTAGGAGATGGACGTTTCGCGCCTCTCCCTTGTTAAGCCCAACCTGGCGGCACGCTTGACGACGCATAGCTATTCACTATGATTGACTTTAAATCGAACCGACGAATATTAGTGTAGAATCAATCACCAAGGATCGACCGATGTGGACACCCGTGAGTGGGTGGCTACATCCGCCAAACTGTCGGTGGCAGGTTGCGGCGATATCAAATTCAATCAGGAGTCCCCCTCAGCATGGCAATCACCGCGAAAACCCGATCTGTCACGGCTCACGTCCCTGAGCAACTGGCCCAAAAGGTCGATTTGATGGCAGAGCGTCTGGAGCGGTCCAAAAACTGGATCGTCAAGCAGGCTCTGTCCGCTTGGATAGAGCAGGAAGAAGAGCGTAGTCGCCTAACCCGTGAAGCCTTGGCCGATGTTGACGCTGGCCGCGTTATTGACCACCAAGCTGTCCAGGCCTGGGCTGACAGCCTCAGCACCGACACTCCGTTGGCGGTGCCGCGCTGATGGAGTTGAAGTGGACAAGCAAGGCGTTTTCCGACATTACCCGGCTGTACGCGTTTCTGGCGTCGGTGAATCAGCCTGCCGCTGCACGAACGGTGCAGCAACTCACGGCGGCCCCGATCACACTGCTGACCAACCCGCGCATTGGTGAACGCCTGGAAGAGTTCGAGCCAAGGGATGTGCGTCGAATTCAGATCGGCCATTACGAGATGCGTTACGAGATAGTGGATTCGACTATCTACCTGCTGCGCCTGTGGCACACCCGTGAAGACCGATAGCCTGGCTGGACTGGGGCCCATTTGAAGTAGCGAGAACCCCTGCCCGCCACGGCAGGGACAAAAGCCCGGCTTACTGAACATGCTTAAGCTTGATCACCTGCTCAAGCGCCGAGAGCAGGCGTTCGAATGCACTAAACCGCTCGTCCTTCAGTTCGGCCCAGCGCTCGATGAAGAAGCGCCCTTGATCGTCAATCTGCACCGGCGTGGTGAGAATCTCGCCAGTGCGCGAGTGATGCACCAGGTTCACTGCGTGGGGTGAACGCTGCTCGACCATGAACTGTCCGGGGTGTGTCAGCCGTGAACCATCGACCGGAACATAAGCGCGAAGGGGACGTGCGCCTGGGGCGACGACGCTCAAGGTGAAGTCGCTGCGGATCGCCGTGAGCCGGTTAGGGTACAAAGACGATCCATAGGCGACGGTCCATTGCAGTCCTGAACGTAACTCGGTGGCTGTACCCACTGGGACATCGAAGGTCCGCAGGCTGATGGCTCCTTGAGTTTGAGCGACGCCCGCAATGCCCGCGACAGGGTGCGCATGAGCACTCCCCATATGCGCCACCCACTTATGCGCGCCTTGGGCCGCCTGGTCCTTGCGGATGACCTCGCCGGCAAAAAAATTGAACATCGAAAGGCGCGACGTATCGGCGGCGGCCATGCCCTTGGTGTGGTAGCTGGATACGCAATCCAATGCGCGTATGCGCATCCCGTGTTTGCCCGCCACGTCCACCACGCTGGTGTAAGTGTGCGGCCCGCGGTACTCGGGCATGTGCCCACGGTCCAGGGTCCACAGGCGGTCTTTGAGCGATTTGGACACGACCCCTGTGCGATGGAACGTATCCAGGTCTGCCTGGTGCAGGTCGGTGAACAGGTGCTCCATGTAGAGGGTTTTGACCCCGTGTGCCTTGAGCGTGCTCATCTGATCGATCAGCAACGCCTTGCTCGATTGCTCGGCGTGGCTCTCACAGATAATCAGCCCTGGGGCGTGTTTGTAGCTTTGCTGGATAAAGTCAGCTTGGGTCGTGTGCGCCGGCAAGTCCGGCAAGGTCGGCCGGGCGGGGAGTTCAGCGGTTTTGAAAAACTCATCGGCGCGCTTATCCAGGCGTTCGCGGGTTTTCCGGAAGGCGCTTTCGGCGGCGGCTATTTTGTGGTCGAGCGATCCGTAACGGGTGTCGAACGGATGGGCGCCTTTGCCCATTTCATGCAGCTCGTGGGTGAACCGTGCGTCTATGTCGAAGTCGCTGTAGGCGCTTGCGTCGCGGGTTGCGCTGATGA
>Ga0302264_1000029_pt1 | contig 38426 bp, 37 predicted proteins | sample II_Fen_N3_4_FD_194563 | JGI IMG/M metagenome (GOLD analysis project Ga0302264, IMG submission 194563) | Peat permafrost microbial communities from Stordalen Mire near Abisko, Sweden - II_Fen_N3_4 | ecosystem: Environmental > Terrestrial > Soil > Wetlands > Permafrost | place: Sweden: Abisko... | reverse complement strand
ATCGGCAGTTGGAACAGCGAGATCGCGCCGGCGATCAGGATCAACAGCGAGAGCACTGCTGCGAAGATCGGCCGCGAAATGAAGAACTTGGAAAAATTCATCTTGAGTCGTATCCCTTAACCGCGTGGAGTCGCGACGGCTGCGAGCTTGGGCGCGGTTTTTGAAGGCGCCACTTGCTCCAGGTTGCTGGCTTCAAGCGCTTGTCGTTGTTGGGCCAAGGCGGCGAGGGTTTCCTTGCTGGCCATCGGGATGGTTTCCGGGGCGACCGGCGCGCCCGGGCGCACGCGCTGCAGGCCCTTGACGATAATGGTGTCGTCCTTGTTCAGGCCGCTGCGCACGATGCGCAAACCTTCGATCTTCGGCCCCAGTTCCACCGAGCGGTAGGCCGGCTTGTCGCCTTCCATCACCAGTACGAACTTCTTGCCCAGGTCGGTGCCGACCGCTTCATCGTTGATCAATACGGCGGAGTAGGTGCCGCTGCCGACCAGTTTCAGGCGGGCGTACAAGCCCGGGGTGTATTCGCCTTTGCTGTTATCGAATACCGCACGGCCGCGGATGGTACCGGTGGCCGGGTTGACCTGGTTGTCGACAAAGTTCATCTGGCCCTGGTGCGGGTTGCCGGTTTCATTCGACAGGCCCAGGTACACCGGGGTGGTCGCACCACGGCGACCCTGGCGGGCGAGTTCGGTGTACTTGAGGTACACGCGCTCATCGGCGTCGAAGTAGGCATAGACCTTGTCGGTGGAGACCAGGCTGGTCAGCGCGGTGACGTCGGCGGTGACCAGGTTACCGGCGGTGATCTCGGCACGGCTGACACGGCCGCTGATCGGCGCGGTGACACGGGTGAAGCTCAGGTTCAGCTTGGCCAGGTCCAACTGCGCCTGGATGCCAGCGACGCCGGCGCGGGCTTCCTGGGCGGCGGTGGTGCGCGAGTCGGCCAGTTCGGCGGAGATCGCATTGCTCTGGCGCAGGCGTTCGCCGCGTTGTGCTTCGTTATCGCTGCGGCTGGCGGCGGCTTTGGTCTGTTGAAGCTGGGCTTCGAGGCGGCGCACCTCGGCCTGGAACGGGCGTGGGTCGATCTGGAACAGCAGGTCGCCTTTCTTCACGAGGGCGCCTTCGGTGAAGGCCACTTGATCGATCTGGCCGGACACCCGTGGACGGATTTGCACGGTTTCCGGTGCTTCCAGGCGGCCGGTAAATTCGTCCCACTCGTTGACCGGCTGCTCAAGCACCTTGGCCACGCTGATTTTTGCAGGAGGCATGGCGGCCGCTTGGTCCGGGGTTTTGCCGCACGCGCTCATCACTGCCACGGCAAGAATCGCCAGGGGCAAGCGCAAGTGTTTGAGTTTCTGTTCCATGAGGTGCATCCGCCAATGTATTTGAGATGGGCGGATCATGCGCGGCGAGGTGCTAGGTCACGAATCGAATGAAGCAAAGATAACTATCATTCGGAATGATATAAGCGCGGGATGAGCCCTCTAGCCTGCGGGTTTCATTAGGCAGCTATCAATATGCTTGATGACAAAGGTGTGTTGCACGGGCTGCAAGGAACGCCGCGATGCCTACGCGGTGTTGTCAGTCGCCAACCGCGCAACGATGCGTTCTATCAACATGCTCAGCCGTTTGGGCTGAATGCGCGTGGGCGGGTAGACGATGTTCCGCGCGGTCCCGCCCAGGTCGTAATCTTCAAGCACCTCGCACCGCGTGCCTGACACTTCGGGCCAGGTCGAAGCATGGCGGGGTGGCAATTCTTTACTATTGCGGCTTCTATTAGCCGTTGTGCTGCCACGCGAGGAAACGCCATGACTTCGTCCATCGATCCCGGCCTGCTGGCTATTTATGAAGCCTGGCACGCCACCGTCTGTGCCGGCGACCTGGCGGCTACGGCGGCGTTGTATGCCGAGCAGGCGGTGTTCGAAACGCCGCTGGTGCTGGCGATCTACCCCGACCACGGCAGCGGGGTGCTGGTGGGCCGAGGGGTGATCCAGCGGTTTATGGAAGACAGCAAGCGCCGCTTTCCCAATGACCTGGCTGAGTGGTATCGCAGCGACAAGGCCTTCATCAATGGCCGCAACTTGACGTGGGAATACCCGCGCAAGACGCCGACGGGGGAGCAGGTCGACCTGATGGAAATGATGGAGATTGAAAACGGCTTGATCACTTGCCACCGCGTGTATTGGGGCTGGTATGGCGTGCGCTTGCTGGCGCCGGTACTGGCGAAGGCGCTAACGCTGTGAACCCGCGTGCGACGGTTGCCATCGTTGGCGGGTCGGTGACCGGCGTCGCGGCGTTTATCCAACTGGTGCGCACAGGTAACGCTCGGCGTATCGACATCATCGATCCCGAGGGGCTGGCGCACTCGATTGCCTTCAACGCCGACGAGGCCACGCTGTTGTGCAATACCTCGGTGCAGACCATGTCGGTGCTGGACGATGACCCGCACGATTTTCAGCGTTACCTCCAGGCGCAGGGCATCGACGCCGGCGAAGACGCGTTTGTGCCACGGGCCTGGGTGTCGGGCTACCTCAAGCAACGCTACGCCGAGTACCGCGATGTGGCGCAGGCCCGGGGCATTGAGCATCGAGTCGTGCGTGCAACGGTGCGGCGTATCCAGCCGGTCGCGCGCAGCGACTATCGCCTGGTGCTGGACGATGGCAGCGACCTTCGCGCCTGTGCCGTGCTGGTCTGCACCGGCAGTGCCGCACCGTTCGTGCCGCCGCTGGTCAGCCCGCATGCCGGTGCGCCGGGCATTTTCTCGACGCCATACCCGGCCAAGGCCTGGTTGGACAGCCTGGGTAAGCCGTCGCGGGTCTTGGTGCTGGGCAGTCGTCTGTCGGCGGTCGACAGCGTGTTGCTGCTCTGCGGCGCAGGGCATCAGGTGCTGATGGCGTCGCCTTCCGGGCGTTTGCCCGGCGTGCGCACGGCCACCCCGCGGCGTTGTGCGGTGGCCCTGGATGAAACGCGATTCGCCCGGCTGGACCTGGAAAACCCCAAGCTGTACTGGCACTTGCTGCGCATCGTTGCGCGGTCGGCCAAGGCGATCAGTGGCCGCTCGCTGCGCGAACAAGTCGATCGCAGCGTGGAGCCCACCCAGCGCCTGCGCGGCGAAGTCGCCTTGGCCCGACGGGGCGCGACGGACTGGCAGAACCTGTTGGTGCAGTGCATGGACCTGGCTGACGTGAAACTGCGCGCAGCACCGCCGGCGGTGCGCATGGCGGCGCTGCAGAACTGTTGGGAGGCGGTCGGGCGTTACCTGTTCGCGGTGCCCTTGCAGACCGCGACCACGTTGCTGCGGCTGATCGACGAAGGGCGCCTGCAACTGGCCGCGCACGTGCCGACAACACTTGAGTGGCAGGGCCAATGGCAGGTTCACGACGCCCACGGGCACATCGAGGCGGTGGATGCGGTGGTGTGCGCCACCGGTTTTCATAAACAGTTTTTCCATGCCACCCGCGACGGCCTTGAGCTGCAGGTATCACCGACAACGCCGTGTACGCCGCCCTATGTGTCGCCGCAGTTGCAGGTCAGCCTGCCCGGCGCCGAGGCGCCGGAAAACATCTGGCTGCTGGGCGTGGCCTCCTACCTGGCGGCGCCGATGGTCAATTCGGTATACCAATCGGTGCGCCAGGCCCGCGAGGTGGTGATGCTGCTCGCCGAGTTCCCTTTATTCATCGACAAACACGCAACCGAGGCAGTGGCATGAAAGTGTATGGCGACAGAGGTTCAAGCAATACCCGGCGAGTACTGACCACCGCCGCTTACCTGGGGCTTGAGGTCGAATTCGTGTTTCTCGACCTGTTCAGTGGCGAGAACCGCACGCCGGAGTACCTGGCGCTCAACCCCAACGGCACGATCCCGACCTTTGTCGACGGCGACGTGGTGCTGTTCGAAGCCTCGGCGATCATGATTTACCTGGCCGAACAGGCCGGTTCGTCATTGCTGCCCGCAGGCATAGCCAAGTACGAAACGCTCAAGTGGATGTTCTGGGCCGCCGAGCATTTTCGTCGTGGGCCGACGGTGCTGATCGAGCAGCGGTTCATGGACCGCCTCAAAGGCCGCGCCGAGAACCCGACGCTGGTGGCCGAAGCGCTGCAGGCGATCCACCGCTACACGGCCGTGCTCGACGGGCACTTGCGCACCCGCCGCTTTGTCGTGGGCGACGCGTTGAGCCTGGCGGACATCGACCTGGCGGCCCCGCTGAGTCATATCCCGCGGACCCAGGCGCCGTTCCTGGAATATCCCCATGTGGCGGCCTGGTACGAGCGGATCAATGCACTGGCCGCCTGGCAGCAGAGCGGGGCGGCCCAGGAGCGCCGGATCGCCGAAATCGAGCGCTTGTTTAGCCCGCAACGGGTGCCGGCATAAGGGTTTTCCTGGCCGGGGTCACGGCATGCAGCGGCGCTTCGAGATGGCGCAGATGCTCAATCCCCAAATGCAGCTTGAATGCACGCCAGCCCGGGCTGGTCACATACACCGCACGTGAGCCGGCGGTTCGACGCAGCCAACCCTGCTGGCAGAAAGTCTCCAGCAGGTGGGTGCCGAGCGGCCCGGCGATGTGGTGTTGGCGTTCGGTCCAATCCAGGCAACGGCGGGCCTGCACATGGTCGTGCAAGCATGGCTCGCCGGCCTGCGGGTTGAGTGACTGCAACCATTCGGTGCCGCGCCGGGTGAGCACGTATTCGCGCTCGTTGCGCTCAAGGATATAACCCTGCTCCAGCATGCCTCGGGTCACCGCTACGCCGACCTGGCCGGCCAGGTGGTCGTAGCAACACCGGGCAAAACGCAGCTCATGGGCCGAGCGGTTGGGCAGGCTGCGCCACGAACTGGTTTGCGGCGCGACCGCCGCCAGGCTTTCCAGTACGTGGGACACATCGGGGCCGGCCAATTGATAGAAGCGGTTGCGGCCCTTGGTCTCAACGGTGAGCAAGCCGCCGTCGAGCAGTTTTGCCAGGTGCGAGCTGGCGGTCTGCGGGGTCACGCCAGCGGCACCGGCCAAGGCACCGGCGGACATCGAACTGCCATCTGCCAGGGTGATCAGGATCACTGCGCGCACGGGCTCCGCGATCAAGTAGGCGATGGATGAGATTTTTGGCTGGGTCATTCCGTCGAGCTCCGTGCTGTGCCAAGTCATGTCGATTTTCAGGATGACATAAACATAAACACTTCGACACAGCTCGAAGCGTTTATCCCAGAAAGCTGCATATAGTCGAACCGCCCCCTCTCAACGGACTCACGCGGTCATGACCCCCAACACCCGCTACCAACGCCAAGTACTGCTTGCGACGAGTCTGAGCTATGTGGTAGTTATCCTCGACACCTCGATTGTCAATGTGGCAGTGGAGTCGATTTCCCGCACCTTTGGCTCGGGCATCTCCGGGCTGCAGTGGGTGATCAACGCATACACCCTGACCTTCGCCAGCCTGCTGCTGACGGGCGGCCTGCTGGGCGATCGTTTCGGCGCGAAGAAAATCTATGCGGTCGGCCTCGGCCTGTTTGCCCTGGCCTCAGCCTTGTGCGGCCTGGCCACCGATCTGCCGGAATTGGTCGGTGCGCGGGTCTTGCAGGGGCTGGGTGCCGCGTTGCTGGTGCCGTGCTCGTTGATGTTGATCAATAGCGCTTACCCGCAGACCCATCAACGCGCCAGCGCGATTGGGGTATGGGCCGGCTGCGGTGGCATCGCCATGGCGGCCGGGCCGCTGGTCGGTGGGGTGCTGATCGAGCTGTTCGGCTGGCGCAGCATCTTCTTGATCAACGTGCCGATCGCCCTGGTCGGCGTATGGCTCACCTCGCGCATCCCGTCTTCAGCACCGTTGGCGCCTAAGCGGCACTTGGACGTCACCGGGCAAGTCGCCGCGATTATCGCGCTGGCGACCTCGGTGGCGGTGCTGATCGAAGGGGCGAAGCTGGGGTGGAACTCCGAATGGGTGTACGCCGGCGTGTTCGTGGCCTGTATTGCCTGGTGCGTGTTCTTCGTGAACGAAAGCCGCCACAAGGACCCGATGCTGCCGCTGCAGTATTTCCGCAACCCGGTGTTTTCGGGCGCGACGCTGCTGTCGCTGGTGTCGGCCCTGGTGTTCTATGGCCTGTTTTTCCTGCTGAGTGTGTATTTCCAGACCGAGCGTGGCTGGTCGCCACTGGACACCGGGCTGGCCTTCCTGCCGTTGACCGCCATGGTCACCCTGGGCAGCTTCACCTGCGGCCGGCTGACCCGCGCGTATGGCGCCCGCGCCGTGCTGTGTGCGGGGTTCGGCCTTTACACCCTGGGGTTTATCGGCCTGTTCGCCCTGGCCACCGACGCGCCGTACTGGCGTATCGCGCTGTGTTATCCGGCTGTGGGGTTCGGCGCCGGGATCATTACCCCGGCCGCTACCTCCGTGCTGATGAGCGTGGTCGATCGTGCCAAGGCCGGGGTGGCGGCCGGCACACTCAATGCCAGCCGCCAAAGCGGCTCCGCCTTCGGTGTGGCGATCTTCGGCGCCTTGCTCACGTCGATTCACCCGCTGGGCGAGGCCATCGACGTTGCCGTCAGCGTCGCCATCGGCTTGTCGCTGTTGGCCATGCTGATGGCCGCCCTGGTGTTGAAAGCGCCGGCGGCGCACCCCGTCCAAAGCTGATGCATCTGCACCCGTAAACGCGATTGCCAGCCCGTGTTCGTGAAATTCGCGAGGCGGTGCTGTACCTGGAAAACATCATCAATAGGGACAATGATCATGAATGTGCGCTCTGCAGTTGCAGTTGTCGATATGGCGGGAATCGGCATCGGTCCGGCTAACCTTAGCCTGGCAGCGCTGGCTCAGCCCAAACCGAGCATTAGCGCCGCGTTCTTCGAGCGCGGCAGCGAGTTTCAATGGCATGCGGGGATGATGGTGCCCGAAGCCAAGCTGCAGGTGCATTACCTCAAGGACCTGGTCAGCCTGGTGGACCCGTCCAACCCGTTGTCATTCCTCGCTTACCTGGCGCAGAAAAAACAGCTGCTGAGTTTTATCAACGCCAACTTCGAGCAGGTGCTGCGCCGCGAGTTCAACCAGTACTACCGCTGGGCGTGCAGCCAACTGCCGAATCTGCACTTCAACAGCGAAGTGCGCTCGGTGACGTTCGATAACGGCCTGTTCCTGCTCAAGGGTGACACCTGGGTGCAGCCCGCGCGCCACCTGGTGCTGGGCACCGGGCAGCAACCGTCGATCCCGACATGGGCGCAAGCGCATCTGGGCGATACGCTGTTTCATTCCGCGCAGTACATGACCCGCAAGCGCAGCCTCAAAGACCAGCGCGTGGTGGTGATCGGTGGTGGCCAGACCGGGGCCGAAATCATCCAGCATCTGCTGTCCGACACCGCCGCCTTGCCCGCCAGCGTGACCTGGGTCTCGCGGCGCTGGAATTTCTCGCCGTTGGATGAGTCGCCGTTTACCAACGAGCTCTACACCCCGCAGTACAGCGAGCACTTTTTCGCCCAGCCCGAGGCCGTGCGCCGACCATTGCTGGCCGAGCAGAAACTGGCGAGCGACGGCATTTCCCAAGGGTTGTTGCAGTCGATTTACCGCCGCTTGTACGAGCTCAAACATGTCTTGCAGCACCCCTGCCAGGTTCGTTTGCTACCGGGGCGTGAGCTGACTGCGATTCACCAGCGCCCCCATCACTGGAGCCTGTCGATGACGCACGGGCACAGCCAGGTGCAGGAGGAACTGAGTGCCGACACGGCGGTGCTGTGTACGGGGTATGCCTACCAGATGCCGGCATGCCTGGAGGCGCTCGAATCACGGATTACCCGGAGCAACGGTGAGTACGTCTTCAACGATGACTATTCCGTCGCGTGGGACGGCCCGCAGGGCTCGGCCATCTACGTGCAAAACGCCGCCCGCAGCCAGAAAGGCATCGCCGACCCGAACCTGGGCCTGATCCCTTGGCGCTGCGCGAACATCATCAACAGCGTCAGCGGGCAAGCCCTGTATGACCTGGATCAGCCCGAGGCGTTCGTCCAATGGGGCGCCAACGCTGTATTCGACGAGGTCGGCGATGCGCGTTTCGATCGCCTGACCGCCCTCGCTAACTAGACCCAGGAACCCGATCATGGACCCCATCACACTTGCCCCCAACGGCAATGCCCCGGTGATTCGAGAAACCGAGGAGCGCGTGGCGCAGCCGGGCGTGCGCCTGTACCTGCATCACTTCGTCGGCAAGCTGGCCAACGCGCCGATCCAGTCATCGCGTTTCACCCTCGATCCAGACAGCGTGACCGACAAAGACAAGCACGCCGTGAACGAAATCTGGTTTATCAGCGGCGGGGAGCTGGACGTCTTTTACGACGGCACCTGGCACGCGGTCAGAAATGGCGAAAGCGTGTATTTCGCGCCCTGGCGGCCGCATTTTGCGCGCAACAACGGCACCACCCAGGTCCAGGTGTTTTCGGTGTGGTGGGCATGAGCATGGAGCAGCACTTCGACCTGGTGATTGTCGGAGGCGGCATCATCGGTGCCTGGGCGTTGCATCATGCGACGCAACGCTATCCGCACTGGCAGATTCTGTTGATCGACCGCTACCGCATCGGCGACGGGGCGACCGCGCATTCGGCGGGCGTGCTGCTGGCCACCGGCCGCTCGGCCCGCGAGCGGCGCCTGGCCGGGGAGAGCGCCGCGCTGTATCGGGCGCTGCGTGATCGCCTGGGCATCCGCACCACCCAGGCGCCGGTGTACTGGCTGGCCGAGCGCAGCTTTACCGCGCATATCGAGCAGGCCCTGGTCGATGGGCCGGTTCAGCCTGCCGAGCTTTCGGTGCATGACCTGGGCTCACGCCTGGGCGCCTCACTCACGGTGGGCGCGAGCGAAAGCCTGTTGCGTGGCGGCACCGCCGAAAGCTACGAGCCGCCGCTGGTGGCGCGGTTGCTGATCAGCCACAGCCTGGCCAGTGCCCATGTGCGCTGCATCGAAGGCGTGGGCGTGCAGCAGATCGATGCGCTGGGCAGCGGCACGCGCATCACCCTGGCCGACGGCGCCACGCTGCGTGCCCGGCGCACCCTGGTGGCCACGGGGCCGTGGGTCAGCGAGGCGCCGTTCGGCGCGCTTGCCGCGCGCCATGGGCTGCGCGTGAAGAAGGTGGTGGCCCTGCATATCGACGGTGTGCCGCCGGCCAACGCGGCGGCGCTGTTTCTGCCGCAATCCGACGCTTACCTGATGCCGTTGGCGGCACGTAACCAGTGGCTGTTCAGCTTTCGGTGCGATGAATGGGACGTAGCGCCGCGCAAGCATGCACTGGAAATCAACCGCCACGATATGCAAGTGGCCACGCGCACGCTGGCGCACTACCTGCCCGAGTTGGTGCCACGGTGTCGTGGCGGCCGGGTGTTCTGCGACAGCTACAGCCCCGACGGTGAGTCGCAGGTGAGCGTCGACGCCTCGCAGAATCTGGTGTTTGCCGGCGCCGGCAGCGGCGCCGGTTTCCGCCTGGCGCCGGGCATTGCCCGCGAAGCCCTTGAATTGATTGTCGCCCATTGGCCCGATGCGCCCGCTACCGCCAAACCCACCCTTTCTACTGTTTCGATGGATTGAAAAGATGACCGCTATCGCCGCGCAAACCTTCTTCCTTATGCCGATCCCGCCGACCCCGAACGGCCGGCTGCACCTGGGGCATATCGCCGGGCCATACTTGCGCATGGACATGCTGGGGCGCTACTTGCGCAGCCAGGGCCATCGTGTCGACGTGGTCTCGGCAGTCGACGGCTTTGACTCCTATGTGTTGTGGAAGGCGCTGCAAGAGCAGCGTGCGCCCGAAGCCGTGGTGCGCGACTACCACGCGCAAATCGCCCATGACCTGCGCGCGCTGGATGTCGAGGTCGATGACTTCCTCGACCTGGTGCAAGGCCCCTATGCGCAACAGCATGCGCGCAATGCCCAGCGCACGGTGGAGCGGCTGGTGGCGCTCGGGGTGACGCAAAGCGTGGTCGAACGCGTGCTGTATTGCCCGGACACCCGGCGCTACATGGCGGGTGCCTGGCTGCTGGGGCAGTGCCCGTATTGCCGAGCGGGGGCAGGCGGCTACTTTTGCGAAGCCTGCGGCGCACTGTTTCGCCCGGAGGCCATGCTCAACCCGCAACCGCGCATGGGCGACAGCCCCTTGCACTGGGTTGAGGTCGAAAGCCTGTTTCTGAGCGTCGCCAACCCCGAGCAGTTGCTGCAACGCATGGCCGCTTGCGGTGCGCCGGCGTCGATCATCGAGGTGATTGCGCGCTTCCTCGAACGCGAAAACGGCCAGGTACGGCTGACCGCACCGGGCGAATGGGGCGTCGCCTGGAGCCCGGACCGCTTTGGCAACCCGCGCGTCCTGTTCGAGTCCGGCTGGGAATATGCGCTGACCTGCGCCGATCGGTCCCAGGAGAACGCCCCCGAGCACGGCCATGCGATGTTGCGCAGCAGCGAGGTGACGACGCTGGTCAGTTTTGGCATCGACAACGCGGTGCTGCTGTTGGCCGGCAGTGTCGCGGTGATGGATGCCTTGCAGGATCACCAGTCGTTTGATTACGTGCTGACCAACTACTTCTACAACCTGCAAGGCGCGAAGTTTTCCACCAGCCGACTGCATGTGGTGTGGGCCGCCGATATCGTCGAAAAGACCCCGGCGACCAGCGACGCCGTGCGTTACTTCCTGAGCCGCGAAAGCCCCGAGCAGGGCGAAACCAATTTCGCCGTGGAGGAGTTTGTCGAGGTGGTCAACGTGGACCTGGCCGGGGCGCTCGACAGTCGTATCGACCTGGCGCTGGGCGCCCTCGATCACGCTCGGGCGCAGTCCATCGAACCTGCGCTGTTGCCGGGCCTGGAGGTGGCTGTCGCCCGGTTGGGACAGGCCTTCCGGTTGAACGCGGTGTCGGTGCGCGAGGCTTGGGCGGTGCTGCATCAGTGGATGCAACGCCCCGACCTGGACGTCACGCAGCCCGGCCACGCCTACCTGTGGCTCAAGGGCCTGGCGTACCTGGCCGCGCCGATCATGCCGCGCCTGGCCGAGTACCTGTGGCAGCGTCTGGGCCATGACGGGTTGCCGCTGATCCAGGCGCTCTATGCGGCCTCGCAGCCACGGCTGCAGGCCTGGCTGCGCCCACGCTTTGCGCCGCTGTCGCCGGCGGCATTGGCGCCGTGCCTGCCGGCCAGCGTGGTACTTGCTGGGGCCGCCAGCGATGCATGAGTACGCCGACGTTATCGTGATCGGCGCCGGGACCACCGGCACCAGCGCGGCCTGGCACCTGGCGCGGGCCGGTGCGTCGGTCAGGTTGCTGGATAAAGGCGCGATTGCCAGCGGGTCGTCGGGCGCATCGCCGGGGATCGTGCGCGCTTATTATGCCGACCCCGCGCTCAGTCACCTGGCGGCGCAAGGTGTGCGGGCCTATCGCGATTGGCCGCAGCACTATCCCGGCGCATGCGGCTACCAGCACACCGGGTTCCTGACCGGGATTCCCGAGCACGCGCAAGCGGCCGCCCAGGCCAACGTTGCCCACCTGCAGGCCGCAGGCGCTGCGCTTGAATGGCTCTGCACCGAGCAGATGCGTGAGCGGGTGCCGGACCTGTACACCGACGGCCTGGCGGGTGCGGTCTACGAACCGGACGCCGGTTACTGCGACCCGCGTCTGACCGCACGCAGCTTTGCCGCCGGTGCGAGCGCGATGGGCGCGGTGATCGAAGAGGGCCGGGCGGTGCGTCGGATTGTGCGCCAGGCCGGACGCGTCATCGGCGTGCAGACTGACAGCGGGTTTATCGCCAGCAGCCACGTGATCAACGCCGCCGGACCGTGGGCCGCCGCATTGGCCGCCGAGTGCCGCGCGCCGCTGCCGATCCACGCCACACGGCACTGCGTGGGTATTGTCGAGGTCTGCGGTGCGGATCAGCCGATGCCGGGCTACTGCGACCGCGACGCCGGCTTCTACCTGCGCCCGGATCGCCCCGGCAGCTACGTGATCGGCGCGTTGAGCGGCGCCGAAGGGGCGCCCATCGACCCGGATGCCTTCGACCGCACCTTCAGCGACGCCCAGGTGTTGGCCTACCGTGACCGCGCCGCGCAACGCTTGACGCGTCTGCTGGGTGCGCAGCCCATCGGGCGCCGTGTGTCGTTCTTTGACGACACGCCGGATGGTAATCCGCTGCTCGGCCCGGACCCGCGCGTGCCGGGGCTGATGGTCGCGGCAGGGTTGAGCGGGCATGGCTTCAAGTTTGCGCCGTTGTTTGGGCAGGCGAGCGCGCAGTGGGTGTTGACGGGGGAGATGCCGGCGGCGATGGCGCCGTTTGCGCCGCAGCGGTTTATCGACTGACGGGAAGCGCTCCGGCTGTTGGTGGGGCAACAGCCGTTCAATAAACTGTGCGATTTCGCAGGCCCATGGCCAGCGTAAGCTGTTGAATTAAAAGCTTTATGGGTTTGGCATGAATTGTGTTGTCAGTCAATTGGCACTGACCCGACAACGGGAGGAATAACCCCCACTTTTCAAAAGAAACCAGACCATGCACAACACCTTGCAACGCACGTTTATCGCCGGCTTGCTGGCAATCGGCACCTTGGGCGGGCTGCTGCCGGCCGTGGCCCAGGCGGCCAATGATCAACAGTTCATCCCGCTGGCGACCTACCGGGTCGGCGCCTATGCGTCCAGCGGCATCCCGTGGTGGGCGGGGGAGATCGACTACTTCCGCTATATCAACGAGGTCGAAGGCGGCGTGAACGGCGTCAAACTGGTCTGGCAGGAGTGTGAGACCGAGTGGAAGACCGACCGCATCATCGAATGCTACGAACGCTACAAGACCGGCCTGGACGGCGCGCCGACCGGCTTCTTCTTCACCCACAGCACGCCGGCGTCCTATGCGCTGATGGACCGTGCCGCTGTCGACCATATCCCGCTGATCGACGGCGCCGGCGGGCGTACCGAGTCGACCGATGGCCGCGTGTTCCCTTACGCCTTCCCGCTGTTGCTCAATTACTACGGCCAGGCGTCGGTGGGGATCAACTACATCGCCCAGCGCGAAGGCGGCCTGGACAAACTCAAGGGCAAGAAGATCGTCACGGTCTACCACGACTCCGCCTACGGCCGTGAAACCCAGGCGGCGATGCAATTGCTCGCGCAAAAGTACGGCTTCGAGAATATCCAGATCCCGGTGGCGGACCCCGGCAACGAGCAGTCGACCCAATGGCGGCAGGTGCGCCAGATCAACCCGGACTGGGTATTCTTGCGCACCTGGGGCGTGTCCACCCCGGTCGGCATCAAGACCGCCGTGCGTTTTGGCATCCCGGTGGACCGCCTGATCGGCGATGTGTGGGCCGGCTCCGAAGCCGACGTGATCCCTGCGGGCACCGCCGCCAAAGGCTACCAGGCGCTGGCGCCATTCCCCGGTGGCGACAACTTTGAGATCCACCGCAAACTCAAGCAGTTCATCCTGGACCCGGGCAAGAGCAACCTCAAAGACCCGAGTTACTTCGGCAAGGTCTACTACAACATTGGCCTGATCAACGCGGCCATTGCCGTCGAAGCCTTACGCACCGGCCAAGCCAAGTTCGGCAACCGTGGGTTGAATGGCGAAGAAACGCGCTGGGCGTTCGAGCATTTGGACATCGACGCCGCTCGCATCAAAGCGTTGGGCCTCGAAGGCTTGCTGGCGCCATTGAAGCTGTCCTGCGCCGACCACGAAGGCGGCGGTTCAGCCCGAGTGCAGCAGTGGGACGGGCAAAAGTGGGTGCTGGTGACCGACTGGGTCCAGGCCGACCGCGCCACCTTGCGCCCGTTGATCGAGGCCAAGTCCGCCGCGTATGCCCAGGAAAAAGGCATCTCGGCGCGTGACTGCGCGGCCGAGTAGCGCCTGGTCAGGCGACGGTGGCCGCGCAAGCCGGTTGAAATCACAGTCACGGTACTGAGCGAGGTGTCGTCCGTCGCCGTCTCGTCAAACGCGGGTGCGCCCGCCAGCAGCAGAGAACCGGTCACCCGCGACAGGCGGAACGTTTTGATCGGGGGCGGCTCGGGCATGTCAGCAATCATCCATTAGGTCTGGCAGTGGCCCTTGGTATGGGCGCAGCTTCGCAAGCGTTTCGAGAAAAACTGGGTGGCGAGTCGCTTGCGCCTGAGCAAGATAGATAATATGTTAACGGTACAACTAAAATAATCGGTGGAGGGGGTATGCCTGCCTTATTTCACGCTGGCGCTGAGTTCGCCAACTGGAACCGCGACTTGCGTGCGGTGTGCGGTAACTTCAGCACGACGATGTCCGATCAGCACCGCCTGTTTATCGGCAGTGTCCACGGCCAGGATGTCTGTGGCCTCGAAGTGGCGCATATCCGCACCAACGCAGGGTTGATCAGCCGCCACCGCACTCACGGCGATGGCGCCGACGATCGACACTGCTTTCTGATCCTCCAGAGCAGCGGCCATCAGCGCATTCGCCAAAAACACCGGGTGCTTGAACTGGGGCCTGAAGACATCGCCCTGGTGGACTCGGCGCAGGCCTTCGAGATCGAACCTCAAGGCTTGGTCCAAAACATCTCGATTCATTTGTCACGCCAGGAAGTCAGCCTGCAACTGAGCCAGCAAGCGCTGTTTGGCAAGCTGGCGCGCAACAGTGTGGCCACTCATATGATTCGCACCTTGGTGCGCTCGCTGGCTGACGTGGAGTTGAGTGAGGGCTATGGCGGCCAAAGCGATGGCCCGGCCTTGGAGCAAGCACTGATCGGCTTGGCCGTCGCCGGCCTGGACGAGCGGGCCGAGGGCCAGCCCGGTTTCGCCTGCGTGGGCCATGATGATATCTACGGACTGGCCACCCGGCTGGTCGAAGCCTCGCTGCAAGAGACTGAACTGGGCCCTGAATATTTGGCCCGACGCCTGAACGTCTCGGTGCGCCAGCTCTACCGGCTGTTTGAGCAGCGTCACGAGAGTATTGCGCGCTACATCCAGCAACGTCGCTTGGAGCGGGTGGCTCAGGACCTGCGCGCCCAAGACCTGCGGCATGAGTCGATTACGCAAATCGCCTTCAAATGGGGGTTTGTCGACGCCGCGCATTTCAGCCGGGCCTTCAAGCGCCATTTCCAGTACGCCCCTCGGGACTTTCGCCAACACGCCTCCTAAGTGCCGCCCTGGCAGGGAATGCCAAGCGGTTTGGCAGACTCAGTCAAGTCGCAGGGCGTGGCAGGCACTCTAATAAGGTGGCCTGGGCTGGGGTTGATACCGAGCCGCTTATTGCTGGAGAAAAATAAAAATGAAAACACGGAGCTTGCTGATAGGCAGCCCTTTACTGATGGCCGCGTTGTGCTCGGTGGTGTTGGCCGGTCCGGCTCAGGTCGATGGTCGGCGCATCATCGCCGCTGACCAGGAGCCGGGCAACTGGATGAGCCATGGCCGCACCTACGACGAACAGCGCTACAGCCCGTTGGACAGCGTCAATGCGAGCAACGTCGGCCAGTTGGGCATGGCCTGGACGACGAAACTGGATATCGACAGCGGCACCGAAGCCACGCCGCTGGTGGTCGATGGGGTGATGTACACCACCGGGGCCTTCAGTATTGTCTATGCGATCAATGCCGCTAGCGGCGAGTTGCTCTGGAAATACGACCCGAAGGTGCCGCCCGAAAACCTCAGCCAAGGTTGCTGCGGGCCGGTCAACCGGGGCGTGGCGGTCTGGCAGGGCAAGGTCTACGTGGGCAGTTTTGACGGACGCTTGATTGCCCTCGATGCGGCCAGTGGTCAGCCGGTCTGGAGCGTCGACACGATCATCGATCGTACCAAGAGCTATTCGATCACCGGCGCCCCGCGCGTCGTCAAAGGCAAGGTGCTGATCGGCAACGGTGGCGCTGAATTCGGCGTGCGCGGTTACGTGACGGCTTACGATGCCGAGACCGGCAAACAGGTGTGGCGTTTCTATACCGTGCCAGGCGACCCGAAACTGCCGCCGGAAAATGCGGCGATGGCCAAGGCGATGAAAACCTGGGACGGCGACGGCTGGGTCAAATGGGGCGGCGGCGGCACCGTCTGGGACTCCATGGCCTACGACCCGCAACTGGATCTCCTGTATGTCGGCACGGGCAACGGCTCGCCCTGGAACTATCAGTTCCGCACCAACGGCAAGGGCGACAACCTCTACGTGGCGTCGATCCTGGCGCTGCGGCCAGACACCGGCGAATACGTCTGGCATTACCAGATCACGCCGCAAGACCAGTGGGATTTCACCGCGACCCAACACATGATTCTCGCCGACATCAAGCTGGACGGCAAAGTGCGCAAGGTGATCATGCAGGCGCCGAAGAATGGCTTCTTCTACGTCCTCGACCGCACCAACGGCCAGTTGCTCTCGGCGAAGAATTTCGTGCCGGTGAACTGGGCCAGCGGCATCGACATGAAAACCGGCCGCCCGATCCTGACCGGCGCGGCCGACTATTCCAAGGAGCCTAAAGTGGTGCAGCCGAGTTTTCTCGGCGGACACAACTGGCACCCCATGTCGTTCAGCCCGAAGACCGGCTACGTCTATATTCCGGCCCAGTACACCTTGGCCGAGTTGAAGGCGGCCAAGGCGCCGATGTTCCTGTCGAACAAGTCGGTGGTGAACTTCGGGCTGGATGTGCCGGACTTGCCTGAAGACCCGAAAATCCTCAATAAAATCCGTGACGCCTGGAGTGGTGAGTTGATCGCCTGGGACCCGGTCCAACAGAAAGCGGCCTGGAAACAGCCCTACATCAGCGCCGGCAACGGCGGCACGCTGGCCACGGCGGGCAATCTGGTGTTCCAGGGCACCGCCGACGGGCGCGTGGTCGCTTATCGCGCCGACACCGGCGAGCAGCTCTGGGAGCATCGGGCCAACTCCGGGGTCATGGCCGGGCCTGTCACCTACACCGTCAAGGGCGAGCAATACGTGGCGTTCTCAGTGGGTTGGGGCGGGATCATCCCGCTGCTGACCGGGCCGTTGACCAACAAGGGCAAGGTGCGCGCCGAGTCGCGGGTGATTGCCTTCAAGCTCGGCGCCCACGGCGAACTGCCGCCACCCAAGGTCGCGCCGGTACTACCGAGCACCCACCAGACACTCACGGCAACCCCTGAGCAACTGGTGCAGGCGCGCGGTCTGTTCAATGGCCTGTGCGCAGGTTGTCACGGCCTCAACGCCATCAGCGGCGGCGTGGTGCCGGACCTGCGCTACCTGAGTGACGACAAGCACGCGGCGTTCCCGGCCTTTGTCAGCGGTGCGCTGATCACCAAGGGCATGCCGAATTTCTCCGACATTCTCCAGCGCGACGACATGGAATTGATCCGTCAATACCTGGTCAAGCGCAACCAGGATCTGCAGGCCGACCTCAAGGCCGCCGGGCACGTCGACACCCACTGATCGCCTACGGTTTCACCCATGCCTGACGACGCCCCACGGCGTCGTCATGGCGAAGCTCTGCCTCCAATAAAAATAACGAGACACGCCATGAAAACACTTAGCACTCTGACTCTCAGCGCACTCTTCGCCGGCCTGGCCCCATTGGCCCAGGCCGATGTAAAACCTGATCCGGGCGACTACACCGCGCTGCCCAAAGGCACCGATGTGGTGGTGTTGTACCAGCAGAACCCACGCGGGGATAAGGTGTATTCGGGCGGCAAGAAAGTCGCCGACAACCTCGACCTCGACATGACCGTCGGGGTGTTGCGTCTGATCCACTTCACCGAGTTCTTCAACACCGGGCTGACCTGGGACCCGCAAATCGTCATCCCCTTCGGCTACCAGAAGGTCGGCGCCACCGACAGCAAGAACTCGGGGCTGGGTGATATCACCTTCGGTGGGACGGTGTGGACCATCGCTGACCTGGCCAAAAACGAACACCTGGGCTGGTCGGTGTTCGTCACCGCGCCGACCGGCAGCGAGAAGAACCAAGGCTTCGCCTTGAGCAGCAATCGCTGGGCGCTGGACTTTCAGGTCGGTTACATCAAGGGCCTTACCGATAAAATCACCTGGGACGTGATCGCCGAAACCGAGTTCTACGACGAACAGCGCTCCACCGCCGCCAAAAAAGACCCGTTGCTGCAACTGCACAACCACCTGCGCTACAACTTCACCCCCGACACCTACGCCGCGATCTCTTATCGTCATAACTGGGGCGCGCGCGAGACCCTCGACCATGAAACCCTGGCCACCAGCCGCAGCAATGGCACGCTCGGTTTTACCGTCGCGACTATGCTGGGCAAGCAGGTGCAGGTCATGGGGCAGTTGATGCATGACACGTCGGTGCGTGAGGGCGTGAAGATTGATAACTCGCTGCAGTTTCGCCTGGCGTACTTCTACTGAGTCAACGGCTGTCCGGCATGGACACGGTCCATGCCGGCGCTGGATCAATAGCGAATCATCACCGATTTGAGTTCGGTGTAATCCTCGATAAACGCTGAGCCGAATTCCCGGCCGATGCCCGATGATTTAACCCCGCCAAACGGCACCGCCGGGTCGAGCAGCGTGTGCATGTTCACCCACACCGTGCCGGCGTGGATGGCGGGCACCATGCGCAGGGCTTTGCCCAGGTCGTTGGTCCAGAGGCTGGCGCTGAGGCCATACGGTGTGTTGTTCATCAGTTCCAGCAGCTCGTCTTCGCTGTCATAGGGCAAGAACGTGGCGATCGGGCCGAAGGTTTCCTCGTTGAGCAAGCTGTCGTTGATGCTGTTAGCGAGGATCACTGTGGGTTCGACATAACACCCAGGGCGATCCATGCGCCTGCCGCCGTGGATAATCGTGTTGTTTTCGGCACGCGCCTTGGCAAAAAAACCTTCGAGCTTCAATTGGTGCTGGCGGTGGGTGACCGGGCCGAATTCGGTGCGCTCATCCAGCGGCGAACCGATGTTCAGTTTGCCCAGACGCTCGGCCAGGCGGCTCATGATCGGCTCGATCTGCGAGCGATGGGCGAAAAAGCGTTCAGCGGCGGCGCAGATCTGCCCGGAGTGCAGGAAGCCCGCTTCGATGATGCCGTTGACCGCCTTGTCGAGGTCCACATCACGCAGGAACCCCACCGAGTTTTTCCCGCCCAGTTCCAGGGTTGCGCGGGTCAGCCCGGCGCCCGTGGCCGCGCGGCCTACGGCGATGCCGGTCGGCACCGAGCCGGTGAACGAGACCTTATCGGTGCCGGGATGCTCGATCAGCGCCTGACCCACCGGGCCGCCGCCGGTCAACACGTTCAGGACGCCGGCGGGCAGGCCTGCGTCGACCGCCAGCTCGGCGACCCGCAGGATCGTCAGCGGGGTGAATTCACTGGGCTTGATGATGATGCTGCAGCCGGTGACCAGCGCCGAGGCGAGTTTCCAGATGGCGATCATGGTCGAGAAATTCCACGGCACGATGCCCACCACCACGCCCACCGGTTCGCGCAGGGTGAACGCGGTGTAGCGTTCGCCGGCGAAGGAGGGCAGGGACGGCGTGATGGTCTGGCCGCAGATCTTGGTCGCCCAGCCGGCGTAGTAGCGTAGAAAGTGTGCTGCCTGGTCCACTTCGAAGGCGCGGGAAATCTGGATGATCTTGCCCGATTGGCACGTCTCGATCTGAGCCAGTTCCTCGCGGTGTTGTTCCAGTAGGTCGGCGAGTTTGAGCAGCACGTTGCCGCGCACTGCCGGGGCGACCTGGGACCAGTGCTGGAAGCCACGGCGGGCGGATTCCACCGCCGCATCGACGTCGGCCGCGTTTGCATCGGCGACGTGGGCAATCACGTGGTCGGTGGCGGGGTTGATCACTTCGAGGGTCTGGCCGGACTGACTCTGCACGTAGCCGCCGTGGATAAACAGGGCATGGCTTCGACGCAAAAACGCTTCGACTTGGGGCAACAGGGGGATGTCGGTCATGGGGTTTTCCTGGTGGTGAACAAGAGAAAACCCTGAGGTTAAGCAAGGGCTGTCACGGCGGCTTGACTGTGACTGCCCGGCGCCATGTCTGTGTCTGCCAACGCCGCGTCTATTGCGGCTGACGGGCAGGATCAATACCCATGGAAAGTACAATTTTGCATCTGGAAGGTACATTTTCGCAGCGTGCCGCTCACCCCATACTGGGCCTGCAGCCGGTGCCGCTCCTCGATAATGGACAGCAGCCGGACATCCAATAATAAGCAGGGCCGTCCATGAAAAAGCCAAACCCGCTCCTCGAAGACCTCAAGTCCATTCTGCCGACCATTGCCGCCAATGCGTTCCAGGCGGAGCAAGACCGCAAGGTCCCCGACGAAAACATTGCGCTGCTCAAAAGCATCGGCCTGCACCGTGCTTTTCAGCCCAGGAAGTTCGGCGGCATGGAAATCTCCCTCCCGCAATTTGCCGATTGCATCGCCGTGCTCGCCGGCGCCTGCGCCAGCACGGCCTGGGCGATGAGCCTGCTGTGCACCCACAGTCATCAATTGGCGATGTTTTGCGCCCAGTTGCAGCAGGAAGTCTGGGGCGATAATCCCGACGCCACCGCCAGCAGCAGTATCGCGCCGTTCGGCCGCACCGAAGAGGTCGACGGTGGCGTGTTGTTCAGTGGCGAGATGGGCTGGAGCAGCGGCTGTGATCATGCCGAGTGGGCGATTGTCGGCTTCCGGCGCAAGAACGCCGAAGGCACCCAGGACTATTGCTTCGCGGTGCTGCCGCGCAGCGACTATGCGATTCGCGATGACTGGTTTGCCGCCGGCATGAAAGGCAGCGGCACCAAGACCTTGATCATCGAGAACGTGCTTGTGCCGGAACACCGCATCCAGAAAGCCAAGGACATGATGGAAGGCAAGTCCGCAGGCTTCGGTCTGTACCCGGACAGCAAGATTTTCTACTCGCCGTACCGTCCGTACTTCGCCAGTGGGTTTTCCACCGTAAGCCTGGGGGTCGCCGAGCGCATGCTCGACGTCTTCCGCGAGAAGACCAAAACCCGCGTGCGGGCCTACACCGGGGCGGCCGTGGGCGCGGCGACGCCGGCGTTGATGCGCCTGGCCGAATCGACGCACCAGGTGGCCGCCGCCCGAGCCTTTCTCGAGAAGACCTGGCAGGAACATGCCGAGCACAGCGAGCAGCATCGCTATCCGACCCGCGAAACCCTGGCGTTCTGGCGCACCAACCAGGCCTATGCGACCAAGATGTGCATCCAGGCCGTCGACCGTCTGTTCGAAGCTGCCGGTGGTAACGCCTGGTTCGAGCACAACGAACTGCAGCGCCTGTTCCGTGACTCGCACATGACCGGCGCCCACGCGTACACCGATTACGACGTCTGCGCGCAGATCCTTGGCCGCGAGCTGATGGGCCTCGAGCCCGATCCCAGCATGATCTGAGTCGCTCGCCCCACGCCCCATAACAATAATCAGGACTGCTTGTGCAAGCAGTCCGGGAGTCTTGCATGTCTGATAAAAGCCCAACCCCCTTCGACCCACGTGCCTTCCGCCGCGCCCTGGGCAATTTTGCCACCGGCGTCACCGTGGTGACCGCCGCCGACGCCAGCGGGCGCAAGGTCGGCGTGACGGCCAACAGTTTCAACTCGGTGTCCCTGGACCCACCGCTGGTGCTGTGGAGCATCGACAAACGCTCCAACAGCCACGAGGTGTTCGAGCAGGCCAGCCACTTTGCGGTCAACGTGCTGGCGGCCGACCAGATCGACCTGTCGAATAATTTCGCGCGGCCCAAGGAAGACCGCTTCGCCGAAATCGAGTTTGAACCGGGCGAGGGCGGATCACCGGTATTCGCCGACTGTTCGGCGCGTTTTCACTGCGAGAAATACCAGCAAGTCGACGGTGGCGATCACTGGATCATGATCGGCAAGGTGGTGGCGTTCGACGATTTCGGCCGCTCGCCGTTGCTGTATCACCAGGGCGCCTATTCGATGGTCCTGCCGCACTCACGCATGACCCGGCGCGACGACAGCCAACCGCCCAGCAGTCATTTTCAAGGACGCCTCAGCCACAACCTGTATTACCTGATGACCCAGGCCGTGCGGGCCTATCAATCCGGCTACCAGCCTCGGCAATTGTCCACCGGCTTGCGCACCAGTGAAGCGCGCATGCTGATGGTGCTGGAAAGTGATGCCGGCCTGAGCACCCCTGAGTTGCTGCGTGAGGTGGCAATGCCGGTGCGCGAGATCGACGAAGCCGTGGCCAACCTCAAGCGCAAGGCGCTGGTCACTGACCATGACGGCCGCGTGCGCCTGACCGCCGCAGGCCTCGAACAGGCGGAAGACCTCTGGTCGATTGCCCAGGAGCAGCAGGATAAGGTGTTCAGTGCATTCAGCGCGGAGCAGATCGACACCTTCACAACTGTGTTGAAACAATTGATCAGCCACGCCGGCTAGCCCCGAAAAGGCTCAGGAGCGGCGCAAGGCGGCTCCTGATTCGATCAACACGGCACCGCCACTGTCAGTTGGCTGTACACGTTGGTGCCATTCCCCCCCACTTGGTTGCCAGCGTTGTGCTGGTCCCGCTCGGGTTTGGCAGGCCGTGCGTGCTGACGGTCTGGAAATCGAAGAACAAGGCGCCGAGGGTCACGGCTTGGGCCGGCTTGACCTTGAGCGCGACATGTTGGATCACCGCGTTGGTATTGAATGGCCGCGCGTAATTGCCGGCGACTTCGCCCTGCACCCATGCACCGCGCCAGCCTCACACCGAGTATCAGCTCCATGCTGCAAAGCCTGTTTGAGCTGTTCAGTGCCCGGCGGGGTATCGCGCTGGAGTGACCCTGGAACACCTGCGCCGTAACCTTGACCTGGTGCATTTTCAGCGCACCGCTTCGACCACGGCCGAGGCGGTCCTGCTCGATGGCCGCTTGCGCGTGGAGATCGTCGAACGCGCCGAGTCGCAGTGGCTGATGCACCGGGTGATGACTGAGTTCGTGCTGCGCCTGCCTGCTTCGCGAGAGGGCACGGCAAGTTTTGAACTGCACCACACCGGGGCTGTTTGGCGCATCGGCATTCGTTGCCGGCAACGCAGCGGCGACCCGGCGCTGCTGGCGTTGTTACAGCCCCACGGGGCGTTGCTCCAAGCGTTGATGCCGCTGGATGTCAAGCGTCTGCGCATCGATCTGCAGGCCCGCCAGTGGTGTGTGCGCCTGGAGCATATGGGCGGTAGCGAGGTGATCAGCCGCATGCCCGCGTTTCGCCGCTATATTCCGCTGAGCCCCGATCAACGCAGCGGGTTGCTGGCGGCACTCTGATCACGGGTTTTGGCACCATTAGTGCAGTCGCTTTGGTTGAGACGGATGTGTTGCGGGCATTTAGATAACATGTTAACTATTGCTCGACAACAACAAAAAAACCAAGGTGGACACAACCATGAGCATGCAAGCGGTTGGACAAGATGGGCTCGACAGTTGGACCCGCGATCTGCGTTCGATCTGTGGGCACTTCCACACAGAACTGGCGTTCAATCGCTCGCTGTTTATCGGTGACATCTCGACCTGTTTCCGTGGCGGGCTGCCCCTGGCCAACCTGCGCACCAACGCCGGCCTGATCAAGCGCCCCAACACCCGCGCCGACCACGATGACGACCAGCAGTGTTTCCTGGTCAGCCAACGCAGTGGCTACAGCCAGATTGCCCAGGACGGTCAGGCCATTCGGCTGGGCCCCGGCGAATTGTTACTGATGGACTCGGTAGGCTCCATCGAGATCACCCCGTTCGGGTTGATCGAGCACGCCTCCCTGTGTCTGTCTCGTCATGAAGTGTGCAAGCAACTCGGCACCCGGCCACGTACCTTCGGCAAAATTTCTTCAAGCAAAGCCTGCGGACGCATGCTGCATGTGTTGATGGATCAATTGTGCACGGATGCCCTGGATGGCGACGCGGCGGTGGCGGAGGGCCTGGCGTTGCAGTCGGCGTTGGTTTCGCTGCTCGGCTCGGCGTTTGCGCAGCAGGAGGAGGCGACCGACGACTGCGCGGTGCTGCCGGGCGTCAACCTGCGCAGTTACGTGCAAAAAGTCATCGAAGAGTCGCTCAGCCAGCCGGGATTGAGCCCGCTGGGCCTGGCCAATCGCCTGAATATCTCGGTGCGGCATTTGTACCGGCTGTTTGAAGCGCAGGACGACAGTGTATGCCGCTACATCCAGCGGGCGAGGCTCAAGCGCAGTGCCGATGACCTCGCCAATCCGTTCCTGCGCGGCGAGTCGATCACCGCGATTGCCTACAAGTGGGGCTTCACCGATTCAGCGCACTTCAGCCGCTCGTTCAAGAAGCAGTTCGAGGTCTCGCCCAAGGAGTTTCGCTTCAGCCACGTGCAGCAGGTGGCGCAGGGGGTGTGAGCGTTCAACGAAGATGACGCGAAGAAGCTGCCGGCGAGCGCCGACAGCCGAGGCCATTACGCGACGGCAAAGTAGTGTTTGATGAAGATGGGGCTGACGATTTCCCACAGCACCACGGTGCCTTTGGTCACGAACCCGCTGTCGCCGGCCTTGAAGCGTGTCTGTAGGCCAGTGGTTTCGTCGGTCAGCAGCACTTCGCCGGTGACCAGCGTGGCTTGTTCGGTAAACGGGTAGACCCTGCGGAACGTGCGCTGGGTGGTACCGAAATAGGCGCTGCCGACCGGGCCTGTCCGTGCGCCGAAGGTCATCTTGCCGAAGGCTTTGCCATCGCCTTCGAGCAACTGCGAGCCGAGGTCGGTCACGGTTCCCCTGGCGTCGAGTTCCAGAGCTGGATGTCGTGTATGAGCGGGGTGAGGGGCATGGCAGGTACTCCTGATGGGAAAAATTAGCGGCGACCGTTCCAATAGCCCGACAGTTTCAGCATCAGGTGGCGGTTCCCGGCTTTCAGGTCGCGGGGGAGATGTTCAACCAGCGGTGTGGCAGCGCCGAACAGCCGGCGGTTTTCGTTGGTGACGCGGTCGTAGTCGATCACCGGGCGCATATCGTTGCAGGCCCCGCGAATCGGGCTGATCCGCTGGATCAACGGTTCCGGCAACGGCGCGGTCATCATCTGGGACGCATAGGTATTGATGGTCGATCGGTGCAGCTCGGGTTCCCGCTTGTTGAGGAAGCTGTCACAGGCTCACAGCCGCTTGCTGGCCCTGACCGAGCCGCGCCCGGTACGCAGGCTGATGCGTTCCGCTGCCGCAAGTTATAGCGCGCAATGAAGAGGACAGTGGTAGAGTTTCGTTAAAATATTAACTAACTGAGTCGTGATGCCCAGACCCATGCGTAAACTCCGACAATCCCTGACATTGACCCTGTTGCAGGCCCGCGAAGCGGCCATGAGTTTTTTCCGCCCCTCGCTCAATGAGCACGGCCTGACTGAGCAGCAATGGCGGGTTATCCGCATTCTCAGCCAGCACGATGAGCTGGAAATCTATCAACTGGCCGAATTGGCCTGCATTCTCAAACCGAGCATGACCGGCGTGCTGGTGCGCATGGAGACTGCCGGCCTGGTGCATCGGCGCAAGGCTGAGCAGGACCAGCGGCGCGTACTGGTGACCCTGGCGGATAAGGGCAAGGCCAGCTTCGACTCCATGAGCCAGTGCATGGAGGAGAACTACCAGAAGTTGCAGGCGCAGTTCGGCGAAGAGAAGCTGCAGACGCTGCTGGGGTTGCTGGATGAGTTGAAGGCTATCAAGCGCTGAGTGCCAGCCCATCGCGAACGGGCGAATGGGCTGGTTGTGCTGAGGGCGCTGCGTGCAGGGGGTTAGTACACACCGCCGGACCTGAGTGGCGCCACGCCGTCCTTGAACGTTGCCGCGAGGCTTTGCAGGCCGCGCATCAGCACGGTCGTATCGACCCCGACGGCGACAAACGCGGCGCCCAATTCGATGTAGCGCCTGGCCAGGGCCTGGTCTGCGCTGAGAATCCCCACCGCCTTGCCGGCCTGGCGAACTCGCGCAATGGCGTCTTCGATCGCCGCCTGCACGGCGGGATGCCCTGGGTTACCGCGGTAGCCCATCGACGCACTCAAATCCGCCGGGCCAATGAACACCCCGTCGACGCCTTCAACCTGCGCAATCGCCTCAAGATTGGCCAGGCCTTCGAGGTTCTCGATTTGTACCAGCAGGCACATCTGTGCATCGGCCTGATCCAGGTAGCCGGCAATGCTGTTCCAGCGCGACGCACGGGCGAGGGCGCTGCCGACGCCGCGAATGCCCTGGGGCGGATAATGCATCGCGCGCACCAGTTCCCGCGCCTGCTGTGCGCTTTCGACCATCGGCACCAGCAACGTTTGCGCGCCGATATCCAGCAGTTGCTTGATCAGTGCGCTATCGCCGACCACCGGACGAATGATCGCTTGGCTCGCGTAGGGCGCGATGGCTTGCAACTGGCCGAGCATCCCGCGCAGGTCATTGGGCGCGTGTTCGCCGTCGATCAGCAGCCAGTCAAACCCGGCGTTGGCCGCCAGCTCAGCGCAGTAGGCATCGGCCAGGCCGAGCCACAGGCCGATCTGCGTCTCGCCGCTACACAGGCGCTGCTTGAAGCGGTTGATGGGCATATCCATGGAACGGTCCTCCAGGGTCAGACAAAGCGGCAGGAGATCGAGCCCAGCATGTCGTAGTCGACATGGAAGGTGTCGCCGGGATTGGCCGCCACCGGGCGGGTAAAGGAGCCGCCGAGGATGATCTGCCCGGGCTGCAACGTCACGTCGTAGGGCGCCAGTTTGTTCGCCAGCCAGGCCACGCCTTTGGCCGGATGGTTGAGCACGGCGGCCGACACGCCGGACTCTTCGATCACCCCGTTGCGGTACAACACCGCGGGCACTTTGCGCAGGTCGATTTCGGTCGGCCGCACGGCCCGCCCGCCCATGACCACGCCCGCGTTGGCGGCGTTATCGGAGATGGTGTCGAACACTTTACGGGTGGCGTGGGTCTGCGGGTCGATCTGTTGGATGCGCGCGTCGATGATTTCCAACGCCGGGATGACCCACTCAGTGGCGTCGAGCACGTCGAAAATCGTGCAGTTCGGCCCCTTCAGCGGTTTGCCCAGGATGAACGCCAGCTCCACCTCGACCCGTGGCACGATGAAACGCTCGAACGGAATGTCGGTGCCTTCGTCGAAGAACATGTCATCGAGCAGCGCGCCGTAGTCCGGTTCGCTGATGTTCGACGACACCTGCATGGCCCGCGAGGTCAGGCCGATCTTGTGCCCGACCAACTTGCGCCCGTCCTTGATTTTCTGTGCGACCCAGGCGCGTTGGATCGCGTAGGCGTCGTCAATGGTGATCGCCGGGTAGTCCAGCGAGAATTGCCGGACCTGTTCGCGTGAGCGCTCGGCTCGGTCCAGGTGTGCGGCGGCTTGCAGAATCTGCTGTTGATCGAGCATGACGAAGTTCTCTTACTGTGGGTTGACGATGGCCGCCGGGGTACGCAGGACCAAAAAGCCGCCAAGGGCGATAAACAGTGCCAGCACATACAAGGCCAGGCTGGCGCTTTGGGTGGTGTCACGCATCCAGCCGATCAGGTAGGGCGCGAGGAACGAGGCGATACTGCCGAACGAGCTGATCAGGGCAATGCCGGCCGCCTGGGTGCTGTTGGACAGGAAGGCCGGAGGCAGTTGCCAGAACATCGGCAGCGCCGCGCTGGCCCCCATGCCGGCGATCACCAGGCCGCACAACACCAGGGTCGGGTTGGCGGGCGACAGCCCGGCCACCGCGATACCGACGGCCGACATCAGCAGCGGCACACACAGGTGCCAGCGTCGCTCACGGTTGCAATCGGATGAGCGCCCGCAGCCGATCATGAAGAAACACCCGGCCAGGTAAGGCACCGCACTGAGCAGGCCGACCTGGCTGTCACGGCCGATGCCGGCGCCGTGGATCAGGGTGGGCATCCAGAACGCCAGGGTGTTGACCGCGAGCATCACCGCGAAATAGATCGCCACCAGCAGCCAGACCTGCGGGTCACGCAGGATGCCGCCGAACGAGGTGATGGATTTGCGCTGCTCCTCACTGCTCAGTTGTGTACGCAGTTGCTGTTTCTGCAGCGTGCTGAGCCAGTTCACCGTCTCGAAGCTGTCCGGCAGGCATTTGAGCACCACCAGGCCCAGCAGGATCACCGGGGCGCCTTCGATCAGGAACATCCACTGCCAGCCGCGCAGGCCGCCAAAGTCATGGAAGTGTTCCAGGATCGCGCCGGACAACGGCCCGCCGATAACACCGGCCATCGGCACGGCAATGGCAAACAGCGCGGTGACTTGCGCGCGGCGACGGGCTGGGTACCAGCGGTTGAGAAACACCAGAATCCCCGGAAAGAAGCCGGCTTCGGCCACCCCCAGCAAAAAGCGCAGCACGTAGAAACCGCTGGAGCTTTCGATCCACAACATGCTGGCGGACAGCAGGCCCCAGACCACCATCAGGCAGGCGATCCAGCGTCGTGGTCCGACGCGGTCGAGGGCGATGTTGCTCGGTACGCCGAACAGCGCGTAGGCGATGAAAAACAGTCCGGCCCCGAAGCCGTAAACCGTGTCGCTGAAGTGCAGGTCGGTACTCATCTGCATCTTGGCGAAGCCGATGTTGATACGGTCCAGGTGGGCAAACAGATAACAGATCAGCAGCAAGGGCATCAGGCGCCAGGTGACGAGGCTATGGGTACGCTGGTGTTCGAGCAGGGTGGTGCTGTCGGCGGTATTGGCTGTGCTCATGATGTTGTACTTTTTTTTGAGTGGCCGTTGGCGGAAGGCGGGCGGTGTTCAGCTCGCCTGGTTTTTCAAGAAGGCATGCACGTTGTTTTGCTTGAAGTTGAGTTCGGGGTGCAGCTCGATCATCTCGAACGACAGCGCCAGCAGACGCTGCGACTGCAGTTCAGCGAAGTGTTCGGTGATCACGTTGAACAGGCGTTCGGCGACGGTTTTGCGCGTGTCCAGGTCGCGTCCGTGGCCGACCTTGAGGGTCATGTGGACGAAGGCGTAATCGTGCTTGCCGTCGGCCATGCGCCAGGTGTCCAGGCGCACGCCGCGGCTGCGGATGCCGCCCAGGGGGAACACACCGCTGTCGCCCAGCACGGTGTGGACCTTCTCGAACAGCGCGGGCAAGTCGGCCTGCTGCTCGATGTTGTCGGTGTATTCAGCAATGAAGTGCGGCATGGGGGTCTCCTCCCTTGATCGGTGACGCGGATCTGTCCTGTGGGAGCTGTCGGCCCCCACATGGGTTCTTCGCCCTGGGTCAGAGGGGGAAAATGGCGTTGATCTGGCCGGTGCCGGAGCTGCCGAACGGTGGTGTGATGATCTCGGCCGGTTTGTTGTAGTCCGGTCCGCCCAGCAGGCCGAGAAGCATCGCGGTGTCGTGCATCTTGCCTTCGCCGAAGCAGTGCTCGGCGTAGTCCGGCAGCATTGCGCAGAACTCCTTGAAGCGGCCTTGCTTCCACATGTCCACCACATGCATGTCCATCTGCTTGTCGAATTCACGGGTCCAGTTGTGGATGTTGGCTTCGGCTTCGCGGTCGTCGGAGAAACGGTGGGAGAGGGAGCCCGAGGCCAGCACCAGGACTTTGCGGTCGCTCTTCTCGATCGCCCGGCGCACGGCGGCGCCAAACGTGAAGCTGTCTTCGAGGCGGTGCCAGGCGCACCACGCGGCAATCGAGATCACGTCGAATTTATGCTCGTCCGGCACGCCCATGTGCATGTAGCGCATCGGCACGAGGGTGCCGTATTCCAGCTCCAGGCTCGGGATGTTGTGAGCCATTGTGCGCACATCGGCCAGGTTGGCTTCAGCCGCGATCAGTTCCCCCAGTTCCGGGCAACCGGGGTAGTCGTACTCCATGTTCTTGATGAAGTGCGGCAACTCATTGCTGGTGTAGGTGCCCTTGAAATGCTCACCGCAGTTGACGTGATAGCCGCTGTTGACCAGCCAATGCACGTCGAAAACCACCACTGTGTCGGCGCCCAGCTCGCGGGCGCGACGCCCGATTTCCTTGTGCCCGGCAATGGCGGCTTCGCGACAACCATGGTGCTTGCCGGGCAGTTCCGACAGGTACATCGAGGGTACGTGGCAGATCTTTGCGGCCAGGACGACTTCGCCCATGATGATTCTCCTGAATAATTGTTTTTGTCTTGGAAGCATTGTGTGGCGAGGGCGCAAGGGCCCTCGCCAGCGGTCTGACTCACACGCCCCAGCGCGGAATGTGATGACTGCCCATGGAGATACACACGTTCTTGATTTCGGCAAACACTTCAAAGCTGTACTGGCCGCCTTCGCGTCCGGTACCAGAGCCTTTCACCCCACCGAACGGCTGACGCAAGTCGCGCACGTTCTGGCTGTTGATGAACACCATGCCGGCTTCGATGCCGTAGGCCAGGCGATGCGCCTTGCCGATGTCCTGGGTCCAGATATAGGACGCCAGGCCGTACTCGGTCTCGTTGGCCAGTTGCAGCGCTTCGGCTTCATCCTTGAACGGGATCAGGCACACCACCGGGCCGAAGATTTCTTCCTGGGCGATGCGCATCTTGTTGTTCACATCGGCAAACACCGTGGGCTGGATAAACTGCCCGCGACTCAAGTGCGCCGGCAGGTTGGCCGGACGTTCCAGGCCGCCGGCGAGCAGGGTGGCGCCTTCTTCTATACCAATCTTGATGTAGCCGGTGACCTTGTCGTAGTGCGCCTGGGTGATCATCGAGCCGACCTGGGTTTTCAGGTCTTGCGGGTCGCCGACGATCAGGCGTTTGGCGCGGGCGGCAAACTCGGCGACGAACTGCGGGTAGACACTTTCCTGAATGAACACCCGGCTGCCGGCGGTGCAGCGTTCACCGTTGAGCGAAAAGATGGTGAACAGCGCGGCGTCGAGGGCGCGTTCCAGGTCGGCATCCTCGAAGATCAGCACCGGCGACTTGCCGCCCAGTTCCATGGAGTATTTTTTCAGCCCGGCGGTCTGCATGATTTTCTTGCCGGTGGCGGTGCCGCCGGTGAACGAAATCGCGCGCACGTCCGGGTGGCGCACCAGCGCATCACCGGCGGTGGCGCCGTAGCCCTGGATCACGTTCAGCACGCCTTTGGGAATGCCGGCCTCGACGGCCAGGCGCCCGAGTTCATTGGCGGTCAGCGGCGACAGCTCGGACATTTTCAGCACGGCGGTGTTGCCCAGTGCCAGGCATGGCGCGGTCTTCCAGGTGGCCGTCATGAACGGCACGTTCCACGGCGATACCAACGCGCAGACACCCACCGGCTGGTACAGGGTGTAGTTGAGCATCTGGTCGTCCACCGGGTAGGTGTGGCCGTCCATGCGGGTGCAGACTTCGGCGAAAAAATCGAAGTTGTGCGAGGCCCGTGGAATCAACACGTTCTTGGTCTGGTGGATCGGCAGGCCGGTGTCGAGGGTTTCCAGTTCGGCCAGGTGCGGCACGTTCTGTTCGATCAGCTCACCGAGCTTGCGCATCAATCGGGCACGTTCCTTGGCCGGTGTGCCTGCCCACTTCGGAAAGGCTTCCTTGGCCGCGGCAACCGCTTGCGCGACTTCTTCGGCGCCGCCGCTGGCAACTTCACCGATGGCTTCGCCGGTGGCCGGGTTGTAGTTGATGAAGGTGTCTTTGCTTTCGACCTCACGGCCGTTGATCCAGTGTTTGATCATGCTGCTCAAGCCTCTTTACCGGCGCTGAAGAATTGCGCCTCGCTGACAATTCGATTGACCAGGCGCCCCACGCCTTCGACTTCCACGATGACTTCATCGCCCGGCACCACGTCGGCCAGGCCTTCCGGCGTGCCGGTGGCGATCATGTCGCCGGGTTGCAGGGTCATGAAGCTGGACAGGTATTCGATCAGGTATGGGATGTCGAAAATCATGTCTTTTGTGCTGCCTTCCTGGCGCAGTTCGCCGTTGATCCAGGTGCGCAGTTTCAGGTTGCTCGGGTCCGGCACGTCGGCGACATCGACGATCCACGGGCCTACCGGCGTGGTCGCGTCGCGGTTCTTCACCCGCAAGTTGGGGCGGTAGTAGTTTTCCAGGTAGTCGCGGATCGCGTAGTCGTTGCACACCGTGTAGCCGGCCAAGTAGTCCAGGGCGTCTGCGCGCTTGACGTTGCGCGCCGGCTTGCCGATCACCGCGACCAGTTCGCACTCGTAGTGCATGTAGGCGACATTGTCCGGGCGCCAGGTCACTTGGTTGTGGCCGGTGTAGGTGCCGCGCGACTTGATGAAGGCCAGCGGCTCGGTCGGTGGCGTGAAGGCCAGTTCGGCGGCATGGTCGGCGTAGTTCAGGCCGAGGGCGAACATGCTGCCGGTGGCCGGTGGCAGCCACTCGACCTGGTCTTCGGCGAGCAGGCGACCGTCGGCCAGGCGCACGGCGTTTTGGGCTTCGACCAGAACCTGATGCACGGCGCCTTCAAAGCGAATACGGGCGTGTTTCATGACAGCTCCTCTGCCTTGATGTGGTTGACCAGACGGCCCAGGCCGCTGATCTCGACTTCAACGGTATCGCCGGGTTGCACATCCACACGGCCTTCGGGCGTGCCGGTGATCAGCACATCGCCTTCGTGCAGGGTCATGAACTCGCTGATTTCGGCGATCAGTTGAGGAATATCGCGCACCCAATTGGCGGTCGAGTTTTGTTGGCGAAGCTCACCGTTGACGAACAGCTTGAGGCTCAATTGGTTGGGGTTGTCGATCTGGTCGCGCCCCACTAGTTCCGGGCCCAGCGCGCAGAACCCGTCGCGACATTTGGCTTTCACCGCCGGGCGGTAGTAGCTGTCTTCCGGCAGGCTGAACTCGTTGACGATGGTGTAGCCGGCCACATGCGCCATGGCGTTCTCGACGCTGACGCGGCTGGCGCTTTTACCGATCACCACGCCCAGCGCCGGGCCGGGCTGAAGGCGTTCGCCGGTGGGCTGCACGACGCTGCCGTCATGGCCATTGCGGGTGTTGGGGGTCTTGATGAACAGCACCGGTTTGAGCGGCGGCTTCTGGTAAGGCGCTTGCTCGAATTCGGCGATACGTTGGTTCAGCAACCCCTGATAGTTCAGCGCAACGCCGAACAGGGTGCCGTTCGCAACATCATGCAGAGCACGGCTCATGCTTTTCTCCTGGCAGTGGCGGGGCAGAGGCTGCTCCGAGGAATATTCGTTAACCTGTTAACGTTATAATTAAGATGTTAACTATCGTCAAGCGTGGCAAACTCTTTCGAGCCTGGCGAGCCGCTGAAATCCGGTGCAGGATGGCCTCTGCAGGTTGGTTGATAGCCCAATAAAAAAGAGAAATCCGCGATGATCGATCGTAAACCGATCCCCAATATCAACATCGGTCAGGTCTACGACCAGCGCTACAGTGATGCCGAAGTGCACTACGACAAACTCGGCAACCTGGCGGAGTTTTTCGGTCGCAACATGCCGGTCCATCGGCACGACCGGTTCTTCCAGGTGCATTACGTGAAGAGCGGCGCGGTGCGTGTTTACCTGGATGACCAGCAGTATCTGGAGTCGGGACCGATGTTCTTTCTGACGCCGCCGACGGTGCCCCACGCCTTTGTCACGGAGGCGGACGCCGATGGGCATGTGCTGACGGTGCGTCAACAGCTTGTCTGGGGGTTGATCGATGCCGATCCGACCTTGGTGCCCGGTTCGCAGTTGCCGGCGGCCTGTGTCGCACTGGCGCAGTTTCCACGCGAAGTCAGGCGGCTGGAGTTTCTGTTCGAAGCGCTGAGCGACGAAATCAACGCCGCCGGCGCCGGGCGCAGTGCGGCGCTGGACAGCCTGACCCGCTTGATCATGATCAGCTTGCTGCGGCTCTGCTCCAACTCCCTGCAAGCGCGGCCGGCGCGCCATGAAGACCTGCGGATCTTCCATCGCTTCAACGCGTTGATCGAGGACCATTACCTGCAGCACTGGCCGCTGTCGCGCTATGCCGACGGAGTGGGCGTCACCGAGGCGCGACTCAATGACGTCTGCCGACGGATTGCCGATCTGCCGTCGAAGCGGCTGATTCTCGAGCGGGTCATGCAGGAGGCCAAGCGGCTGTTGTTGTTCACCGGCAGTTCGGCCAACGAAATCTGCTACCAGCTGGGTTTCAAGGACCCGGCCTATTTCAGCCGGTTCTTTCAGCGTTACGCGCAGATGACGCCGGGGGAATACCGCCAGCGGCAATCGGGGTTGCGGTGAAGCCGCCATAGTCTGTTCTCGATGGGCGTCGGTGCGCTCATGATGGTTGCAGTCACTTCCCCGAAAAATGGCTTTTACGAGGAAGTGATTGCACATTTCACACCGCAGCGGTCACCACAAGGCCAGGCTGTAGCCGACGATGATCCGGCTTTCGTCGATGTCGCTGGTCAGGCCGTTACTTGAGCGAAGGCTGGCGTTGCGCAGACGCACGTTGACGTTCTTCAGCGGGCCGCTTTGAACGGTGTAGACCAGATCGGTATCGCGCTCCCATTCGCGGCCATTACGCACGGTGGCGGTTTGCGCGTGGCTGCCGTCCACATAGCGGGTCATGAACGTCAGCCCGGGTACGCCGAGGGCTGCGAAGTTATAGTCGTAGCGCGCCTGCCAGGCATCGGTGTTGGCCTTGGTGAAGATATTGATGGTCACCAGATTGACTGAATACGGGTCTTGGCCCGGGAAGGCAAAGTCGCCGTCGCCGGAGAGGTTTTGATAGCCCAGGCCGAATTTGTGCGCGCCCACCGACAGGCTGAACATGCCGTTGAAAAAGCGGTTGTCGATCCGCCCGCCGTCAACCCTTGAAGGGCTGCGCAGCCGCGCGCTGCCTTGCTCGCGAGTGTCGAAATAGCGCAGGTCGCTGCGCAGGTTCACGCCTTCGGCCAGGGGCAGGTCATGCACCAGGCCGATGAAGTTCTGACGGTAGATGTCCTGCATTTGCGCGTAGTAATACGTCGCCGCCAGGTGCGGATTGATCGCGTAGGTGCCCCCGGCCAGGTCCAGGTGGCTGCTGGTGACGCCGCCGTAACTCATTGACTCGTTGTTGGAGGAGTCGCGCAGGTTCTGTTTTTCCAGGCGACCGACGTTCAGGGTCAGCCCATCGATGTCCTGCGACGTGACCAGTTCACCGTTATAGGTCGACGGCAGCAGCCGGGTGTCGTTGTAGGCAGCCACAGGTAACAGCGGCTGCAAGGTACCCAGTTTGAGCACGGTTTTTGACACCCGCAGTTTGGCGGTCAGGCCCAGCTCGCTGTAGCTATCAGCCGGTTCGCCGTCTGCGCCGGACGGCAGCAGCCCGGTGCCGCGCCGGTCTCGGCTGGAGTCGAGTTTCAAACCCAGTTCTCCCAAGGCATCCACGCCGAATCCGACAACGCCGTCGGTGTAGCCCGACTCCATGCGCAATACAAACCCCTGCGCCCATTCGTCCGCCTTGTTCTGCGGCGCATTGCTCTGGCGAAAGTCGCGGTTCATGTAGAAATTGCGCAGGTCCAGAGTGGCTTTGCTGTCCTGGAAAAAATCGGCGTGGGCAACCAGAGGGGTAAACGCGGCGCACAGGCCAGCGCTTGCCGCCGTGCGAAAGAGGCACGAATGCATGAGGGGCGTTCCTTTTGTTGTTTTTGTTGGTATGGCCCTCTGCTAGGTCAGGGCTTGGGATATTGTTAACATGTTATCGTTAATTCGGATAGAGCGATTCGCGGGTTTTTGCCAATTTGTTTCGAAGTTAATGATTTTTCAGCGGGCCTGATTGGCACGAAATGACAAGCAGCGTTGTCACGCTCAGTCAAGCGGGGCGGGTGACGTTCGCCTGTAATGGCGCAGCGCAACGTTAAACCCCAATAGACCCCAAGAGGACGTGCCCATGTGGACCAAACCGAGCTATACCGATGTACGCATTGGTTTTGAAGTGACGATGTACTTCGCCAATCGATAACGCCCTGGAAGGCATGGGGGCGATGTACTGCCGTCCCGGGTTGCGCTTCAATCGACCGGCTGTTCGGTGGTAAAGTCGCCGCCATGAAACTGACCCGCTCAGACCGCTCGCTCATTGCCTGGACGTTGTATTTCTGCGTCCTGTTCAATGTGTTCGCCTGCGGTTTGGCGCACGGACAGACGATGGGCCTGGCGCTCAATGGCGTAGGCGGGCAGTTCTGCTCGTCCCAGAGCAGCCCTGCGCCGGCCTCGAAAGCGGATCCCGCCGATCTGTCCGCCAGTGGCTGGGCCGGGAGTTTTGCCTGTCCGATCTGCTCGTCCGTGACCTTGAGCATCGCGTTACTGTTCTGTCTGGGCTGGTTGCTGCGGATCGGGCAGGTACGCCGGCCTGGCCGCGAACAGCGCTGCAAGGCGCCCCCGCGTTATTCCTGGCCCTCGGCCAACCCCAGAGCTTCCCCCGCACTTTGCGCATGACCGCGTTTGTCTAAGCCCCCTTGTGCCTGTCGACCCCGGTCAGCCAGGCGTTGCGGGGCTCCACGGTTATAGGTGACACGGGAAGGAGCACACAATGGCTGATGTATTGGCACGCCTCAATCGCCGGCTACTGCCAGGATTGGCTGCGGCCGTTTACGCAAGAAAACACGCAAAGTCCGCAACTGCGCCAATCGGCCGGAGGTCGCCATGTGCGCGCTAGCCGTTCCATCGGGGGCTTCGCGATTGGTCAGCAAAGCCTCGCGTCTGCGTAATCAAGCGGACTTCCTGCTGCCGTTTCCGGATTACCCAGGTAATGCGCGCAGTTTCGTACACCTGGATGCCCGACTGCTGCCTTACTGGCACACCTTGTTCGATGTGTGCCCCGGCTTGCTCAAGCTCGATCCGCCCGATGGCCTGAATATATTTCGCGGCTTCATGACCTGGGCCTATCGCAATCATCCGCCGTTGAACTGGACCTATTACCTGAGCGTATGCCGCTGGCTCCTGGGCTCCAAGTATCAGGCGCGGATCAACGAAGAGCACATCGAGTCGTTTATGTGCGCTGCGGCGGCACGCTGGATCAATAGCGATGACAGCCAGGCTCGGGGGCTGGTGTTGGCCTGGCAGGGCGCGCCGGAAAGGGTGTTCGATTGGAAGCAGGCGCCTCGTCCGGTGCCCGGGCTTGAAGCTGATCTGGAGGAGTTTCCGCCGGTGCCCTGGGACTTTGCCTGGTGCCCGTTGACCGGCAAGGGCGGCGTGGGATTTCGCCGCTGGCTGCCGATTCCTTGACGCAGTGTTGATCCAGGGCGACGCCAGTGAGCTGCGACAAAGCACCACGCCTGATCAGCATTGATCGCTCGCGCCGCCAGTACCGCGGATCGGGCCGATTAGCGAGCGCGATGTGCCCGATTGTCGCAGTTGTCGCCCTGAGACTGCGCTCATAAAGTGTGCAGGCTTTGAGCGGAGGCAGACACTTCCACGGTAGCTCGAGGCGCGGCATTTGAACCCGTTCATGTGCCGGTTGCCAGGCCCTCTTCCCAGAGGGCCTTTTTTTGCCTGATAAACCCGCTCATCACTCGCCCGCGTGCCGGTTTGGCGTTCATGAGCCAGGTTCATCGGGTTCGGTGCTGCGCTCGTTGCCGTTGAACGAGGAGCCCCAGTGCGACAGCCCGCCACAGTCAGGAGGGGAGAGCGCCAAGGCGTGGTTCTTGATTGTGCAATGAGGCGCTGCCTGTGGTGGTTTGTCGCAGGTTAGGTGGCGCGCACTGGCATGCTAGATTCTGCGTCGACACGGCATTTTCCCTTGGCAGGGTTTTGGTCGCGTTACTGAGCGCCAGGAATCGCAAGGTTCCTGGCGCTCCTTTAATGTGTGTTCGAGCCTCAACCGACGGTTGCGGGCTCTGCACTGGCACCTCCACATGCCCCTACTTGACCTGCGCCTCCTCCAACAGCCAATGCGCAAATGCCTGGATGGGCGCGCGGCTCAGCTAATCGCCCTTAGCGTTGGTGTCCGGAAGATGTGTTGCCCGGATGGCTAAAAACGTTAGGTGGCGCCTTCTCCTCGAAGACCGAATTAGTGCCGGCCCTGGAGTGGGCCGCAAGTGCGACACGCGCCAGTGCAGGAATCGATTTGGAGTGAGTGCGAGTCATAATTGAAGCGCGATGATTTTCAACCGTGCGCTGACTGATTCCGAGCTCTACTGCAATGTTTTTGCTCGGCTTCCCCGCAAGTACCATGTCCATGATTTGACGCTGTCGAAAAGTAAGACTGTCGATGCAATGGGTTGCGTTCTGAGTCCACGCCATTTTTTTGTTTGCGTCCTGCGAGTGCTCCAGAGCGCGCGCGACTATTTGCAGAACCTCATTGCGACTAAAGGGCTTTTCGATGAAGTCCGATGCACCGGCCTTCATCGCATTCACGGCAAGTGAAACGTCGTGGCTGTCGCTGATCATGACGGTTGGCAGTTCATCGCCATTGCTTCTCAGTCGGTGGATGAGTTCAAGGCTTTGCATTCCAGGCAGGTTTGCATCCACCAGCAAGCACGCGCGTAGGCCGGGAGAGTATTCCTCCAGGAACGCCTCGCACGAAGCATAGTCCTGAACTCGATAGTCTTTGGATTCGAGCAAACTGCGGATGGTATTGCGAAAAAAATCGTCGCGATCAACGACGAATATGATGGATGTTTCTGTGTCGGCGGTTTCGGCTTCCTGGCGGCGTTCACCTTGGGCAATCACCAAACGCTGTTGTTCAAGCAGAGATGTAATGACGAAAATAATCTCTTTAAGTTTCGCTGGCTTGTTGAGCTGAGTGCAGTGCTC
>Ga0302264_1000027_pt1 | contig 39100 bp, 32 predicted proteins | sample II_Fen_N3_4_FD_194563 | JGI IMG/M metagenome (GOLD analysis project Ga0302264, IMG submission 194563) | Peat permafrost microbial communities from Stordalen Mire near Abisko, Sweden - II_Fen_N3_4 | ecosystem: Environmental > Terrestrial > Soil > Wetlands > Permafrost | place: Sweden: Abisko... | reverse complement strand
CATATGCATTGACTGACACACAGCTATCGGGAGCAAGCCCCCTCCCACATTGGGTTTTGTGTAGTTACAGGTCGATCGGCGTGGCTTCGAAGCGCACACGCGGATGGGCAATACGATCCTGGGCACGTACCAGCTCCAGTTCATAACTGGCGCAGGCCTGGGTTTCCAACAGCACTTCATGCACCGCCGCTGCGGTGAACTCGAAAGCAGCCAGCAGGCTGTCGCCCAACAACACCCGCGCCAGGAACAATCCCGACGTCAGGTCGCCCACGCCCACCGGCTGCCGGGGAAACGCCAGCAGCGGCCGACGCAGGTGCCAGCAGCCGTCGGTCGTCACCAACAGCATTTCAAAGCCATCCGGCAACTTACCCGGGTAATCCAGGTGCTTGACCAGCACGGCCTTGGGCCCGCGTGCCAGCAAGGCTTTGGCCATGCCCAGGCAGTCGAACAGCGATTGCGGCTTGCGTCCGGCGAAGCTGTCCAGTTCCAACTGGTTGGGGCACAGGAAGTCGGCCATGGCGGCGGCTTCGTCGAGCAGAAAATCACTGACTTCCTGCGGCACGATGCAGCCCTTTTCCGGATGGCCCATCACCGGGTCGCACAGGTACAGGGCCTTGGGATTGATCGCCTTGATGCGCGCCACACCGGTGAGGATCGCCCGGCCTTGGGCCGCGCTGCCCAGGTAGCCGGAGAGTATGGCGTCGCAATTGCCCAATTCCCCGATGGCCGCAATGCCTTCCACCAGCGCTGGAATCTGCTGCGGCGCTAACACTTCACCCGCCCACTGGCCATACTGGGTGTGGTTGGAAAATTGCACCGTGTTGAGCGGCCACACGTTCACCCCGACCCGCTGCATGGGGAATACGGCGGCGCTGTTTCCGGCGTGGCCAAAGACCACATGAGACTGGATCGCAAGCAGATGAGGTGTGCGTTTCATGCGGGAGATTTCCGTAAAACCATTGAAATTCTGGTCGCGCAGTATGCGACCAAACGCAGCCTGTACGACAGACCGACGACACAGTTAAGCTGCTCTCACTTTGTTGGAGTTTTTCGCATGCTGACCCTGGGAAACATCTTCGTGTTGATGCTGCTGGCGACCGGCGCCGCCTGGGTATGGCACAACCACGGCCTGCGCGAACGTGCGCTGGCACGGGTCAAGCAGCATTGCGCCAAGCTCGATATCGAGCTGCTCGACGGGGCCGTGGCATTGAAGCGCATCGGTTTTGTGAAGGATGCCAACGGGCGGCGGCGCCTGGCGCGCATCTACAATTTCGAATTCACCGTGACCGGCGAAACCCGCCACCCCGGGACCATCACCCAGTTCGGCGCCCACAGCGCACAGATCGAACTGGCGCCCTACCCGTTCGAGATCAAGACGCCGCTGCCCAGCGCCGACGTGATCGAACTCAGCCAGTGGCGCCAGGACCACGCCAAGAATCGTCAATGACGGCAGGCTGCCAGCGCCTGCTGTAGCGCGGCCACGTCCTGCGGCGCGCTGAAAATCAATTCGATACGCGAATCACGCCGCCATTCGCTGGGTTGCCAGACAAGTGGGCTGTTATCCACCGCGTTGCCGGAGATCCAGCCATCGCTGCTGTGGATAACCAGTTTGGCGCGGCGCCAATCAAGGCTTGCCAGCCATTGCGCCAGGCGCCAGCGATCGAATGACTGGCTCGGATGCCAGCGCCAACCAATGCTCCAGCCGCCCTCCTGGGCCTGACTCAAGCAGATCGGCAGCGTGGGATCGCTCCACACAGCGGGCATTTGCGCCAAGCCTTTGGGCGCCACGAAGTTATCCACAGCCGCTGCAGCCCGCGCATTCAGGCCTGGCAAGCGTTGCAACGGCAATTGCGCCTGACGCGTCCAGTAAACCGCAACCTCGGGTAGCTGCCGTTCGATCGCCTTGCGCTGTGCGGCGTCCAGCGCCTCGTCCTTGTTCAGGACCAACAGGCCGGCGCTGGTAAGTGCTTCGCGCTGTGCGTCAGGCAAGGGTTTGCCCGCCGCCAGGGCTTGGGCATCCAGCACCAGCACGCAAGGCTGAACCGCCAGCACGCCTAGCCATGGCGCCTCGCGCAATTGCTTGAGCACCTGCGCCGGGTGCCCCAGCCCCGAGGGCTCGATAAACAGGCGGTCCGGCTTGGCCTTACGCAGCAAGCGACCCAGCCCGACCTGGAACGGTGCACCATTCACACAACACAAGCAGCCACCCGCCACTTCGCCCAGGGCAATGCCGTCGTCGGCCTGGGTCAGTAAGGCCGCATCCAGGCCAATCTGCCCGAATTCGTTGATCAACACCGCCCAACGCTCGTTGGCCGGGCGTTGGGCAAGCAGGTGTTTGATCAGGCTGGTCTTGCCGGCGCCCAAGGGGCCGGCAATCACATGGGTGGGAATGTTCTGCAGCATAGAGAGCATCATTCAGGCCGTGTAGAGCGTTTGATCCTACGCGGTTATGCCAGCCAATCCAGCGTCAGAATTAACCGTCGTTCATCGGTTTTAAGCCGCGGCGAGCGGTGAATCAGGCCGTGAGCTTCGTTGCCATGCCACTTCGTGCCCTTGAGCAGCGCCACTTCGCCGCAGTGAATCTGCTCGATACGCTCGCTGGGCTCGGCATCCGGCTGGCCCAACTGGCGGCGGTCCATCACGCCTTCGCGCAACCATTGGCTGCCGATGCCGGCATACGTAGTGATCAGCCGCACCGGCACATGATCGACGTGAAAGCGCGGGCACATGGCTTTGTCCAGCAAGCGCAAACGCACGCCGATACGCCGGGCGCCGAGCAGGCAGGCAAACGCGCTGACCAGCCACGACACATCGGCAATAAATCCTTCATAACCGTCAAGATCACAGCAACTCGCGGCTAAACCCTGCACGTTCGGCACCGCGTCTTCGCTGCCCAACTCGATGACCCGCGACTCGGCCAACGGTTCGTTGAGCGCCACCAGCAAGGCGCCGAACTCGGCGATATGCAACGGCAATTGGCGCTGCCACAGCGCCAGGTTGACGCCCTCTTCAAGTATCTCGGACAGCGCCAGCGGGGTGTCGCCGCAGGTCTGGCGGATCACCGGGCGCAGGGGGATGAGCGGTGCCAGCATCAGGCGGCCGCCTCTTCATACCAAGGGCCAAAAGGATCGGCCAGCAAGCGCCACACGTCGACGCCCTGGGCCATTTCTGCGTCGGTGAGCAGGCAGGCGTCCAACTCGGCACGCATCTGCGCGAAGTCGATGTTCTGCCCGATGAACACCAGTTCCTGGCGGCAGTCGCCGCTGCTCGGTTGCCAATTGCCCATGATCGCCGCGACGCTTTCTTCGTCCTGCGGCCACTGGCTTTTCGGCACAAAGCGCCACCAACGCCCGGCAAAGCCATGGCGCATCAAGCCCCCGGCCTGGGACCAACTGCCGGCGTCCTGATGCTTACTGGCCAGCCAGAAAAAACCCTTGGAACGCAGGAGTTTGCCGTTCACCCAAGGGCGGTCGATAAACGCGAAAAAACGCTGCGGATGGAACGGTCGGCGTGCGCGGTAAGCCGTAGAGGCGATGCCGTACTCTTCGGTTTCCGGCACATGCTCGCCGCGCAGTTCCTGCAGCCAGCCGGGGGCCTGGGCGGCGCGGTCGAAATCGAAGCGGCCGGTGTTGAGGATTTTGTTCAGCGGCACTTCGCCCATGACCATCGGGATGATTTCCGCCTGGGCGTTCAGGCGTTCGAGGATGGCCATCAGTTCCTCGCGCTCGTGGCGGCCGATCAGGTCGATCTTGCTGATCAAGATGACGTCGGCAAATTCGATCTGCTCGATCAACAGGTCAGTGATTGAGCGTTCGTCGTCTTCGCCGAGGGTTTCGCCCCGTGACGCGAGGCTTTCGGCGGCCTGGTAGTCGAGCAGGAAGTTCATGCCGTCGACCACGGTGACCATGGTGTCCAGGCGTGCAATATCGGCCAGGCTCTGCTCGTTTTCATCGCGAAAGGTGAAGGTTTCGGCCACGGGCAACGGTTCGGAAATGCCGGTGGATTCGATCAGCAGGTAATCGAACCGACCTTCCTTGGCGAGCTTTCCGACCTCTTCAAGCAGGTCTTCACGCAAGGTGCAGCAGATGCAGCCGTTGCTCATCTCCACCAGCTTTTCTTCGGCGCGGTTGAGGGTGACGTCGCGCTGGACCGCGCCGCCGTCGATGTTGATTTCGCTCATGTCATTGACGATCACCGCCACCCGCAGGTTGTCGCGGTTGCGCAGGACATAGTTGAGCAGCGTACTTTTACCGGCGCCGAGAAAGCCGGACAACACGGTAACGGGAAGGCGATTGGGCATCGGGTCATTCTCATCAGGTCGCCCGCTTAAGCCGGGCTGTACTTTATGTTATATTATAACAACACAAATATGCCAATCCCCCTCTTGCTCATCAAGACGAAGGGGACAATGCTGGCACCTGTCTACGTCGAGAAACGCTATGAGATATCTGCTGTGCTGCCTGCTGCTGGTCATTACGGCCGAAGCCTGCGCCCAAGTACCGAGCCTGTCGGCGAACTGCACCCGCAGCGCCAACCTGCTGGCTTGCGTCGACCCGCTGGGCAACGCCTACAGCGTGGCGACGCTCGGCAGCACCACGTATTTGCGCGGTTTCGAAGTGATCGGCCAGCGCTACTGGGCTCAGACCAACAGCCGTTACGGGCAACTGACGTTCTTTACCGGGCTGGCCTCGGACGGCGAGGCGTGGGTCGGCTATACGCGGCGCGTGGGCTGGACCACGATCAACCGGTTTTCCAGCTCCGGTGGCGCCAGCGCCAAGTTCACCTGCAGCCGTATGACTGGCTGTTAAGCCTGGTGGCTTTTCTGCTGCCGGGTTGAAGCGCAGACGTCGGTGCATGACGGGAAAAGGCCGGAGCAGAAAATTCATCGTCGACTTTGTGGTTATAATATAACATGTCTTTTTTCGCCGACGATGGACCTGCTCATGAATGCGCTGACTCTGCCGGATATCGCCGCGCAGGCTTCACGCCAAGCCTTGCCGCTCGACTGGGTGGGCATGTGCGGCATCGCCCTGCCCATTGTGCTCGACGGCCAACGCCTGGCCGCCACGGCTGACGCCGGCGTCAGCCTGGACGACGGTGCGGCTCGTGGCATCCACATGTCACGCCTGTACCTGGCGCTGGAGATGCTCGACCAGCAGGCCCTGACCCCGGCACTTCTGCGTAAGGTACTGCAGCGTTTTCTCGACAGTCATGAAGGTTTATCGAATAACGCCTACCTGCGTATCCACACCGATCTGCTGCTCAGGCGCCCGGCATTGGTCAGCCCACTGGCCGGCTGGAAAGGCTACCCGGTGAGCATCGAAGCGCGCTTGGAAAACCAGATGTTCCACGTGGAACTAAAAATTGACGTTACTTATTCCTCAACCTGTCCGTGCTCGGCGGCCCTCGCCAGGCAGTTGATTCAGCAGCAATTTCTCGAAGACTTCGGCAACACGCCGTTGCAGCATGCCGACGTGCTGACCTGGCTCGGCAGCGCCAATGGCATTCTCGCCACGCCCCACAGCCAGCGCAGCAGCGCGCAACTGCGCCTCCAGTTGCGCGGCGAGCACCTGGCACTGACCGACTTAATCAACACCGCAGAAGCCGCCCTCGGCACCGCCGTGCAAACCGCGGTAAAACGTGCGGACGAACAAGCCTTCGCTCTGGCCAACGGGCAGAACCTGATGTTCTGCGAAGACGCCGCCCGCCGCTTGAACCTCGCCTTGAAACGCTCAGACGCCGTCCAGGCCTTCCACCTCAAAGTGATCCACGCCGAAAGCCTGCACGCGCACGATGCCGTGGCTGAAAGCCGCTGGACGAGGCACTCAGCATGATCACCTGCACGGCTTTACGCTGGGGCGCCCCCGGCCAACCACTGACCCCGGCGCTGGACTTGCGCTTGGAAACGGGCAGCCTTACCGGTGTGATCGGCGCCAACGGCACGGGCAAAAGCAGCCTGCTCAAAGTCATCGCCGGCCTGCAAAAACCCCTGGCGGGGAAAGTCACCGTGGACACTCCGCGCCGTGGCGGCCTGTCGTTCCTGCCGCAGCAACAGCACCTCGACCGTCAGTTCCCGATCAGCCTGCAAGAACTGGTCGCCGCCGGTTTCTGGGGCACGCAGCTCAGCGCGCCGCAACGCAGCCAGCGTTTGCAGGCGGTGCTGGAAGACTGGTGCCTGGGCGGCCTGGAACAGCGCCCGTTGATGGCGTTGTCCGGCGGCGAATTGCAACGCGCCCTGCTCGCCCGCATGAGCCTGGCCGACGCGCCGGTGCTGTTGCTCGACGAACCCCACGCGGCCCTCGACGAAGACGGCCAGGCGCTGTGCTGGAAACACATCCATGCCTGGCACGCCGCAGGTCGCACGCTGGTGGTGGTGTGCCATGACCTGGCCGCCGTGCGCGAACACACCCCGCAGGTGCTGCAGATCAAAAGCAGCGGCTGCGTGCTGGCGCCGAGCAAAGAGTTGATCCGAGCGCAACCGCGCATGCAGGTGGCCTGATGCATTTCACCGCGCACCTGTGGCTGCCCTTTGTCGACTTCATCTTCATGCGCCGCGCCCTGATCGGCGGCCTGGTACTCGCCTGCAGCACCGCACCGCTGGGGGTGTTTCTGATCCTGCGGCGCATGAGCCTGATCGGTGACGCCGTCGCCCACGGCATCCTGCCCGGCGCCGCCCTGGGTTTCTGGTTCGCCGGCCTGAGCCTGCCAGCACTGACCCTCGGTGGCCTCGGCGCGGGCCTGAGCATGGCCGGGCTGGCAGCGTGGATCACCCGTCGCACCGGCCTGCGCGAAGACGCCAGCCTGGCCGCCATCTACCCCATCTCCCTCGCCGCCGGCGTGCTGATCCTGGGCCTCGCCGGTAAGCGCCTGGACCTGCTGCATCTGTTATTCGGCTCCGCGCTGGCCGTCGACGACACCACCTTGACCGGCATGCTCTGGGTCTCCGGCTTCAGCCTGATCGCCATGACGCTGATCTACAAACCGCTGCTGCTGGACACCCTCGACCCGCTGTTCCTGCAAACCGTCAGCCGCCTCGGCCCAGTGGCCCACGGGCTGTTTCTGACCCTGGTGGTGCTGAACCTGGTGATCGGTTTCCAGGCCATCGGCGCGCTGATGGTCGTGGGTTTGATGATGCTGCCGGCCATCGCGTCGCGGTTCTGGAGCCGGCGCTTGCCGGTGTTGATCGCGGTATCGGCAGTGCTGGGCTGCCTGTCGGTGTGGCTTGGTTTGTTGCTGTCGTTCTATTACTCGCTGCCCAGCGGCCCGGCGATTGTGCTGGTGGCTGGCGGTGGGTACCTGCTGTCCGTGGTTTTCGGTCCGGTGCATGGCTTGCTGCGCCGCCCACCCTTGCTGTCATCCCAATGAGGTGTTCCCGATGCGCGCTCTATTCGTGCTGTTCAGTCTGCTGCTGCCGTTGTCCATGGCCCAGGCCGCCGACAAACTCCAGGTGGTGACCAGCTTCAGTATTCTCGATGACATCACTCACCAGATCGGTGGTGAGCACATCCAGATCAGCAACATGGTCGGCCCGGACGCCGACGCGCATACCTACGAGCCGACCCCGGACGACGCCAAGGCGCTGCTCAAGGCCAAGCTGATCATCAAGAATGGTCTCGGTTTCGAGCCGTGGCTGGACCGCCTGGTGGCCAGCACCGAAACCCAGGCCACCGTGGTCACCGCCAGCAAAGGCGTGATCTCCCACACCATGGAGGAAGACGGCGAAACCATCCCGGACCCGCACGCCTGGCATAACCTGGCCAATGCCGAAATCTATGTGAACAACATCACCAAGGCGCTGGTGGCCGCCGACCCGGCAAACCAGGCCGACTACCTGCGCAACAGCCAGGCGTACCTGAAAGACATCTACCGCCTGCTCGCCGAGGCCAAGGCCAAGTTCGGCGCGCTGCCAGCGGGCAACCGCCGTATCGTCACCTCCCACGACGCCTTCGGCTACCTGGGCCAGGCCTACGGCATCCAGTTTCTGGCGCCCCAGGGTTTGTCCACCGAGCGTGATCCTTCAGCCGCTGAAGTCGCCGCGCTGATCACCCAGATCCGCAAGGACAAGGTCAAAGCCGTGTTCATTGAAAACATTAAGGACTCGCGCCTGCTCAAGCAGATCGCCAGCGAAAGCGGCGCGCAGATCGGCGGCACGCTGTATTCCGACGCCCTCGCCGCAGAAGGCCCGGCCAGCACCTTTATCGGGCTGTTCGAATACAACCTCAACACCCTGTGCGCGGCGTTGGGCAAACCATGATCAGCAAGAACGCGTGCGGCGTGACTGTCTAGTTTGCCCGCCTGGCACAACGGCCAAGTGGTCGATAGCTGCCAGGGGCTACCCCTGATTGTCGGGGTTAAGCGCGCGGTTTGACGGTGCCGCAGTTATCCCCCAGCCACTGGGCGTGACTGTCCAGGCTGCCCTTCTGCTGAATGCCGGTGGCGTTGAAGGTGCCGTTGACCGTGGTGGTGAACTCTTTCTGACTCTGGAAGGTGGCCACGCCGGTACCCTGGGCTTTCGGGCAACTGAAACGAAACTTCCACTGGTTGCCGCTCTTGTCGGTCACTTGCTGTTTGCAGCCCGACTGCGGGTCGGTCAGCGGGATCGAGTCGGAGGCGACCTGGGCGGGGGTGAGGCACACCTGGACGCCTTTGCCGGCCATGGCGATGCCTTGTTTTTCCAGCATGGCGCGCTGTTCCGGGGTCATCTGTTGCTTGAGCTGACCGAGGATCAGCGACAGGTCCGGCAGGTCCTGGTTATCCACTTTCATGTTGCTCGTAGTCAATTCCCACAAGCCCGGCGCCAGCATCTGCGCCTGTGCCGCCACGGGCAGTGACAAACCAATAACCATGGCCAAACCTAGCAGACGAGCATTCATCGAGTAACTCCTGGGCAATTGTGGGCGTTAGACGCCACAAAAGTGCCAGTGTTGCACGGCAAAGAAAATAGCGACATTCCTGACCGAACATGGTCTGTTAGGCACTGGATTGCCTGGAGTGACATCGTCCATGGATTTTTTTGGCCCGCACCTGCTCGCCTACTTTATCGCCACGCTGCATTTTCTCGGAACGCTTGCCGCGATCCATGCGGTGCTGACCGTCAGGACCGCCCAAGGCTCGATTGCCTGGGCCTTATCGCTGATGTTCGTACCCTACCTGACGCTAATTCCTTACCTGATCTTCGGCCGCAGCACCTTCGATGCCTACATCCAGGCGCGGCGCCAGGCCAACCAGGAAATGCACACCGCAATCAACGAACTGAACTGGCGCCCGTGGGTCGAGGAAGCCCTGGCCGCGCGCAACTCCAGCGCCTACGCCTCGCTACGGGCGATGCCCAAGCTGGGCCGCATGCCGTGTCTGGCGAACAATGAAGTGCGCTTGCTGATCAATGGTGACGCCACCTTCAGTGCGATCTTCGACGCGATTCGCCGCGCCAAAACCGCCGTGCTGTTCCAGTTCTTCATCATTCATGACGATGAACTCGGCAGGCAGTTGCATGCCTTGTTGAAGGAAAAAGCCGCCCAAGGCGTCGCCATCTACGTGCTCTACGACCGCATCGGCAGCCACGCCCTGCCCTCTCGCTATGTGCAATCGCTGCGCGACGCCGGAGTGCAGGTCAAGGCGTTCGCCACCCGCAGCGGCTGGCTCAATCGCTTCCAGGTCAACTTCCGCAACCACCGCAAGATCGTGGTGGTGGATGGCATCACCGGGTTTGTCGGCGGGCACAACGTCGGCGACGAATACCTGGGCAAAAAACCGCCGCTGGCGCCGTGGCGCGACACTCATGTGCAGGTCATCGGCCCGGTGGTGGCGTGCCTGCAGGAGTCGTTTGCCGAAGACTGGTTCTGGGCTGCGCGGGAACTGCCGCCGCTGATCCTGCCGGACACTTACCCCGAAGACGGCGTGCTCTGCCAATTGCTCGCCAGCGGCCCGGCCGACCCTTATGAAACCTGCTCGCTGTTTTTTGTCGAAGCCATCCACGCCGCGACCGAGCGCGTGTGGATCACCAGCCCGTATTTCATCCCGGATGAAGCGGTGTTTGCCGCCCTGCGCCTGGCGGTGCTGCGCGGGGTCGACGTGCGCCTGCTGCTGCCGTCGCGGCCTGACCACCGCATTGTGTATGCCGCCTCCAGCCTTTACGCGATCGAAGCGGTGCGCGCCGGGGTGCGGGTGTTCCGCTATAGACCGGGGTTTCTGCACCAGAAAGTGGTGTTGGTTGACAGCGAAATCAGCGCCATCGGCAGTGCGAATATGGACAACCGTTCGTTCCGGCTGAACTTCGAGGTGATGTTGCTGACCGTCGATGAAGCCTTCGCCCAGCAAGTGGAGCACATGCTGCTCGACGACTTCGCCCAGGCCCATGAAGTCAGCCAGGAAGAAAGCCGCGAAACCCGCCGCCTGCAACAACTGGGCATGCGGATCGCGCGGCTTATCTCACCGATTCTCTAACTGACACTGCGATAAACATGTGGGAGGGGGCTTGCCCCCGATGGCGGTGAATCAGCGCCCAATCAGCTAGCTGACACACCGCAATCGGGGGCAAGCCCCCTCCCACATTTTGTATCTGCAGGGCTGCAGAAAAATGCTTCAGCGGTAGATATCTTCCCGCGTCCACGGCAGTTCATGGCTGCCATCGGCGTGGGGTTTTACCGCCAGGATCTGGTGCAGGTTGATCCAGCCCTGCGCAAACGCGTAGGCGCAACCGGCCAGGTACAACCGCCAGATGCGCAATGCCTGCTGCGGCACCAGCTTCGCCGCCGCTTCCAGGTTGTCTTCCAGGCGTTCGCTCCAATGGTCGAGGGTGCGTGCGTAGTGCATGCGCAGGCTTTCCACATCGACCACTTCGAGCCCGACTTCGCTGAGCTCGGCGGTCATCATCGCCAGGTGCGGCAGTTCGCCGTTGGGGAATACGTAGCGCTCGATAAAATCCCCGGCGCCACGGCCCACGGGGCGCCCGTCAATGTGCTTGGCGGTGATGCCATGGTTCATCACCAGGCCGCCTTCGCGCACCGCGCCAAACAGGGTCTTGCAGTATTGCGCCAGGTTGGCGTGGCCGACGTGTTCGAACATCCCCACGCTCACCACTTTGTCGAAACGGCCGTCCTGGGGCAGGTCACGGTAATCGAGCAGTTGCAGGTCTACCTGATCCTCCAGGCCCTCGGCTTTCACGCGCTCTTTGGCCAGGGCCAGTTGCTCCTTGCTCAGGGTGATGCCAAACACTTTTACCCCAAACTCCCGCGCCGCATACCGCGCCAGCCCGCCCCAACCGCAGCCGACATCGAGCAAATACTCCCCCGGCTGCAAGCGCAACTTGCGGCACAGGTGGCGGAATTTGTCTTGTTGGGCCTGGTCGATGGATTCGCTGCCGGTTTCGAAGTAACCGCAGGAATACGCCATGTCCTGGTCGAGCCACAGCTGGTAGAACGCGTTGGACAGGTCGTAATGGTAGGAAATCGCCGCTGCGTCGGTGGCCTTGTCGTGGATCGAGCGCACCGGATGATTGTCCGCATCGTCATCGATCAGGGCATGACTCAACTCGTCACACACCCGGATCACCTCGGCGATGGAGCCTTCCAGCTCCAGCTTGCCCTCAACGAAGGCTTCGCCCAATGAATCGAGCGTGGGATGGAAAAGCGTGGACACAACCGTGGGGTCCTTCACCACGATGGTCACACTGGGCTCGGGGCCCAAGTTGAATTCATGGCCGTCCCAGAGTCGAAGACGCAGCGGTAGCTGAAGATTCTGTAAGGCCGGTGGAAGTTGCGCGAGCATGAGTAGTCCCCCCTTGTTTCAGACGTCTGGAAAGAGGGTAGACCATCCCACGACAACGTAGGAAGCTATCGATTTCATAACCTACGCCTATGGAAATCGGCGTTCGAGCAAACCGTCCTGAATCCACTGTTTCAGCCACGAGACCGCTTGCAGGGGCGCACCCTCTCCATAAGTGACTGCCAACTGTGCGCACAGTTCTGAAAAATTCCAGCCGGTGGTCACCATGCCCGCCAGGGCGCAGGTTTCTGCGGGTTCCAGGCTGCGGTAGTGGCACACCTGCTGATGGCGCCACACCAGGCAGATCTGCGGCGCATCCAGCGGCTGGCTGGCGCGCAAGTCCGACTGGGCCTTGCCGGCGCGCCAGGTCTCTACGGTGTTGAAGCGGCAGAGTATCTGCTGAACGGTCGGCGCCAGGGCGACCTGCAAACCCGGCCAGTCGTGCGGCGACAGTCGCGCCATGTCATCCAGGGTCAGCGGCGTACCCGGCGGCGCGTCGAACGCCAGGGTAAAGGCCCACTCCAGCCGCGCCAGCTCAGACAGCGGCGCGCTTTGTTCAGCCACCAGGTGCTCCTGGATAAATGCCGCGAACCGCTGGCCCAGCCAGCGCAGGCTGTAGTGGGCGGACGGGTAGCGACGCACGTAGGCCTCGGTCAGCGAGGCAAACTCGTCATCCCCGAGCCAATACCAGAGGGCGCCGAAGTCCTGCCGTAACACGTCCTGCAACCGCGACAGGTAGGCGTTGTGATAAATCGCCAGGCCCGTTTCCACATCCAGCGTAGGACCACCCAGCAACGTGGCGGCAAAGCCAGTGCCGGCCACGGGGGTTTCGGCCAATAAGTGCTCTTCGAAGGCCAGTTGCCAATCCGTCAGGCGCATTGCGTTCTCCTGGCCAAGGCGGTCGCACCCAGCGTGCGGGCCTTGTCCAACTCGCTGAGCAGTTCTTCGAACGGCGGAAAATGGTCATCGCGCTCCAGCAACGTCGAGACCGGGCCCAGGTGCTCCAGGGTCTGTTGATACAACGCCCACACCGGATCACACACCGGATGGTCATGGGTGTCGACCACGTAATCGCCGTAGTCCATATGCCCCGCCAGATGCAGTTGGCGGATGCTCTGCGGCGGCAGGTTGTGAATGAACGTCCAGGCATCGAAACCGTGATTGCGCGAGCTGACGTACACATTATTGACGTCCAGCAGCAACTGGCACCCCGTCAATTGGGTCAGCGCGTTGAGGAATTCCCACTCGGTGAATTCATCCGCCTTGGCGCGCACATAGCTGGAGACGTTCTCCAGCACCAGCGGGCGCTGCAATACATCCTGCACCTGCAGCACACGACTGGCCACGTGATACAGGCTTTCTTCGGTGTAAGGCAGGGGCAGCAGGTCATGCAATTGGTGCGCGCTGCCACGGCTCCAGCACAGATGATCGGAGATCCACGCCGGCTGGATGCGCGCGGCGAGTTGCTGGAGCTGCTTGAGGTAATCGATATCGAGGGCATGGGGCCCGCCGATGGACAGGGACACACCGTGCATCACCAGCGGGTAGCGCTCGGCGATCGCGTCCAGGTAGTACAAGGCTTTACCGCCCTGCACCAGATAATTCTCGGAGATCACTTCGAACCAATCCACGGCCGGCGATTGTTCAAGGATCTGCTGGTAGTACTCACTGCGTAGACCCAGGCCGTAACCCAGGCTCGGAAGGGACATGGACATCAGACACTCCTGGGCAAACGTGTCCGCAGCGGCAGGTGGCCGCTGCGGGGTACGCGGGGGCCGATTACTCGCCGACTTTGCCGCCGGCCGCGTCGCACGCCGCCTTAGTCATGGCCTTGAAGCCATGACCCTTGCAAACCGCTTGGCCCTTGCAGGCGTTTTCAGCGGTCTTGCAGTCATTCATGCCTTTGCAGGAGGTGACGCCGTAGCAATGCACCGCAGCGTCGGCGGCCTGTACCTGGGTGGTGACACCGGCAAACAGGGTGGCAGCGGCGAGCGCCAGGGCAGCACCGGAAATGGCGTTTTTGATGGTCATGGGGTCATCCTCATAGAGCGTGGTTAGGTCGGCTGAGCGGCATGCTCAGTCCCGACATACCACTAGAGTGAGGTGCCCCCTTGCCGTTACAGCACCCTCGAAAAAAATCTGACAGTTATTTCTCCAGCTTCGACAACGGCTCCTGAAACCGCAGCAAACGCCCGGCATTGCCCAGCACCAGCAAGGTGCTGAGGTTGTGCAACACCGCTGCGATCATCGCGCCAGCGGCGCCCAACCAGCCAAACGCGGCGAACACCACGATGGCTAGCGTCCAGCCCAGGCCGATGATCACGTTGACCTGCAACGTGTGCCGACACTGGCGACTCAAGCGCACACACGTGCCCAGGCGGCGCAAGTCGCTGCCAATCAACACCACATCCGCCGAGGCCAGCGCGATATCCGCACCGCCCGCGCCCATGGCCACACCGACCACGCCCGCTTTGAGCGCCAGGGAATCGTTGATGCCGTCGCCCACCACCATCGGCCGGAAACCGCTGCTGATCTCCCCCAATACGCGGTTGAGCTTGTCTTCCGGCAACGCCTGGGCTTCGACATCGCTGATGCCCACGTCGAGCGCCAAACTGTCGGCCACGCTTTGACGGTCGCCGGTCAGCAGCAGTTGGCGACCCAGGCCCAGGTCGCGCAGCTCTTGCAGGGCCTGGCGCGCTTCCGGTTTGACGCTGTCGGCGAGCAACAGCCAGGCGAGGAACGCACCGTTCAAGGCCAGCCCGGCAATCGGGCCATCATGGTCGGGGACGCGGGTAGTGACGATGCCCAACTGCTCGAACAGCTCCGGCCGGCCCAGCGCCGCTTCGCCCTGCGCAGTCTGGGCCACCACGCCGAGGCCTTGGCGTTCGCGGATGTCGGTGAGCCCCAACAGCTGTTCCTGCGTCGCCAACCCCGCCAACGCGCGGCTGACCGGGTGGCTGCTGGCCGACCCGAGGCTGGCCGCCAGGTTCAACAACCCTTGGCGGTCCGGCGCGGTGGTTTCGATGGACTGCAAACGCAGGGTGCCAAAGGTCAGGGTGCCGGTCTTGTCGACCACCAGCGAGGTCAGGTCCGCCAACTCTTCGAGGAACGCCGAGCTGCGGATCAGAATCCCATGCCGCGCCGCCACGGCAATCCCGGCAATCGCCGTGGCCGGAGCCGACAGCACCAGCGCGCACGGGCACGCCGCCACCAACACCGCGAGCATCGCTTGCGCGTCATTGGTGACAAACCACGTCACCGCCGCCAGCAACAGCACCAACACCATATAGCTGCCGGCGTAGCGCTCCAGCAGGCGTGTGATCGGCGGCTTGGAGCGCTCGGCGTTCTGCATCAGGGCGATGACTTTGCCCAGGGTCGACTCGTTGCCGGTGCGGGTCACCTCCAGGCGCAACAACCCGTCGAGGTTGATCGCACCGCCGAACACTTGCACGCCGACGCTGGCTTCCAGCGGCACCGATTCGCCGGTGATCGGCGCCGTGTCGAGGCTGGCCTGGCCGGACAGCACCACGCCATCGGCGGGCACGCGGTCGCCGGCGCGCACTTCGACGATGTCGCCGGTGTTCAGCGTGCCGTTGTCGACCTCGCTGATGCTGCCGTCCGCCTGCACCAGGCGCGCGTGGCTGCGAGTCAGTTTGCCGAGGGCATGGATCGCTTCCTGGGAGCCGATCACGCTGCGCTCTTCCAGCACATGGCCGAAGATCATGATGATCGGCAGCAATGCAGCGGTCAGCAGATCGCCCGTGGCCCACGCGCCGAGCATCGCCAGGGCGATGAGCTGGTCGGTGATGCCATGCAGGCTGGGAAAACGCAGGCTGTACCAGGCCGAGCGCATCACCGGCACGGCCACCAGCAGCGAGGCCACACCGAGCAGCAACTGGCTGACGCCGCTCTGGTCCGGCGCCAGCCAGCGCCACACCAGGCCCAGCACGAGCAAGCCGAGGGCGAGCATGGCCAGGGTCAATTGCCGGGCGGCGCTACGCTGCTCGGCGGATGTCAGCATGGGCGCGCTCATTGTTCGGCTCCCTGAATGATCAAGCGGGAGTCGTCTTTGGGATCGACCGTGGTCACGGAGCCGGCCTGGCCGAGAATCTTCGGCAAGCGTTCGCGGTACAGGCGCAACAGCAAGCCGGGGTCTTTGACCTGGGCCAGGCTGGCGACAGTAGCGGTTTGCGCCTGGGCATTGGCCAGGCGTTCGCTGGCCTGGGCGTGGGCGACTTGCACCAGGCGGTCAGCCTGCTGGTTCGCGGTTTGCGTGAGTTTTTCCGCGTCGGTCCGCGCATTCGCCACGGCTTTGTCGGCTTGCTGGCTGGCGGTGAGCACCGCGTTGAAGGCATTCACCGCCGGGCTCGGCAGGCTCGACTGCACATCGACGCGGGTGACTTCGATGCCCACTCCCAAGCCGCTGGCGGTCAACTCCGCCAGGCGCTTGTTGATGCCTTGCACCAAGTCGCCGCGCAGCCGTTCACGGCGCTCGGCGGCGCCGTTGTCGCTGCCGATCAATTCGGGGCGCGCCACCAGAATGGTGTCCAGATCCCGCGCCGCCGTCAGGGCCACGGCGCTGCGCGTCACCAGACGATCCAGCGCCGGCAGCACGTGCTCGCCCTGCAACACAAACGCATAAGGCTCGGTGACTTTGTAGAACACCCGCACATCCAGCTGCACCACGCCGGCGTCGCCGGTCAGCAGGTAGCCGGAGCCGGCCAGGGCATCGCTCAACGGCGTGGCGAAACTGGCCACGCGGTCGGCCTGCACCGCGGCATCGGAACGCAGCAGGTTGTCGATCCGCCGCTCGATCACCCGGTCCCCCGCCGGCAACAGCACGACCTGCTCGAACGGCTGCGGCCACGCCAGCAACAGCCCGGCATTCTGAACCCGATCAAGCGCGCCGAAGTGCAACACCACGGCGCGATTCTGCGGATCGATCTGGCGCACATTGGAAAACGCCCAGGCCAGGGCGGCCAACACCGTCACCGCGTACAGCGCCATGAACGTCAGGCGCCCGGCCTGAATCCACGGGCTGTCCGGGCTGTCACGCTCGGTCATGGCTGGACGTCCTTCGGCCCGTCCACCAGTGCGCGGAACGGCGCGGCGTCGGTGCGCAGGATGATCTTGGTGCCCGGGGTGACCACGGTGCCCAGGGTATCCAGCGAACGCAGCAGGTTGTACAGCTGGGGATTGCCCGCGTAGGCCCGCCCATAAATCTGCGCCGCTTCGACCCGCGATTGCGCTTCGATGTCGGCGGCTTTCACCGTGGCATCGGCCTGCACGATTCGCGCATCGCGCTCGGCGGCGGAGCGAATCTGCGCCGCCTCACGCTTGCCCACGGCGGTGCGTTCGGTGGCGATGGTTTCGCGCTCGGCGCGCATGCGGTCGACAGTGGCGATGAGCGTCACCGACGGCAAGGTCAGCCGCTCGATGCCCACCTGCGCCACGCGCACGCCATAGGTGGTGAGCAATTGTTGATCGATCTGCTGGCGCAACTGCGCTTCGAAATCGGCGATGCGCACTTGGCTGGCATCGGTATTGATCAGGCTGGACAGGTCGAAGCTGGCCGCTGTGGTTTCCAGCGCCGAGCCGACAAAGGTACGAATCTGCCGCGCCGCTTCATCCGGCTGGTTCTGCACTGCGCGCATAAAGCGCTGCACATTGTCGGCATCGCCCTGCACCTGCCACGCCACGTAAGCCTGCACGATGATGCGCAGGCCATCGCGGGTACCAACATCCTGCAAACCGCTGGAGGTGGTGCGCAGACGCAGGTCCACCGGGATCGCCGCTTCGAACGGCGCCGGCCAGCGCCAGCCCAGGCCCGGCTCCAGCAGCACCCGCGACGGGTTGCCGAAACGGGTAATCACCGTGGCTTCGCCGGACCGCACCTGCACCAGGCTCGCGGCCGCGACCGCAAACAGCACCAGCAACACGGCCCAGGCCATGCGCCGCCAAGGGAAGGGGCCGGCGGGTTGTTCATCACCGTGGTGGTGGTGATGGTGGCCGTGGTGGTGGTGACCATGATCGTGAGAATGAGCGCTCAACAGACAGACTCCTTATTGAACGGCTTTACGCGGCACCGAGGGATCGGCCGGCAAGGAAAAAGAACGCAGATCGATCGTCGGCGCACTGTCGGCGCCCAGGCGATGATCCAGAATCAGCAGCTTGGCGTGAGCCAGGCCCAGGGTCAGTTGGCCGAGGTACTGCTCCAGCACGAAGGCTTTGCCGGCGCTGGCGTAGGCCTTTTGTTCGGCGGCAAACCGCAGGTCCGCCGCCTGGGCGCCGGCATTGACCTCACGCGCGGTGGCCTGGGCCTGGTCGCGGGCGGTGCTGGCTTGCAGCAGGGCCTGGTTGGTTTGTTCGCTGGCGGCGCCGCGTTCGCGGGAGATCAGCGCCTGGGCGCCGATCTGCGCCGCTTGCACGCCGTGGTAGGCGTTGGCGGCACCGGACGGTGGGTGGATGGCTTCGACCACCGTGGCGAGAATTTCCACGCCGCTGTCGAGTGTGTGCAGGTCCGCTTGAACGGCGCGGCCGATCTCGTCGGCCAGGCCGCTGCGTTGTTCGCCGAGCAATTCGTCGAGGGTGCGCGAGGCAAAGTCATGCACGAGGATACGGCTGGCGGTGCTGCGGATCAGGGTCGGCACATCCGCACTGTTATAGGTGGCAGCAAGCGCGGCCTGGTCGGTCAGGCCGATACGGTAGACGAACCGCACATCCATATTGACGATCTGGAAGCTCTGTTTGTCGCCGCGGCTGCTGGCGATCACCTGGGATTTATCATTCACATGGCTGGCGTCCCACAGGCGGTTGGCGATCAGCGGCGCCGGGCCTTCGGCCGCCGCGAGTTCCGGGCTGGCGGCGTCGCCGACGCTGGTCGCCAGCTCATGCACCACGCCGTTTTCCACGTTCAGCACGCGGCCCAACGGCCACGGCAACCCGGCGTGCAGACCCGGGCCGAAGACGTGCACCGGTTTGCCGAAGCGCTCATAAATCCCACGGCCTTGCAGGGGCACTTCATGCACACCCGTCAACGCCCAGCCGACGGCCAGCACCACCAGCAGCACCGGCAGAAACGCCCGGCGCATGTAGGTAAACGCCCAGATCTGGCGCAGGTCGATGCCGAAGCGGTTGTGCAATTCGTGCTGCAAGGCCTGCAGCGGTTGCGGCGGCCAGCGCAGCAGACCAGCGATAAAACTCTGCGCCATCAAGCGCGGTTCGAGGCGCGGTTGGCGCGGGCTGAACAGCGACAGCACAGCCCTTAACAGAAACTCCAGCGCGACCAGCGCCGGCAACAGCCCGACCAGCGTCGCCAGGCGCAGCGGCCACACCGACGCCGCACTGGCAAACAGCAGGCAAAGCGCACTGATCACCAGGCAACCAATCGCCACCCGGCTAAGTTGCGCCAACTGCGCGGCTTCCGGCCATTGCGCGGCGGTCGCCTGAGCCAGGCGCCGCTCGAACACCAGCAGGCCAAAGGCCAAGGCCAAAGCCAGCGCGGCGCCGATACTTGCGGATTGGCCGACCGCTGCCGCCGGCAAGCCCAGGTTCCAGAACTCGAGGATGCTGACCAGCGCGAGCAACGACCAGCCGCCGAGCCACAACACCGGCGCGCCGATCTGCGCCAGCAACCCTCTGCCGAAACGCCCCACCAGGCGCGCCTGCCAGCCAACGGCTTCGCCAGGCGCTTCGAGCAACTCGGGCGCTGACGCTTCCAGCGCCTGGGCACGCCAATCGGCAACCCACCACGCCGACTGCAACCCGGCCACCAGCACCAGCAACGCGCACGCGCAGTTGATCAACACCACCGGCCAGATCGACACCGGTGCAAACAGCGCAACAAACAGCGCCAGCACCCAGCCGCTGATGGCCACAGCCGTCAGGCCGATACCGGCTTGCCTCAATCGACGGGCATGAAACAGCCCTTGCTGAAAACGCGGCAGGCCTTCAACCGAAGCGCCGTCAGCTTCTAGATCCACTTGCATCCACTCATGCCCGCCTGTACACAATTCGTTACGATATAACACAATGCGTGAAATTTGTGTTCGTTAAACACCGTATTCACATGCCACACAGACCCACTGTGGGAGGGGGCTTACCCCCGATGGCTCTGGGTCAGTTGATGCATGGGTTGGCGGGTCCGCCGCCATCGGGGGCAAGCCCCCTCCCACATTTGTTCTTCATCGCGCTCCGGAGCGTGACTAAACCCCCATAAACACGCGCTATCACTGGTGCAGGTGAAGATTAATCGGCACACTCTCGACCAGTTTTTCGCGGGCTCACGGACAAGGAAGCGTCACCCCCATGATTTCGATCTATCAGCTCAAACCGCGGTTTCAAAACCTGCTGCGCCCCCTCGTGCAGCGCCTCTATGACAACGGCACCACCGCCAACCAGATCACCGTGCTGGCCGGGGTCATCTCCCTGCTGGTCGGCCTGCTGATCGCCGGCTTTGCCCAGCACCTCTGGGTGTTTGCGCTAATCCCGCTGTGGATGATCGTGCGCATGGCCCTCAACGCCATCGACGGCATGCTCGCCCGGGAATTCGGCCAGCAGTCGCGCCTGGGCGCCTACCTCAATGAACTGTGCGACGTGATCGCCGACAGCGCGCTGATCCTGCCCTTTGCACTGCTCCCCGGCGTCAGCCTGGCGCCGGTGCTGCTGGTGACCTTGCTGGCGGTGTTCAGCGAATACGCCGGGGTGCTCGGGCCAATGGTTGGCGCGTCACGGCGCTACGACGGGCCGATGGGCAAGAGTGATCGGGCATTCGTCCTCGGCGTGCTGGCCACCGGTGTGGCGCTGGGCTGGCTCGGCGCCGGCTGGGTCGACGCGGTGATGTGGCTGGTCGCCGCCCTGCTCGCCTACACCCTGGTCAACCGGGTGCGTCAGGGCCTCAAAGAAGAACAACACATTTCCCCTTCTGCATAAGGATTTTGCGATGCGCGAACAGCAAGAACACACCTTCAGTACCCATGATAGCGTCGAGCTTTTCTACCGGCACTGGCCGGCTACCGCCCCAGCGGACGGCGAGCCGCGCAAGGCGATCCTGCTGTTCCATCGCGGCCATGAGCATTCGGGGCGCATCGCCCACCTGGTCGATGAACTGAACCTGCCGCATTTCGACTTCTTCGCCTGGGACGCCCGTGGCCACGGCCAATCTCCCGGCGAGCGCGGCGACAGCCCCAGCTTCGCCACCAGCGCCCGCGACGTGCAGACTTTCTGCCACCACATCGGCGCCACTTACGGCGTCGAGGCCGACAATATTGCAGTCATCGCCCAAAGCGTCGGCGCGGTGATCGCAGCCACCTGGGTCCACGACTACGCGCCGAAAATCCGCGCGCTCGTGCTCGCCTCCCCGGCGTTCAAAGTCAAACTGTACGTGCCCTTCGCCCGGCCGGGCCTGGCGCTGATGCGCAAGTTTCGCGGCAACTTTTTCGTCAACAGTTACGTCAAGGCCAAGTTCCTCAGCCACGACCCGGAGCGCGTTGCGTCCTACGACAGCGACCCGCTGATCACCAAAGCGATTTCGGTAAATGTGCTACTCGGTCTGTACGAAGCGGCCGACCGGGTTGTCGCCGATGCCCAGGCGATCCAGGTGCCGACCCAACTGCTGATCTCCGGCTCCGACTTCGTGGTGCATCGCAAACCCCAACAACAGTTTTTCGACCGCCTCGGCAGCCTGAAAAAAGAGCTGCATATCCTCCCCGGTTTCTTCCACGACACCCTCGGCGAGCGCGACCGCGCCGTGGCCGTGAGCAGCGCCCGGCGTTTTATCCTGCAAAACTTCGCGCACCCGCTGGACCGCGCCTCGCTGCTCGATGCCGACAAGCTGGGCGCCACCTGCGCCGAGTCCGAATCCCTCGCCGCACCGCTGCCGCGCAATTCCCTGCGCGATCTGTACTGGCGTATGACCCGCGCCAGCATGGGCCTGGGTAAGAACCTGTCGGACGGCGTGAAGCTGGGCTTCGACACCGGTTTCGACTCCGGCAGCACCCTGGACTACGTGTACCGCAACACGCCCACCGGCAAAGGCCGGCTGGGCCGGATGATCGACACCAACTACCTCAACTCCATTGGCTGGCGCGGCATTCGCCAGCGCAAGCTGAATGTCGAAGAGCTGCTGCGCCGGGCCATGGCCCAGTTACGCGCAGCGGACCGCGAAGTGCGCATCGTCGACATCGCCGCCGGCCACGGCCGCTACATTCTTGAAGCCTTGCAGGGCGTTTCGCCGCTGCCGGAATCGATCCTGCTGCGCGACTACAGCGACATCAACGTGCGCGACGGTGGCGCACTGATTCGCGAGAAAGGCCTGGGGGATATCGCGCAATTCGTCAAAGGCGATGCGTTCGACCGTGCGGACCTGGCGGCGCTGGCGCCCAAGCCAACGTTGGCGGTGGTTTCCGGGCTGTATGAATTGTTTGCCGATAACGCCATGGTCGGCGGTTCGCTGGCGGGCCTGGCCGAAGCCGTGGAGCCCGGCGGTTATCTGGTCTACACCGGCCAGCCGTGGCACCCGCAGTTGGAACTGATCGCCCGCGCGTTGACCAGCCATCGCCAGGGCCAGGCCTGGGTGATGCGCCGGCGCAGCCAGGCAGAAATGGATCAACTGGTGGAAGCCGCCGGTTTCCGCAAGATCACCCAGCGGGTGGATGAGTGGGGCATCTTTACCGTGTCCCTGGCGCAGAAGATCTGAACATGCGCGAGCCCGGCCTGTTAAAGCCCGCGGTCCTGTGGTTGTTGCTGTTGGCGCCGCTGTTTTTCAGCACCTATGGTTTTGCCACATGGGTCACCAGCCAGCGGAGCGACGTCGGCACCCTGGTGTTCGATTGGGAAACCCACATGCCGTTCTGGGCCTGGACCATCGTGCCTTATTGGTCCATCGACCTGCTCTACGGTTTTTCCCTGCTGCTGCCCAACAGCCGCCATGAACTGAAGCAACATGCGCTGCGCCTGCTAAGTGCGCAGCTCATCGCCGTGAGCTGCTTCCTGATCTGGCCGCTGCGCTTCACCTTCGAACGGCCAGAGCTGGACGGCGTGTTCGGCTGGCTGTTCGCCGTGCTGGCCGGTTTCGACAAACCGTTCAACCAGGCGCCGTCGCTGCATATCGCGCTGCTGGTGATCCTGTGGATCATGTACCAACGTCACACCCGGGGCGCCTGGCGCTGGCTGGTACACGGCTGGTTCGGGTTGATCGGGGTTTCGGTGCTGACCACTTATCAACACCACTTTATTGACTTACCCACAGGCGCCCTGGCGGGTTGGCTGTGCGTGTGGCTGTGGCCGCTGGAACACCCGAGCCCGCTGTTGAATGCGCGGCTGACCCGCGATCCCACGCGCTGGCGGCTGGGGCTGCGCTACGGCCTGGGCGCGCTGGGGCTGATCATCCTCGCGTTTACCCTCGGCGGCGGGTGGCTGTGGCTGCTGTGGCCGGCGCTGTCCCTGGGGTTGATCATGGCGAATTACGTCGTCCTCGGCGCGCCAGGTTTCCAGAAACGTGCCGACGGTCAACTGACCCCCGCCGCGCGTTGGCTGTATGCACCGTATCTGGCGGCGGCGTGGCTCAATTCGCGGTGGTGGACACGCACGCATCCACAACCCGACCTGATTGTGGATAACGTCTGGCTCGGGCGGCTGCCTACCGCGCGCGAGCAGGGTGCATTCACGGCCATAGTCGATCTGTGCGCGGAATTGCCGATTAATCCACAGGGCCGCGCCTATCAAGGCATCCCCGTACTCGACCTGATCGCGCCGACACCCGCCGAATGCCTGCAAGCGGCGCAAGCCATCGAACGCCTGCGCGCCAGCGGCCCAGTGCTGGTGTGCTGCGCCCTCGGCTATTCGCGCAGCGCTACCGCCGTCGCCGCCTGGCTGCTGCACAGCGGACGCGCCGCCACGGTGGATCAAGCACTGGCTATTATTCGTACAGCACGGGCCCAGGTGGTCCTGCATCCCGCTCATCGCCATGCCTTGGAGGCCTTGCCCCATGCCTGCTGATATGGAACTCCAGGTCGTCGCCAGCCTGCTGCGCCGTGGCCGCTCACTGGATCAGTTATCCACAGGCCTGACGCTGCTGGGCGTGTTATTCGGCCTGGCGCAACTGTTGCTGGCCAGCGTCGCGCCGATCTGCCTGCTGCTCAGCCTGTGGATGATTATCCTCGGCCTGCTGCAGAAGTACTGGGCACTGCGCGTGGCCTTCGACGCTGATCTGTTCGCCCTGCTCGCCCGCGACACCGAACGCACCCCGGACCTCGACCAGGCCCTGCAAACCCTCGGCCTGCAGTCGCCAAAGCGCGCCGGCCGGCCCTGGCCCGAACGCCGTCGCGGCGCCCTTAAACTGCTGCGCAAGCAAGCCTGGCTGCTCGGCGCGCAAGTGCTGCTGACCTTGGGCGTGATCCTCGCCAGCCCTTGGCTACCTTTCACCGGATAAGGAATCCCCATGTTCGAACCCGTGGTTGCCACCCTGATTACCTCGATGGCCCGCACCGTCACCGGCGCCCGCAGCCTGTGGCTGGGCTGCGCGCCGGTACCGGTGCAACGCATCTACTTCGCCAACCACAGCAGCCACGGCGACTTCGTGTTGCTGTGGGCATCGCTGCCGCAGAACCTGCGCAAATTCACGCGCCCGGTGGCCGGCAGTGACTACTGGAATAAAAGTGCGCTGCGCCGCTACATCATCCGCCGCGTATTCAACGGCGTGTTGATCGACCGTGAACGCAAAGACCCTGTGGATAACCCCTTGCAGCCCATGCTCGCCGCGCTGGAAGGCGGCGACTCGCTGATCATCTTTCCCGAAGGCACACGCAATCTGGAAGACGGCTTGCTGCCGTTTAAAAGCGGCCTGTATCACCTGGCAAAAAGTTACCCACAGGCCGAATTGATCCCGGTGTGGATTGCCAACCTCAACCGGGTCATGCCCAAGGGCCGCGTCCTACCGCTGCCGTTGCTGTGTACCACCAGCTTCGGCGCCCCACTGCAATTGGAAGACGGCGAAGACAAAGCTGCCTTCCTTACCCGCACCCGCGACGCCCTGCTCGCCCTCGCCCCGGAGCATTCCTGACATGGATAGCCAAACCCTGATGCTGTTCGGCGGGATCGGCGCGATCCTGGTGCTCGCCTCGCTGATCGGCCTGATCCTCAAGCTGCGCACCCGTGGCACACCGAACGCGGTGATCGACAACCTCAACGCCCGCATCAACGCCTGGTGGGTGATGGTGGTAGTGATCGGCATCGCCTTCTGGCTCGGCACCGGCGCAGTGATACTGCTGTTCTACGCCGTTTCGTTCTACGCCCTGCGCGAATTCCTCACCCTCACCCCCACCCGGCGCAGCGACTACCCGGCCCTGGTGGCCGCGTTTTACCTAGCGCTGCCGCTGCAATACCTGCTGATCTATTCCGACTGGTACGGGCTGTTCTCGATCTTCATCCCGGTGTACGTGTTCCTGCTACTGCCGATCCTCGCCTCCCTCGGCGGCGACAGCACGCACTTCCTGGAGCGTGCGTCGAAGGTGCAATGGGGCCTGATGATCGCGGTGTTCTGCGTGTCCTTCGTGCCCGCCCTGCTCACCCTCGACATCCCCGGTTATGAAGGCCGCAACCTGCTGCTGATCGCCTACCTGGTGATCGTGGTGCAACTGTCGGACGTGCTGCAGTACGTGTGCGGCAAGCTGTTTGGCAAACACAAGATCGCGCCCAACCTGTCACCGTCGAAAACCGTCGAAGGCTTTGTCGGCGGCATCCTGCTCTCCTCCCTGATCGGCGCCGCGCTGTGGTGGACCACGCCGTTCAACCCGTGGCAGTCGTTCCTGATTGCGCTGCTGATCAACCTGCTGGGGTTTGCCGGCGGCATCGTGATGTCGGCGATCAAACGCGACCGTGGTGTGAAGGACTGGGGGCATATGATCGAAGGGCACGGCGGGATGCTCGATCGGCTGGATTCGGTGTGCTTTGCGGCGCCGATCTTCTTTCATCTGGTGCGCTACTGGTGGACCTGACAAACAGCGCCCTCAAGCCTGACGAAGATCAAAGTGTGAATTCCATCCACCTATAAACATCCCCCCACGATGCGACGTATCGACCTCATCTTTTGTCTTAAAGACGCGTGTAAGATACGTCGCACTTAGCCAGGGATGCTCACCATGTTTGACGCGTTAAAAACGATCTGTCGCCGCTTGTTCGGTGCGTTAATGACTGTGGTGGGTGCCCTGTTCGGCCAATGGCGGCCGCCGTTCTGGCTGAATGCCATCGGCCGTGGCGGGCTGAACCTGGCGAGCAAGGCCCGCGCTTACCCGCGCCAGGCCGGTGCCGGGGTGTTGGGCCTGGTGCTGCTGGCCGCCGCCGGGTTCTATGGCTGGCATTGGTACTCCAACCTGCCGCAGCCGCACACCGTGGGTTATTCGCTGCACAAACCCAACCTGACTGACTACACCCAGCAACCCGCCGTTGTGGATAACCTGCAGGTGCGTTTTGCCGAGTCCGTTGCCCCCTTGGCGGCGATAGGCAAGCCGGTCACCGCAGGCATTACCCTTAAACCCGCGGTGGCCGGTGCCTGGCGCTGGTCCGATGACCGCACTTTGCTGTTCACACCGGAAAAAGACTGGCCCATCGACGCCCATTACACCTTCGATTTGGCGAAGAAAAACCTGCTCGCCGACGGCGTGTTGCTCAGCGATTACAGCGGCCAGTTCTCCACCCAGCCGTTTCGCGCCAGCCTTTCGCAGAACGAGTTGTATCAGGACCCGTCCAACCCGACGCTGAAACAACTGGTGGCGACTTTCCGCTTTTCCCACCCGGTCGACGAAGAAAGCCTGCGCAAGCGGGTTTCGATCATTCTCGGCAAAGGCCTCGCTTACCGCGACGCCCAATTACCCAATCGCCCGGAAATCACCTTCGACGAGTCCAAGCTCAACGCCTATGTACGCTCCGCCGCCCTGGCCACCCCGCTGGAAAGCACGCCGGTCAGCGCCAAGCTCGACGAAGGCATCAAAGCCCGTGACGGTGGCAACGCCAGCAACGCGCCATTGGTGGCCGAAGTCACCGTGCCCGGCCGCTACCGCCTGACGTTTACCGCTGCCGAAGTGAGCTTTGTCGACAACGAACGCGGCGAACCCGAGCCGGTGTTGATGTTCAGCAGCTCCAGCGCCGTGGCCGATGACACCATCGCCGGTAAGGTCCAGGCGTGGCTGTTGCCGGAAAAAGCTGAGGACGACACGCGCCCCTATAACAGCAACGACATCGACGATGCCCTGTTGGCCCGTAGCACCAAGGTCAACCTGACCCACGTGCCCAGCGTCGAACCGCTCAACACCCTGCACGCGTTCAAGTTCAAGGCCCCGGCCGGTCGGGCGCTGTATGTGCGCGTGCCCGCCAACCTGGAAGCCATCGGCGGCTACCTGGCGAAAAACCCTACGGCGTCGCTGATCAGCATGCCGGCCTATCCGCGCACGTTGCAGTTCCTGTCTGACGGCGCCTTGCTCAGCCTCACTGGCGAAAAACGCCTGGGCTTCATGGCCCGTGGCGTGCCCGGCGCCCATGTGGAAATCGCTCGCCTGCTGCCCAACCAGTTGCAACATTTGGTGGACCAGAGCAGCGGCAGCTTTGCGCGGCCTAACTTCGGCAATGAGTACTTCGACCGCATGGTCGAGCGTCAGTCACTGGATATTCCGCTGTCGTCCAACGACCCGGCGAAAACCGTCTACGACAACGTCGATCTCAGCCGCTACCTGAGCGCCAACGGCGGCCGGCGCGGTATTTTCGTACTCAAGCTCAGCCCACAGGATGACCCGGCAGAGCGCACATTCGACTATTCCCGCAGCAGCACCAGCGACCTGCGCTTTATCGTGGTGACGGACCTTGGGATCATCGCCAAGCGCTCCAGCGACGGCAGCCATGACGTGTATGTGCAGTCCATCGGCAACGGTTCGCCGGTGGCCGACGCGCAAGTCGACATCATCGGCCGTAACGGTTTGCCGGTCGCCAGCGGCCACACCGACGCCGAAGGCCACGCGCATTTCGCCAAACTCGATGAACTGCGCCGTGAGAAAACGCCGCTGATGTATGTGGTCAGTCGCGGCAATGACCAATCCTTTCTGCCGATTGCCCGTCAGTCCCAGCAGCTGGATTTGTCGCGCTTTGACGTAGGTGGTTTGCAAGAAGACGGTGCGATCGATCGCCTCAGCGCCTACCTGTTCACCGACCGTGGCCTGTACCGGCCTGGCGAAACCGCGCACCTGGGCATGATCGTGCGCAGCGGCAACTGGAAAGGCGCCCTGCAAGGCCTGCCGGTGGAGCTGCAAATCACCGACCCTCGCGGCCTGGAAGTGATTCGCCAGCCGCTGAAGCTGTCCGCCAGCGGTTTTGAAACCTTTGATTTCCCCAGCAGCGAAGTGGCCCCCGCCGGGGATTACACCGCGACCTTGCAACTGCTCGGCGAGAAACAGACCCGCACCGACCTGGGCAGTGTCAGCTTCAAGGTCCGCGACTTCGAGCCGGACCGCATGAAGGTCAGCCTGAGCCTGCACGACACGCCGGTGCAGGGCTGGATTCCACCGGACCAGGTGGTGGCCAAAGTCACCGCAATGCACCTGTTCGGTGCCCCGGCGTCCGGCCGGCGCGTGACGGCGAAGATGTCCCTGAGCCCAACGCTCGCGGCATTTGAGCGTTACCCTGATTACCGCTTCCGCCTCAACGACACGCTGGAAGAGGCCAGCACCGAAGACCTCGCCGAGACCACCGTCGATGACAACGGCCAAGCCGTGCTCGACCTCAACCTGCAACGCTTCGCCAACAGCACTTACCGCCTGCAGGTGATGACCCAGGTGTTCGAGGCCGAAGGCGGCCGCAATGTGGCGGCGCAAAGTGCGTTGCTGGTGTCGTCTGCGCCCTACCTGGTGGGTGTGAAAAGTCAGGACTCGCTGTCGTATGTCGCCAAGGACGCCCCACGCCAAGTGCAATGGTTGGCCGTCGCACCGGATCTCACGCCGCTGGCGGTGGACGGCCTGACCAGCGAAGTGGTCGAGCACCGCTACGTCTCGGTGCTGGTGAAACAGTCCAACGGCACCTACAAATATGAATCGCGGATCAAAAATATCAGCCAGCCCGCCTCGCCGCTGGTGATGACCAAGGACGGCGCCAAGCAAAGCCTGAACACCGCCACCCCCGGCGATTTCACCCTGCAACTCAAAGACGCCAACGGCAAGCTGCTGAACCAGATCGACTACAGCGTGGCCGGACGCGGCAACACCTCGCGCTCCCTGGAGCGCAACGCCGAGCTGCAACTGCGCCTGGATAAACGCAGTTACGCGACGGGGGATGAGATCGCTATCAGTGTCCGCGCGCCGTACACCGGGGCGGGCCTGATCACCATCGAGCGCGACAAGGTCTACACCCAGCAATGGTTCAAGGCCGACAGCACCAACAGCGTGCAACATATCCGCGTGCCGGCAGGGCTTGAGGGCAATGCCTACGTCAACGTGCAGTTCGTGCGGGACATCGGTTCGTCCGAGGTCTACATGAGCCCGCTGTCCTATGGCGTGGTGCCGTTCAGCATCAACCTGGATGCGCGGCGCATGCCATTGAAGGTTGACGGCCCGGCGCAGATCGAACCGGGGCAGACCCTGGATATCAAGGTCAACGCCGACCGCCCGGGCCGTGCGGTGGTGTACGCAGTGGACGAAGGCATCCTGCAAGTGGCGCGCTACCAGACACCGGACCCGTTGGGCTTCTTCTTCCAGAAGCGTGCGCTTGAAGTCGGCACCAGTCAGATTCTTGACCTGATCCTGCCGGAATTCAGCCGCCTGCTCAGTGGGGCAGCACCCGGTGGCGATACCGAAGGCGCGCTGGCCAATCACCTCAACCCGTTCAAGCGTAAACATCAGCCGCCCGTGGCCTGGTGGTCCGGGCTGGTGGACTTGCCGGCCGGCGACACCGTGCTGCATTACCAGGTGCCCGACAGTTTTAACGGCAAACTGCACCTGTTCGCAGTCGCGGTGGATGCCGACAGCGTGGGCGTCAGCGAGGCCACAACCGAGGTGCGCGGACCGCTCGTGATCACGCCAAACGTACCGGCTTTCGTGGCGCCGGGGGATGTGTTCAACGTGAGCGCCGGGGTGTTCAGCAACCTCGACGCGGCGGCGGATGTGAAGTTTGAAGTGCAGACCAGCGACGGCCTCAACGTGCAGGGCGACAAAGGCAGCACCTTGTCACTGCAACCGCGCAAGGAAGGCACCGCCGAGTTCAAGATCAAGGTTGGCGACACCCTCGGCTCGGCGGATCTGCGCTTTATCGCTGTGTTGCCGAACGGCAAGCGCATTCAGGTGGCGGAAACCACCTCGATCCGCCCCCTGAGCGAACATCGCGTGGCCTTGAGCCTGGGCCGCTTCGACAGCGCCAGCAAAGAGCTCAAGCCCACCCGCGAACTGTTCAGCCAACTGCGCGATGTGCAATTGGGTGTGGCGGCGTCGCCGCTGGTGTGGGCCAACGGCCTCAAGCATTACCTGGATGACTACGGCTACGCCTGCACCGAGCAGTTGGTGTCCAAGGCCATGCCGGCGTTGATCTGGGGTGGCAACGCGCCCGAGGCCGAACAAGCCTTCGCCAGCGCGGTGCGGATGTTGCGCCAGCGCCAGAACCAGGCCGGCGGTTTCGGCTTGTGGGCAGCCAACCCGGACGTGGCGCCGTATGCCAGCCTGTACGCCACCGACTTCCTGATCGAAGCCAAGGAACGCGGGCTGCCGGTGCCGGAAGACCTGCTGGTACGGGCCAATACTTATCTGACGGACCTGGCCAACGGCCCGAGCGAAGGCCTGTCGGAATTGCGCAACCGTGCCTACGCCAGTTACCTGCTAAGCCGTCAGGGAATTCTGGTGAGCGGTGCCCTGAGCGACATCCGTGAGCGCTACGAGAGCTACTTCAAGGACACCTGGCAGAACGATCTGGGCGCCGCCTACCTGGCCGCCAGCTACAAGCTGCTCAAGCAGGATCGCCAGGCCGATACGCTGTTCCGTAAGATTCCATGGCGTTCGCTTGTGGATAAGTGGAACAGCGACGGCCTGTATTACGACCCGTTGGTACATGATGCCGAACACCTGCACCTGCTGGCGCGGCACTTCCCCGAGCTGCTGGACGATGTGCCGACAGCGCTGCTGGATAAACTCGGCAAGCGCCTTAACGAGCAACGTTACAACTCGCTGTCGGCCGCGCTGTTACTGCGCGCCCTGGACAACTATGGCCAGCGTGCGCAAAGCGACATGACCCTCAAAGCCAGCGCGTGGCTGGGCGACAAGCAGCAACAACTGCTGGAGATGGCCGGCCAGCCGCCGCGCGCCGCCGTGCCTGGCGCCACGCAAAAGTTGCTGATGGAAAAATCCGACGGCCCGGCCGCCTTCTACATGCTCAGCGAAGCCGGCTTTGATAAAGGCGCCAAGCTCAAGCCGATCAACAATGGCCTGGAAATTATCCACGAGTACCTCGACCTCAACGGCGAGCCGGTGAGCAAAGTCGCGGTGGGCGATGAGTTCCTGGTGCGCCTGCGCCTGAGGGCGACCGACCGCGATCAAGTCCAGCAAGTGGCGGTGGTCGACCTGCTGCCCGGTGGCGTCGAGCCTGTGTATAACTTGCCGCCGGAGCCGGAAGCCGCCAGCACCGAGAACAGTGAAGGCGAGGAAGCTGAATACGTAGAAGACAGCGAACCGTCTGAAGCCTGGCAAGCGCCGATCGGCGAAACCGGGCTGAGCAACTGGCAGCCGGACTACGTGGACGTGCGCGATGATCGGGTGGTGTTGTACGGCACCGCGCTGCGTGACGTAGGCACTTTCGTGTACCGCGTGCGCGCCACCAACGCAGGCACCTTCAATACGCCACCGGCCTACGCCGAAGGCATGTACGAAACCACCCTGCAAGGGCGCGGCAAAGTAGGCCAGCTTGAAATTACCAAGCCTTAAGCGCCTGACGCCGCTGCTGGCAGCGGCGGTACTGCTGGCGGGGCTGCGGCTGTGGCCGCATACCCCGCTGGAACAGGCGGTGACATCGTCGAGGGTGGTGCTGGCCGATGATGGCTCGCTGTTGCGCATGACCTTGGCAGATGACGGGCAATATCGCTTATGGCTACCGCTAGAGCGGTTTTCTCCGTCATTGATCGAGGCCTTGCTGCTCAAGGAAGACCGTAATTTCTACTGGCACCCGGGGATCAATCCCCCGGCGTTGCTGCGTGCGGCGATGGCCACCTACAGCGGCGGCCAGCGCCAGGGTGGCTCGACGCTGAGCATGCAACTGGCGCGGCGCCTGTGGGACCTCAACACCCGCCAGGTGCCGGGCAAGCTGCAACAGATGGCCCTGGCGCTGTGGCTGGAGGCGCGTTACAGCAAGCACGAGATTCTTGAGGCCTACCTGAACCTGGCGCCCATGGGCGGCAATATCGAAGGCGCCGAGGCGGCGAGTCGCATCTACTTCGGCAAGTCGGCGGCGCAGTTGTCGTTGTCCGAAGCGCTGGCACTCGCGGTGATTCCCCAGCAGCCAGGGCGGCGTGCGCGCTTCGGGCCCTCGCTGCAAAACGCGCGGCTGCGCTTGATGAACGACTGGCGCGCAACTTATCCACAGGACCCGCGCAACGACAGCCTGCTGGACTTGCCCATTGAGGCGCGCAACCGCCAGCAGATCCCGTTTCTGGCGCCGCACTTGAGCGAACAGTTGCTCGCGTCCCAGGCGGGTAACGAGTTGAACAGCACCCTCAACCTGCCCTTGCAACAATTGCTCGAACGCCTGATCAGCGGCTTTATCGCCGAGCGGCGCGGTACGGGGGTGGAAAACGCCACGGCGATCCTGATCGACAGCCGCGACCAGAGCGTCAAGGCGCTGGTGGGCTCGGCGGATTACTTATCCACAGGCATCCATGGCCAGGTCAATGGCGTGCTGGCGCGGCGTTCGCCGGGGTCGACGCTCAAGCCGTTCCTCTATGGGCTGGCGCTGGACCAAGGGGTGATCCACCCCATGAGCATCCTCAAGGATTTACCCAGTAACTTCGGCTACTTCCAACCGGAGAATTTCGACGGCAGTTTTGTCGGGCCACTGACGGCGCGCGATGCGTTGATCCGTAGCCGCAATATCCCGGCCGTGTGGCTGGCCAGCCAGGTGAAGTCGCCGTCGTTATACGGCTTGTTGCAACGCGCCGGCATCAAGGGCCTGCGCGGAGAAAGCCATTACGGCCTGGCCCTGGCCCTCGGCGGCGGCGAGATGACGCCCGAAGAGCTGGCGCGGCTGTATCTGATGCTGGCCGGCGACGGGCACCTGCGGCCGTTGCGCTATGTGCAGGAACAGCCCCAGGCCAGCGGCCCAGCGCTGCTGACGCCCCAAGCCGCCTTCATGGTGCGCGACATGCTGCGCCGCAACCCGCGCCCGGATGGCCTGCCCGGCCGGCATTGGCGCACCGCCTGGAAAACCGGCACCTCCTGGGGCTTTCACGATGCGTGGAGCGCCGGCCTGGTCGGCCCCTACGTGCTGGTGGTGTGGGTGGGTAACTTCGACGGGCGACCAAACCCGGCGTTCATCGGCGCCAAGACCGCCGCGCCGCTGTTCTTCCGCATAGCCGACGCCCTGCCCCTGGCCTTGCCCAACGTGCAAATCAAACCCGACAAGCCGCCGCCCGGGCTGATCCGCATCGACGTCTGCGCGGCCTCCGGCGAGTTGCCCAACCGCTGGTGCCCGCAAACCCGCAAGACCTGGTACATCCCCGGCGTCTCACCGATTCGCGTGTCCAACCTGCACCGCCCGGTGCTGATCGACACCCGCACCGGCAAAGCCGCCTGCCCGCCGTTCGACCCGCAGTACACCCGCGAAGAAGTCTTCGAGTTCTGGCCCAGCGACGTACAACGCCTGTACCGCGCCGCCGGCCTGGCGCGACGCACGCCGCCCAACGTGATGAAAAACTGCCAGCCCAACCGCATCAGCGACCAGAGCGAAGCCCCACAGATCCGTTCGCCGCTGACCCAGGTGAGCTATCAACTGCGCCTGTCCCAGCCGCAGGAGAGCATTGCGCTGAATGCCAATGCGGCCAGCGATGCGACGACGTTGTACTGGTTTGCCGACCAGACCCTGATCGGCCAAGCCCCGCCGCAATCCACGCTGAATTGGCGACCGGGCAAGTCGGGGGAATATCGGTTGCGGGTCAGTGATGATCAGGGGCGCAGCGCGAGCCGGGGGCTGAGGGTGGAGTTTGTGCCGTGATCGGGCGAACGCGCTTAACCGCTAAGCACTAGTCTCCACGTAGCTCGACTCCCCACCGCCCGTCGCGCCCGACAACCATCCCCACACGAAGCTCAAGGTGGTACGCCCGGCCTGATCCACGCCCACCGTGCCGCGTGACCAGCCGGCCAGCAGCTCGCCCTCAAGCGTCAGGCATTGATACAGCAACTCGATGGTATCGGCACCTGTCACACGCCCGACCTGCGTGCCCATGCGGATTCGACCGCCTTGGTAAGTACCGGAAATGGCATCGCCTTCGACGAGGTAATGAAATACCGTGCCGGCACCGGATAGCCCGTGGGCGTTGTTCGCGACCGTAAAGTGGCGATTGTTCAAACGGGCGTGGATTGGGGAGAAGCGAGTGTCCATGAATGTCGCGTCCGTTCGTGGGGCTGGGTCGAGCCTGGAGACCCAGCGGGCCTCCAGGCGCTTGCCGTATTACTCCACCGTCACCGACTTCGCCAGGTTGCGCGGCTGGTCAACGTCGGTGCCCTTGAGCACGGCGACGTAGTACGACAGCAATTGCAGCGGGAGGGTGTAGAGGATCGGCGACAGGGTGTCGTGGATGTGCGGCATGTTGATGACGTAGGTACCTTCACCGTTGACCATGCCGGCTTTCTCGTCGGCGAAGACGATCAGTTGGCCGCCACGGGCGCGCACTTCCTGCAGGTTGGACTTGAGCTTCTCCAGCAGTTCGTTGTTCGGCGCGACGGTGACCACTGGCATGTCGTCATCCACCAGGGCCAATGGGCCGTGCTTCAGTTCACCGGCCGGGTAGGCTTCGGCGTGGATATAGGAAATTTCCTTGAGCTTGAGGGCGCCTTCCATCGCTACCGGGTATTGCGCACCACGGCCGAGGAACAGGGTGTGGTTTTTGTCGGCGAACAACTCGGCGACTTTTTCCACGGTGCTGTCCATGGCCAGCGCTTCGCCGAGGCGGGTCGGCAGGCGGCGCAGTTCTTCCACCAGGGTGGCTTCGACGCCGGGGGCCAGGGTGCCGCGCACTTGGCCCAGAGACAGGGTCAGCAGCAGCAGGCCAACCAGTTGGGTGGTGAAGGCTTTGGTGGAGGCGACACCGATTTCGCGACCGGCCTGGGTCAGCAGGGTCAGGTCGGACTCACGCACCAGGGAGCTGATGCTGACGTTGCAGATCGCCAGGCTGGCGAGGAAGCCGAGCTCTTTGGCGTTGCGCAGGGCGGCCAGGGTGTCGGCGGTTTCGCCGGACTGGGAGATGGTCACGAACAGGCTGTCGGGCTGCACCACCACCTTGCGGTAGCGGAATTCGCTGGCGACTTCGACCTGGCACGGGATGCCGGCCAGTTCTTCCAGCCAGTAACGCGCAACCATCCCGGCGTGGTAGCTGGTGCCGCAGGCCACGATCTGGACATTGCGCACCTTGGCGAACAGCTCAGCGGCTTGCGGGCCGAAGGCGTTGACCAGTACTTGCTTGTCGCCAAGGCGGCCTTCCAGGGTGCGTTGCACCACGGCCGGTTGCTCGTGGATTTCCTTGAGCATGAAGTGGCGGAACGCGCCCTTGTCGGCCGCTTCGGCGCCGTCGCGGTATTGCACGGCTTCGCGTTCGACGGAATTGCCGTTTACGTCCCAGATCGCCACGCTGTCACGGCGGATGTCGGCAATATCGCCTTCTTCCAGGTACATGAAGCGGTCGGTGACCTGGCGCAGGGCCAGTTGGTCGGAGGCGAGGAAGTTTTCCCCCAGGCCCAGGCCGATCACCAGCGGGCTGCCACTGCGTGCGGCAACGACGCGGTCGGGTTGGCTCGCGCAGATCACGGCCAGGCCGTAGGCGCCGTGCAGTTCCTTGACCGTGGCCTTGAGGGCGGTGGTCAGGTCGCTGTAGTCCTTGAGCTTGTGGTTGAGCAGGTGGGCGATGACTTCGGTGTCGGTGTCCGAGGTGAACACGTAACCCAGGCCCTTCAACTGTTCACGCAGCACTTCGTGGTTTTCGATGATGCCGTTGTGTACCACGGCCACGTCGCCGGAGAAGTGCGGGTGGGCGTTACGTTCGCACGGCGCACCGTGGGTGGCCCAACGGGTGTGGGCGATGCCCAGGCGGCCGGCCAGCGGCTCGCCGGCCAGGGCTTGGTCCAACTCGCTGACCTTGCCCGGACGACGCAGGCGCTCCAGCTTGCCGGCGTTGGTGAAGACCGCCACACCGGCGCTGTCATAGCCGCGGTATTCCAGGCGTTTGAGGCCTTCGATCAGGATCGGGGTGATGTTACGTTCAGCGACGGCGCCAACAATGCCACACATGGTGTTTCTCCTAGATGATTGCCGCGCATATCAGCGTAATGCCGCGGGCTTGGATCCAGGGCAGTTCCAGGTTGGGAATCTTGCGGCCGATCTTGTCGGATTCGACCATCACTACTACTTCACGGGCGACCTCGGCCATCACGCGGCTCAGGCCCAGCAGTTCGTTGAACGTGGTGGTGCCGCGCTGCAGATCGATGCCGTCGGCGCCGATGAACAGTTGATCAAAGTCGTAGGATCGCAGCACCTGCTCGGCAACCTGGCCCTGGAACGAGTCCGAATGCGGGTCCCAGGTGCCACCGGTCATCAGCAGCACCGGCTCGTGTTCCAACTCGCTCAAGGCGCGGGCCACGTGCAGGGAGTTGGTCATCACCACCAGGCCGGGCTGGTGGCCCAGTTCGGGGATCATGGCGGCGGTGGTGCTGCCGCTGTCGATGATGATGCGGGCGTGCTCGCGCAGGCGCATCACGGCGGCACGCGCAATGGCGCGCTTGTAGGCCGAGATGGGCTGGGCGGGGTCGCCGACGAGTTCCTGGGGCATGGTGATCGCGCCACCGTAACGGCGTAACAACAGACCGTTGCTCTCGAGGGCGGCCAGGTCCTTGCGGATGGTGACTTCCGAGGTTTCGAAACGCTTGGCCAATTCGTCCACGCTGACTTCGCCCAGTTGATTGAGCAAGGTCAGGATGTTGTGGCGTCGCTGGGGTGTATTTCGTTTCGACATGGTGATGATAAGTTTCGTTTCGAAAGATAACGAAGGCAATAGAAACCTATAGGCGAAAGTTCGTCAAGCAGCATGCTGCAAATTTTTTGAAGCTGACGGAGCGCTAATGTGGGAGGGGGCTTGCCGCCGATAGCAGTGTGTCAGTCATTAAGTGCTTTGACCGGACCTCCGCCATCGGGGGCAAGCCCCCTCCCACATTGGAGTTTTGCTATCAGTGAGGCTGTGGATAACTCAGCTCTTTTTGATTTTTACCGGGCGTTTCCAACCGTCGATGTTGCGCTGGCGGGCGCGGGCCACGCCAAGTTGCAAGTTATCCACATCCTGGTTGATGGTGGAACCCGCGGCCGTGGTGGCGCCGTCGCCAACCTTTACCGGGGCGACCAACGAATTATTGGAGCCGATAAATACATCTTCACCCAACACGGTCTGGTGCTTGTTGGCGCCATCGTAGTTGCAGGTGATGGTGCCGGCGCCGACGTTGGTCCGCGCCCCGATCACCGCATCGCCCAAGTACGTCAGGTGACCGGCCTTGGCGCCTTCGCCCAGATGGGCGTTTTTCAATTCGACAAAGTTACCCACATGGGCCTTGGCTTCCAACACGCTGCCAGGACGCAGGCGCGCAAACGGACCGGCATCGCTGCCCTCGCCCATCACCGCACCGTCGATATGGCTGTTGGCCTTGATCACCACACCCTTGCGCAAGGTGCTGTCCTTGATCACGCAGTTCGGGCCAATCACCACATCGTCTTCAATGATCACGCGACCTTCAAGAATCACGTTGATGTCGATCAGCACATCCCGGCCCACCGTGACGTCACCACGCACATCGAAGCGTGCCGGGTCGCGCAGGGTCACGCCCTGGGCCATCAGGCGGCGGCCTTCGCGCAGTTGGTAGTGACGCTCGAGCTCGGCCAATTGTTTGCGGTCGTTGGCGCCCTGCACTTCCATCGGGTCGTGGGGCTGTTCGGTGGCGACCAGCAAGCCGTCGCTGACGGCCATTTCGATCACGTCGGTCAGGTAGTACTCGCCCTGGGCGTTGTTGTTGGAGAGACGGCTCATCCAGTCCGCCAGGCGATCGGCCGGCACTGCGAGAATCCCGGTGTTGCCTTCGGTGATGGCGCGCAGGGCGTCGCTGGCATCTTTGTGCTCGACGATGGCCGCGACCTTGCCGTCGGCGTCGCGCACGATGCGGCCGTAGCCGGTAGGGTCATCGAGTTCGACGGTGAGCAGGCCCATCTGGCCAGGCACGACGTGCTTGAGCAGGCGTTGCAGGGTTTCCACTTCGATCAGGGGCACGTCGCCGTAGAGGATCAGCACCGTGTCGGCTTTGATGAACGGCACGGCTTGGGCAGTTGCGTGGCCGGTGCCCAGTTGCTTGTCTTGCAATACGAAATTCAGGTCATCCGCGGCCAGGCGCTCACGCACCACATCGGCACCGTGGCCGATGACGACGTGGATGCGTTGCGGGTCGAGTTGCCGGGCGCTGTGGATAACATGGCCAAGCATGGAGTTACCGGCCACCGGATGCAGCACCTTGGGCAAGGCCGAGCGCATGCGGGTGCCCTGGCCTGCGGCGAGAATGACGATTTCTAGAGACATGAATGGCTACCAATCCTGGGCGGTCCGGCTTCAGACCAGAGAAGTGTTTTGCAAAAAAAGAAAAAGGGTAGCCGAGGCTACCCTTTTTAATCAATCACGCATGAGACTTAACGGCTTAGCCGCCAAACTTCTTGCGGATCTGCTGGACGGTACGCAGCTGAGCTGCGGCCTCGGCCAGACGAGCAGCAGCAGAACCGTAGTCGAAATCTGCGCCTTTTTCGTTCAGGGCCTTCTCGGCTGCCTTAACGGCTGCCTGAGCGGAGGCTTCATCCAGGTCAGCAGCACGTTGCACGGTGTCGGCAAGTACCTTGACCATGTTCGGCTGAACCTCGAGGAAACCACCGGAGATGTAAAACACCTCCCGTTCCCCGCCTTGCTTGGTCAGAGTGATCGGACCTGGCTTCAAGCTAGTGATCAATGGCGTGTGGCCCATGGCAATACCCAAGTCACCGAGTTCGCCGTGTGCAATCACCATTTCTACCAGACCGGAGAAGATTTCCCCTTCCGCGC
>Ga0302264_1000019_pt1 | contig 58809 bp, 33 predicted proteins | sample II_Fen_N3_4_FD_194563 | JGI IMG/M metagenome (GOLD analysis project Ga0302264, IMG submission 194563) | Peat permafrost microbial communities from Stordalen Mire near Abisko, Sweden - II_Fen_N3_4 | ecosystem: Environmental > Terrestrial > Soil > Wetlands > Permafrost | place: Sweden: Abisko... | reverse complement strand
ACACCACTGTGAAATCAGCATATGCCGTCTAAAACGACCTTCACTCAATACAAACCACCGTTTTGGTGGCCGGGCTCAGCAGACTTTGCGGTGCGCGCCAGGCTTGGGCAGGGCCTGTGTTTGTGCGCTTTTAGGGGGCTTTTTGGGGTAGAGAGGCTTAAGGACGGGGGTGGGGGGCGGCAGAAACTGTGGCGAGTATAGATGCGTATATAGCCGAGACCGCAGAACGGATATGTGTGTGGAAAACCGCCTTGGCATTTGCTGCTGCCCCCCCACCCCATTTAAGTAGTAACTGTGGCCGCGCAACACACAGCCCAAGGAATCTACCGAATATTCCCGCCCCCCTTGCCAGCCTCAAAACCAGGTGGGATACAAGCAACCGAACGCCGCAAAAACAACGCTCTATGGAGGCTAGCCATGTCCGCCCTGCCACACCCTGCTTATATCTACCGCCCAATGACCGTAGCCGACCTCCCGGCCGGCCACGCCCTGTCGGTACAACTCAAATGGCCCCACCGCCTGGAAGACTGGGCGATGCTGCACCGGGTCAGCGACGGCTTCGTGGTGATGGACGGCGAGCGACTGATCGGCAGCGCCTTCACCTGCCCCCAGGGCGATTACGCCACCATCGGTTTGGTGATCGTCAGCAATGACTACCAGGGCCAGGGCATCGGCCGCCGCTTGATGGAAAAGGCCCTCGCCGCTTGCGGTACGCGCACGCCGGTGCTCAACGCCACCCTCGCGGGCGCGCCGTTATACGCCAGCCAAGGGTTTGTCGAATTCGGACGGGTGCAGCAGCATCAGGGCCAGGCGTTGGTGCCCGCCCTGCCGGCGCTGGCCGACGGCGAAAGCTGCCGCGCCCTGCACGCCGATGATCACGCCAGCCTGCTCGCGCTGGCCAAAGCCGCCAGCGGCCTGGACCGGCGCGAGGTACTGCGTGACCTGCAGGTGGAGCACGCTGTGGGCATTGAGCGCGACGGCCAGTTGAGCGGCTTTGCCCTGCTGCGGCCATTTGGTCGCGGCCGCTGCATCGGCCCGGTGGTGGCCGAAACCATCGAGCAGGCCAAGCATCTGATCGCCACGTTGCTCGCCCAGGTGCCGGACACCTTTGTACGCATCGACATTCCCGTCGCCTGCGGCCTCAGTGACTGGCTCGAACAGGCTGGCCTCAAGAACATCGACACCGTCGCGCAGATGGCCCTGGGCACGCCGCCCCAGGCCAGCCAAGGCGTACATCCCTTTGCCCTGATCACCCAGGCGATCGGCTGACTTTCCTCCCGGAGCACTCCCCATGTCATCTCCCCGTATCCTGCTGTTGGCGCGCGCCGACGGCAGCCGCGTTGCCACGGCCTTCAACACTGGCGCCCTGAGCGCGCTGGACCCGTTCGGCGACAGCCGCCAACTCGCCTGGCTGGGCGACGATGGCGTGTCCGCAGGCCTGGTGCCGTTCAGCGGCGACGCCGTGATCGAAGATTTCCCCCACAGTGAAACGCTGGTGGTGCACGCAGGCCATGTGGTGCTCAGCAGCGCAGAACACACGTTGGAACTGGACGTCGGTGCCAGCGCCGTGATCGGCCGTGGCACTCGCCTCACGGTGCAGGCAAGCGCAGGCAGCATATGGGCGTTCTGCGCCGTCGACCAAGCCGATGCCCCCGTCTGCCCAGGCCTGACCCTGCTCGACCGGTACACCCTGCTCAATCCCTCTGCCGCGCCGGAACCGCAGATCCTGATCGGGCCCACCCCGCAGTGCCGCGCGCTGAACCTGTTCGACGATGCGCTGACCGAGTTGCGCATCGGCATCTGGGACTCGACGCCCTACGCCCGCCACGGCCGCCCGCACAAACTGCATGAATTGATGCACCTGCTCGAAGGCAGCGTCACCCTGCAAAACAACGAGGGCGGCGAGGTCACGGTCAATACCGGCGACACGGTGTTCGTGGCCAAGGGCGCGCCCTGCGCCTGGACCAGCAGGGTGTATGTACGCAAGGTCTACGCGGTGAAATAAGGCGCAAATCAAGTTTTCAACGCGTCTTCCAAGAACGCCACCAATGCCTGTACGCGCGGGTTGCGCAGTTTTCGCGACGGCACCAGCAGGATGATCGGTGCACTGTCAAAGCTCCAATCCGCCAACACGCGCACCAGGCTGCCGCTGGCAACGGCGTCACTGACATCCCACTGCGAACGCAGCACCAACCCCAAGCCCTGCTCGGCCCAACGCCGGGCAACGCTGCCATCGTTGCTCAACAACGAGGGCTCTATGCGCAGCGTCTTGCGGCCCTGGCCCTTGCGCAGGTGCCACAGCGTGACGTCCTCATCATTTTCCCGAATGCAAATGCAGCGATGGGCCGAGAGCTGGTCCGGCGCGGACGGCACACCGTGCGCGTGCAGGTAGGCCGGGCTCGCGCATAACCATCGCTCGTTTGGCGTGAGCGGCCGTGCCGTCCACTGGCTGTCATTGAGATGGCCGATGTGAATCACCGCATCGCTGTCATGACGATCAGGCCAGGGTGTCTCACGCAAATCCAGGTGCAGACACAGCTGCGGATGCACTCTGGCAAACCGCGCCAACAGCGGTGCGATGCGCTGCCGCCCATAGCCAAATGGCGCCGCCAACCTCAAGGTGCCTACCAGCGTTTCGTCTTTTTGCCTGAACGAATCCGGCAGCGCTTCAAGCTGTTCCAGCAACAGCGCGCTTTCCCGCGAGAACCGCTCGCCCTCCGTCGTAAGGCTCAGGCGCCGCGCATCGCGATTGGCCAGGGTCAGCCCCAGCAGCGTCTCCAACTTGCGCAGGCGCATGGAGAGTGCCGGCGGCGAGACATTCAGTGTTCTGGCGGCGGCACTCAGCGATTCGGAGCGTGCAAGGGTGACGGCCAGTCGCAAGTCTTCGATGGAGATCATTCAATTTTACTTAATGATTGATTAGCTTTGATTGAACCACAGGTTAATGACAGCTGAGTAGAGTGCAGGTTGTATCCAGCCACTCGAGCGCCGACATGTCCATCCCGATTGCATCCCTCGACACACCTGCCGCACTGGTCGATATCCCGCAGATGCAGCGCAATATCCAGCGTATGCAACAGCGAATGAGCAGCCTGGGCGTGCGTTTGCGCCCGCACATCAAAACCAGCAAGTGCCTGCCGGTGATCCACGCACAGATTGCCGCAGGGGCCAGTGGCGTCACGGTTTCCACCCTCAAAGAAGCGGAGCATTGTTTCGCTGCAGGTATCAGCGATGTGTTCTATGCCGTTGCCATAGCACCGAACAAACTGCCGCAGGCCCTCGCCCTGCGGCGCAAGGGTTGCAACCTGAGCCTGCTCACCGACAGCGTCTCGGGCGCCCAGGCCATCGTCGCTTTCGGTCAGCAGCATGACGAACGCCTCGACGTATGGATCGAAATCGATTGCGACGGCCATCGCTCCGGCCTGGCCGCGCATGACCCTGTACTGATCGACGTCGCGCGCATCCTCAACGACGGCGGCATGCAACTGCGCGGCGTGATGACCCATGCCGGCTCCAGTTACGAACTCGACAGCCTTGAACCCCTGCAAGCACTGGCCGAACAGGAACGCCTGCTGTGCGTACGCGCCGCAGAAAATATCCGCGCAGCCGGGCTGGCGTGCCCGGAGGTCAGCATCGGCTCAACCCCCACCGCCCTCTCGGCGCTGAACCTGGATGGCGTCACCGAAGTGCGCGCAGGCGTGTATGTGTTCTTCGACCTGGTGATGCGCAACATCGGCGTGTGCGAGGCCGACGAGTTGGCGCTGAGCGTACTGACCACGGTCATCGGCCATCAGCCGCATAAAGGCTGGATCATCACCGACGCCGGCTGGATGGCCATGAGTCGTGACCGTGGCACACAGCGTCAGCGTCAGGACTTCGGTTACGGCCAAGTGTGCACCGAAGCCGGTGCCTGGATCGACGGCGCGCAGGTCACCGGCGCCAATCAGGAACACGGCATCATCACCCTGGGCGCTGGCAACGGTGACGAGCTTGTCGCGCGCTTCCCCGTCGGCAGTCGGCTACGCATCCTGCCCAATCATGCCTGTGCCACCGGCGCGCAGTTCCCGGATTATCATGCCGTGGATGCCGATGGCCTGGCGCACACCTGGAGTCGCCTGCATGGCTGGTAACCCAATCCACTTGATTCATAGCCCCCACGCGGCAGCGCCGAGCGGGCATTATTCCCAGGCGGTAGCGCACGAGGGCGTGCTGTATGTGTCCGGGCAACTGCCGGTACGCGCCAATGGCGAGCACAGCAGCGATCAGCCGTTCGAGGTTCAAGCGTCGATTGCCCTGGATAACCTGGTGGCGATTCTGGCCGAAGCGGGCCTAAGCCCCCATGATCTGCTCAAAGTGACCGTGTACGTCGTCGGGATAGAACACTGGCCCGCCTTTGACCAGCTTTACGCGCATTACCTGGGTGCCCATAAGCCGGCCCGCGCCGTGGTGCCCGTGCCGGTGCTGCATCATGGTTACCTGATCGAAATCGAAGCCGTGGCCCGTGGCGCACAGGAGCAGCCCTCATGAACGCGCAAAAAAGCGATGTGCTGATCATCGGCGGCGGCATCATGGGCGCATCGTCGGCGTTTTTCCTGCGCCGGCGCGGCTGCTCGGTCACGCTGCTGGAACGCGACCAAATCGGTCAGTACGCCAGCGGTGTGAACTTCGGCAATGTTCGCCGCCAGGGCCGCTACCTGGGGCAGCTGGAACTGGCCAATCGTTCATGGGCACTGTGGAAACGCCTGCCGGAACTGATCGACGATGACCTGGAATTCATTCCCAGCGGGCACATGCGTGTGTGCTATCGCGAAGATGAAATCGCCGAGCTTGAGGCCTACGCCGCCGCGCCGGAAGCCGCACAACTGGACCTCAAAATCTATCGCGACGCCGAGCTGCACCAGCGCTTCGGCTTCCTCGGCCCAGACGTCAAGGGCGGCTCCTACGCACCCCATGACGGCCACGCCAACCCGCGTCTGGCCGCGCCGGCGTTTGCCCGCGCAGCCCGGCGCCTCGGTGCGCGAATCGAAGAAAAAACCGAAGTCGCCGACGTGGAAAAGGTCAATGGCCAGTTCCACGCCACCACCACCGACGGGCAGCTGTTCGTCGCCGAGCAGCTATTGATTACCGCCGGTGCCTGGGCCGCCCGCTTGTCCGAGCGCTTTGGCGAGCCGGTGCCGCTGGAGCCCAACGGCCCGCAGATGTCGGTCACCGAACCGGTGCCCTACGCCTTGCCCACCGTGATCGGCGTATTTACCAAGATCAAGGAAGAGGTGATCTACTTCCGGCAGATCCCGCGCGGCAACATCATCATCGGCGGCGGCAACCGCTGCACCCCGGACATGCTCAACCGACGCGCGTTTTTCAAGCCCGAAAGCCTGCTCAACCAGATGCACCAGATGAAACGGCTGTTACCGGGCGCCGAGAAGCTGAACATCATCCGCGTGTGGAGCGGTATCGAGAGCTACACACCGGACTCCCTGCCGGTGATGGGCCCCAGCGGCAGCGTGGATGGGCTGTTTTATGCGTTTGGCTTCTGCGGCCACGGCTTCCAGCTCGGCCCGGGCGTGGGGGATGTGATGGCCGAACTGATCAGTACCGGCAGCACCAGCACCTTGATCAGTCCGTTCGATATCCGCCGCTTTACCCAACCTTCGACGGTGCCTGCAAACGCCCCCACCACAGGAAAACTGATATGAGCCACGCCTACGTTTATCGCACGGTCACCGCCGCCGACATGCCCGCCGCCCACGCGCTCTCCGTGCACCTGAAATGGCCGCACCGCGAGGAAGATTGGGCGATGGTACAGCGCACTTCCGAAGGCTTCGTCGCGGAACACGACGGTGCGTTAGTGGGCGTGGCGTTCGCCTGCCATCAGGGCGCTTATTCCTCGATCGGCCTGGTGATCGTCAGCGATCAGCACCAGTGCAAAGGCATCGGACGCCGCCTGATGAACCTGTGCCTGGACGCCGTGGCCCCGCGCACACCGATCCTCAATGCCACCGAGTCAGGCGCGCCACTTTACGCAAGCATGGGTTTCGTCGACTTCGCGCGAATCCAGCAACATCAAGGCGTACCGCAGACGCTGGCGCCGGCACCCTTGATCGCGCATTCACACTGCCGTGTACTGAGCCTGGCCGAGTACCCCAAGGTCATCGAACTGGCCAATGCCGGCAGCGGGCTGGACCGCACCGTGGTCCTCAACGATCTGCTGCCAACCGCCGAACATGTGGTGGGCATCGAGGTGCATGGGCAACTGGAAGGTTGTGCCCTGCTCCGCCGATTTGGTCGTGGCCACATCATTGGCCCCGTGGTCGCGCGCAACCAGGAACAGGCACGCCAGTTGATCACCCACCTGCTGCGGTTGATCCCGGGCGCCTTCGTGCGCCTCGACATTCCAACCGCATGCGGGTTGGCCGACTGGTTGGAGAGCCTGGGGCTGCCATGCGTGGATAAAGCGCCGCGAATGGTGCTCGGGGTGCAGCCACAACCGAGCGGCGGCATCACCCAGTTTGCGCTGGTGACGCAAGCAATCGGCTAGGTCGCCAAGCCAGCCTGCCAGATTCAGCAGATTATCCCTTGCAGCGTTGAATAACGGCATCTTTGGGCTGGAACCTTTTGCTAGCTTAGCGAGACACCGAGCCGTGCTGTTCGCAGCGCCTATTACCGATCCAGGGAGCCAGTTGGATGACCACACACGCTTCGAACAGCTACAGCATTGTTGCGCAACCGTCTCAGCAGTTTTACATCAACGGCCGCTGGGTTGCCCCGATCATTGCGGCCAGTTTGCCGGTGGTCAATCCAGCCAGTGAAGAGGTGGTAGCACAGGTCGCACGCGGGTCTGCCGAGGATGTGGATCTGGCCGTCGTGGCAGCACGCGCGGCGTTTGCCGATTGGTCGGCTACGTCCCCGGCGTCCAGAGCGCAGGTGCTCGGAAAAATCTACGAGCTTATCCTTGAGCGCAAAGAGCAGCTTGCGCAGGCACTCTCCCTGGAAATGGGCGCGGCCATCGGCTTTGCTCGGGCGATGCAAGTGCCGCTGGCGGCCGAACACGTTCGGGTAGCGCGTGACTTGCTGTCCAGCTATCGCTTCCAGACGGTTGAAGGCGGTACCGCCATCAAGCGCGAACCCATAGGCGTCTGCGGTCTTATAACGCCGTGGAACTGGCCGTTGTATCAAATCACCGCGAAAGTCGCCCCGGCCATAGCCGCCGGCTGCACCGTGGTATTAAAACCCAGCGAACTGTCACCGCTGAGCGCCCTGCTGTTTGCACAACTGGTGCATGACGCAGGCCTGCCGCCTGGGGTATTCAACCTGGTGAACGGAAGCGGTGCCGAGGTCGGCGCAGCAATGGCGGCACATCCGGATATCGACATGATCTCGATCACCGGCTCCAACCGCGCCGGCGCACTGGTTGCCCATGCGGCGGCCCCTACGGTAAAACGCGTCACCCAGGAACTGGGGGGCAAGTCGCCGAATGTGCTGCTTCCCGACGCCGACTTCGGCAAAGCCGTACCGCTGGGGGTGATGTCGGCGTTTCGCAACGTCGGCCAATCGTGCAGTGCCCCGACCCGGATGATCGTGCCAAAAAACCGCTTGGCCGAGGTCGAAGCCCTGGCGGCGGCCACCGCGAATGCGCTCATCGTTGGCGACCCGCAATCCGAAGAAACGCAGTTGGGTCCGATTGCCAATGAAGCGCAGTTCAATCGCGTCCAGGCGATGATCCAGGCAGGCCTCGACGAGGGTGCGAAACTGGTGTGCGGTGGGCCTGGGCGTGTGGCCGGTTTTGACAAGGGTTTCTATACCCGCCCCACGGTTTTCTCCGACGTGAACAGCGCCATGCGCATTGCCCAGGAAGAAATCTTCGGCCCGGTGCTGTGCATCATTGCGTATGAGACCGTAGATGAAGCGGTCGCCATTGCCAACGACACGGTATACGGGCTGGGCGCCCATGTTCAGGCCCAGGACCTGACATTGGCACGCGCCGTGGCATCGCGTATCCGCGCCGGGCAAGTGCATCTGAACTACCCCGCCTGGAACCCGACGGCCCCGTTCGGCGGCTACAAGCGATCGGGCAACGGACGCGAGTATGGCGTGCAGGGTTTTGAGGAGTACCTGGAAACCAAAGCCATTGTGGGGTTTGGTGAATGACTAATGGGCCTATCGCGAGGGAGCCTGCTCCCGTGACGGACTGTGCCCAACTGATATTCAACCTGCAACACTACGACCCAAATGTGGGAGAGGATTTGATCCCGAAGGCGGCCGGTAGGCCGACGCCCGTCGTTGCTGCTTGTGCCAAAGCCAACGCTAGCTCACAGATCCAAAATATCCGTGGAAGGGAGTCATTTTGCAGGCATGAAAAAGCCCAATCTTTTCAGATTGGGCTAAGTCATTAAATTATAGGGTCAGCACGGAGTAATTCCGTGCACTAAACGCCTGGCACTCCAAACACCGGGTAGCTGGATAATAAAAATCATGTACGTCAGACATCGCTGCTGCACGAACAGAGTCAGGGCCAGATGTTCATCTCGCTACGCAAACTGCTCCAGCAACAAACCGATTCCGTACGCGTCAGAATCCAGGACTTAATCCAGGACTTAAACGCACCGGATAGTGCTGGATTTCAGTGGTTCCCGCCGGAACGAAAAAAGGACCCGAAGGTCCTTATTTCAATCGCTTACAGAATTCAGTAAAACTCTGCAGCGCTATGTTTGGAGCGGGAAACGAGACTCGCATCTAGCGTCCGACCCATTGAAATCTAAGGGGTTTATTTTCTTGCCGGAGCAGGAAAAGACTCAATTCTGGACTTGTTTTTGGGGTGTTTCAAGAGCGAAAAAAGGGGTAATTCTAAGCAAGGCTATTGGATTCTACCCAAAGTCAATGGACGAACGATCATCAAGCTGGTGTCATTTTCACAGGATCAACAGGGTACAAGCCCCCCGAAAAGACGTCCCAACCTCCCCCGCTCACCAGTCAACTCACAACCGACGAATATCGACCACCGCAGGCAACTCTTCAGGCTGGTAGACCATGAGCAGATGTTCTGGAGCCGTCTCCCGCTCAGGATCGATGGCCGATCGGAAGTACGCGCCCGGCAATCCCGTCTTGCGCAATGTCATTGCCTTGGCAAGCAATGACTGGCGGGGCCATCTTGATGACCTAAGCCCGAACGCCTTAGATAACTGCGAGCATGCCACGAAACGCTTGTGCCTCCATCTCCACGAGACTAGAAGAGGTGCTGCCCTTATGCTCCAACAGGAATCGTTTTACGAGCTGAAATCCAAGGGAATAGCCCAACCATCTCGGGAGGTCGGATGCACCAAAGAACCACGCGTCGTGGCCATAATCCTTGCGATTCCAGTAGCTCGCCGCCATTTCGACATGGTGTCGAATGTCAGACACATCGAGGCGCTCCCATGGTTCAGGTAAACCACCACAGATTTCCTGTGCAAAAGCGCCCGCCAGCCCCTCAGAAACAAGCGCTTCACCTAATGATGATCCATAACCTGGCCCATCCCAGCGGGCAGCATGGTGAAGCTCATGTGCGAACATTCGTTCGAGCGACGCTTCTTGGTTTGCTCTGAAAATGTCACTCGCAGGATCTACGGTCAAAAAAATAAGGCCTGGTTCGGGCGCATATCCTAGATGCCCCTTTTCTGCAATGACATGAGTGCCAGCTTTCACGATCACATCAAGTGGGCGCAACGGCATCAACGCAATTGCTTTTTCGTAGGTTTCTAACAGGCGGGTGTGAAGCCAATTACGGTGATCGATAAGCGCGCCCCGCGCGTCGATGAAATGGAAATTTATGGATGTCATTGGTATGCCTCCTTGCATAAAGCCTTACGTAACGAGATAGGTTGCCACCTATTCGGCAACAACTGATCGATTTCACTCGCCCGCTGGGTCGGCAAGCGCGTGAGCACGTCCTTCAAATAATCATACGGATCATGCCCATTCAGCCGCGCAGACTGGATCAAACTCATGATCGCCGCAGCCCGTTTTCCGCTGCGTAGCGACCCGGCGAAGAGCCAGTTCTTACGCCCAACAGCCCATGGTCGGATCTGGCTCTCCTCCCAATTATTATCAATGGGGACAGCCCCGTCATCGAGGTAGCGTGACAGCGCTGCCCAGCGTTTCAAGCTGTAATCGAGTGCTCTGCTGATAGCCGAACCTTGGGGCACAAGATCACGCTGGGCGATCATCCAGGCATGCAGCCTATCCATCACCGGTACGGCTTTTTCTTGCCGTATTCGGCACCTTAAATCCGGCTCCAGGTCTCGCACTTCGCTCTCGATTTCGTACAACAACTGGATGTAGCGCAGGGCCTGCTCGGCGATCTGGCTCTTGTTGGTTGCATGCAATTCGAAGAACTTTCGCCGGGCATGGGCCATGCAGCCGATCTCGATCACGCCGAGTTCGAAGCTGGCTTTGTAACCGCCAAAATCGTCGCAAACCAACTTGCCTTTCCAGCCTCGCAGGAAGTTACGAGCATGCTCTCCGGCGCGGCTGGGGCTGAAGTCGTAGACGACAGCGGCTGTTTCACTGAACTGGCTGGTGGCGTACGTCCAAACATAAGATCGGTGGGTTTTCTTCGAGCCCGGAGCAAGCATTTGCACGGGTGTTTCATCCGCGTGCACGACCTGTTGCCCGATCACTACGTCACGCAGGGCATCGACCAAGGGCTGCAACTGCACGCCCGTAACGCCCACCCATTGAGCCAAAGTGGAACGGGGAATCGCCAAGCCGGCACGACCAAAAATCGATTCCTGACGGTAAAGTGGAAGATGATCGGCGAACTTCGCGATCATGACGTGGGCCAGTAACCCGGCAGTCGGGATGCCCTTGTCGATGACCTGTGCCGGAACCGGCGCCTGGATCAGCGTTTCGCAGTCTTCGCAAACCCACTTGCCACGAACATGGCGCTCAACGGTAAACACGCCCGGCGTGTAGTCCAGCCTTTCGCTGACATCTTCACCGATGCCCTTAAGTGCGCAGCCGCATGGGCAGTGAGTGTTGTCCGGTTCGTGATGGATCAATGTGCGCGGGAATTCTGCCGGCAATGGCGTGGGCGTGGGCTTGGGCTTTTGCTTTTTCCCGCTCGCCGCTGGCTCTATCTGCAAAGCTTGAAGCTCGGCCTCAATCGCCGCGATATCGGTATCGATCAGGTCATCAAGCAGGCTGGCCTGCTCAGGATTCATCTGCTCGCTGCGCTTGGCAAACTTCAACCGCTTGAGCTGTGCGACCTCGTGGGTCAGCTTCTCGATCACCGTTTGATCGAGGTTGATGTTCTTGCCCATGGTCTCGACTTGCGACAGCAATTGCGCAGCGAATGCACGCAGTTGGCCAGGAGTCATTTGATCGAGATTGGGCGACGAAGTCATGCCGTGGATTTTACCAAAGCAGGCCCCTCGCGACAGCAAGCCAAGACGCTAATTACGGCTTTTAAAGCAGCGTGATTGCGCCGCCAGCCCCAACACGTTGCCAAGGTAGGCCGAGCACCAGGGCCTGAAGTTGTTCGGTATCGAGCTGCATTTCGCTGCCTTGTCGAATGCCTGGCCAGTGAAACTTCCCTTGATTCAAGCGACGTGCAGCCAGCCAAACGCCAATCCCGTCATGCACCAGCACTTTCATCCGAGTCGCGCGGCGATTGGCAAACAGATAGGCGCAGTGCGGCTTCGCCGCACCGAATACCGCGATAACCCTGGCCAGCGCCGTCTCAGTGCCGGCGCGCATATCCATGGGCTCGGTGGCGAGCCAGATGGTGTCGATGCGGATCATCGCAACAAGTCTCGAAGGAATGCGGCGCAGGCAGCAGCGCTATCGGTTGGGGACCCCGATAGCTTGTAATGGAGTTCCAGCAAGTTCCATAAAACTGTTTTATAACAGGTACTTATCTGTAATTTAAGTCCACTACTGCCTGTCTAAACCCAATGAATTCCATGACTCATGGGGGCATAATTGGGGGCAAATTTCGGTTCCTTAAAAAGGATGCCCCACCGATGCCCCCAGATAATGCGGTTGTTTTCAAACGAAAACTCAGCGATGCCTTGATCCGCTCGCTGACCGAACCCGGCAAACACGCCGATGGCGAAGTCCCTGGCCTCTACTTGGAGGTAAGGGTGTCGAGCAAGGTCGGCAAATCCCCTTCTAAGTTCTGGCGCTTGAAGTATCGGCTGCATGGCAAGGAAAACCGCTTCTCAATCGGTGCTTACCCCGAAATAGGCATCAAAGAAGCGCGCGACATTACCCGCGGCGCACGCCGCAACGTGGCTAACCGCACCGCTCCGCTCAAGGCCAAGACCGCCAAAATCGAGGCGCAACGCCTCAACGAGGTGCGCACCTTCGAGTATGTAGCCAAGCAATGGTTGGCATTCAAGTCTGCCGAACAGGTGACTAAATCCATCTCAGGGTTTAGCGGAGCGCTGAACAACCACATCTTGCCTGCCATTGGTAAAAAACCGGTCACCGAGATCAAGCTGGAGCACATCACCACGATCATTACCCCGCTGCGCCGCCAGCGCACAATGGCGATGGCCCGGCGCGTGCGCACTATCATCCGTGCCGTCCTGGGGTTTGCTGAAGGGCGCGGCTGGGTTGAACGCAACGTAGCGCTCAGTAACATTGAGGAGTTGAAGATCCGCCATGTCGTCACCAGCAACCCGGCGATCGAAAGGCCAGCCGATCTAGGCAGGTTTCTTCTGCGTCTGGATGACTGCAACGACGGCAGCGCTGCCTACGCGATGCGCCTGCTGATTATGTTGCCGGTCCGCCCAGGCGAACTGGTGCAGATGCGCTGGGAAGATGTCGACTTGGTGGGCGCCGATTGGCGTTATGTGGTGAGCAAGACCAAGTATCTGGACAAGAGCAAACACATCGTGCCGTTGCCTGAGCGAGCCTTGGTTCTGTTACGCGAGCTACATAAAACCCGCGTGGGGGATGAAGAAGGCAAAGGCTGGGTGTTCGTCTCGCCGGTCTATTCCGGACGCCCCATAAATCCGACCTCCATGCTCAAGTCCTTTCAGCGCATCTGGCCAGAGTACGACATCACAGCCCACGGCTTTCGCGCGACCTACAGAACCATTGCCCACGAGCACTTGGGTATTGATCCAATTGTGCTCGAACTGTCGTTATCCCACCGGATGCCGGGGGCGCTAGGGGCTGTATACGCGCGCGCCCAACTACTGGTACAACGCCGGGAAGCGGCTCAACAATGGGCTGACTATTTAGATCAGTTGCGGCAAAACGCTGCGCGAATAACCACAGATTGACGATACAGCGAATACAAATCAGGAGATTGGAGCGGAAAACGAGACTCTAAACATTTGATTAAAAAAGGTTTTTCTGCCTTCCCACCTTAGCAATGGACGAAATTCCTGACTTGTTCGGCAGTCCTGTCAAGAACCGGGGCAAAATAATTCAAAACAGTACGAGCGGAGGGAAATTCAGCGGTCGCCACGCTTCAGCCTTGCCGACCGCACTGTAAAGGAATTCGTTGCTCACCCGCCTATTTGATATTGCTTATCATATGAATTAAATTGCGCCAGTCCTTTTCTATGTAGACGCGTTCATGTTCGACCTCCAGGCTATCACCTTTGGCATACCGGGACGCACCCTCCTCCATCCCCTCGACCTGACGCTGCCGCATGGGCAGATGATCGGTCTGATCGGTCACAATGGTTCGGGCAAATCGACGCTGATCAAGCTGCTGGCCCGCCAGCAACTGCCGAGCAGCGGCCACCTGGCACTTGATGGAAAGCCGCTGCAAAGCTGGAAGAGCCGAGACTTTGCGCGTCAGGTGGCGTACCTGCCGCAGCAACTACCCGCCGCTGACGAGTTGACGGTGCGTGAGTTGGTCTGTTTCGGTCGTTACCCCTGGCATGGGGCATTCGGTCGTTTTGGTGCCGAGGATCGCGCCCAAGTGGAGCGCGCCATGGAGCTCACCCATACCCAAGGTTATGCCGCGCAGCGCGTCGATGACCTGTCCGGCGGCGAGCGCCAGCGGGTCTGGTTGGCCATGTTGCTGGCGCAAAACAGCCGCTACCTGCTGCTCGACGAACCGACTTCAGCGCTGGACATCGCGCATCAGGTAGAAGTGCTCTCGCTGGTGCGCAAACTCAGCCATGAACTGAACCTTGGGGTCATCGTGGTGCTCCACGAAATCAACATGGCCGCCCGTTATTGCGACCATCTGGTTGCGCTGCACAGCGGCAGGCTGCTGACCCAGGGCGCCCCGGCCGACCTCATGAACAGTGAGACGCTGGGCGCCATCTACGGCATCGACATGGGAGTGATGCCGCATCCGCTCGACGGCAGCCCGATCAGCTTTCACCACTAAGCCGCACTGCCCGGAATGTTCTCGTTCAGGAACGGGCCGGATCGAACAACTGCTGACGAACCGCGCCCAGGCACAGGTACGCGGCAGCGCGGGTATGCACCTGCACCCCATCCACATCCGCCGGAATTCGCGGGCTGACGTCGAGCAGACTGACCGGCGCACCACGGCTGCTGAACGCCGCCTCGGCCGCCTGGCTGTTGGCGAAGGCCACCACGCCATCGCGCCTGGACCCGCATAACACCATGGGTGTGCGCGGCGTCCAGTCCAACAGATCATTGCGCGCCAAAGCCCGACGGAACGGCATCTGCGGATCATCGACAAAGGCCTGAGTGAACGCCGGTTGACGCAACTGATCGAGCTGCGCCACGGGAGGTAATGCCTGTTTGTCGAGCATCTCGAATATGTTGCGCTGGCCGGGGAACGCAGTCTTGAGCTGCGACGCCCACGGCTGGCGGAACACCTGTTGCGGGTTGCCGTAGATATTGCCGTAGACCCCCTGCATACCGGCCAGGGTGTAGGCCAACAGGTAAGGCGCCAGCGTATTGGTGCCGGCCGCCGTGATGCCGGACCAACTGCCGAGAAAAGTCTGCGACAACGAATAAGGACCCGACATCGGCGCACTGGCCACAAGGTTGAATTCGGCGGAATTGTCACGCTCGATTGCCCGCTGGGCCGCCATCGCTGCGTGGCCTCCCTGGGAATAACCGGCGAGCATGACCTTGCCCGACAGCGGCGCTTTTAGTTCGCCACTGAGGCTGCGCGCGGCACGTAAGGCATCGATGATCGCACTGGCTTCGGAATCGGCATGCAGGTACGGATGGAATTTATAGTCAGAGCGCCCCAGTCCCAAATAATCGGTAGCGACGACCGCGTACCCTTGCGCGGCAAAGAACGCCAGCAACGGGCTATCACCGCTTTTCAGTAAGCTCTGGGCCTGCTCGGAATTGCGCTGAGTGTCGGTGCCTCGTGCCCAACCCAGCAGTGGATAGGGACCCTCGCAGGTTTTGCCCTCAGGCAAGAGCAACATGGCCGAAGCCGTGGCGGGTTCACCATGCACCCCCAGGGTCGCGTAAGTCAGGTCAATCAGACGCACATCGCAACGCGGCGCGCCAATATAGTCGCGCTGGTCACCCAGTTCGGCGTCCATCGCGGCCAATGTAAAAGTCTTCAAGGTAACGCTGGAGAGCACCTCGCCCGGCACCGGTGTAGCCGCATAGACCAAGGTCAGTGACAGGCAGGGAAGAACGATCAACAGACCGCTGAAAATCATGCGCGAAAACATACTGACTCCATCATTCAAACAACAGGGTGCGCAGCAACACCGCAGCACCCTGGACCATGAACGCCCTACGCCCGGAGCGCCATGGCCGCCACCGCCTCCTCGCGCCGATGGCGCGGCAGTTCATAGAGCGCCTCGGCAATTTCGCCGGCCCGGGCCGGCAACACCGAAAGCAAGGTGTCGCTCAAACCATGGCTGGCCTGACAGAAACCCTGAATGAAAATCGACGCCTGCAACCGCGGGTCTGACGCCAGACGGTAGTCACGCCCGGCGACGAAGTCACCCAGGTACTCGGCCAGTGGCTCCAGCAAGCGACGGTGCGAGGTGCGTTCGTAACCGGTTGCCAGGATGATTGCATCGTAACGTCGGCCTTCGACGGTTCCGGTGGCGACATCATTGAGCCGCAACTCGATCTGCCCGCCCTCCTCGCGCGCCGTCTCGATGACTCGCCGGCAGAGGAAGCCGTGGCGGAACTGTCGGGAGACTTTCTGACGGTAGAAAATCCCGTAGATACGTTCGATCAGGTCCAGGTCCACCACCGAATAATTGGTGTTGTGGTACTCGTTGATCAGGCGGTCGCGGTCATGTTCCGGCTGGTTGAAGACCAGGTTGGTGTATTCCGGCGCGAAGATTTCGTTGACGAAGGGGCTGTCGTCGGCCGGCTTGAGCACGGCGGCCCGCAGGATCATGTCTACCTGAACCGATGGGTAGCTGTCGTTCAGATCGATAAAGGCCTCGGCGGCACTTTGCCCGCCGCCGACCACCGCGATGCGCATCGGCCGACCTTCGACGCACGGCATCTTCGCCATGCTCTGCAGGTACTGGGCATGGTGGAACACCCGCTCGTTGCCGCGCAAACCGGCAAACACCGCCGGAATCTTCGGCGTGCCGCCGGTGCTCAGTGCCAGGGAATGGGTGTGACGGACATGTTCGCGGCCTTCGGCATCGCGTGACACCACTTGCAGGCGCTCCACGGCACGACCACTGGTGAGCACCGGCTCGACCCGCAAGACTTCCTCTCCGTAGCTGCTCTGTTCGGCAAAATGCCCGGCGACCCAGCGCAGGTAGTCGTTGTACTCCAGGCGACACGGGTAAAACGTGCCCAGGTTGATGAAGTCCGCCAGGCGGCCCTGGGTGTGCAGGTAATTCACAAAGCTGTAGGGGCTCAGTGGATTGCGCAGCGTGACCAGATCCTTGAGGAAGGAAATCTGCAGCTCGCTCTGGGCGACCAGGGTGTTGCCGTGCCAGCGGTAGTCCTGCTGGCGGTCCAGGAACAACGTACGCAATGGCTGGCCGCGCTGGGTGCCAAGCTCCTGCAGCGCAATGGCCAATGCCAGGTTGGACGGGCCAAAGCCGATCCCCAAAAGATCGTATGCCGCTGGCGCGACCGTCATCTGTTGTGTCATCTCGCAAACCTCTCGATGTACAGGGCCATTCTGGTTAGCCGGCGCTGTTATCTGTTGCCCAGGCGCCTGGCCAAATTCAACAAAGGTGACGAGACGCAAGCAGAGGGATTTAGCTCGCGATCGAAATAAACACAAAGCTATCTAAATATGACGTATTCTCGCTACCATTTGCATATAGGCCGAAAACGGCACTGGCCGACCCACTGTTGCGACGCACCTTTTTTTGTGAGCCGAGTAAATCCGCGGGCTGATCAGTCGTCGTCTTGAGGGACATTCGGCGGCACTTTTTGCCTCACACAGGCTTGTCTTCTACTGTGAAGGAAACATCGATGCAGACCCCCCCGCAAAACTCGCTCGGCGCGCTGCTGCAGTTGCTCCGCCCCTTTCGCCTGGTCCTGACCCTCTCCATCGTGCTGGGTATTCTCGGCGGGCTGGGCATCACCGCGCTGCTGGCCACCATCAACTACAGCCTGCATGCCGACGGCGACACATCGCGCGGACTGCTGCTGGCATTCGCCGGTTTATGCGTGCTGGCACTGGCCGGCTCGATCCTCTCGGACATCGGCACCAATTACGTCGGCCAGCACGTCATCGCCCGGCTGCGCAAAGAATTGGGCACGCGGATTCTGTCGGCACCAATCGAACAACTCGAACGCTACCGCAGCCACCGCTTGATCCCGGTACTGACCCATGACGTCGACACCATCAGCGACTTCGCCTTCGCCTTCTCGCCGCTGGCGGTCTCGCTGAGCGTGACCATGGGCTGCCTGGGCTACATGGCCTGGCTGTCATGGACCATGTTCCTGACCACCGCCGTGGCGATCATCATTGGCAGCATCATTCAGTACTTCGCGCGCAATCGCGGGATCAACGGTTTCTTCGCCGCTCGCGAGCACGAAGACGAGCTGCAGAAGCAATACCGCGCCATCGCCGAGGGCGCCAAGGAACTGCGCATCAACCGCCCTCGCCGCCTGCGCCTCTACAACGTCAAGCTGCAAGACACCATCGACCGTATCTGCGCGATCCAGATCAGCTCCATCAACCTGTTTGTCATCGCCAAGGGCTTCGGCTCGACCCTGTTTTTTATCGTCATCGGCGTCGCGCTGTTCTTCCAGGCCATCTGGCCGAGCACCGACAAAGCGACCCTCAGCGGTTTCATTTTGGTGCTGCTGTATATGAAAGGTCCGCTGGAGAGCGTGATTGGCAACCTGCCGGTGGTCAGCCGCGCACAAGTCGCCTTCCGCCGTATCGCCGAATTGTCGACCCAGTTCGCCTCGCCTGAACCCTATCTGCTGCTGAAAGAAAAAACCCACAGCCCCGCACCGCTGCAATCCCTTGAACTGCGCGGTGTGCGTTACGCCTACCCGGCGGCGGAAGGCAACCAGCCATTCGCCATCGGGCCGCTGGACCTGGACATCCGCCCCGGCGAAATCCTGTTCATTGTCGGCGAGAACGGCTGCGGCAAGACCACGCTGATCAAGCTGTTGCTGGGCCTGTATGAGCCGCAACAAGGCCAGGTCATGCTCAACGGCGCCCCGGTGACTGCGCAGAATCGCGACGATTACCGCCAGCTGTTCACCACGATTTTTTCCGATTACTTCCTGTTCGAAGACCTTATTCAGGGCAGCGACACCATCCCGGAAGACGCCGCCAAATACCTGGAGCGCCTGGAGATCGGGCACAAGGTAAGCCTCAAGGACAACATGTTTTCCACGACTGACCTGTCGACCGGTCAACGCAAGCGCCTGGCCTTGCTGCAAGCCTGGACCGAGGGCCGACCGGTGCTGGTGTTCGATGAATGGGCTGCAGACCAGGACCCGACCTTCCGCGGAATTTTCTACGCTGAGTTGCTGCCCAGCCTGAAAGCGCTGGGTAAGACGATCATCGTCATCTCCCATGACGACCGTTACTTCGACTGCGCCGATCAACTGGTGCGCCTGGCCGCTGGCCAACGAATACCGGAACTCGTTCCGGCATGAATCGACACCGCCCCACCGACAGGCCAGCGCTGTGCATCGATCGACGCCGCTGCCTGATCGCGCTGGCCGGGCTGCTGCTTGCCCCTCGGTCGTTCGCCTTCGCCGCGCCCGCCGCTCTGGAGCGCGTGGTCGCGCTGGACTGGGGGCTGGTACAAACCCTGCTGGCGCTCGGTCTGGCGCCGATCGCCACGGCAGAAAACGACCTGTACCGCGAGAGTGTTCGAGAGCCGCAACTGCCGTCATCGGTGCTCGAACTGGGGCTGCGCTCTGAACCGAACCTTGAGCTGCTGCAACAACTGCAGCCTGAACTGATCATGGTCGGCAGTGACCAGGGCGTGCTCCAGCCACGCCTGAACACCATCGCGCCTACCGAAATCTTCGAAACACGCGACAGTGGCACCCCCAGCGAGCAGGTGGCGCAGCTCACGCGCGAAGTCGCCGCGCGCATTGACCGGGTCGCGATCGGCGAACGCTACCTGACAGACGCCTGGCAAACATTCGCCAGTGCCCGCGCGCGTTGCGCTCACTTGGTGATTGCTCCGCTGCAGGTCATTAGCGTGATCGACGAACGACGCGCACTGGTGTTCGGCCAGGGAAGCCTGTTCGACGACGTGCTGCTGCGACTCGGCCTGCGCAACGCCTGGACCTCCGCCACCAACGGCTGGGGTTACGCGACCATCGGTTTCGAACAACTGGCCGAACAACCTGATGCCCAGTTGGTGTATTTCAACGCGACTCCGGGACTTGAGGCACGTCTGGCCAGCAACCCGCTGTGGCGCAACCTGCCCAGCGTGCGCTCGAGACGGGCGATCAAGCTGCCCGAAGTGCTGTTCTACGGCGGCATGCCCTCGGCGGTCAGTTTTGCGCAACTGCTGGCCGAGCGACTCCCGGAGGTCAACCGTGGCTGAGCTTCCCATCTCCGAGGACAGCATGCCCCCGAACCTGTCCCGGCGGACACCGGCGATTGCCTGGGTGGTCGTCGGTCTGGCGGTGATTGCCTTGCTGCTGACCACCGACGCGTTCCACCGGCAACTGGGTACGGCGTCTTGGCTGCAGGCGCTCTGGTCCCCGGACACCACCGATATGCGTCAGCTTATCGTCCACTTCAGCCAGTTACCGCGGCTCGCCGTCGCCCTGCTCTGCGGGGCCGCGTTAGGGCTGGTCGGCTGCGTGCTGCAGCAAGTGCTGCGCAATCCGCTGGCGGAGCCAACGACCCTGGGTATCAGCGCCGGCGCACAACTGGCCCTGACCGTGACCACGCTGTATGCGCCGGCGTTGCTCACTTACGGTCCGGTCTGGCCAGCGTTGGCCGGTGCCCTGATTGCCGCTGGGCTGGTGTTCGGCCTGGCCGCCGGCCGTGGATTTTCACCTCTGGCGCTGATTCTTGCCGGCCTGGTGGTCAGCCTGTGCTGCGATGCCTTCGCCAGCGTCATGATCCTGTTCAACCACAGTTTTCTGCGCGGCCTGTTCATGTGGAGCAGCGGCAACCTGGGCCAGAACGACTGGTCGGCGGTGTATCTGTTACTGCCCAGCCTGTTGGTGGTCGGCGCACTGATCGCGCCGCTGTCCCGGGCCCTGACCCTGTTCGAACTCAACGACCACAACGCCCACAGCCTCGGCGGATCACCCTCGACCTTGCGCGTGCTGACGCTATTGCTGTGCGTATTGCTGGCGGCGATCACCGTGGCCAGCGTCGGCGTGATTGGCTTTATCGGCCTCGCGACACCGAACCTGGCGCGCCTGCTGGGTGCCCGGCGCTTTCAGGCACGACTGATCTGGGCACCGCTGCTGGGCGCCGCCCTACTGTGGCTGGCCGATGCCTTGGTGGTGCGCATACCGTCCGGCTATCACGAAGTGCCCACCGGCACCGCCACGGCGCTGCTCGGCGTGCCGCTGCTGCTGTGGCTGCTTCCCAAGCTGCGCCCCTCCAACGTGGCACAGCCGCAGGCTGCCGCTGCACGACGCAGCCTTGGCGGGCGCCAGGCCAACTGGCTGATTGTGGGTTGTCTGGCGCTGCTGGGGGCGGCGCTGGTCGGCGCGTTGCTTTATGGCCAGGGACCGGATGGCTGGCACCTGAGCGTCGGCGAGCAACTAGAGCGCCTGCTGCCGCTGCGTGCCCCGCGCGTGCTGGCGGCGCTGGCCGCTGGCGCCATGCTCGCGGCGGCCGGTTGTCTGATCCAGCGCCTGACCCACAATGCCATGGCCAGCCCGGAAATCATCGGCGTCAGTTCCGGTGCCGCCTTCGGGGTGATCGCGCTGGCGTTCCTGGTCAGCGACCCGACCCGCAGCGGTCAGTTGCTCGCCGGCAGCCTCGGCGCGCTGGCGGTCATGCTCGGCCTGTTTGCCCTGGAACGCCGGAGCCCGCTGGCGGCTGAACGGCTGATCCTCGCCGGCATCGCCCTCAGCACCCTGTTCGGGGTGCTGGTCGCGGTGCTAATGGCAGTGGGTGACCCGCGCATGAGCGGTCTGCTGACCTGGCTGGCCGGTTCCACTTATCAGGTGTCATTGGGTGAAGCCGGCTTCGCCCTGCTGGTCATGGCGATACTGCTGGCCTGCCTGCCCTTCTCGATCTGTTGGCTGGCACTGCTGCATTTGGGCGCACCCCAAGCCCAGGCGCTGGGGCTGGAAGTCAAACGGGCACGTGGCTGTCTGCTGTTGCTGATCGCGCTGCTCAGCGGTGCCGCGACGCTGATCGTCGGCCCTCTGAGTTTTGTCGGTCTGATGGCACCACACATGGCGCGGCTGCTCGGGTTCCGCCGGCCGGGCAGGCAATTGGCTGCTGCTGTGGTCATCGGTGCACTGTTGATGGTGCTGGCCGACTGGCTGGGACGCAACCTGATCTATCCGTTCCAGATCCCCGCCGGGCTGGTGGCCACCGCCATCGGTTGCCCGTACTTCATGTGGCTGTTGCGCAGGTCGGCAACATGACCGTTCGGGCCTCGACCAGTACCACGCTGAGTGAACTGGACAGTCGCTTCGCCGCCTGCGACCTGGCGCATCTGCAAACCCTGGGGCCTTGGCGGGGCCAGTCGGCGACCTGCGGCAATCAGCTCTGGGAAGCGCCAAGCCTGGACTTCATCGTCGATCGTTATCTGCAGGAGTACGGCGCCGCAGACCGTCGCGCATTGCTCTCGCACTGGTCCAAAAGTTATCTGGAAGCGTTGCTGCCCGGCGCCCTGGCTGCCTGCCTGCTGCTGGATCGGCAATTGCCCCTGCGGTTCGATGCCCTGGGCCTGCAACTGGATGCCGAAGGCAGCGTCGCGAACATTCTGCTTCCGGCCGGAACCTTGATATTGCCCGATGACGCAGACCTTTATCGACGCTGCCAAGCGCTACTGGAAACCAACCTGGAGCCCTTCGTCGAAGCGCTCGCCCGCCACGCACGGATTTCCAAGCGAGCCTTATGGGGCAACGTCGCCGCCTACATTGCCTGGGCTCTGCGCCTGCTGGTTGAGCGTTGCGGTTTGCCGGCCGCGCGCCTGAACCAGGCCATGCAACTGTTCAGCGCCCCGGCCTTCCCCGATGGCCGACCCAATCCTGTCCAGCGCGCCTACCAGTTCCCCGAGAGCCCGCAAGATCAGCCCTGGCGACGAGTCTGCTGCCTGCGCTATTGCCTGCCCGAGCTGCCTTATTGCGCAGATTGCCCTCTTGTCAGGCAAAAGCTGGAAGGACGTCGTGAAAAAGCTCCCTGATTGATGCGATTTGTTCTCGTTTATTTGGATACGATCAATATATAATTAATAATCGTTCTTACTATTACTACGCTTAAGGATCGAAATGGTTATGGTCGCTTCGGTATTTCCGTCGTCTCTCTCTGTATTGGCCAGCCGCCTGCGCCGCCCTATGCAAGCCGCCGGTGTAGGGTTATGTCTCGCGGGTGCACCCCACTTCGTCCAGGCCGCCAGCGCTGATACGAATGCGCCAGCGGCGACCAGCAGCCAAGGTCCGATTGTTCTCGACAATACCCAGATCGAGGGCGCGCAGGAGGAATCGGCGTCCGGCCCGGTAAAGGGTTATGTCGCCAAGCGCACCACCGTCGGCACCAAGACCGATACACCGATCAATGAAATCCCGCAGAGCATTTCCGTGATCACCCGCGACGAGATGGATCAGCGTGGTGTTCAGGACTTCAACTCTGCCGTGGCCTACACCCCAGGCATCCGCGTCATCGATTACGCCGGTGGTCAGGGTGCACCGGACATCTTCTTGCGCGGCTTCCGTGCCTTCAACCTGTTCGGCATTTACCAGGATGGCCTGCGCACCGGCTTCAACCAGTACGACACCGATTTCGAAATGTTTGGTCTGGAACGCATCGACGTGGTCAAGGGCCCGGCCTCGGTCCTGTACGGCCAGATGTCCCCCGGCGGCGTGGTCAACATGACCAGCAAGCGCCCGCAGGAAACCCCGATTCACCACCTCGAAGTGCAAGGCGGCAGCTTTGATCGCCAGCAGTTCGGTCTGGACATGAACGATCAGCTCAGCAGCGACGGCACCCTGTTCGGCCGGATCGTCATGCTGCAGCGCGACAGCGGCACCCAGGTCGATCACACCCCCAACGACCGTACTTACGTTGCGCCATCGCTGACCTGGAAACCGGACGACGCCAACACCTGGACCGTTCTGGCTGCCTACAACAAGACCAAGAATGGTGGTTCGGAGCAAAGCTTCCCCGCCATCGGCACCGTGAAGAGCAGCCCTTTCGGGCACATCGATTCCGACACTTATCTGGGTTGGAAAGGCAGCTACAACAAAGTCGAAACCACGTCGATTGGTTCGATCTACGAGCATCTGTTCGACAACGGCATGAAGTTCCAGCAGAACCTGCGTTACATGCACTCCAAGGTCGCCTTCCTCGCCAGTGGTCCGGACGTCGTACTCAATGACGATGGCCGCACCCAGGACGTCGGGCTGCAATACCGTCCGAAAGACAGCAACACCTTCCTGGTCGACAACAACCTGCAGGGCACATTCTCCACCGGCCCACTGCAACACACCTTGCTGGGCGGCGTCGATTACTCGCATTACAACGCCCATGAAAAGCGCAGGAACGGCGACCCTGATCCTGACTTCGAAATGCTCGATCTGTACAACCCGGTGTATGGCGGTGGAGCGATCTGGTACGACCCGCTGCAACGTGACATCACCAGCAAGATGGAGCAAGTCGGCGTCTACATTCAGGATCAGATCAAACTGGATCGCTGGGCGCTGACCATCGGTGGCCGAAAAGACTGGGCCAAGGATGACGAAGATGGTCAATTTTTCGGCGACGAATACCACACCAGCCAGAGTGACCACAAGTTCACCGGCCGTGTCGGATTGGCGTACCTGTTCGACAACGGCGTGACGCCGTACGCCAGCTACAGCACTTCGTTCCAGCCAAACCCGGACATCGACCGCAATGGCAACCTGTTCAAACCCACGACGGGCAAGCAATACGAAGTCGGTATCAAGTACCAGCCACCGGGCTACAACAGCTCGATCACCATGTCGGCGTTTGACCTGACCCAACGCAACGTCACCACCCCCGATCCCGTCGACGCCAACTTCTCCGTGCAGACCGGCGAAGTCCGTTCTCGCGGCCTGGAAGTCGAGGGCAAGGCCAGCTTGACCGACAACCTTAACATGCTGGCGTCTTACGCCTACACCTATGCGAAAATCACCGAAGACACGCGCTACAAGGGCAATACACCGCGCGACATCCCGCGCCACACCGCCAGCCTGTGGCTCGACTACACCGTCAACAACGGCACGTTCGATGGCCTGGGCATGGGCGTCGGCGAACGTTACGTCGGCTCTTCGAAAAATATCCAGAACACCCTGAAAACCCCGCAGTACTTCCTGACCGACGCCACCTTGCGCTATGACCTGAGCAAGGTTGGCCTCAAAGGCACCAAGATCTCGGTGACTGCCAACAACCTGTTCGACAAGCACTACTTCGAACCAGGCTTCTACGAGGATTCGGTGTTCTACGGCAACCGTCGTAACGTGATCGCGACCCTGGGTTACGATTTCTAAAAGCGGCGCATTAAAAAAGCCCGGTGCGGATCACTCTGCATCGGGCTTTTTTGTCTCTGGAAACAGATCGGTGGGAGCAACCGGGGCGCGCAGTCTTGTTCGCGAATTCGTTGGATCAGATGCCGAATATTTTGCATGTGCTGGCCTCTTCGCAGGCAAGCCTGCGAATGCCGAAACGCGGTCCTTCAGGCAAACGCCTTGGCCAAAGCAGTAGCGATCATCGTCTGTGCCTCTTCAGCCTCTTCAATGATCACGCCCATGCGCAGGAAGTCATGAGTCATGCCCTGCCAGTCATGCAACTCCACCGCAATACCAGCTTCCCGCAGGTGCGCGACATAGGCCAGGCCTTCGTCGTGCAGCGGATCGCACTCGGCCAATATCACCAGCGCGGGTGCGAGATCGGCAGGCACCGAACCGAGCAAGGGCGAAAAGCGTGGGTCCTGACGATCGCTGTCAGCGCTGGCGTACTGCTGATAGAACCAGGCCAGGGTCGCCGCTTCCAACAAGTGACCTTCGGCATACCGCTCCAGCGATGGCGTACGGCGAGTGGCGTCAGTGACCGGGTAGATCAGGACTTGCAAACGCGGACGATTGGCGGCGCCGCTTAACGCCAGTTCCCGGGCCAATGCTGTCGCCAGGCTGGCACCGACACTGTCGCCACCCACTGCCAGGCGAGTGGCGTCCAGACTGAGGCTGCTCGCGTTGTCAGCCAACCAGTGCCAGGCATCCAGCGCATCGTTGCAGGCCGTGGGGAAACGCTGCTCCGGTGCCAGCCGATAAGCCACAGCCAACACCGCATAGTCGCCTTGAGCAGCGAGGTCTCGACACAGGCCGTCGTGGGAATCGAGACTGCCGACCACATAGCCACCACCATGAAAATACAGCAGCGTCGGACTCGGCCGCCCCGCCTCGGGCAGTTGCGCCCGATAAAGTCGCGCTTCCAGTTGTGCGCCGTCACGGGTCGCAATCCACAGCGTTTCCACGCTGGCCAATTCTGCTGCCTGGGCGGCAAACAGTTGTGATGACTGATCGAATTGGCGACGCGCTTCCCCAGGCGCCAACCCGTGCATGGGAATACGCTGGCTACTGCTGCGACCGGCTTCTACCAGCTCCAGATAGGCAGCGATTTCAGGGTTCAACGACATGTCATGACTCCATGGAACCGGCCGCCCGCAGGCGCCCGGAAAGCTTAAGGGAGGGTCGCCGGCGCGAAGGCCAAGACGTGTTCAAGGGTGCTCAGGAACAGCGGCGCATGCGGCACCTCGAAATGCCCGCACGCCAGCAACTGGCCGTCGAGATCGACATGCCCCAGCTGTCTAGCCAACAGTTCGCGATCGTCTTCGCGCTCGGCCACCCACCAGCAGGTCGGCGCGACATCGAGCCGAGGGCAACTGTCCAGTTGCCGCGACAGCTGCTTGAGCTGGCGAGCGACGCAGAACACCTGAGCCATTTCCTCGGCACCGAGCACGGTGTAGCGCCCTTCGCCGCTGGCACCGGTGGCGATCAATGCAGCGCTGAGAACCGTGATTAGATTGGCCAGGGTTTCTTCCGTTGGCCCGGCGGGCAGCAGCGGACAGTCCGGCAGCAGCACGTTGATGAAGCCCGCAAGGTCCACACGCCAGTCGGATAACGGCGTTTCCCGTACCCAAGGCGCCGGCACGAACGGATCAGCCAGGCCAAGGAACGCGACTGTCTGACCCAGTTGTTCCAAACGTGCCGCCATCAAGGTCGCCAGCGTACTGCCCAGTGACCAGCCCAGCAGGTGATAAGGCCCCTGCGGCTGCCGGGCCCGTAGCAGCTCGACATAATCATCGGCCATCGCTTGCAGCGATGAGTCCTGCCAGGCCGGGTCGAGCAACTTGCGCGACTGGATGGCCTGGACCTGGCGCCGGCCTTCAAGACGGCGCGCCAATGGCTCGTAATCGAACACTGTGCCGAAGCCTGCGTGCACGCAGAACAGCGGCGCCACACCCGGGACTTCGCGGTTCAACGCCAGAATCGGCGACGGCATGGCGGCAGTGGTTGCGCCGGTCAGATCGGCAATGGTCGGCTTTTGGATCAAGTCCCGCAGTTTCAAGCTGAAGCCTTGAGCCTTGAGCACCCGGGACTTACCCACCACTTGCAGACTGAGGATCGAATCACCACCCAATTCGAAGAAGTTATCGTGCAGCCCGACTCGCTCGACCTTTAACACCGCTTGCCATATCTCGGCCAACGCCCGCTCCAGCTCAGTGCGCGGCGCCACGTAAGCGCGCTGGCTTTCCTGAGCGCCGGGTTCTGGAAGATTCTGGCGATCCAGCTTGCCATTCGGCGTCACTGGCAATTTTTCCAGCAGTAGCCACTGCGCCGGGACCATATAGTCGGGCAGGCTTTCCTGCAGGCGCGCTTTCAGACGTTCGCACAGGTTGTCGTCGGCTTCGACGAGCACAATATAGGCCACCAACCGTTTGCCGCTGACCCCATCGCGCGCTACCACCACCGCCTCACGCACTTCCGGTTGTGCTTGCAACCGGGCTTCGATTTCACCCAGTTCAATGCGGAAACCACGAATTTTGACCTGGTGATCCAGGCGCCCGAGGTAGTCGACGGTACCGTCGGCGCGCTGGCGCACCAGGTCGCCAGTGCGGTACAGCCGACCACTTTCCGCGCTAAATGGATCGGCAACAAAACGTTCGGCGGTCAGCCCGGCACGGTTCAGATAACCCCGCGCCAACCCTTCTCCGCCCAGATACAACTCGCCTGCGACACCGACCGGCACCGGGTTCAAGTCGGCATCCAGCACCCAGGCGCTGCGCTCGCCGATGCGTGAACCGATCGGCGCATAGGGTGCACCGGTCGGTGTGTGTTGATCGGCCTTCCAGATCAGTGGCGTAACTACGGTTTCGGTCGGGCCATAACCGTTGATGATGTACTGCGGACGCAAAGCACGTTGGGCACGTTGGTAGCTGGCTTCCGGCACCGCATCACCGCCGAAGCAGTAGATGCGCACTGCTGGCGGGTGCCCATCGCGCTCGGCGTGTTCGGCCAGTTGTTGCAAATACACTGGTGGGAACGCGGCCACGGTCACGCCATGTTGGTGCATTGCGGCGTAGGTTTGTTCGGGTGTCCACAAGACGTCGTCGCGCAACAGCAGGCGTGCGCCGTGGGTCAAGGCGGTGAGCCAGCGCTCATGAGCGCCGTCGAAAGCGAAGGACATGAAATGCAGTTCGCAATCATCGGGCGTCATTTCATAACGCTGGCCGATGGCTTCGATGTGCATGCTCAACGGCCCGTGAGCCACGGCCACGCCTTTGGGTTGTCCGGTGGAACCGGAGGTATAAATCACGTAGGCCAGATTGTGCCCATGCACCTGAACTTCAGGCACGGTGCTCGGCTGTTCGCTCAGATCGAGGCGATCCAGTGTCACCGCATGCACGTGTTCGGGCACCGGCAATATGTCGAGTAACGAGCTGTCGGTCAGCAGCAAGGCAATGCCCGAATCCTGCATCAGGTAGGCCAAACGCTCCCTCGGATAACTGGCGTCCAGCGGCACATAAGCACCGCAGGCCTTAAGCACCGCGAGCAAGGCCACGATCATCTGCGGACTGCGCGGCAAAGCCACGCCGACCCGCACTTCGGCACCGACCCCTTCACCACGCAGATAGTGGGCCAGGCGATTGGCGTGTTGCTCCAGTTCGGCAAAGGTCAGCACCTGATCGCCACAACGCACGGCTTCACGCGGTGCATGTTCAGCGGCAACTCTCGCCAGCCAGTGCTGCACTGGCTCATGGCTGACCGGAGGGTTTAAGTGGTTCCAGCTCGTCAATTGCGACTGCTCGGCCTCCCCGAGCATCGGCAGGTCACCGAGCGCGCGCAGAGGGTCGGCCACGATGCTGGTCAACAAGCGCTCGAAATGGTCACGCAGCTGTGCAATGCGTACGCCGTCGAACAGGTCGGTGGCGTAGCTGAAGGTGGCGCTCAAGCCATTCTGGTCATCTTCCAGGGTGTCCAGACCCAGGTCAAACTTGGCCGTTTTGCTGTCCAGCGTCATAGGTTCAACGCGCAACCCGGCCAATTCGTCGAAGGCTCGCAGGTCGCGTTGCTGGTGGTTGAACATCACCTGGAATAACGGGTTGTAGCTCAGGCTGCGTTCCAGGCCCAGCGAGTCCAGCAACTGTTCGAAGGGCAAGTCCTGATGCGCCTGCGCCTCAAGGGCCGTGGTCTTGACCCGCGCCAGCAAGGCACTGAAAGCTTCCCGGCTGTCCAGTTGGCTGCGCAGGACTTGGGTGTTGACGAAAAAGCCGATCAAGCCCTCGCATTCCAGTCGGTTGCGGTTAGCCACCGGTACGCCGATGCACAGATCGGTCTGGCCGCTGTGGCGCTGCAACAGTACCTTGAATGCCGCCAGCAGCAGCATGAACAGGCTGACATTTTCGGCCTTGGCCAGCGCACGCAAGTCGCCAGCCAGTTCGGGAGTGAAGCGCCAGCTCAGGCTGGCGCCGCGGTAACTCTGGATCGCCGGACGCGGGCGATCGGTCGGCAGCTCCAGCGGCTGGCGGCGATCACCCAGCTTGGCGCGCCAGTACCCCAGTTGCCGCTCGGCTTCACCGGCTTCCAGCAGACTGCGTTGCCACAGCGCATAGTCGGCATAGGCAATCGGCAACGGCGCCAGTTGCACGAACTGGCCACGGCACAGGCGCGGGTAGAGCTCGGCAAACTCACGGATCAGCACGCCAAGCGACCAACCATCGGACACGATGTGATGCATGGTCAGCAACAGCACGCGTTCTTCGCCCCCGAGGTTGAGCAAATGCGCGCGCAGCAACGGCCCTTGTTCCAGGTCGAAAGGCGCATGGGCCGCGTGTTCCAGGTACTGGCGAACCCGCGTATCGCGCTGCCCCTTCTCGACTGCACTGAAGTCTTCCTCGACGAGGGCGATATGGGCGTCGTCGCGGATTGACTGGAATACCTCGCTGTCGTTCTGGGTAAAGGTGGTGCGCAGCGCCGGATGGCGTTGCAGCAAGGCATCGAAGGTGGCATTCAGTGCATCGAGATCGAGACGGCCCGTCAGGCGCACGGCGCTCGACAGGTTGTAGGCGCCGCTGTCGGCGTCCATTTTCCACAGCACCCACATCCGCCGCTGGGCGAATGACAAGGCGGCCCGTTGGGCTGGTGCTATGCCTGCCGGGATCGGCCACTGACCGATGTCCAGGCCTTCATCACGCATGCCCTGCCAGAAACGATTGCGTTTCTCCAGGGGCAGGCTGATAAAACGGCGGGCCAGTTCCAAGGACTCTTGTGCATTCATCTGAATATTTTCCCATCGCCGCGCTCGCGGGAGCGCCGTATTGGTTCACTGAACGACCCCGGTCGGGGTCGTTGTCTTTCCAATACTGACGAAGGGTGTGGGGAGATCTTTAACTCCCTCTGATGTTGTCAGCCTGATAAATCGTCTCGCCTGTAGGAGCAAGGCTTGCCTGCGATCAGTTGAACGCGGTGTGTCTGATCCGCCGTCATCGCGGGCAAGCACCGCTCCTACAGAGAATTTGCGATCGACACATTTCCCGGTGGGAGCGAACTCATTCGCGAAGACGTCGGTACATCCAACATCGTGGTGCCTGACTCACCGCATTCGCTTCCCACAGCTTTCTGACTTCATCTGTCTTCCAGCGCCGCCATGAGGTCGCTCATGCGACTCAGCTTGCCGCTGTCGACCGGCACCGAGCGGCGTTCAATCAGCTCCGCCAGGGCCAGCACCGTGGTGCAACCGAACACCTCGGCCAGGCTCAAGTCGACCCGCAATTCACGTTGCAAGCGCGAGAGCAGTTGCGTGGCCAACAGCGAATGCCCGCCCAGTTCGAAGAAATCATCGGTGATGCCGACCCGTTCAAGGCCGAGCAAGGCCTGCCAGATCCCGACCAACTGCATTTGCAAAGCGTTCTGCGGCGCGCAGTAGTGCGCAGCCACGACCTGCGGCGCGGGCAGCGCCTTGCGGTCGAGTTTGCCGTTGGGCGTCTGTGGCAACGCCTCGAGGATGACCCACTGCGCCGGCACCATATGCTCCGGCAAGCTTTCCCTGAGGAAGGCCTCCAGCGACTGACGCAAGTTGTCAGACGCGTCGGCCGCCACGTAGGCGATCAGTTGCCGAACCCCATTGTCATCGCCTGCCAACACCGCTGCTTCGCGAACCTGTGGGTGCGCCAGCAGACGCGCTTCGATCTCGCCAAGTTCGATGCGGAAACCACGGATTTTCACTTGATGGTCGATGCGACCCACATATTCGATCACCCCCTGCGCACCATAACGCACCAGATCACCCGTTCGATACAGGCGCTCGCCGGGCTCGAACGGGCTGGCGACGAAGCGCTCGGCGGTCAGTCCCGGTCGGCCCAGATAACCCTGGGCTAGTTTCGCCCCGGCCAGATAGAGCTCACCGGCAACGCCTTCCGGCAGTGGGTGCAGGTCGGCGTCGAGCACATAGCTACGGGTCCAACTGAGCGGACGACCGATATTCGCCTGGCCGCCCGCCTCGCGTCGGGTCCAGGTCGAATAGGTGGTGTCTTCCGAAGGTCCGTACAGGTCGTAGACATGCTGCACATGGCCCAAGGCGTACAGTTCGTCGACCAAGCACTGTTGCAGCGCTTCGCCGGCCAAGTTGATCACTCGCACACTGTCCGGGATCTGCCCGGAGCGCAGCAACGCGGCAATCGCCGACGGTACGGTATTGATCAACCGCACCTGGTTCCGGGCCGGTAACTCGGCCAGAGCCAGCGCGTTGTCCGCCAGCAGCAAATAACCTCCCGCCGACAGGGTGACGAAGAACTCCCACACCGACAGGTCGAAGCACACCGAGGTCGATGCCAACACCCCGTCCAGCTCCTCCCTGGCGTAAGTCGCCAACGACCATTGCACCAGGGCACTGGCGCTGTGATGGGTGATGGCCACGCCCTTGGGCCGGCCCGTGGAACCGGAGGTGTAGATGACATAGACCAATTCATCCAGCGTAGTCATCGGCAGCGGATCCTGGTCCGGCCAACTGCTCAGGTCTTCGTCGAGCAACTGCACCGCGGCGTGTGCCGGCAATTGCGCGAGAAGGTGCTGACGGGTCAACAGCAATGCCGCGCCGCTGTCCTGCAGCATGTAGGCCACTCGCTCGGCGGGATAAGCCGGGTCCAGCGGAATATAGGTGCCGCCAGCCTTGAGGATTGCCAGCAAGCCGACCGGCAAATCAGCGGTGCGCGGCAATGCGATACCAACCTTGACCCCGGGACCGACGCCCCGGGCACGCAGTCGATGCGCCAGGCGGTTGGCCTGGGCATTGAGTTCGCCATAACTCATCGACTGCTGGCCATGAATCAGGGCCAGTGCCTCGGGAGCTGCAGCCGCCTGGCGTTCGAAACGCTGATGCAAGGTCAGCGCGTCGGGCTGGTCGGTCCAGCGATTCCACTGCTCGACCTGACGCTGATGGTCAATCAGGTTCAACAGCGGCACATCGCCCACGCTGCGCAGCGGGTTCTCCGCGAGGGCCAGCAACACCGTTTCCAGGCATTCCAGCAAGCGTGCGCCGGCCCACTGGTCGAACGCGTCCAGCGGGTATTTGCCGCTCAGGGTCAACTCGGCACCCGGCACCACAATTAAGGTGAACGCGTAATGCGTACGCTCATCACTGGCAACCGGACCGAACACTACACCGGCGTCTGCGCCCTGTTGCAGCACGGTGGACAGAGGATAGTTCTCGAACACCAGCAGGCTGTCGAACAGCGCCGCTCCGCCCTGCCCGGCCCAGTGCTGGATCTGCGCCAGCGCCGTATGTTCGTGCTCGCGCATGGCCAGGCTCGTTTCCTGGACCGCCAACAGCCATTGCCCGACGGTGTGCTCTGACGCTGGCGTGACCACCAGCGGCAGCGTGTTAATGAACAAGCCCAATTGACGTTCGATGCCAGGTAATTGCGCAGGTCGCCCGGCGACCGTAGCGCCAAACGCAACCGTGCGTTGGCCGGTACAACGCTGCAACAACAACGCCCATGCCGCCTGCACCAGAGTGTTCAGGGTGACTCCGGTGTTGCGGGCGAAGGTCTCCAGCCGCGCTGTCCGTTCGGCGTCGAGCCGGCGATGGCTCTCCCCGGCGCCGCCCCGGCCACTGGTCGTGCGCGGCAGGACCTGGGCCAGCCGGGTGGGCTGCGCCAGTGGCACCAACTGCTCACGCCAGAATGCCTCGTCGGCAGCCAGGTCACGCTGCTGCAGCCAGGCCAGAAATTCCCGTGGGTGGCCAGCCTCGCCGTCGGCGCCAACATCGGCACCGGCGTAACGCTTGAGGACCTCACCCAATAACTGCGAGGTGCTCCAACCGTCCAGCAGGATATGGTGGCTGGTGTAAAGCAGATGGTGTCGCGCCGAACCGGTACGCACCAGGGTCAGGCGCAGCAGCGGTGCCTGGGCCAGATCAAAGCCGCGCTCGCGGTCCTTGCGGGCCAGGTGTTCCAGGTCCTCGGCGGCGAATGCCAGTCCGTCGACCACCGTCAGCGGCACATTCAGTTGCCGGTGAATCAGTTGCAAGGGTTGCTCTCGGTTGGCGAAATCCAGGCTGACCCGCAAGCCGGGATGCGCCGCGAGAGTCACCTGCCAGGCTTGATGAAAACGCCCTTCGTCGAGCCCCTGGACATCGACCCGCAGTTGATTGACGTAGACATCGGCAGTGGCCGCATGCCGGGCGTGAAACAGCAGACCGTGCTGCAGCGGCGTCAATGGGTAGGCATCTTCCAGCTCGGCCATGGGCAGCCGCTCACGGTCCGCCACGCTTAGGTCTGCCAGGGCAAAGGGTTGCAGTTGCACCCGCGCCACGCCATCCACGGCGCGTGCGGCTGCAGCCAGCAAACCCAGGGTGCGGAACTGGAACACCTGCCGCGGCTCGATGACCCAGCCGGCTGTACGCGCACGACTGACCATCTGGATCGAGCTGATCGAGTCGCCACCCAAGGCAAAGAAATTGTCCTCAAGCCCTACCTGCTCAACGCCAAGCAAACCTTGCCAGATCTGCGCTAACACCCGCTCGGCGGCGGAGTTCGGCGCACTGTAGAGCGTCTGCGGCTGCAGGCCGGCGGGGGCCGGCAACGCCTTGCGGTCCAGCTTGCCATTGGGCGTGCGTGGCAAGGCGTCGAGCACCACCGACTGCGCGGGGACCATGTGTTCCGGCAGCACCTCGACCAGCCGCGCGCGCAGTGCGGGCAACTCGGCATCGTCGATGCCGACCACGTAACTCACCAGTTGCCGCCCCTGGGCGGTATCCCGCAACACCACTGCCGCCTCGCGCACCCCCGGATGCTCCAGCATGCGCGCTTCGATCTCGCCCGGTTCGATGCGATAACCGCGCAGTTTCACCTGCTGATCGATCCGTCCCAGGTACACCAGCACACCGTTCGCCCCGTAGCGCGCCAGATCCCCGGTACGGTACAGGCGCTCGCCGGCGCTGCCGAACGGGTCGGCGACAAAACGTTCGGAGCTCAGGCCCGGGCGCTGCCAATAACCGCGGGCCAATCCCGCACCGCCGATATACAACTCGCCGGCAACACCGTGGGGAACGGGTTCCAGACGCTCGTCGAGGACATGCAACACGGTATTCTCCAGCGGTACTCCAAGCCAGGGTAGCGGCGCAGACAGACTCAGCGCCCAGTGCGCCGACCAGATGGTGGTTTCCGTCGGGCCATACAGGTTCCACAGCCGTGGCGACAGCGCCAACAGACGCGTGGCCAAGTCGTCAGCCAGCGGCTCGCCGCCTGACAGCAGGGTCAGTCCAGCCAGCACCTGCGGTTGGCCACCATCCAGCAGCAGGCGCCAGGTCGACGGCGTCGCTTGCACCAGGCTCACCGCTTGATCGCGGATCACCTGCGACAGTGCTTGCGGGTCGCGGGCGACGTCGCGATCGACTAGCACCACCCGCGCGCCGCACAGCAAGGGCAAGTACAACTCCAGTGCGGCGATATCGAACGACAACGACGTCAGACCCAGGACCCGGTCGTTCGCCTCCATGCCGGGGGTACGGGTCATGCTCGCGAGAAAATTGACCAGGCTACTGTGGCGTACCGCAACCCCTTTGGGCGTGCCGGTGGAACCGGAGGTGTAGATGCAGTAGGCCAACTGTTCGGGGTGCGCCGGGCGTTGCTGCTCCGACACATCGGTCGCTGGCAGCGCGGCCAGGGGTGGCCAATCGCGGTCCAGGCAAAAGATCCGGGCAGCACTGTGCGCGAATTGCGGCAACAGAGTTTCTTGGGTCAGTATCCAACGGGCGCGGCTGTCATCCAGCATCAGCGCCAGGCGCTCTTCCGGGTATTCAGGATCAAGCGGTACGTAGGCACCGCCAGCCTTGAGCACCGCCAGCAAACCAACCAACAGTTGCGGCGTGCGCTCCAGGGCAACGCCGACCAGCGTGTCAGGCCCCACACCCCATTCGATCAGGCGTCGGGCCAGTTGATTGGCCCGGGCATTGAGCTGGGCGTAGCTGAGTTCTTCGCCACCGGCGCTGACAGCGATGGCCTGAGGTGTACGTTGTACTTGGGCCTCGAACAGCCGATGCAACGCTTGCTTGGGGAAAGGCCGAGCGGTGTCGTTACCGGTTGCCAGAATGGCCTGGCGCTGCGCCGGGGTCAGCAGTAGCAAATCGGCCAGGGCCTTGTGCGGCGCGGCCTGCACCTGTTCCAGCAGCCTGAGGAACTGTTCGCGCAGCCCCTCGATCCGTGCAGCGCTGAACAGCTCGACGGCGTAGGTGAAGGTCGCCCGCAACTGACCGTCAGCGTCTTCCTCGGTGTCCAGACACAGATCGAAACGGGCGTTGCGCGGGGCTTCGGCGAACACTTCGGCACGCAACCCCGGCAGCCCGTCGAGCTCGGCGAAGGCCCGTTGCTGATGGTTGAACATGACCTGGAACAAGGGACTGCGGCTGACATTACGCTCCGGCGCCAGGGCATCGACCAGCACTTCGAACGGCAAGTCCTGGTGATCCTGGGCCGCCAGCGCAGTGTCGCGCAGCGCGGTCAGCAGTTCGCTGAAGGTCTGTTCGGCATGCAGCTCGCTGCGCAGTACCTGAGTGTTGACGAACAGGCCAATCAGCTCGCGGGTTTCGTCGCGGTGACGGTTGGCGACCGGCACCCCGACGCGCACATCGGCCTGCCCACTGTGACGGTACAGCAAGACCTGGAAAGTGCTGAGCAGCACATGGAACAAGCTCGCACCATGACGTCGGGCAAGGTCGCGCAGTTGACGGCCCAGCGGCTCGGGCAGGTTAAATGCCACGCTCGCCCCCTGCCCGCTCGGCTGCGTCGGCCGCGGCTGATCAAGTGGCAACTCCAGTATCGGTTGCTCGCCGCCCAACTGGCCCTGCCAGTAATTCAACTGCCGATCACGTTCGCCAGCGGCCAGCAGACGTTGCTGCCAGACGCTGTAATCGGCGTATTGAATGGGTAATGGCGCAGGCAGCGTCGAAGCCCCTTGGACCAATGCGCTGTACTGTTCGGCGAACTGCGCCACCAGCAGGTTCAGCGACCAGCCATCGGCGACGATATGGTGCAGGGTCAGGAGCAATACATGATCGTCCGCTGCCAGTTGCAGCAAACTGACACGCAGCAAGGGTCCGTGTTCCAGGTCGAAAGGGGTTGCACTGGCAGACACGGCCAGCGCCTGGGCTCGGGCCTCGCGCTCGGCTAGCGGAAAATCGCTCAAGTCCAGGTGCTCGATGAGTAACGCGGCCGGCGGGTCGATGACTTGGGTCGCCTGGCCATCGACACTCGGAAAACGCGTGCGCAAGGCTTCGTGGCGCGCTACCACACTGGTCAAGGCGTTGTTCAGCGCCACTGTGTCCAGTTGGCCACGCAAACGCAGCGCGCAGGGAATGTGGTAGGCCGCGCTGTGCGGTTCCAATTGCCAGAGGAACCACAGACGCCGTTGCGCGAACGACAGCGACAAGGTCTCGGTCCGGGGTGCCGGCACAATTGGCAGCTTGCCAAACGCGATGCCGCGCACGGCCAGTTGCTCAAGGAACAGCGCCTGCTTTTCGGGCTGCAACGCGTTCAATCGCTCGGCGATCTGCTGCAGGGCGGCGTGAGGAAGCGTACTCATGGTTGCATCTCCAACTGATCGAGCAACTCGGTCATGCTATCGATCTCGCTGGCCGTGCCGGGGTCGGCCAAGGCGGCTTGCACCTGGCTGGCGAGGGCTTCGAGGTTTTCACTGGTGAACACCACCCGCAACGACAGGTCGACGGCCAGGTGCCGTTTGATCCGGGCCAGCACTTGCGTGGCCAGCAACGAATGGCCGCCGAGTTCGAAAAAGCTGTCGTCCAACCCGACCCGCTCGACGCCCAGCAGCTGTTGCCAGATCAGCGCCACCTCGATTTCCACCGGTGTGTGTGGCGGTCGATAGTCGCGGGCGGCAGCGAATTCCGGCGCGGGCAATGCCTTGCGATCAAGCTTGCCGTTGACGTTTAGCGGCAGGCTTTGCAGAGTCACGAACGCACTGGGCAGCATGTAGTCAGGAAGCTGTTGCCGCAGGCGGCTCAACAAAGCTTCACGCTCGGCGCCGCCACAGACATAGGCGACCAGCTGTGCACCGGCCACCGACTCATGAACGTTCACCGCTGCATCGTCGACGTCCTGACAGGCGCGCAGGCAGGCCTCGATTTCGCCCAATTCGATTCGCAGCCCGCGCAGCTTGACTTGATGGTCACTGCGGCCGAGGTAATCGATGGCCCCGTCTGGACGCAGCCGCGCCAGGTCGCCCGTTCGGTACATGCGCCCGCCGTCACTGATGAAGGGGTTGGCAACGAAACGCTCGGCGCTGAGGCCAGCCCGCCGATGATAACCACGCGCCAGACCGGCACCGCCGATGTACAGCTCGCCCACGGCGCCCGCCGCTACCGGCTGCAAGGTCGCGTCGAGCAGATACAGACGCAGGTTGGCAATCGGCAGGCCGATCGGTACCCGGGCTTGCTCATTGCCGCAGGTCCAGTGGCTGACATCGATGGCCGCTTCGGTCGGGCCATACAGGTTGTACAGCCTGGCCTGTGGCAGGTAGCGTTGCGCCTGGTGCAAGGTTGGCACCGACAATGCCTCGCCGCTGCAGAAGATTCGCTTCAGGCTGCGGCATCCGGTGGCCATAGGTTCGGCAACAAACGCCTGCAACATCGACGGCACGAAATGCAGGGTACTGATCAGCTCTTGCTGAATCAGCGCCGCCAGTTGCGCCGGTTCGCGATGCACGCCGGGCGCCGCGATCACCAGGCAGGCACCATTCATCAATGGCCAGAAGAACTCCCAGACCGACACATCGAAACTGAACGGGGTTTTCTGCAACACCCGATCCGTGGCATCCAGTGCGTAGGCGTCCTGCATCCAGGCCAGGCGGTTGGCCAGGGCCGCATGGCTATTGCCGACGCCTTTGGGGCGTCCGGTCGAGCCCGAGGTGTAGATCAGGTAGGCCAACGCATCAGGCCGAACCTGCAGCACAGGCGCCGTCTGCGGATAATTCGCCAACGCGGCGGGGTCCAGGTCATCGAGGTAGACAATTCTTGGCTCACCCGGCGCACTCGTCAGCCGAGTTGCCAGATGGCGCTGAGTCAGCAGCAAGCGCACCCCACTGTCTTCGATCATGTACGCCAGGCGCTCGCTCGGGTAATCCGGGTCCAGCGGCACATAGGCGCCGCCGGCCTTGAGGATCGCCAGCAGGCCAATCACCAGTTCCAATGAACGTTCGGCAGCAATGCCCACCAGCACCTCGGGGCCGACGCCGTTGTCGCGCAAATAATGCGCAAGGCGGCTGGCACGACGATCCAGTTCGGCGTAATCGAGCGTCTGGCCAGCCATGCTCAGGGCCGGCGCCCGGGGTGTCAGTTGCACCTGCGCGGCAATCGCGGCCAGCACATCGGGACCGGCCGGACGCGGGTCGGTTTCCAGTACCGGGCGCTGCGCAGGCTCCAGCAAGTCAAGGCTTTGCAGCGGACTGTCGAGGCCGCTCGCCAGTTGTTGCAGCAATTGGCTGAAGGCAAGCTGCAGCCGCTTCACACTGGCTTCCACGAACAGATCCGTGGCGTAGGTGAAGGTGGCCTTGAATGTGCCGTCCGGCATTTCCTCGGTATTCAGCGCCAGGTCGAACTGGGCCGTGCGATCGTCCCGTGGCAGCGCTTCGAGGGTCAGGCCCGGCAATTGCGCCAGCGCCTGGGAACGCTGCCGGGTGTGGCTGTACATCACCTGGAACAACGGGTTATGGCTCAGGCTGCGTTGCGGTTGCAGCGCCTCGACCAACTGTTCGAACGGCAGATCGCCGTGGGCCTGGGCTCCGGCAACATCGGCTTTGATTCGCTCGAGCAGGGTCCTGAATGGCTGCGCCGGATCGGGCTGTACGCGCAGTATCTGGGTGTTGACGAACAGGCCGATCAGACCTTCAAGTTCAACCCGGGAACGGTTTGCCAACGGCACGCCAATGCGCAAGTCATGTTGCCCGCTGTAGCGTTGCAACAGCACCGCAAAGGCGCCCAGCAACAGCATGAACGGGGTCGCATGGTGACGTCGGGCCTGTTGTGTGAGTTGTCCGGCCAGGCCGGCATCGACGCTGAACGAGTGCGTGGCACCGCGATAGCTCTGCACCGCTGGCCGGGCAAAATCGCCGGGCAGTTCCAGCAGCGGTTGCCGTGGCCCCAGATAGTCGCGCCACCAGCCCAATTGGCGCTGGCCTTCGCCTTGTGCCAACCAGCCGCGCTGCCAGGCCGCATAGTCCAGGTATTGCACGGTCAACGGCCTCAACGGCGTCGTATCAGAATTAACGGCGCTGCGATAAGCCTGGACGAACTCATCGATCAGCAGGTTCATCGACCAGCCATCACCCACGATGTGGTGCAGGGCCAGGCTCAGCACATGCTCGCCCTGCCCCAGCCGGTAAAGCCGCAAACGCACCAGCGGATCACGCGCAAGGTCGAAAGGTTTCGCCGCGTCCAAAGCCACCAGCGCCTGCACATCCGCACCAGGTTCCAGATCAATCGTGGCCCAGTCGACATCCGCCTGTGTCAGCACCTGTTGCCGGGGTTCGCCATCGACCTCGATAAAACGCGTGCGCAGCACTTCATGACGTTCAACCACCGATTCGAAAACGCCCTTGAGCAGCGCTTCATCGAACTCGCCCGCCAATCGCACCGCGGCGCTGATGGTGTACGCCGAACTCTCCGGCACCAGTTGCCACAGAAACCAAAGACGCTGCTGGGCGAAGGACAAGACGCCACTGTCGCGCTGCTGTAGCCGCGGAATGCCCTCGCTGGTCGGTGCCTTGACCACCGGCGCCTGACCCTCGAGGCGTTGCGCCAATCCGCGAATGGTCTGCGCTTCGAACAATTGTTTCGGGGTCAGCTTGAGCCCGCGCTTGCGCGACCGGGCAATGATTTGCAGGCTGAGGATCGAATCCCCGCCCAGTTCGAAGAAGTTGTCGGTGACGCCCACCTCTTCACGCTTGAGCACGTCACACCAGATCTCGGCCAGCAGCGTCTCGACCTCGCCTTCAGGCGCAATACGCTGGGCAACCTCATGGGTCGCGCCATCGAAGGGCATGCCCAGTAATGCCCGGCGGTCCAGTTTGCCGTTGGCGGTTACCGGCAGTGCTTCCAGCAACAGCCAGCGCGCGGGCTGCAAGTAATCAGGCAACTGTTCGCGCAGGCGCGCTTGAATCATGGCCAGAGTGATGCCCGGCGCCGCCACGCAATACGCACCGAGTTGCAGCCCATCCGGGTCTTCAATCAGAAGTACGGCGGCGTCACGGACTTCGTCCAGTGCCTTGAGCACCTCGGCGATCTCGTTCGGCTCGACGCGGTAGCCGCGCAGCTTCACTTGTTCGTCGAACCGCCCGATGAATTCCAATTCACCGTCACGGCGCAAGCGTACGCGGTCGCCACTGCGATACAACCGCGCGCCGCCACCGGCCGGGTCGGCGATGAAACGTTCGGCGGTCTGGCCTGGCTGGTTCAAATAGCCCAGCGCCAACCCGGCACCTCCGATGTACAGCTCACCGGCAACGCCGATCGATACCGGGTTGAGGTCAGCGTCGAGAACCTCGACCCGGTAGCCAGGCAATGGCTTGCCCAATGCCAGCTTGGCTGGCGTTGCTGCGTTCAGCGGCCATTCATAAGTCAACACACCGACCGTGGTTTCGCTGGGGCCGTAGTGATTGAACACCCGGCATTCAGGCGCCAACTGGCGAACACGCTCCAGCAGCGCGGCGGAGCTCGACTCACCGCCGAGGATCAGCGCATGACGTGGCAACAGGCTGGCGTTCGGGTTAGCCAGCAACAGACCGTTGAGGTGGCTCGGGACGATTTTCAACACGCTGATGGCGTGACGACTAATGAAAGCAGCGAAGCCATCCGGATCGCGCACCGTCTCGTCATCCGGCAAATACAGTGCCCGGCCGCCGCACAGGGCACCGAACAACGTGGTGTGGCCCAGGTCAGCGGCCACGCTGGAGACCATCGCCATTCCACCGTCGGCCAGCGGTGCCAGACGTTCAAGTACGCCCTGAACATAGCCGGCAAGCGCGCCATGGCTGATGAATACGCCCTTGGGCACGCCGGTCGAGCCGGAGGTGTAAATGAGATAGGCCGGCTGGTCCGGGGTTGGCGTCACCGGTGGCGCATCGGCCCCCTGGGTTTGCACCTCGGCAGCGTCCAGGGTCAACACCGATCGGGTTGGGGTTGCCAGTGACAGATCCTGGCCGATGACCAGGCACGCAGCGCTGGCATCCAGCAACTTACGCAGACGCTCAGGCGGCTGGGTCGGGTCCAGCGGCAGATAGGTCGCGCCGGCCTTGAGCACACCAAGTAACGCAGTGACCCATTGCGTCGAGCGCGGCAGGCACAATGCGACCCGTGCGCCCGGAGTCACGCCCCGGGCAACCAGAGCCTGTGCCAGACGGTTGGCGTGATTGTCCAGTTCGCGGCGGCTCAGCTTCTGAGTGCCATCGTCGACCGCCAGCGCCTGGGGTTGCAGATCCAGCCTGTTCTGCCATAACGCCAACACGGTGCTGGCGGGGGCAGCGGCTTCGCCCACTTGGCGGGACGCGGCTGACGGGGCAACCCCCATCTGATGCAGGGGTGTTTCCGGTGCCGCCAGTGCCGCGTGCAACAAGCTCTGCAGCATAGAGGCAAACGCTTTTACGCTGGCCTCATCGAACAGGTCGCAGGCGTAGGTAAAGAAGCCTCGGAATCCGCTCGGGGTATCAGCGATATCCAGCGCCAGATCGAAGTGCGCACCCAAGTGCTCGGCTGCCTGCGAGGTCAGGGTCAAGCCGGCCGGACTGGGCAATTGCGAGGTGTCAAAACCGTAGTTGAATTTCGCCTGGAACAACGGGTTGTGGCTCAGGCTGCGTTCCGGCTGCAAGGCATCGACCAGGCGCTCGAACGGCAAGTCCTGATGAGCCTGGGCCTGCTGCGAGACGCTGTTCACCTGAGTCAGCCAGCGCTCGAAGGTCAATTGGCTGTCGAACGCCGTGCGCAGGACCAGGGTGTTGACGAAGAAGCCAACCACACCGGCGATTTCAGCACGACCACGGTTGGCCACCGGCACCCCGACGCGCAGATCACTGGCGCCGCTCAGGCGTTGCAGCAACAGCTTGTAGAGCGCCAGCCACACGCTGAACGGGGTCATCTCGCGGGCCTTGGCGAAGGCCTTGAGCCGCTCGCTGGTCGCCAGGTCCAGTTGCACCTCAACGTTGCCGCCGCGAGCGCTCAGCACTGCGGGGCGCGGACGATCATGGGGCAGTTCGAGCAAGGGGTGTTCGTCACCCAGTTGCTCGCGCCAGTAACTCAGTTGCCGCTCGCTCTCCCCGGCCGCCAGCCAGTCGCGCTGCCACAGGGCGTAGTCGGCGTATTGCACCGGCAGCGCCGATAAAGCCGCCTCTTTGCCCTGTTGTCCCGCGTCGTACAGCTTGGAAAACTCTTTGAGAAAAATATCCACCGACCAGCCGTCGGCAACAATGTGATGCAAGGTCACTAACAGCAGATGTTGCTCGTCGCCGAGCTTGAGCAGACACGTGCGCAACAGCGGTCCGTTGCGCAGATCGAACGGCGCCTGCGCCTTGGCGGTGGACAGGCGACGTGCCTCGGCCTCGCGTTCGGCGCTCGGAAGCCCGCTCAGGTCGAGCTGTTGCAGAGTAATTTCCAGGGTCGGTTGAATGATCTGCCGATCGCCGTTTTCACCACTTTGGAACACCGTGCGCAAGGCTTCGTGGCGCTGCACCAAGGCATTCAGGCAGCGGCCCAGCAGCGCCGCATCCAGTCGTCCGGTGATGCGAATGGCACCCGGAATATTGTAGGCCGCGCCCTCCGGCTCCAGTTGCCAGAGAAACCATAGGCGTTGCTGGGCGAACGACAGCGGCAGCGCCTGTCCGCGATCGGCACGCGGGATCGGCAGCCGGGCTTGCTGGTCGACGCCCTTCTTCGCCAACAGTGCTTCCACTGCCTTGCGCTGACTGGGCGACAGGTTTTGCAGCGCCGCGTGCAACTTACTCATGACGTCATTTCCTCGGCGGCTGCGATCAGCGCCTGCAGTTGTGTTTCGGAAAGCCCTTGAATGGCGTCCAGCGCGGCACTGATTTCAGCGTCCAGCTCACCGGCGGACAGCCCGAGGGCTTGTTGCTCGGCAACCTTGATTGCCAGGGCGGCCAGGTCGCTGGCCTCGAAAAAATCGCGCAACGACAGCTCGATGCACAGCTCAGCGTTGAGCCGCGCCACCACTTGGGTGGCGAGCAGCGAATGGCCGCCAAGCTCGAAGAAGTTATCGTCGCTGCCGACCCGCTCCAGGCCCAAGGCTTCAGCCCAGACCGAGGCCAGCGTCAGTTGCACCTCGCCCTGCGGCGCGCGATAAGCCGCCGAGGCGATCCGCCCCGGTTCCAGGGCCAGTAATTGGCTCAGGTCGAGCTTGCCGTTGCTGGTCAGGGGCAAGCGGTCGAGCACCAGGATTTGTGCCGGCAGCATGTGCGCAGGCAAGCTCGCTTTGAGTGCTTCGCGCAGCCGTGCTCCCAACTGCTGGCGTCGCTTGGCCAGCAACGGATCACTGGCTTGTGAACGCCAGTCGTCACTTGTCGGTGTCGCCGGCAACAGCGGTTGATGGTCGACATCGAGCACCCTCATATCGCGCAGCGTCACATCGAAGCGCCCTTCGCAGCCGGGGCTCCAACTGAGCGTCGCCTGATAGCCATGGGCCTCGGCCAGCGCCCAATAGGCCTGCGGATCGTCACCCATTGGCGGTTGGGTCCTCAGCCAGGTACGCAGGTCGGCGACCGTCGACAGTCCAGGGACTTCCAGACCTTGCAAGATCGCCAGGTCTGCGGCCAGACGACGATTGCGCACCTGTTCGATGCGCACCTGCGCGGGTCTTTCGTCAGTCAGCAGGCGTGTCAGCTCGCTGAGGTCATCCCCCGTGGCCATCCAGCCCTGGGTTGCCGCAGGGCGGACTGGCGCCGGGCTGCCGACCTGCAAGATCGCGTCGTAGCGATAACGCGTCAGTTCGTTGTCGGCGTCACCGCGACGCAGTTGCAGGGTGCATTCGCCCAGTGCCGGCAAGCGCGCCCGCAGGCGCTCGAAGAAAGCTGGCGCGAGCAGCAGTTCACTGTCTTCCGCCACCGAGCGATCAATGCGCGGTCGCAGATAAGCCAAGGGCAAATCATCCGGGGCGCGGAACAACTCCACTGAGCCATGGAACACCGGCAGCAGGTCGAGGGTGCGCAGGTCACCGAGGAAAATCCGCCCGCCCGGGCTCAGGACCTTGAGCGCACCTTCAAGCACCGCCATCAGATAGTCGACATCGGGAAAGTACTGCGCGACCGAGTTGATCACCACGGTGTCATAGCCGCCGGCTTCGATGCCGTGGAAGTCGGTGGCCGCTTGCTGGCTGAGTTCAATCTGCGCCAGCTCCGGGCGTCCGGCGGCCCAGGCAGCAAGTTCGGCCACCGCGCGGGCCGACAGGTCGGTGCCACGATAGACCGCACAGCGCGGCGCCAGGTGTTGGGTCAGCAGACCCACGCCGCAGCCGATTTCCAGCACCCGTTGCGGACGCAGGGCGAGGATGCGCGCGACGCTGGTGTCCAGCCATTCCTGCATCTGCGCCAGCGGGATCGGCCGGTCACCGTAGCTGTCATTCCAGCCGGTAAAGCTCGGCCCCCGCCCTTCATTGCTTTGCGAGCCCTCGGGGTTCAGCGCGTAAATACCGTCGAACACCGTGGACCACTGCGCCACGCGCTCGGCCTGACCCTGCTCGTCCGCTTCGCGTTGGTCGCGCAACACCGCCAGGTCGGGAACCACGTAACCGATCAACTGCGCCTCGCCAGTGCCCTGGCGTAAACGCACCACGGCCTCGCGCACCGTCGGCTGCTGATACAGCCGCGCCTCGATCTCGCCCAGCTCGATGCGGAAGCCGCGCACCTTGACCTGTTGGTCGATGCGTCCCAGGTATTCCGCCGTGCCGTCGTCGCGAAAACGCGCCAGATCGCCGGTGCGGTATAGACGTTGGCCTTGGCCGAAGGGGCTGGCAGCGAAGCGTTCGGCACTCAGCCCACCACGGTGCAGGTAGCCACGGGCCAGGCCTGGGCCACCGATGTACAGCTCGCCGGCGACGCCCGGGGGTACCGGCTCGCCATAGGCATCAAGGAAATACCAATCCAGGTCGGCCAAGGGCTGCCCCATCGGGCTGTCGATGGCGTTCAAATCGGCGTGACCCAAGGCGCGATAGGTGACGTGCACCGTGGTTTCGGTGATGCCGTACATATTGACCAGGCACGGCTGTTGCTCGCCAAAGCGCTCCATCCATGGCCGCAACATCGCCATATCGAGGGCTTCGCCACCGAACACCACGTAGCGCAGGGCCGAACGCTGATCACTGGCCAGCGCCGCTGCGATCAAGCCGCGAAACGCCGAGGGGGTCTGGTTCAGCACCGTGACGCCTTCTCGGCACAGCAATTGATAAAACGCCTGGGGTTCGCGGGTCGTGTAATACGGCACCACCAGCAGGCGGCCGCCATAGGACAATGCGCCAAAGATTTCCCAGACCGAAAAATCAAAGGCATAGGCATGGAACAGCGACCAGACGTCCTGGTCGTCGAAGCGGAACTGCGCCGCGGCACTCTCGAACAGGCGCAGGACATTGCGATGGCTGATCATCACGCCTTTTGGGCGGCCCGTGGAGCCGGAGGTGTAGATCACATAAGCCAGGTGGTCAGGCAGCGTGAGGTTCGGCGGCGCATCCGTTGCGCGTTGGTCGTCGAGATCTTCCAGGCACAGCACCTGCAGGCCGTCGGCCCAGGCCAAGGTGCTGTTCAATTGGCGAGAGGTCACCAACAAACGGATGCCGCTGTCCTCGCGCATGTAGGCCAAGCGCTCGGCGGGGTATGTCGGATCCAGCGGCAGGTAGGCGCCGCCCGCCTTGAGGATCGCCAGCAGGCCGATCACCAGGTCGAGCGAGCGCTCCAGCGCAAGGCCCACCAGCACGTCCGGACCCACGCCTTGTTCTCGGAGTTGCCAGGCCAGGGCGTTGGCGCGCTGATCCAGTGCTTCGTAGGTCAGGCTCAGATCGCCGCAGCTGACGGCCACCGCCTGTGGCCGACGCCGGGCCTGGTTTTCTATCACGCGGTGCAGGCTGAGATCGGCAAAGCGCTGCGGGTGGCTCTGGCAGGAGCGCTGATTCCAGCGCTCGATCAGGGCTTGGCGCTCGTTGGTCGGCATGAGCGGCAGTCGCCCCACCGGGGACTCCGGCTGCGCGATGATCGCCTGCAACAACTGATGCCAATGCCGGGCCATGCGTTCGACGGTCGCCGGCTCGAACAGGTCCGTGCGGTAGGTGAAGTTGGCGGTCAATTCCTCGGCGGTTTCCAGGGTATGCAGGGTCAGGTCGAACTGGGTGTGTTGCTGAAAATGCTCGACGGCGTCCAACTGCAGGTCTGGCAGTTGCTCCAGTCCGGTCAGTTGTGGCCACTGATGGTCGAACGCCACCTGGAACAGCGGGTTGTGCCCCAGGCTGCGTTCCGGCTGCAGGGCCTCGACCAGTTGTTCAAAAGGCAAATCCTGATGCGCCTGGGCTTGCAGCAGCGTGCCTTTGACCTGGGCCAGCAACGCGGTGAAAGACGGGTCGGCAGAAAGGTCGGTGCGCAGCACCAGCATGTTGACGAAGAACCCGATCAGCGGCTCGACCTCGGGCCGGTTGCGCCCCGACACGGTGATGCCGATGCGCAGATCCTGCTGCCCGGAATAACGCATCAGCAACACGTTGAAGGAAGACAGTAACAGCATCGCCAACGTGGCACGTTGCTGACTGGCCAAAGCCTTCAATGATGCGGTCAGCGCCGGTTCCAGTGTCAGGCTGATATGACCGCCCTCGAAGCCCTGAATGGCCGGTCGCGGCCGGTCGGCGGGCAATGGCAGCAGCGGGTGTTCGCTGCCCAGTTGCTGACGCCAGTAGCTCAACTGCCGCTCACCTTCGCCAGCGGCCAGCCAGGCCTGCTGCCAGGCGGCAACGTCTGCGTATTGCACCGCCAGAACCGGCAAGCGCGCTGTCCGGTTCTGGCAATGGGCGCCGTACAGCTCGCCGAATTCAGCGATCAAGCGGTTCATCGACCAGCCGTCGGCGATGATGTGGTGAATCGTCAGCTGCAGCCAATGACGGTCATGAGCCAGGCTGACCACATTGACCCGCAACAAGGCATCGGCCGTCAGGTCGAACGGCCTATCCGCAGCGCTCTGAGTCAGGCGCTGCGCGGTCGCTTCGGCTTCATCGGTCGGCAGCGACGCCAGGTCCTGATAGTAGATAGCGACGGGCCGCGCCGGCTGTACGCTCGGCCGCGCACGCCCGGCCACCTCGGGGAAACAGGTACGCAATACCGCATGGCGCTGCACCAGGCCATCGAATGCCGCCTGCAGTGCGACGCGATCGAGGTGGCCGCGCAGCTTGACCTGTCCGGAAATGTTATAGGCCACGGCCTCGGGATCGAGCTTCCAAAGGAACCACAATTGGCTTTGTGCCGCCGACATCAGCTGTTCGGCATCGGCTGCCAGGGCAACCAGTGGCGGTATCGCCGCGACGGGGGACTGAGTCGCCAGCCCTTCGGCGAAAGCGCCAAGGTTCGGGGTCTCGAACAAGGCACTGACCGGGACCTCGACGCTGTAGCGTTCGCGCAGTCGCCCCGCCAGTTGCACTGCCTTGAGCGAGTTGCCGCCCAAGGCGAAAAAATTGTCATCGACGCTCAGCGGTGTGACGCCAAGTACCTCGTTCCAGCATTCGGCCAGCGCCTGTTCGGCTTCGTTCAGGGGCCGGTCTGACTGGAATTGGGCGATCAGCGTTTGATAATCGGCATCGAGAACAAAGACGGTTGCCAATTGCCCATCGGCCAACAGCTGTCTGCATGCCGAGCGCTTCAACTTGCCACTGGAGGTCTTGGGCATCGCTCCGGATTCCAGCAGCACGACTAGCCGCGGTGATTCACCATGGGTGTCGGCCACCGCATCGCGGATGGCGCGTGCCACGACCGCCGGGTCGAGGGATTTCAGCAGGCCGCGATTGACCTCGGCGGCAATGCCAATGCTTTCTTCTCCCGCCACGCCCGGCACCGCGAAAGCCGCGACCCGGCCTTTGCGCACCACGTCCAGGGCGTTTTCAACGGTACGTTCAAGGTCCTGCGGATAAAGATTCTGTCCACGCAGGATCAACATGTCTTTCAAACGACCCGTGATGTACAACTGGTCGTCGTGCAGCAGACCCAGATCACCGGTGCGCAGCCAGAGCTGGCCGTCATGCTGGACGAAACTTTGTGCCGTGGCCTCCGGGTTGCGCCAATAGCCTTGGGCAACACTCGGGCCGCTGGTCCAGACCTCGCCGACCTGCCCCGCTGCCACCTCGTCGCCACTCGTGGCATCCACCACCCGCAGACGCTGACCGGGGCACGCCGTACCGCAACTCGCTACGTTCAAGCCGGTGCCCGGCACGCCGCGCTGTTCGGCCAAGGCTTCGCGAGTGAACTCGGTGGCGCGGATACCCTGGTCCGGCGCACTGCCGCTGACGTACAGGGTGGCCTCAGCCAGCCCGTAGCAGGCCATGAACGACGCCGGGCGGAAACCGCTGGGCTCAAAGCGTTCGGCGAACAGCTCCAGGGTATCCGGGCGGATCGGTTCGGAGCCGGAAAACGCCACGCGCCACCGGCTAAGGTCGAGCTCAGCCAGCGCCGAGTCACGCACGCGCTCGGCACACAGCCTGTAAGCGAAGTCAGGTCCGCCGCTAATGGTGCCGCCGTATTCGGCGATGGCCTGCAACCAGCGTAACGGTCGCTGCAGAAAGAACAACGGCGACATCAACACGCAGGGAATACCGCTGTAGAGCGCCTGCAGCAATCCGCCGATCAGGCCCATGTCGTGGTACAGCGGCAGCCAGGTGACGATCACGTCGTCCGCGCCGATCGCAAAACCCTGGCGAATCGCCCACTCGTTGGCGGCCAGGTTACCGTGGCTGACTTGCACGCCCTTGGGCGTCGCGGTGGAGCCGGAGGTGTATTGCAGGAATGCGATGGTGTCGGGCGCCTGCAGTGCTGGACGCCAGTCACCGGCCGAAGCAAGACCGTCGACGTCGGTGCTGAGCAAGGTCGGGACCGCGGTTTCCAGGGTCAGGAAGGCCTCGGCCAGTGTCTCGTGCAGCGCGCCATGGGTCAGGATCACCTGAGGCTCGGCGTCGCGCAGGATTCCGAACAGACGCGCCAGGTGCTGGGTGCGACGGGATTCCGGTGGATAGGCCGGCACCGCGATCACCCCGGCATACAGGCAGCCGAAGAAGGCCGCGACGTAGTCGGGACCGCTGGGATAGACCAGTACCGCGCGTTCGCCGGCTGTGGTGTGGGCCAACAACGTCTGGGCGATGGCCCGGGCGTGGGCATCCAGTTCGCGATAGGTCACGGGGGTAGCACCGCGTTCGTCGAGAAACCGCAGCGCTACTCGCTCGGGGCATTGCTGCGCGTGTTCGGTCAATGCCGCGACAAGACCCCGTGCACCGTCAAAACGACCGTCCATTGCATCACCTTTTTGGCATGAAGAGTTCCAGCGCCTGCACGTTGTGGCGGCGCCGTTTAAATATTCTGATCAGGGCTTCTGGCGAGCCCTCAAACGAATGCCGGAGCACGCGCTGGATGCATCACGCATTTGCCGAGCGCGGCCAGCACTTGGGCCTGGCTGCTGGCGATGAAAAAATGCCCGCCATCGAACCATTGCAGGGAAAAATCACCGCGGGTTTCACGCTGCCAGGCGCACAGGGCGTGTCGGGACGCATCGTCGTCGAGACCGCCAAACACCCTGATCGGACAGTCCAGCGGCTCACGCACAACTGGCCGGTAGGTGCCACACAACAGAAAGTCGGCCCGCAACACCGGCAGAATCAACTCCAGCAATTCCGGGCTTTCCAGCACTTCGGGCGCGGTGCCGCCGAGTGCTTGCAAGCGCTCGATCAATTGCCCGTCGTCCAGGGGTTGGTGCAGATCTTCATCGGCGCGGGCGCTGGGCGCTTCGGTTCCGGAGGCCACCAGCACTTGCGGCGCCGGAGCGCCCAGCTCGCGCAATGCATAGGCCATTTCCACGGCCAGCAACGCGCCCAGGCTGTGCCCGAACAGCGCGTAGGGCTGTCCGGTCAATGGCAAGATTTCCCGGGCCAGCTGATGCGCCAGCGCCGTGAGATCGGCGGCCAGCGCTTCGGCGAAGCGTGCGCCGCGTCCCGGCAATTCCACCGGACAGACCTGCACCAGCCCTGGCAGACTCCGTTGCCAGCGTGCATACACGCTGGCGCTCGCACCGGAATACGGCACGCAGAACAGTCGCACAGACATGTCCGATCAGTCCGCCGCCTGCGTATCCATGGCCTGGCGCAAGCTCAGCGGCCGCATGTCGCTCCAGACCTGTTCCACATAGTCCAGACACACTTGCTTGAGGCCACGGGTACCGGTTTCACGCCAGCCGCCGGGCACGGCCTTGTAGTCCGGCCACAAGGAGTACTGCTCCTCGTGATTGATCAGCACTTTGAACAACGCATCTTCGCGATCGAAAGCCATCTGTTGATCCTCAATTGTCGACATAAGCAGCCCGCCGTTGCCTTTTCAAAAGCAGCGCGCAAGCAGGTACTGATGAAGACGGATGAGAATCGCAATTAATTAATCATTGCCTGAAAGAGGCCTTTTACAGATGCTCAAATGGCCAAATGCCGCCAAAAATCAATCTAAACGCTATTGCAAGCACTTCTCATTATCAATATATTTCCCCTACCCTGCCAAAGTGGAAATATGAATCATGTCAAGTAGCCACTGCCTTGCCACCGACATTGACGTCAATCAGCAAGACGACTCTGTTCATGAATTATTCCTGTCCAACTACCCGGTGTTGCTCAAGGTAGCAACGCGTATCACCGGGTGTCGCAGCTACGCCGAAGACGTCGTTCAAGACGCTTTCATCCGCCTGACCCGCTCGCAGCTCACCACCACCGTGAAATCCCAGGTCAGCTATATATTCCAGGTCGTCCGTAACCTTTCCATCGACCATTACCGCAAGCAAATCCTCGAGCGCCGCTATGCCGCGCCTGAAGAAGAAGGCCTCCAGGCCACTGTTTTCAGCGCCACGCCGGAAACCATCAACCTCAACCAGCAGACGCTGGCATTGATCGACACCGCCCTGGGGCAACTGCCCAAACGCACCCGGTACGCGTTCGAGATGTACCGCATCCACGGCTGTCCGCAGAAGGACCTGGCCGGTGAGCTGGGCGTGTCGCCGACGCTGGTCAACTTCATGATCCGCGACGCCCAGGTGCACTGCCATAAGGTGCTGCAGCAGTCTGGACACTGAGCTGATCCATCGCTAGGTAGCCGCTGCCGGTGACGAGTCTTTCACTGGCGCTGGCGCCCTCCTCGCCCGGCCCATGATCACCACGTAGAACAAGGGCACAAACACCACCGCCAGAGTGGCGCAGATCATCCCGCCGATAACGCCGGTGCCGATTGCTTGTAGGGCCGCCGAGCCCGCCCCCGAGGCAAAGACCAAGGGCACTACGCCCAGGATGAACGCCAACGAGGTCATGATGATCGGCCGCAGTCGCAGCCGGGTCGCCTGTGCCGCAGCGTCGGCCAGGCTGAGTCCGGTGGCGTGAAGGTGGCGAGCCACATCGACAATCAGGATCGCGTTCTTCGCCGCGAGGCCGATGGTGGTGATCAGCCCGACCTTGAAGAACACATCGTTGGGCATGCCACGCAGGGTCACAGCCAGGGTTGCGCCGATCACTCCCAAGGGGATGACCAGCATCACCGCCGCCGGAATCGACCAGCTTTCATACAAAGCCGCCAGACACAGAAACACCACCAGCAACGCCAAGCCCAAGAGCAAGGGTGCCTGGCTGCCAGAAAGCTGCTCCTGCCGAGACAACCCGGTCCATTCCAGGCCGATGCCCGCCGGCAGGGTTGCGACCAGTTGTTCCATGCGCTGCATCGCCTGTCCCGTGGTATGGCCACTCGAGGCCGTCCCGGAGACATTGACCGCCGGATAGCCGTTGTAGCGGGTCAGTTGCACCGGCCCACTGATCCAGTGTGCCTGGACAACGGCCGACAACGGCACCATTTTTCCGCCGCTGTTGCGAACGGTGATGTCGAGCAAATCTTCGACCTGGCTGCGCTGGTCGCCCTGGGCCTGGACCACCACCCGCTGCATGCGCCCCTGATTGGGGAAGTCATTGACATAGGTGGAGCCCACAGCCGTCGCCAGAACCGCACCAATCTCGGCAAAACCGACTCCCAGTGCATTGGCCTTGATGCGGTCGACTTCGAGTTGAACTTGCGGGCTTTGCGCCAGTGCGTTTTCTCGCACATCGCTCAATCCGGGGTCCTTGCCCGCCAGGCGCAGCAGTTGGCCACGCGCCTCGATCAGTGCGGCGTAGCCCAGACCACCACGGTCTTGCAGCATCAACTCAAAACCGCTGGAGGTGCCGATGCCATCGACCGGCGGCGGCAGGATCGAATAGGTGACCGCGTCCTTAATGCTAGAGAACGCCTTGTTGGACCGATCGGCAATGGCTTGCGCCGAATCCCTTACACCGCGCAGTGCCCAGTCCTTGAAAGTGGTGATCGCCAGGGCTGCATTTTGTCCGGTGCCGGAAAAACTGAAGCCCAGCAACAGTGTGGTGTTCTCAATGCCAGGCTCCCGGGCGTTATGCGCCTCTATCTGGCGCGCGACCTGAAGCGTGCGCTGCAGTCCGGCACCGGGTGGCAGCTGGATACCGGTCATGACATAACCCTGATCCTCCATGGGCAGGAACGAGGTCGGCAAACGGGCGAACAAAATCCCCAGCAGCAAGCAGATCACGGCAAATACCAGCAGATAGGTTGCGCGCCGGCGCAATGCATGGCGGACCCAGCGCACATAGCCTTCGGTGAGCGAGTCGAGGGCACTATTGAATCGACCCCAGAAGCCGCGACGATGATCGCGCGCCCGCGCCGAGGGCTTGAGCAGTGTCGCGCAGAGTGCCGGAGTGAGCGTCAGGGCGAGGAAAGCCGAACACAGAATGGCAGTGGCCATGGACAGCGAAAATTGCCGGTAGATGATGCCCACCGACCCCTTCATGAACGCCAGCGGTACGAATACCGCCGTCAGCACCAGGGTGATGCCGATGATCGCCCCGGTGATCTGCCCCATGGCCTTGCGTGTGGCCTCCTTGGGCGACAGCCCTTCGCTGGCCATGATGCGTTCGACGTTTTCCACCACCACTATGGCGTCGTCGACCAGAATGCCGATCGCCAGCACCATGCCGGACATGGTCAGCACGTTGATGGAAAAACCCAGCGCCAGCATCAGCGTGAACGTGCCCAACAACGCCACAGGCACGACCACGGCCGGGATCAGGGTGTAACGGATGTTCTGCAGGAAGACGAACATCACCACGAACACCAGCACCATGGCTTCGAGCAATGTGTAAATGACTTTGGTGATGGAGATTTTCACGAACAAGGCGGTGTCGTAGGGGATGTCGTAGTGCACGTCCTCGGCGAAGTAGCGCGACAGTTCGTCCATCCTGGCGCGGACCCGCGCTGATGTCTCAAGGGCATTGGCACCCGGCGCCAGTTGCACACTGAACGCCGCCGAAGGATGGCCGTTGAGGCGCGTCGAATATTGATACTCCTGGCTGCCCACTTCGACCTTGGCCACATCACCGAGGCGCACCGTGGAACCATCGGCATTGGCCCGCAGAACGATCCCGGAAAATTCTGCCGGGGTGTCGAGCTGACCTTTAAGCAACACCGCCGCGGTGATGTCCTGATTGGCGCGCCCCGGCAAATCGCCGAGGCTGCCGGCGGCGATCTGGGCGTTTTGTTCTAGCAGCGCACGGTTGACGTCGGCCGGTGTGAGGTTGAACGCCTGCAGCCTGCGCATATCGATCCAGACCCGCATCGCCCGCTCGGCCCCATACAACTGGACCTTGCCCACGCCTTTGATACGGCGGATCTCGTTGACCACGTTACGCGCCAGGTAATCGTTGAGCGCGACATCGTCCCGTTGACCATCCGTCGAAGTCAGGGTCACCAACGCGAGAAAGCCAGCAGAGATCTTCTGCACCTGCAGACCTTGCTGGACCACGGCGGCGGGAAGCCGTGACTCGATGCTCTTCAAGCGGTTTTGCACATCCACCTGGGCCAGCTCGGCGCTGGTGCCCGGCTCGAAGCTGGCCGTGATCACTGCCTGGCCCAAGCTGCTCTGCGAGGCAAAATAGAGCAGATTGCTGGCGCCGTTGAGCTCTTGTTCGATCAGGCTGACCACACTCTGGTCCATGTCCTGCGCCGAGGCGCCCGGGTACACGGCCATGACTTCGACCTGCGGCGGCGCGACGTCGGGGTATTGCATGACCGGCAGTTGCGGGATCGCCAGCACCCCGGCCAACACGATAAACAGCGCGATGACCCAGGCGAACACCGGACGGTCGATAAAAAACAGGGGCATGGGCCGAGTGCTCAGTCAGGGAGAGGAACGGTTGCGACGCGGGAGTCATCCATGACCCGAACCCGTTGGCCATCGCGCACATGCTGGAGACCATTGGTGATCACCCGCTCGCCCGCCACCAGGCCTTCGCTGACGATCCAGCGGTCCTGGTCGACGCCGTCGGTGCGGATCGCACGGCTGCTGACCGTACCGTCGGCCGCCACCAGCCTGACCCATGCCTGACCCGCCGCATCCAGTGTGACGGCGCGCTGGGCCACGGTAATGGCACGCTGGTCGATGCCCTGCGCCAGCCGGACCCGCACGAAACTGCCGGGCAGCAAATCGCCGTCGGGGTTTGGGAATTCACTGCGCAGCACAATCTGCCCGGTGCTTTCTTCGACGTTGAGGTCGGAAAACAGCAGCTTGCCGGGCCGCGGATAGAGCGCGCCGTCTTCTTCCACCAGCATTGCCGCCGCCTGCGCTTGCCCGATGTGCTGCAAGCTGCCGGCACGCAACGCCCGGCGCAATTGAGCGAACTCGCGGGTTGATTGGGTCAGGTCGACATACACCGGATCCAGTTGCTGGATATTCACCATCAAGGTCGCCTCGTCCTGTCCGACCAGTGCGCCTTCGGTGACCAGCGCCCGACCGGCGCGCCCGGAAATCGGCGAGGTGACCGTGGCGTAGCCCAGGTTGAGCTGGGCCCGATGCAACGCCGCCTGCGTCGAGTCGACCTCGGCCGCCAGTTGCTGCTCGGCGAAATGCGCCACATCGAATTCCTGCTGGCTGATGGCGTTGACGTTGACCAGCTGCGCATAACGGCGGACCTGCGCCCGCGCCTGATCGAGGGAGGCGCAGGCCTTGCGCAGGTTGGCGGCAGCACTGTCGCGCTCGACCTGCAAAGGCGCCGGGTCGATCTGAAACAGTACCTCGCCGCGATTGATCTCGCCGCCTTCCTTGAACACTTGGCGCAGGACGATCCCCGAAGCCCGGGCACGGACTTGCGCGGTGCGCGGTGCCCGAACCCGCCCGGTCAGTTCGCGGGTCAGCGCCAGTGGCTTGAGCTCGATGGTTTCCACACTCACCTGCGGCGGCAGGTCCGCGACCGGAGGCGGCGACGAATCGCAACCGCCGACCCCGGCCACGCACCAGGCAAAACCACTGAACAACCACAATCGTCCGGCGCCGCGCCCTGACTTCAACACAAAGGCCCGCGATCGAAGAACGATTCGCGGCTGATCGCCATCAGCGCCGCGCGCTTGTGCGGGAAGTCGAACTCCTTCTCGCGGTAGAAACCAAGGCGCTGCATGTGCGCGATCATCCTGGCGTTGTCGGCCCGTGGCTCGGCGACTACCCGACCGGTGCGCGGATCGTCCAGAAACAACCAATGGACCAGCGCCGACAGCCAGGCCGTCACCTTGTGGGGACCGCGATGATGGTCCTCGCCGACCAGCATGTGGATGCCGCGGTCATGCTCTCCAGCAGCATAAAAAGGTGCGATCCGGTCTTCCTTGGCCCAGTACGCCTCGAAATAGGCGAAGGGTTCGTCGTCAATGCAGCCGATCAGCGTCACGCTGTGCGCATCGTTCGCCAGCTTTTCTAGGTACTCGCGGTGCTGTTCGAGGCTGCCACCTTCCTGCCAGAACTCGAGGACGCGCGGGGAATTCTGCCAGCGGCTGAAGCGCGCCAGGTCGGCATCGATGTCCAGGGTGCGCAAAGACACCCAGGCCTGCAGATTCATATCGAAGCGCCGATACACTTCACCTTCCAGTTTCGGCGGACGACGTGGATGGCGCTTGCCGCCGCTGATGATCATCTGTTGCGGGTAATCGGCGGCCGCAGGTCCACGCTGCCAGGGTTGCGCCAGTTGCCAGAACGCCTGGCGCTCGGAGACCAGTCGTTGCTCATCGAGCTGCAGCAAACCGCTGCGCAAGGCGGTGGCAACAGCGTCATCGTCCAGTTCGAGCCCCTGCCAATACAAGCGCTGAAGCTGGGGCTGATGGGCAAACAGCCAATAGCAGGCCGACCACAACGCCAGTCCGGTATCGGCGCTGCAGACCTCGACACAACGCACGCTGTCAGCCTCACAGTGCAACGCCACCAGCGGCGCATCATCCAGCGCCAGCATCAGCGTTTCGCCGCGAGCCGAAGCCGTCAGGACGTGGCCATCGGGCAATGGCAAGGGTTGAAACGGGGAAATCTCGGGCATGTTCGGATCCTTGAAAGTCAGAGGCCGGGGGAGGGTTGCACAAGGTTGAGGCCATAGCCTTCGGTCATGGCGACCACGACTTTGCGCGGGCCGGTGAACGGCGCTCGCGAGTGCGCGGTGAGCATGTTGTCGAGCAACAGCACATCGCCGCTGGCCCAGGGGAAAACGATTTCACACTCACCGAGCACCCCGCGCACCTCGTCCAGTGCCGCGCTTTCCAGCGGGCTGCCGTCGCCATAATAGACGTTGCGCGGCAGGTCCTCCTCACCGACGGTGTCGAGCAGTACTTCCTGCATCTCGGCGTCCAGTGCGCTGAGGTGAAACAGGTGCGCCTGATTGAACCAGACCCAGTCGCCAGTACGCGGATGGCGGGCAACCCCCTGGCACAGCTGGCGGGTGCGCAGTTCACCGTCACTTTTCCAATCGAAGTCGATGCCGTGCTGACGGCAGTACGTTTCGACTTGCGCAGGGTCTTCGGTGTTGAACACCTGCTCCCAGGCGACGTCCAGGCCATTGCCGTAGTTGCGCACGTACATCAGGCCTTTGCTGGCAAAGCGCTCGCGCAACGCCGGATCGATGCGCCGATACACCTCGCGACTGTCGGCGATCGGCGTCTGGCCTCCCGTTTGGGCGGCCTGGGCGCAATAGAACCAGATGCGCATTGGCCATTCAGCGGTGTACGCCTGTTCGTTATGCAGCGGAATCGAACGATGCGCCGGGTATTCCGTGGAGGTGTAGACGCCGCCGGCCACCTGGCTGCGCGGGGTCGAGCCAAACTCGTAGCTGAGCAATGGGTGGCCGAACGAGCCCGCAAAATTTTGGAAGCCCTCGACGCCAACCGGGTCGAAACCCGTGAACAGAATGCCGCCGTTGCGCTCAAGGTGCATCTGCGCGATCTTACGCAACTGACCGGCGCAACTGGCCAGTGAAATACCGGGTTGCGCTGGCGACACACGCAATGGTAGGCCTTCTTCGAGTGCAAGCCTGGGCGCTTGGGCGATTGTGCTGGTGTTCATGAGCGGGTACTCCGGGAGAAGATCGGTTGAACTGCCCGCAGAGTTATTTCGGGAGTTCCCAGAGAAGACGAACGAGGGCCCGGCAAATTTTGTGCTTGGTCAGGTAAAAACTGCGGTCGGCAAGCGCCAGGTTCTGGGAGTCGACAACCCTAATCACTGGAATGGAAGCTGTTGACTCTGCTGTCCGCCAGCTTGAACACGACGCGCTGAGGGTGGTTGATCGAAACCAGGTATTCCACCGGCCGCCCTTGAGTGTCGAATATCACGCCCCGGTAAACCAACGCGGCGGTCCCGGGTTCGACTTCCAGCAAGCGCGCCTCCTGATCATTCATGGTTGCAACGCTCAGCGTGCCCTCGTCACTTTCTATTTCGATCTGATACCGCGTAGCCAGCAATGCATAAAGCGAAGCACCTTCGATCAGATCCCCCGCCACCAGCTCCGGCACGCGCGCGGCAGGAATGTAGCTGGTCTCGATACAGAATGGTTTTTGGTCGACCGTGCGCAGACGCCGGATCGTCAGCAACGCATCTGAACTGGCCTAATGATTTTGGACACTTCAATCGGGCGCTATGATGGCGCCCAAATCTGAGGTGTTTGGATA